>WLWG01000172.1_pt1 | contig 65847 bp, 94 predicted proteins | sample 6712871 | NCBI WGS metagenome assembly WLWG01 (sample SAMN12718693, study PRJNA515312) | sponge metagenome | isolation source: marine sponge | host: Mycale hentscheli | place: New Zealand: South Island, Marlborough, Capsize Point | collected 2003-05-01 | reverse complement strand
ACTACTGAGGTTAGTGAAGATGCCTTAAAGGGTAAAAATGATTTAGAAAAAGGAGAGGGTGTTGATGTATACATAAATACCGATAAAGAAAATTTAGATTTTGAGGTTTTAGAATCTCAAGACTTACAAGGTCAAGATAAACCTGATTTGATTTTTACTACACCCTCAGAGACAAGGTTTGGGGAATATGGTAAAAATAAATTCAAGGTTAATTTAAAAGGTAAAAAAATATATTATCAAAGTGCTAATAAAGTTTTTACTAAGGACGAAATAAATGATTTAAGAAGTCAAGGTTATGATGTTATAGTTACGCATAGACAGTATAAACCCAACAAACCGGTGAAGGGTGTTGATTATAACACTCCTCAGGAATACATTGAGGTTCAGAACATGAATAATAATGTAGAGGGTAGAGACAACAGGTATGATTTAGACATATCTGATGCTCTTGAAATAATACCTATATCAAATAAAAATAAAATAACTGTACAGGAAAAAAACAACCAACCAGTTGTTACAGAAGAAACAATACAAGAAACCCCCACTACTGAGGTTACTCCATTAAAGTTTAAAAAAACAGGCGGTAGGCCTGGAGAGTACACAAGCATAGTCGGTGACTATAAGTTTGAGGTAGTAAAAACAGAAGATGGGCAATGGGAAACCGTGGTGTCTAAGTTTGAAAAAACTGATACAGATTTAGAGGGGAATGAGGTGGATATGTTTGAACCAGTTAGAGAAAACATGTTTTTTAAGTCTAAACAAGAAGCTGTTAAGGAGTTAAATAAGATTAAAAATGAATATATTAAAGAAACCCCCACTACTGAAAAACCTCAAACTAGGACTCTTGAAGAGCCTTTAGAGTTACATAAAGGCGGGGCTGGAACTAAGGATATTTATGGCGAAACTAACACTCGACACCCAGATGCAGAAGGGACATTCTATAGTAGTGACCCGTCTATTGCTGAACAATACAAAGGGGAGGGAGAGGTTAAGCCTTTTAGCGTTCCTAAAGGCGCTACTGTAGAAAGAGTAGAGATTGATGGGTCTAAAATGAGCCCTCAAGAATATAATCAAGCGGAAACTGATGCTATTAATAATTCTAAAGCAGATGTAGTAGAGCTAGTGACGATTGAAAACAGAAGCGGTGGAAGAGGAACCAATAAAGAAACTCAATATATTGTTAAAGATAAATCCACATCAGATGTTAAAGAGCCAAAACCAACTGAAATACCTAGCAAAGAACAAGCCCCAAGTGCTAAAACAGATACTAAGAAACAATCCCAAACAGAGCCTCAAGAGCCTACCGCAGAGAGTGATAAGAGAGCAGACAGAGAAAAAGAGCTGAGAGAGAACCTCGGCAAACCTAAAGAAGTTAAAGGACAATGGAGAGAGAAGAAGTCTTTCCCTGAATATGATTACGTCCCTGGAAAAAGAGGAAAGGAGTCCAGTAAGCTAGAAGCTAAAGATAACGAGCCTCTACAGGATGTGTTTAATGATATTGAAAACAACATCATAAGCGATACTCCATTTGAAAAAAGAACTAAGGAGCAATTAGACGCATCGTTAGATAAGTTAATAAATAGCGAATGGTATAATGAAGCCAACGACACTTCTAAAGAGAATGCTTTTAGAAAAGTATTAGAGCGTTTTAAGGTGAGACAACCTAGATCTCCTAAAACTACTTTTGAATATGATCCTAAGACCGAGAAAATATATAATGATATTGAGTTACTTAAAGAGCAGCTTAGAGCTCATGAAAGAGGTGGTAAGGACTTAGATAAGATTGTAACTAAATTAATCAAGTATATTGACACTAAGGTTAAATCTAGAACTCCATATACCGCTGAAACTAAATGGACCCCAGCTGAGATTAAAAAACTATACGCAAAACTTAAAGGACTTAGTAAGATTGAAAAAGGCGAAAAACCTATTGCAATAGAAAAAGTCAAAGAAGAAGGTAAAAAGCGTAAGACAGATCAAGTAAAGGAGCTAGATAAAATATTAGAAGAAATAGACAGTTTAGTAGAGATTAAGCTAGCTAAAACAGCCATATCTTATATAAGAGGTGAATTAGACCTTTCTAAGGAAGTAACTAAAGATGGTAAGGGTAAGTTACCAATAGAGGTTCAAAACGAGCTTAGAAGGATTAAAAACGAGGAATTAAAGGAAGAAAGGTTAGAGGACAAAACCTTACGCGAGCTTGAAGAGTTGGCTCAATATATTAAAAACTTAAAAAAGGACGGTAAGGTTGATCAAGCAGAGAAGAGGCAAAGAGAGAAGCGGGCTAAAATAAAGTCAAGAGGCGCAAGTACTGAAGCTATTCTCAAAAAAGCTAAAGCACCAGCTAAAGTGTTTGAAGGTAACGAAAAGCAGAAAAAGGCACAAGCTGGAACTCAACTGAACAAACCTAAGATAAATATTGAGCAAGCTTTAAAGAAGTTAGATTTAACTAAAGGAGATGAGCCTGTATCTCCAGGTAGTGAGACCACTGTCGATGAAAGAATTGTTGAGGTTCAGAAAGAAATTCAAGAAAAAAGTGATGACTATAAAGCGAAAAAAGAGAAGGGTGAAGAAATATCTTTAGAAGATAAATTAAAGCATTTGGACGAAATTAAAACTCTACAAGGAGAGGTAAGGGTGTTAAATAAAAAGAAATACAGCCCGCCTACGTTAAAGGAGTTGGGAGAGAAGCAACAAGAAATTCAATCAGATATTGAGAATAAGGATATTTCTGAAGAAGAAAGAGCCGATCAAGAGGAAAAGTTAAACAAAGCTGTTGAAACTATCGAGGATAGAATATACCAAGATGAAGCAGACGCTAAGGTAGACCCAGCTAAGTTTAACCCAGTAGTAATTGTAACTAACGCAGAAGGAGAGACTTTTGCTATTAATAAAAGTGAAGATTTAAAGCTTTTAGAGGGAGATGAGTTTGTAGACGTAACTGGTTATAGTGCGCCTACAGGTGAAAAAATTCCTATTAGAAAGGCTGTTAATTTAGGTTCATTGGGCTTAAGTGGAATGCAAAACCTTAAGACATTACTTCAATCTATCCCTAAAGGGGATAAGGTTTTATGGGAGAAACAAAAAGCATTAATGGCTAAGGTAATAGAAGCGGAGAGAGATATGATGTTAGGCGCAAGGGAGTTAGGTAAAAAGGTGGATAAAGCTAGAAAAGACGCAGGGTTATCTTCCACTAAGCTAGGAGCTACCAAGTCTAAAGGGATGACAGGCGTTAGTACTAAGGGAATCGACAAAGAGGGAATAGAAATTTCTAACGACACCGCTGTTTATATGTGGATGATGACTAAGGTTAATGGAAGCGAAACTAATGGTAAGTGGAAATCTAAAAGAGTTGAAAACAGTAACATTGATGTAAGTAAGCTACAAGAGTATATGGAGCTTCCTGAAAACCAAAACCTTAGAGATTACGCAGATAATTTATTTGAATTTTATGCCGAAACAACTCCTGAGTTTAAACCAATAATTGAAGAGTATATGGGCAGAAGCTTAGAAGCTTACGATGTAGACCCAGTTACAGGCGAAAAACGACCTTATGCTCCTGTTTTAGGTAAAAAACCTTTAGAGTTATTAGACAAATCGGGCAATATGGCCGGGTTAGACGAGACTAACGCAAATGACAGAAGAAGCAACACGTTGTCAGACAGGATGAAGGCAAGGAACGATAAATGGCAAATAGAATATGACCCCGAGACAGGTAAAGCTATGGCTTCGGAAAGAAATTTAGGACCTATTAAAAGAATAGGCGCTACAAGTGTGGCTTACGATTACATAAGCTCTATGGAAAGAGCAGTACACATGACTTCTGTAAATGAGGCTGTTCAAGACTTAATGAACCCAACCACTAGAGGATCATTGGAAAAAATACTAGGTAAGGGTAGATATAAAAACTTAGAAAACACACTGAATAGAGTTGTGTTAGGCGAGCAACCCATTAAGAGTGATGTTGAAAGAGGCATTTCGGTGGTAAATAGAATTGCTACCATTGCAGCAATAGGGTTTAAAATAGAAAACGCAGTAAAACAAGCGGTATCTATGACCCATTGGTACGGAGCAGGGTTAAAGTATGGCTTAGGAAACCTTAGTTATGACGCTGTGGCTAAAGCAAATGCTGAAATGTTTGCAAGTGCTGAGAATAGAAAGATACTCTACGATGTTTTAACAAGCCCTGAACTTGCAGAAAGGTATTTCCCTTCTAAAGGAGGTGTAGGAATAGATCCTGAATTTTCTAAATCATTAGCAAAATTAAAAGAAACAGGCTGGGCTGGTAAAGATGCAGCGGCTTACATGAGAAGCTTTGCAACTAAACTTGCTCTTTCACCCACCCTGGTCGGTGATGCGCTTGGTGTTTTAGGAGGTGGACTTCCTTTTACAGTTGCTATGTATAAACACTACAAGAAACAAGGAATGTCTCCTAAGAAGGCTCAAGAAGAAGCTATGAAAGCTTTTTATAATGAAATGACTACGGTTCAACAGTCTTCTTTAGAATCGGCTAAATCTGAAGTCCAAGCTAATGTATTGAGCAGGGTGTTCTTTGCAACTTTTAAAACAGCTCAAATACAAGGTGTTAATAAGCAACAGCAAGCTATTCAATCTTTGCGTAATTGGAACAACCTAACTAATCAAGAAAGAAGCCAAGCCGTACATGATGCTATATATTGGTCGTCATTTAACGCTGGGTTTGCAGCGATAACAAGCGGTTGGTTGGCTACAAGCACTAGTGATTTAGATGAAGGTGTAGAAGGTTTAGACGCAAAACGTATTAAGGATAAAGTTGATTATGATTTTCTTATGAGTACCGCAAGAGGATATATTGAAGGATTAGGTGCTATTGGATATTTAGCCGAGTCTGCTTTAAATGTTTTAGAAGACAAAGAGTTTTTTAACAGTATGCCGGTTGCATTTGAAATAATGGGTAAAACATTTAAGGCTGGCTTTGAACTAGGAAAAGCTAGAGAAGATTTAGCTAATATGGATAAAGCGGAAGAAGACTTAGAGTATAAAAAAAGTATAGAAGAGGCGGCTGATCCTACTAGAAAAGCAGGGGAGGTTCTAGGGTTAACTAAAAAGAAAATAGACAAGCTAATAGGTATATTAACAGCTCAAGAAGAAATGCTTAAAGTTTTTGCTAATCAAAAGAAATCTCATAAAGATTTTTACGAACACGTAAATAATAAAATATTTACTCTTAAATACCCAAGCTTTATGCCTGATGGTATGGCTAATAAGCCTATTTTTAGTCGCTTTGATGACGATAAACAGGTTGTTCCTTATAGTTATCCAGGAGAAAAGAAAGATTAATCTTTAGGTAAGTCGTGGGACTTAATAACATCCTTTAAAGTGATTATAAGCGCATTTGCGCTATCGTGAAGACCTCGGACATCTTGATCTACCAAATCCTCGTATATGTCGTCAGTAAGACCGTTAATCTCTCTCATTAGAGAGTTAATGTAAGATATGTGTATTATTTTGTCCTGCCGGTCAGACATCAGGTTCTTTTTTCTCTAATAAATTTTTTTCTTCATCACATAAATCGTCCCAATGGTATGCAGGCATACTATTATATTCGTCTTCATTGGTGTAATATGGTTCTGTTTTGCTACTAAAAAAGAGAGGAACCCTAAGGGACCTCTCTTTTTGTATACTAAACATTTGACAAACTTGCTTATAAGGCACGTCATACATTTCAGCTATTTCTGTTAAGGACATTCCTTTGATTACAAATAAAGCTATGTTTTGTGCCTGATAATGTGTTAACGTACCCATCTTTGTTTTTCCTTAGTTATAATTATATTACGATTCTCTAAAATTAAATCTAAATATCTATCTGATGAAATTATTTCCATATAATCTATCAAATACTCTTCGTTAGGTCTCATTTCAAAATAAAATTCAATAAACACCGCGCCTTCTTGCTCGTGAAACACATGCCCTAAAGATGTGGCTTTGTCTATTCTATTGTCTATGCGCTCTATCATAGCTACAATGCTTTCCCATTTAACAAGATCGCTTTTTTCAAGCTGCTCTATAAAGTCAATAGATAGTGTTATTTTTTTAGGTGCCACGATATACTTCTGTTTTACATCCATGTTTTTGTAACTCTTTGATTCTGTACTTTTGTAATTTTGATAATCTTCCATTTGGTTTTTTTACTTCTGAGAATAACACACCTGAGTCTGGCGGTATAGCCAACAGATCTGGTATTCCGTTCTTGTTCGTTGTTACTAATTTTAAGACATAGTAGCCTTCAGCTTCGAGCTGCTTTATTCGTTTGGCTTGTATGTCTTGCTCTTTCATTATATACTAAAATCGTTTCTAAAGTGCTTTAACGTATAGTCTTTCTTTTGGTTTACAGCTCGGTATATCTTTTGTTCAATACCGCCTTCAGCAAATACCCAATAGATTTTATTATACAATCTATCTTTTGTAGTCATTCTGTCTCTACTTTGCCAATAACTAGTAGCGCTAAAGTCAATGTTGTAGTAAACAATATGGTCCGCTTTACGTAACGATATACCTTCTCTACCACTAACAATTTGTAGAGCAATATTGGCGTCAGGATTGTTGTCAAAGTCTACTAACTCTGTAACTAATTGATCGCCAAACACTTGCTTAAGAGCTTTTAACTCTTGTTTAAATTTATAAAAAATTCCTATCTTTTTATTTTTAAAGCGCTCTTTTATGAACTCTGCCTTCGATAGGTCTAGTATTCCAGACTCACCCGATTCAAATATTACAGTACCTGAATACATTTGATGTAGCTTACCCATAAGCTTAACACCCGTGTCGGCAAGTATTACTTCTTCGTTGCCTTCGATTACCCTATCTCTCTTTAGTCGGCTACATAGTTCGTAGGTTGATGGTTTCATCTTGACAGTAAGGATCTCCTCATCTATAGTAGATTTAAACCCAGCTTCTCTTTGGGTGTAGTTGATAGTGTAAGGTTTCATCTCTTTTAGGATAACATCTCTACTAGCGTCCGAATAGTCTGTCGCTGTGTGAGTACCTAAGTATTTTGGTTTTTTAGCAACATATACATCAGCCCATCTATAGAAATTCTTATACCTCTTGAATGGTGTGTTTCTGTGTCCATACACTTGATGATAAATCTGAGAGTAGCTTTCAGGAGTAGGCGTTCCTGACATTAAAATTAAATGTGAGCCCCATTGTTTTAAGTTAAAAGCTAAGTCCTTAGCTCGCTTAGATGGCTTTGGAAAGGCACCCATTGAGTGCGCTTCGTCAGCTATAATAACATCGGGCTTAAATATGTAATCTATCTTGTGGACACTTTCGTAATTAATTATCTCAATGTCAAAAGAAGGGTTTAACATATTGTAGTCACTTCTAATACTACTGATTGCTTTTTTCTTAGTAATGAATAGCACTCTTTCCGCGCCAACCATTTCACATATCCCTAATGATGTTAATGTTTTACCTGTTCGTACTTCCATGGCGAGGTATAACAAGCCATGATCTTCTAAAATTTCTGTTCCTTTATTAATAATACTTGATTGATAATCTCTAAACTTCATCTTCTAGTTCCATTTTTGTTTGGGTGATTGGTTCTTTAAATACAAACCATATACCCTCTGAATTCCGGCCCTCTCGAGCTTCTTGTTTCGTTAAATACTTTGCTCCTATTCTCATCCACTTATTCCACTTGCTGTGAGATAACTTATTAAAGTCAGGGTTCTGCTCAATAAACAACAGCCTAAGCATATTGCTTTTGATTTGAACATCAAATGGTATGTTCGCTTTGTTTTCGTGTAAGAACATAACAAACTCTCTACAAGTCTCGGCTTCAAACTTCCTATCTTTAAGGTTCTTAAAGGGAGCTGTAATAAACCCTGTTCTTAAATAGTTCTGCAAGCAGTTGACCATATAGTTGTCAAACTTACACCATTCAGCTTCATCCCATCCAGTAAAGAATAGTCGCTTAAATTCATCATAAGGAGTAAACTCTTTAGAGTAATGAGCATAAAACTCTAACTCCCACTTACGTCTTTCGTATGAGTTACCTTTGCCTTTTATAGCGTAATTTGTAGTGATCACCACTTTAGGTGATGTTGAGAATGGAATTCGAATAGCATCTTTATTCTTCTTCTCTAAAGTAATACCCTCTGTAATCACACTGAATAGTCGCTCAAACTCAAAGTTCTTTTTGACATCATCAAACGTAAGTATTTGAGTGTCAGCGGATACTAGCTGATAAGCAAAGGATCTTTCAAAGTAAAAAGCCTTGCCATCTATAGTAACCATCTTTTTTAATTGTGCAATTCCCTGGACAAACAAACCTTTACCTGTACCACCTTCAGGGTCATCAGATATAACCTCATCATTTATAATGACAGCTGGACAGTAGCCCATGTTCTTATATCCATGAAGTAAAAACCCTATTGTACTTTCAACAGCGCTTATACGTTGCTTTTGATGTTCGCTGATGTTGTATATAAACTTTCTATAGTCGCAGTCCTTGTCATCACATAAATGGAAGTCTCTATTTATTACTTGGTCCTTCCAAACATAACCATCTAGGTCATCGTACTCAATTTCTTCTATACCATTTTTAGTAATTCTAATAGCTACGTTATCAAAGTAAATGTAAGATTCACTTATAGTGTCCTTTTTAAAACCTACATCACTGTAGGGTAATAATGAAAGAAAGTCTTCTTTAAAATACCTAGTCTTGTCAGCGAAGTGATTGTATATCGATAAGTCATCAAGCTGCGACAAGTAATTAAGTATATAGTCCTTCATCCTGTCCTCATTAGTGTTGTCTATCCTATTAGACTTGATATGAATAAATATATAATTATTACTACCAGGTGGTTGATACTTATAAAACCCATGCTCAGACAGAAACTCTTTAAACTTAAAAGGAATTATTCTTATAACACCTCTGTCTGACTTATACCAAAAGTCTGACTTCTCAATAGACTCTTCTTCTTTTCTTAAAACTAAATCAACTTCATCACCCTCAAACCCAGAGTCTTTTAATTTAGAGCGAATTTCTTTTTTTGGTACACCACACTTAAGATCGGACCGAACACTGTCTATAGATTGGGTATCTTCAAAATACTTAGTATTAAAGTTAGTGGAGTTTTTATAAGCGCTATTAATAGTGGTGTTCATCTCTTTCTGAGAAAACCCATTGCCGATATACTCTCCCATTACATAAGTGGCGAAGCTCTTGTCTACACCGAAATCATTTAAAGCAGACGCCAAAATGTATATATTATTATTACGTTCCCCCTCAATCATGCCGTATTTAGCCTCCCACCATTTCTTTAATCTAGACACAATAACGTCTTGCTCTTTAATAATTAATGTAGGAGCGTCTACCTTATACTCATATTGTTCATAGCTGACAGTCTCTGTGCTGTCATAAATCTCACTGTCGGGATTGTAATAAAGGTTTTTATCATAACTCTCATAACACACCCTAGATATGTTCTTACAACTCTTATCAAACTCATCACAATTATAGTAATCCTGAAGAGATAAAAAGTATTTCTTGTGGTTTTCAACATCAGCTGGTATGCTTACTAATACTTTTAAGCCATTACCACTAGGTGATGTAAACAGCGCTCTAGTATATATATCCTTCTTTAATTCTAATCTTTTATCCTTCAGCTCTTTCTTGGTCTTAAAGTCATCAAAGTCTAGACATATAATACCACTATGGTGATCTATAGATTTATCTTCACGCTTATTAAATTTTCCCGAAAAACATATAGCTGGAAGTTTTTGTTTTAATAAATTCCTAGCATCTTTATCCTTTTCATTTCGTATTTCTTCTACTAATTCTTTTGAATTACCCTCTTTGATTCTGAGCAAAATAACTTCCAAGCCACGATAAAATGGCACAGACGTGTCCTTGATACTCTTAAAAATAGTGATTTCCATGTTACGTTTTGTATTTTAGTGTTGGTTTCGTGTTATAAATTAACACCTAACTTACTGATAACTAATAATATATGTTGAAATGTTATGAATTACGCGCACACACATAGTATAATTATATTTTAAATATATAAAAAAATAAAAATGAATATGGAATTTTTTGTAACATTTCAACATAAAAAAAAAGGAGAGCTATGACGGAACAAACAAAAGTTAATAAAATCCGCGTGGGCCTCACAACTACCACACTCTCCATTTTTACTTAATTAAAACGGTAAGTCAGCGGGATCCTCATCTTCAATAGGATCCGCTTCATTGGTCTTCTCTACTTTAGGCGCTTCTTGTTTTTTAGGCTCCCAGGTATCAAGCTCGATGTAGTACTTCTCACTCTGAGATATTTTAATGGATAAATTAACCCACCCATCTGCTTTTACGTGTGATTTCATGAAAGCTATAGCTTCATCTACCTTACAGCTTAATCCTCCCACAACCCATTCAGGTGCGTTATCTTGTCTTTTAAATACAAATCCGTTTGCAAATACTTTCTCTTTACTCATAATTTAATTTTTATAGTGTTTGTGTTAAATAATACTGTTCAACGCTTTCAGTAGCGTTAGGTCCAAAAAACTTATTATAGACCTCGGTAGCTTTTACCACTTTTTGTTTTCCGTACTCTAAGAAATCTTCAGAGCAATCAAACAAACCTAATCGATTCGTTTTCTTCTCAATAGCGATGAATATCATTGGCTTACCAAATATTTGGTTATATAACCACGCTTGGCTGTCGTAATTGTATTTACGAGCTGAGTACATAAAACCATCTATATCAGATGTTGTCTTAAGATCTATTACGCAGTCGCTCAATACTCTGTCTGCTTTAGCTTTCCACATATTACCCATAATCTCTTTAACCCCTGGAACTTCATTATTGCCCTCTCTGCCCCAAACTAATTCTGACAACTCAAGACTCCCTTTTAAGGTTCGAACCATATCGTTAATCATCTCAGCTTCTTTTTGCAACAACATTAGTTCTCCAAGATCTTTATATATCTTGGTGTTTCTACTAGCGCATTCAGCGATTTGAAACTCATTTACCTTTTCAGGCTCTAGACATAACGTATGAAAGTAACTTCCATGAAGCATAGGCACTGTTGGCTCTTTGTCTGCCTTAAAATCTAACAGGTTCTTTAAAAGGTGTTGTATGTCCGAGTTAGATAAGAAAGTCTTACCTAGGTCCCCATAGTAATTGGCATCATCCTTTAATAACTCTATCGTACTACTACTTACTTTGCTCATTTTTTATTATATTACTAAGTTCTTTTTTAATGGGAGCTGTTATTTTATACTTAATAGCCAATGTTTTAGCTATTTTCTCTAGCCCCTGCTCTTTATTGTCAACAACATACGTTAACACCTTCTTCCAATTGTCATCACCTACCTTTAAATTGATTGTGACAGGTTTTTTCACTAATGAAGACTTGTCAGGCGTTAAGGCGCTTTTAAGTTTAGGTGCCTCAACTTCGGTTAAGTCTTCTCCAGCGTAAATTGACAACCCTAAACCATGCAAAGCAAGTGCTTTAGTGGTAGATCTCTGTATTGCTGTATTCACGTGAAAAGAAGTGATTTGCTCTAAAGGTATTGAGCTCGGTCTCCCCATAGTGTTCATAATTGGCAAGTAATCAATGTGCTCTAACCCATCAATGGATACACCCACTTTTACCCAAGCGGTTTTACCATCTGTGAAGTAGTTCATGTGGTCTTCTGTTTCGTAAACAGTTCTAATTAACGTAGGGCAAACTCTCTTAGCTTCAGCCCAAGCCCAAGCCCAAGATAAATAGGTTAAGTTTCCTTTCTTTTCTGTTTTCTTTGACACGTCAACTCCAGTCAACTTGTCAAAAGTTGATTTTCCTTTTTCCATAATTTATATTTATTTTATTGTGTTTGCGTATGAATTAAAAAGCTTCTCAATAGGCGGGAAGTCATTAGCGTATTCAAGTGCTTTTTTCTGACCGTGAATTACGGTGCTATGTGTTACGTTGTGGTTATTTGATTTCATATACCGTTTAATTTCGGTTGGACCGACTCTGTTGAGCTTGCAAAGCATATAAAAAATGTAGCGAGCCTCCACAACATGCGCCTCTTTATTGTTGGCAAACATTTCTTCAGGACTAATCCTGCAAACTGTCGTTGCCTGACCGACCAGTTCTTCCATTAGTGTGTAGTTAATCATTTCGTGTAAAATTTTTAGTTTTCTCCATTGTTCAAATGTAGTAAAAAATTAATTAATAAACAAGTTATTCAAATAATTTCTTTATACTTATCAACAACTTCTCATCATCTTTTTCATTCTTTATTAACTCTCTCACCTGACCTATAACCTTAAGCATTCCTATGGCGTATGTTTTTTCTTTTTGTGATCCGTGGTTTAACTTCCCCATGGCCACTCTACTTAAGCTCTCTATTTTATCTTCATTCATCTTTTGATTTTTTAATTGCTACTACAATACAACTTACCATCATTATACATAAAAACATGTAAATAATTGATTCTATTAATTCTATCATCTGCTTTTTAATGTTGGTTTAGAATAATAAGGGCTATTTATAATATTTATTTGATTTAATTTATAAAACTTACCTATCTCTAGCGTGTCTTTGGTAAGGATAACTTCAGCGTTTTTAGTTTTAGGATTGTGAAGGTGATATAGGTTAAGCCTAACTTCACTTACAACCTGGTATTTACTACATCCTATTATCATTACCAAACATAAGGGGCTGAAAAGGGGGTGAAAAAGGGGGTAAAGGTGTTTCATATTGTTTTTTTACAAAGTTAAGTTTTTTAATATATGGCAAATTACATCTACTGTCCATCCATTACCCAACATCTTATATCGTTGAGTTTTACTTACGTGGTCTGTATAGTTGTCAGGAACAGTTTGTAATCGTTCACACTCTACAGGCGTTAACTTTCTGTAATACACCCCATTATAAATATTAGGGTCAACATCATCGGTGTTACACACAGGCACCATTGTCCTTTGTTTTCTTTCACAACTGTTCCAAGCAACAGCACCTTGATATGAAGCGGTTAAGCTATATGCCTTTCCTCTTTTGGTGGCTGACTCATTACATATAACTTTTGGCTCCTTTATGTCCTCTAAAACATCTATTAACACTATGTCTTTATCATTAGGTTGAGCAACACTTGGTATGTTTGTCCAATACAACCTCTTCCTGTTCTGAGCTGACACTAGGGCTGAGTTAATCTCAATTGGCTCAACACCCATATACTCTGTGATTATGTCTTTATATTCTTTCTTCATCTTCACATTCTCTAATAAAAAGTATTTAGGATTCAGCTCTTTAATCAACCTCACAAACTCAAAGAACAACAAGCTACGTGGATCTTTAAAGTTCAATTGCTTGCCAGCTATAGAAAACCCTTGGCACGGGCTCCCTCCTATAATGAGGTCTATCTTATTTTCGCCAAACATTTCCTTGGTTATAAACTCCACCGGTCCTAACTGCGTGGTTTCAGGATAATTAGCTTGCGCCACTTGAATAGCGTATTTATCTATCTCGCTAGCGTAATAGTTCTTGTATTTTATTCCTAGTCGGTTGAGCGCAATCTGTCCGCAACTCATTCCGTCAAATAAACTAAGTACATTCATACTCTATCTCTTTTATAATTCTCATAGCCTTAGCTAATAACCATGTCCCACCTTGAGACTCTGGTCTGTTCTCGTAGGTAAAATCCTTTACCTCTACCTCTACCCACACTCTGCCTTTTGTGCTTAAGTGTGGCGCTTCAGGCGTAAGTGTACAATGCCACCCAGGTCTAAATGCAAAGCCCTTGGTTCTATGTTCTTTAGCGTTCATCCATGTATTTAAAGGCAACCTCATTTTCTTGTTAATAAACAAGGAGGACAAGCTGCCGTCCTTCATCTTTCTTACTAATTTATATGCTTTCATATTTCTTATTTATTTTTTTTGTTTCTCTGCATTTTTTTATGCTCTTTAATTAAGTCGAACAAAACGTGTGTTATCCCTATAACCATCACAACAACTGTTATTATCATTGTAATGGTAAATACATCTATTACATCCATAATCTTTTAGTTTTGATATTTAAGCCATCCCTTTTTGTATTCTTTAATAGCGCCCTCTTTAGTTTTGTGTAGAAACTCATGCTCGGAGTAGTCTGCGTACCACCCAGGTTTATACACCTCATCTAACCTATGGTACGGCTCCTCTAGTAAAGTGATGGTGCCTGCGCTGTGAGGTAATGTTGGATGAGGTATTTCTAACTCTTCACTCCAATCAATAATGTCGTAGTCTTCGTATTTTAAAAGCCTACCATCTCTATAACTTGTTCTAGCTCCAAAACCTTGTTCCTCTTCCCACTCCCAAACTAAACTAGGTATATCGGCTAACAACATATCCATAATCTCATCATTAAAGGGACTCCAAGCTGTAGTAAACCTATACACTCCGTCATCATACTCACAGTCGTAGCAACCCCACTTAGTTCCCCAATTAATGTTACACCAATGGTACCAATTATCAGATCCGTACTTTTGGATTAGTGGTAGTTTGACGTGATCAGGCTCCCTATTGGGAGCAGTCGTTTCTTTTAGTTCCGTAGGGATGGGTAAATAATACCTACATATTCCTACTTTTGATATTTCTTCTAATTTATCTGCATACTTCTCGTCTACAGATATAATGTGATATACGTGATTTGGCATAATTGTTTTATATTAATTGTTCTAATTCTTCTATTATATTTTCTACGTCTTCTTTTTCTAACCTAGTGTTCCACTTGTCGTTTAGTGTTGATGACTCGCTTAGTATCTCTTCTCCTTTAATGTACACAAACATATTGACAACATTTTCAGAACTACTAAAGTCTGTGCTACAGTCTCCAAAGTGTAATTGTTCGTATTGTTTTATTTCTTCTATAGCATTAAACACTCCTCCATTTTCTTTAAGCCAATCTTCAGCTAGTGCAGTGCCTACAATGTAGTAATCCTCATTAAAGATGTAGTTATGAAGGTCGCATCCATAACTTTCCTCGCCTCGATAATTAACCCCATTAATTGCGTGGTCTACTAATTCTCTTATGTGTTTCATTTCTCTTTTATTAATTTTTTCATTTTCTTTTTCGTGCTCAATAGGTAGTTTTTAGTTATTAGGAAATTTTCTAACAAGGAAGCTCCCGCATCGAAGTCAATATTCCCCTTCATTACTTCTTCATCTACATAAAGAGCTGAATAGTCTAGCATATCAATAGCTGAATCTATTTCTCTAGTATTGACGGTTTTTAAAGTGCTACACCCCATAAGGCATAACAAGATAAGTGCTGTGTATTTTTTCATCTTAGTCGTGATTTAATGTTACATATTCGTATATATAGCTCCACATTGAAGGAGCCTTGGTTGTTTCTAGTCCACCAACTTATCTGATCGCTCAATTCTATTTTCATATTTTTTAATAATAGTACAGTTTTCGCACAGTTTTTTACAGGTCGCTACCAAGATGCTCGATACCATAAATCTCCATCTTGTTCGTTTTTCAAGAAATCATTTATCACTTCTATAGTTTCTTGACAACAATCGTAGTAGTATTCATCATACGTTGAACTCCCAAAAAAGAACCCTTCAGTTGTGGGTAGATGTTTGGTTGAGGTTTCCTCATCTTTATGGTGAAGGACAATTGTTAGTGCTGACACAAGATCAGCTAATATAGACCTATCTATATAAATCTCTTGACACTCATCCTTGCCATCTGCACAATTATCCACAAAGAACTTATGGATGTGGTTAGCTTTTCGCCAATACATTATTTGTTCAACGGTTTCTGTGATTCGTTCAGGTTTTATTTCATGACCACTCTCTCTTTGAATGTCTATTTTATACCTTTTCTCTTTAGGAGTATGATTCCAATTTTCTACATACGTCCTTTTGTTTAAATACATATCTAATCCCATAATTCCTTAAAATTAAATTTAGTTCCTAATGATTTAACTACATTAGTTTTAGTGTCTGAAAACCCTAACACTTTATTATTATATAAATTAACGTGAGAGGGTACTTCGATTTTTTGACTTACAAAGTCTATCCCCTTTTGTGTTATCCTCCAGTAACCACTATTCTTTTTTTCGGTTAAATCATTTATTTCTTCTTCCATTAATCCGAAATGTTTTATAATGGAATAATCAAGTGAGGAGGTGTTTATGTTCATCTTCTTCATTACTGTTTGATTCTTAAAATATCCTCCTTCTTTGTGTTTAGAAAGTTTGTAAAGTCCAATTAAAAACAGCGTCATTCCTGAATTCAGTTTTCTTTTGTATAATTTTACGAATTGCCCACAGCATGGACAACTCACTCCATCTTTAAATCCCTCCCGTAAATAGCTTTTAACTTCTTTTATAGTGTTCATTGTGCTTAGTTTATTATTAATCTACTACACCACCTCTGTAGTAATTCCTTATTGTGTGGTGTTTAGGAAAGAACTCTTCATGATATCTTTTGCGTACTTCATCACTTACAAAAGTGTAATGACTTCCGTTACAGTATTTTAAGCGATTGTTTAATTGATAATACTTTGCAAAAGATTCATCTGTGTCTTCCCATTCTTCTGTCCTTATTAATTCTGATTTCGCTCCTTGGTATTTTGAATTCCAATATTCTACTTTAAATGTTTTCATAGTTTCTATTTGTTATATTGGTTAATAAATTCTACTACTGCTTTGTAGGTGGCTTCACGCCTATTGTCCCCATCAACCTTTACAATCTCATCGGATGTGTGGTTGTCGATGATATCCACCCAAGATTGCTCTATTCTAACATTGTACTTCGCACACCCATGCTCATCGATAATTCCTTCTATCCTATCCACCACTGGCATAAGCCAATCCCAAGATTTATGGAAAGCTAATTCATGCTCATCAAAAGTATTACTATCATAAGTGTTGCTTAAGGGAGGCATAATTTCTTCTGAATCGTACCATCCAATATTGGTCTTTTGAAATCCCATAAATTCTGCTATCAGTTTATTGTTTTCCATAATTTACTGTTTTAACAAGAGTTGTATCTTATCTCTTGTTTGTTCTAGTTGTTCGATGTCTCTCTCTAAGTGTGGGTTGCAATCCTGGTTGCCTGTCTGTACTGATAATAGGAGTTGAAACTTCTTATTGTCAATCAATACAGTTAACTCTGTTATTACAGATATTAACCCCTTTGCTGTGTTTACGTCCATGGTTATTTTTCTTTTGCGTTTAATATTTCGTGTAAAAGCTCTCTTAAAGCTGCCGCTCCACCTTTACACGCCATTTCAAATCCATTCCTAGTGTCTGCTAAACCCTCTAGCTTTCTAATTTTTTCTTGAATAAGTATTAGTATTTCTTCTTTTTTCATTTTATTAAGATTAGATATATCATTATTAATATGTTGAGCATTATGCTTATACACGCTAATTCAAATGCTCTTTTTGCTCTGTGACTATACTTCATATTAAGTCTAGTTTTTGGATTAGTTCTTGTGACTTTTCTGTTAACATAGCTGCTCCATGGTTGTCTAGTATCATTCTATGTAGCACCTTACCTACGCCACTTGTTCCTGTTACCATAAACTCTTTAGGTTCACTTCCTCTATTTGAAGATTTTTTGAGATCATAGTAGTTACTACCACCATACTTTTTTTGTAATTTAATAAGGTCGGCTATAAATTTGTCTACTATTTCTTTACACTCTATGTCTATTTTCTTTTTAAGAGCTTTTTCTATTGCGTTTGTTGTTTCCATGTTTTTTATTTTTTGGTGTTTGTGTGATTTTTTATAACATATTTTCCAAATTCTGTATAGATCTGGTTGTTCTTGTAAATAAAGTATTCTTGATTGTTGTACAAGGCTTCGAAGTATAGTTTTTTAAACTCCTCAAAGTCTTCGGGGGTGAAGTCAATTATAGGCATTTTGGGTAGGTTTTGTTTGTAGTCTAATATAAATCCAATTAATACTATTAAGTTCATTCCACAAGACGCTATTATCTCGTGGAAGTCTGCATAAACATTTAAAGATAAGTGGATGTGCCCTACCATCCAAAAAGGAATGGCAAGGTTTTGGCTTATCCATATTAATAAAAACTCTACAAACCTTTTCATTATCTATCAAATATCTGTTTGTACATGTCAGATGATAGTCCCCTTTCTTTTGGATTAGGCACATGAACATAATCATCACATTCAGAACAGTAATGCATCATATCAAATTCATCATACATTAACTGACTACTACATTGAGGACAGGAATCGTCTGTTGGTCTGCAACCCATAGTGTCTTCCTTTGTTTCGTAATCGTCAATGTCGTAAGAATCATACCAACTGTACCCTGTGTTGTAGTTATCTCCATAAGTGAAAGGTATTTCATAAGACTGAACGTGAACACCCGTATCTGTAATGGTGTCGTTGAAGTATACCCACGCACTCACTACATCTCCACTTAGCAGCTCCACGGGCACTTTCTTTCTTTTGTACCACTTAGGGTGACTCTCTAGTATGTCCACTTCATCTCTAGTAATTTTATCTACCAAGAACACATCAACATCTACATTGTGTCCGACCCCTTTCTTACTCAGCAAGTAAGGTAGCCCGTCTACAATCAATGGATATTTGTCTTTAGTGTATCCACTACCCACTAAGTGCGAGTCCATTAAGTAGCTGTAATAGTTACTCCCTTTGTATTTAAGTGTACCGTAAACCGCCATAAACTCTAACCCAAGCACATTCTTCTTGCTATACAAGATTCCTTTATTGTCGGTGTGCCATAGCTTAGGGTTGTATATTCTGTATTTCTTTTTAGTGGTGTTAGCTATCACATACCTACAGTCTGTCATCTCTAGAATACTTCTCCAATTCTTTGGTGGACAATCCCCTAGTATCTCTGCTAGATGTTGCGTGTCGGTTTTAACAAGATCACCAAGCCCAGGGACCGTTCCGTTTTGAAACAGAACACTGTGTTCGCTAATTCTAAATGGGTGACAATTCTTGAGATTAACCTTACCAACAGTGGCGTATCTAAAGTGAGCGATAAATGGTCGCTTGGTTAGTAGCTTGTTGTACTCGGTGCTCTCTATCTTTTCTATTTCGTACGTATCTAACCACACAATACCCAACCCATCAGGGTTAATTATTGATGAAGCCACTAGTGTAGCGTGGTCTATTGTTTTGTTGTTGTCTTTAACTATTATTACACACATATTTTACTCCTCCTCGTTATTTGGGTTTATAAATTGTTTTATTGAATCTGACACTTGATCACTAATTAAGTAGTGTCTAAAGTCTCTAGCCAAGCTTTTTATCTCAGCTACTTTTGTGGTGCGACCACTATACATTTGTTTTAAGATGGGGGTTAATTCTTCTAATATACCCTCAAAGTCTGTTCCATCTAAACTTCTTCTGACTAATATATACATTAAGTCATATCGCAGCTTGAGCTGTTTAACATTCCTAACTCTATTGAACAGTCTTATCTCTAAAGCGTTGAAATCCTTTATCTCTACTACTAGATGTCCGCTGTGGTGTTGAGGGTTCTTTAAGTCCTTACACCCATTACAGTAACTATTAGTAAGCCTATATCTATACAACGCATATATAATACCTAAGTTACCCCTCATTTTCTCCAACAAATTTAAAGGTGTCATGAACTTATTTAGTTTTGCTAGTGTAGGTGACTGTGCTACGCTAATGGTAACATGCCCCCCACAATTTGTTTCACACTCTTCATCTATTATGCATGAGGCGCGGTCCATCATTCTAAACAATTTCTTTCTACGCTTACTCCGCACTCCTGACAAGGGCAGAATGTGAGTTATAGCTTCCACCCCACAACTACTGTCAGTTTCGTATCGAGCAAAAAAGTCACATTCACCAACCTCATCACCCTCTTCATCATAACCATTGAAAGAGTTTTTCTCTATCTCGAACCCTATTCTAAACTGAGCTCCTTCAGATAAATCCTCTGAAGCTGGTCCGTGGTGATAAGCGTGGATAAGACTCCTATCATCATCACACGGCACATTCTCCTCGTGATAATAACTCTCCCCTGTTCCCTCGTGCCATATCGCATCATCTTCATGAACATAATCCTCTATGTCATGACAGTAAGTAGTGCATTCATAGTGCAGATAGTAATCCTCAGCCCTACCTTCTGTGATGTACCTAAAATCACCGTGGTCGCTAAATTGCTCCCTTGTAGCCCAATGTTCATTGTGGTAATCTTGGATTGCGTCCTCGTTGTGTATCCATTCATCAACTAGGTTGCTCCACGTGACCTCGTCTTGAGGGTAAAGCAGTCCATCTCTGTGTTCAACAGCGAAATATTCGTCCTCATAATCCTCGTGTACAATCTCTCCGTCAGCAACGTGCTCTAAGGCTTCACTTTTTAAGATGTACTCATTTGAGTGATTGCTCCATATAATAGAGCTATCGTCTTTTGGTAGTGGCTCATGACCTCGCACGTCCACCATTTCTATTGTTTGTTTTTCCATATTTTTACTTTCGTGTTTTATTTTTAAAGTCTCTTACTATTTCAATAGGCACATTATATATTGTACCATTTTTGTCCTCCCATAATTCGTACGATATACCATCTCCTGTGTCATGAAACTCTAGATCTTTTTCTTCGAGTTCATTGAGCTCATCACTCCAGTCAGTCCAATAACCCATCTGTTCTTCCTCCATAATATGCAGTAAGGTGGGTTCATTTAACTCATAAGGGTCAACGTACTTCCAACCTCCCTTAAAGCTGTGTAATTTTGCAATTATGTAGTCTATTGCATCTCTCTTATACTTACAATAGTGGTCTCCGTCTTCGAAGCACCACCCTTGATTCATACCTTCACCTGTTACATCACAGGTTCTAGCATATTTTATAGGTGTTTCCATTTTATGTTTTTTGCCCATTGTTCTATGTATTCTTGTTCTTTCTTTAGTTCGGAGCTCTCATCATATTCGAACACTAACTCAATAGGTTCTTTGAAAGCTATTTGATATTCTTTTTGGAGGTATTTAGCTTCTTCTAAAGTTTCTATTTCTTCTTCTAAAACTTCTCCACTTTTGCTTAACAATTTAAACTGCATGACTTATAGGATTTGTTTTGCTTTCTTTAATAGTTCGTCTATGTCTTTTTGTATTGCTTGTTTTTCGAAAAACCTCAACTCGTCTACCCTTCTTTGATAAAAGACAGCCTCATCTTTTACGCTTGCCATTCTACTGTAATGAATAGATTGCAGATAGTTCCATTTCATCTTTTGTGGATCGAACACTGATATTTTAGCACTGCTTTGAAAGTCGTAACTATCAATGTCGATATTGATTTTCAGTTTATGCCCTTTGTATTCATATATACCTTTAAACTCTACTGATTGTCTGCCATTGAAATACTCTTTTTCAATGGTTTTCATTCTTACTTTTGTATCCATAATTTATATTTGATTATATAGTTTTTCGTTTATTCTTTTTAAGAGCTTTTTTATACGCTCACATGTTTCTATATCTGAAATGTCATCTAATGAATTTCCTAATTCATCGTATGCTTCAGACAACAACTCTATTATTTCTTCGTTCATCTTGGTAATTTTATTGTTCTATCTTTCATATTTCTTTTTATGAAATTATTATTAATATATTTTCTTAATTCTTTCCTTGCTTGAGATCTGCTTAAAATTGGCTCACTCTCAAAACCGATTGCTGTGTCAACCACTCTAAAAGTACCTTGTTCTAACCCATCAGTTTCATCAAAGATTCTTATTGAATTACCTAATTCATCTTCGTACCAATCGTTATCTAGCAATGTTGCGCATTGGTTTAAATATGCTCTCTGTTGTTGTGCCATATCTTAACTTATTACAGGAAACGTCCAGTCTTTTCCATCTTTACTTTGTCCAAACAGCGCTCCACCATCATTACCCTCATCATCTCTTGAAGGTAGTATCAGTGAGCCGTCATCAAACTCAATTACTAATGGTCGATTGTACCAACCCATGTTTTCTTGTTCTTCTTGTGTAATGTATCTTACACTTTTTACTTTCTTACCGACAAGTCTCGTCCTTGCGTAGCTTGTCCATTGTAACTCTATGTTTTCTTTAGCCATAACTTTTATTTTATATTAAACCTTGGATTGTTTGGATGTGTTTGGATAAATCCAAACTATTTCTAACAATTATTTTATTTTTAATCGTATAAATCTATTAAAACTGCCATATACATTTCTTCTTGATATATGAAGTTTCTACAAAGTCCCGTTTTATAATAAATATCATAATAATGTTCACGCAACAACCACTCAAGCATTTCTTCTCCTTCTTGATCTAATGTGATTACTTCTATTACTGGATAATACATATCCATTAACTTCATCTCAAAGTGTTCTTTTGCGTGTTCAATTATCCCTGCGGGCAGAGGTAATTCCCTTGGTTTTACGTGTTTCATATTCATGCTGTCACAAATCTGAATTCCCAACGCTCCATAAATTGTAATTGATTCACAAACTCAACAAACATATTCATAGCCACAATTTTATCTTTATGTTTGGGTGTTTTAAACTTCTTATCTTGATTCTTCACCTCATCAATAAACTCTCGTACAGTATCTTCAACTTTACGAAGTTTTCTTAGTTTAACAATGTATTCATTATCATAATCAAAGTGATAATTCAGGCAATCAATGAATTTATCTTGCCAATGCAACATAAACTTTGTAGGTTTTTCGTGGTACTTTACTTCCATTAGAAAATCCTTAATAACAGTTTCAAAACATACAATTCTTTCATCTTGTCGCTCACATACAGCTTTAAAATCTGAATGATAACGATCACTATAGCAACTCCCGAAAATTTCCATAACATTTATATATTTAATTTTTCTTTATTAATTACATACAAGCACTCACTATAATTATCCCAACCATGCAAGGTTTTAGCTTCAAGCAAAAGGTATTTATCTCCCTTAAAGCTATCGCAATAGCGAGTGTTACTTTCTGTATCTTCTTGAGTGAATAAAAACCCTTTTACTTTAATAACCTTAACAGTATCTCCAGTTTCTAAGAAACTAGAAAATGCAGCTTTTAAAGTGGTGGTTATAATTTCAAATTTTATATCCATAACATTTATTTATTTATATATCCAATAAAAAAAGCCAACGCTAATGATAGGTTGACTAATAAAAGGAGTATCTCTCCTTCATACTTCTTTACAAATTGTTTCATTCGTTAAGTGTTTGGTTCATAATTTTTATATAATTACTCGCATACTCTTTGACATTCTCTATCGTACAATTAGCCTTCACCTGATTGGGGTCAGCAAATTCGCTTGAACTATATAACACAGCCGTACTCCTTCCGTGAATAGCTATTAAAAAGTATCTACACATATTCAATCTGTAGTCTATGTGATTGTGTGAACACGCCCACAGTATACCTTCATCTTCATCAAACTCAAACTTCCAATTCTCTTTAGGTGCTTCACGGTAATGTTCTTTAGCAAGTCTTCTATAATAAAGCTCTGTCCAATTAGTTACTTTTATATCTTCCATTTTAAAATTTTAAAAGTTTTGTTAGGTGATACGCTTGGCTTAGTTTTATTGTACCTTGCTCTACAAGATACGCCTCAAGTTTTGCTTCATCTTCTTCACGTTCTTCTTTAGTACGGTCGTCAATATTAACTTGACTCTCCATTCTAAGTTGATGTTTTCGTTCTTCACGAAGCAGATGAGTCAATAGTCCCTGGACCGCTTCATACTTTTCAGCAGCTTCTTCTAATTGACTAATCCATTCTTCTTTTTCCTCTCCACTTTTAAAAGGTTCGTTTGTTGCGTTGGGGTATAGTTTGGGGAAAAAAGTCACTGACCCAAATATAGAGGATAAAGCCTCTTCTACTAGTTCTCTAAATTTTCTCTTTTTCATTTTGTGGTCCTCTCTATTTTATTTAAATTATTATACACTACTATCAATCGATCTATGGTTACTTCATACTGTTTTATGTATAAGTCCCCTATCTCTTCATCAAGAGTACCGTTCTCAATGTCTTGCATTGCCCACTCTATATAATCTTGAAGGTCATTGATTGATTCGCTTACCTCAAACTTGGTCAACTCTAACTTAGTTTGACCCATGCATACTGACATCATTCCGACTGTCAGTAAACTTAAAAATATTTTCTTCATCTTTATCCTATTAAGTATATAATTAAAAGGCGCAACACTGTAAATAGTATCGCGCCAGCTAGGGCTAGTAGCCCATCATTTTCGTGATAGCTCATCTTACCACTTCTTGTTTCTCAGCTGAGATATTTTTCTCTCCATTCTCCCTTGGTCTTCTTGCTTTAATCGTGCAGCTTTTAACTCGGCTCTCTTGTTTGCCTTGATTCTTTCTTCTGCTTGTCGAACAGTAAGTCCCTCACTCGCTTGTAATTCTTTTCTTGCTTCAATCTCTTGGATTCTTGCAACTACTTGCTTTTGTATGTTATTTGAATACTCCACTTTATTTTTGATGGTAGGTAACATCACCCATTTGTTTATCATATTGTTCCACTTGAAACGTAGGAACCGCCACGCTAATCGGTTTACATAAATGAACTCTTTTGATTTACTCAAAACTAATCTCTTTAGTATCCCGTTGAATACTTCTCCACTTTGAGTTGGTACTCAATTCTTTTAATATCTTTTTAGCTTCAGCAAACCCAACCTTTTCTTCCTTTACAATCTTCTCTAGCTTACCTTGTCTTGTCTGTTGGTGTGCTTTTACAGCCTCCACTTGTTGCTCTTCCTCGCAAACTAGCTGTCTAACAGCTTGAGTGCGTCTTGTTCTTTTGTTTATCATAATTTTAATCTTGCATTAATTTCTCTTACCAATTATATTTACTTCAAGTGATCTCGTCCACCTTCTTACTATCTCGAACTCCATAAACTTTTGACTCACCTTTAATATCTCATCATGAGGGTCTGAAAGTAGTTCGTCCAGGATTCCTTCATATTCCTTATTTAATTGTTGGTCAGACAGAAGTGTTATTGTTTCTATCATTCTTATTTTTCTTGCTTGGTCCATCTTTTGTTTCCTCCTTTTTTATTTTATTAATATTAACTCCACTTAATTCCTACAATAGAAACTGGTAGGTCTAAATCATTAGTCTTTCTAACTCTATAAAAACATATTCTTAATTTATATATATCAAGAGTGTATTTCCAAGTGTTTCCTTTGGTGTGTAATCTCATCTTTTGTTTCCTCCTTTATTTAATAAATGGTTTATAATTGTTTTTGTATTTAAATCTATCAGCAAAGCCTTCGCACCTACATATTAAGTCCCAAAAGTCTTTTCTCTTTAGTTCTTGTAATAAGAATTTTTTTGCTCCTTTACTTATACTCATGTGGTTGTCCTCCTTTATTTAGTTAATGACTGAATTGTGTACACGTCTGTCGTGCCGTATTTTTTATTAATATAAGATAGATAACGCCACGCCTTACCATATTCTTTATCGGTATACAACCAAGGGTTGTTCCAAATGTGGTTAGCTTTTTTGATTTGTTGTAGCTCTGTTTTTGGCATATTAGTTTAGTTTTATAGCTCTCGCAAGCTCCGTGTTGTACACACTTATTAATACTAACGCATCGCCTCTGTGCAACACGTTCTTTATGTCCCTCTCATATTTATTCACTGCTCGGACGAACACAGTGTCGCTGATCACTCTCTCAACATTGAACTTCGCCTTCCTTGAGGCTTGTTCGATTGCTTTTATTTGTTTTCCCATTTTTTATAGATTATTTATTTTTGCATTTTGTTTTTTTATTTTCTTTAAGCCATTTTTTTAATTCTTCAATTGGTATATAGCTTGAAGGTCGTTGTATATAATTTGGTCTTCCCATCTTATTATTATTTATTGATTAGTAGTGGCAATACAGAGAATCGAACTCCGTTACTTATTATTTCAGTTTGTCAACCTGACTATTGCCATATAAAAAGAGTGCCCAACTGGACACTCTTTTAGTTTACATTGTTTTATCGCACTTTCTCCATAGTGTGCAGCTGCACCACACTCGACTTAAGTATGTTGTAGCTCTGTCTTTCTTGTATAATATTATGGCTCATTTCCTGCGTTATACTCGCTCACCGAATAGGTCGAAGCCCCTATCCTAGCTGAAACCGATTGAAGTCGTTGACCCCTTCTGTTTATATAGTTTTTCTTTATATAATATCAGTTATGTTGTATAATTACCAACATCAGACCTATGCTCTTGTTCATCGCACTCGTTTGTTTTTTGTCTGACTCGTACCACCATAGCTGGCACGCAACCCACCTACAGACCATTCTTGTATGTAGTTGGTTTTATTTCGTTCTATCCTTACTATCCTGTTACGCTATTACTCATTGATATTCTAGACTCTGCATTTACATAGGCATTGCGCCCAACACTATACCCCCATAGATTACTCCATGATGTTACGTATAGCAGTTTTGTCTTACGTCAAATTTCATTACTCGAGTTAAGTAGATAGAAAATTATTTATATAGGGCGTTCACCCCTATTAAAATAAACTTGGTCAATATATCAAAGAACTACTAGAAATTAACATTTTATCGTTGAAGGTTGAAGCATTGCACCTCTTCGCATTGCGCGAATAAGAACCTTCTAAAAATGGTAATCTTTCATCTAGTATGTAAAGAACTTCCTATCTGTATTTATGCGGGCTTTAGACCGCCTACGGCTACATTAAAAGTCTTTTGGAGGGGTTGCCCTATTGCAACCCCTTTGACTGATCTAAGCGGGCTTATTTTTTCGCCTGCGCTTTATTTTGGCGCTCTGCCTTTTTTAGCTGTTTTGCGCTATTATTAAATTTCGCCATCATTCCAAGCCCATCCCAAATTGTGAAGAACCTTTTGCCCTCTTTAGCAACCTCGATAAATTCTGCAAACGTTGGAACTTTTGACTTTCCTAATACACCTTTTAACGCTTCGTTAATCTCAGCGTCCTTAGACTTAGTTATTAGGTTATAGATTTTAGAGATACTCTTAACGTCAAAGTATAAAAGCGCATTTGCTAAGAATTTGCATTCGTTTGGGGTTTTGTTATCCTTCATTTCGTAAAAAATGATAGTCGCCATTTTACTTGCTTGCTGTCCATTCATCCCCTCGCACGCTTTTAATGTCTCTGCAAGCCCTAATTTCAATAACTTATCGTTTGAATAGGTAGGTTCTTTTTTCGCTTTAGGTGCTACAAATGAAACCTCTTCTTTTGTCTGCATTGCCTTCGTGCCTTGCACGCTAACAATATTATTTTTGTTTGTTTTCATACGGCTATACTACAATATATAAACAACCTATAAAAATCTTTTTGAACTTATTTTTAACAAAATAACAAATTTGCAATATAATTTTGTAAACAAGATATAAACAAAATATAATTTTGTGGGGTTTTTCAAAATGGGTGTTTTTAGTATGTATGCATAACAATTAAAATTCTATGTTATTGGGTATATATAGAACGATATTCTGGATTTTAGATAAAGACGATATTAAATTTGTGCCAAAACTCAAGAAAAAAGCAAGTTCAAACGGATGGAAACGTTTAACAGAATTGAGGGCATAGAAGGAGCAACCCCCTTGTTAACTCTATGTTAACACTTGTTAAGGGTGCAAGGGTGCAAGGGGGTAAGGGGGCTTAAGTATGGCAAGGCAACAGGGCAAAGGGTACAGGGTACAGGGTACAGGGGCAACAGGGCAACAGGCAACAGGGCAACAAGGCAACAGCTACAACGTAAAAAAGCCCAAAAAATTACGGGGCAAAGGTTCTAGCAAAAGACGACTAAAAAATAAAATCAATTTTCTTTTGGGGGGTACACGCTTCTGAACGGGGGAAGTCCCCGACCTAATAATATGTAATAATTTTTTTACTATCTTTGTTTTAAACTTATACACATGAAAAATAAAAGAGGATACGATAGAGACTATACTGTTAAGAACGGTAGGTTAATTAATAATGCTGATGAGCTTAGCACTGGTCTTTGGAAGTCAGCACAAAGACGTAAGGCTATAAAGCGCTTTGAGAAGATGTCAATGATCGCTGAGGCTAACCAAATGTCTAAAGGAATGAACGAATTATAAACACTTTCTATTCTCCATAGTTCGTGTAAAATCGGGAACGTTCTCTTTGCGTTCCCTTTTTTTGTGTCTAGATTATCCGTTTTAAAACGGTTATAATGTTATAAACCCTTTAAAAATGTTATGAGAATGTTATAAAAAAAAGGCTAAGTGTCTAATTCTCAGTATGGTATGTTGATATGTTACTTTCTACTCACAGGCGTTAAGTAAAACAATAACAAAAAAACGAATTTAAATAAAACCAATAAGGGGTTAAAAAACCAACATTATGACATTCGCACATTTTTGTTTAAATTTGCGTAACTATAATTTAATTTAATTCAATGATTGTAAAAGACATTCGCTTTGGCGACCAAGCCAGGCAAGCCTTAATTGAAGGCATCAATAAGATTGCGGACGCAGTCAAGACCACGTTAGGAGCACGTGGCAACACAGTATTAATAGAATCGGAGCAGCACGTTGGCGGGATCACAGTCACTAAGGACGGTGTGACGGTTGCCAACAGCATCAACCTTATGGACCCTACTGAAAACTTAGCGGTTAGGATGATGAAGGAGGCGTCTGCCAAGACAGCGACTGAGGCTGGTGACGGCACCACCACAGCTATAGTGTTAGCGCAAGCGCTCATTCATGCATGGGAGAGTAGAGTGAAGGAGGGGATGAATCAAACGGAGATCATTCGCGCCATACAAAAGGCGGGTGATGATATCGTGGAGCTGTTGAACAAATCATCTAAGAAAGTGTCGGGCTCTAACTTAAATGATGTAGCCACAGTATCTGCCAACAATGACATAGAGCTAGGTGAGATAATAGCACAGGCGTATGAGAAGGTGGGCGTTAGTGGAGTGGTGACGGTAGAAGACTCGGACGGTAAGGAGACTAGTTGCTCAGTGACTGAGGGTGTTAGGGTGTCTAGGGGCTATGACAGTAGGTACTACATAACGGACAAGCGACAAGGTGTATGTGAGCTGAATAACCCATACGTGATGGTGCTTGACCAAGAGGTGGAGAACATGCTGTCTATTGAGCACGCGTTGGCTGACATTTTAAATAGAGGTCGAGCGGTGCTGATCATTGGACACCTTAAGCCTGAGGTGATTAACGCATTGAACCTAAACAGGACGCGTAACCATTTGAAGGTGTGCTCTATTCAACCGCCACAGTTCGGTTGGAAGAGTAAGGAGCTGATGGAGGACCTGGCGTTAGTGACAGGAGCGACATACTTCAGTGAGTCTACGGGCGACAACCTACAGCTGGTGAGAGAAGAAGACCTGGGTCAGTGTGACAAGGTGGTGGTGAGCGCTGATGACACGGTGATCATTCGTTCTGATGATAGGCAAGCGGTGATAGACGAGCACCTTAAGCAGTTGTGGGTCGAGCATGACGGTGAGAAGGACAAGGACAGGCAGGCGTTCATAAAGGAGCGTATCGCCATACTTAGTGGACGGATAGGTATCATACATGTAGGTGCAGGCTCAGACATAGAGCTCAAGGAGAAGCGAGACAGAGTGGACGATGCGGTGTGTGCTACACGTGCAGCGCTAGAGGACGGCATACTACCAGGTGGTGGCGTGGCGCTTAGAGATCTAGCCAAGGTGATAGGTGGCAAAAAGGTGAAGACAATGGAGGAGCGAGTGGCCAGAGCTATACTAGAGCAAGTGCTGACCGCGCCATACCATCAGATCCTGACCAACGCAGGCATGGAGGACCATAGCAAGGAGCAGAGAAAGGGGTACGGCATAGACGTGAAGGTTGGCAAGAGCGGTGGCATGATAAAGATGGGGATCATTGACCCGACTAAAGTGACCAAGAGCGCAGTGACCAACGCCATATCGGTGGCCACAACAATACTATCAACGAATGCTATAATAACAAACGTGAGGCAACAATAATGAAGGCAATAGGGAGGTACTTAATAGTGGAGCAGAGTGATGCTCCCGTGAAGACGCAGGCTGGGCTGTTGGTGACAGCTCAAGACTCAGCGCAAATCCGTTACCAAGAGGGTAAGGTGCTGTCAGTAGGCACAGACGTTAAACACATCCAGGCGGGTGAGGTGATCTACTACGACAAGGTGGCTAGCCACAAGGCTAGGCTAGGTGGACAGTCCGTGCAGATTGTGCCGGAGTCTGCCGTGGTGGTGGTCATGTAAAGGCAAAAATAATTTACTATCTTTGTGGTGTAACTAAACTATATCCAACATGCCACCAAAAAAAAGAACCGTTACTAAAAGCAAAACAGTTAATAAATCTGCTGGAAAGAAATCAGTAACTAAGCAAAAAACAATTACCAAAAGGTCTGGAAAAGTTGTTGAAAAATACAAAAGAAAAGACAAAGGTAAAAAGGGGGTTGTGCTAGGTGGAGGCGGAACAAAGAAAGCAACCTATAAAAGAAGAACGGTTAAAGACGCTACTGGTAAGGTGGTTAAAAAAACAGGTAAACGCAAAACAAGTTACGATAAAGCAAAAGAGAAATGGAAAGGCGGTCAACTTGTTTTAGACAAATCAAAAAACAAAGATACTAAGTCTAAGTATACACGTAGAAGAAAAGTAAAAGGCGATGTTTATACAGACAAACTTAAAACTAAATCTAAAGGGCAGAGGGCTAGTAAAACAACTACTAAAGAAATTGCTGGAAAAAAATCTAAAGGAACTGATACGTATGTTCTTCAAAAAAGAAAAAGAAGCAAAACACCTCGCGGAACAGAAAAAAAAGCTAAGGTAGGATATTATGTAGGTAGTGGAACAGGAAAAAGAAAAACTATAAACAAAGTTAAATCAGTAAGAAGAAAAAAATAAATTATGGCATATAGAACATCATTACCACTACATCCTACCGAGTTTAAGGAGGAGCATAAAGTAAAAGTTAAACGCAAAGGCGTGAAGACCAAAAGCTTAGGCAAGAAAAAGACTGAGGCTAAAACACCTAATCAAGCTGCTAAAATATCTAAAGAGACACTACGTCTAAAAAAGACACGTAGTAAAAGTGGCAAGCCAACGAAAATTAAAGCTAAGTCCGTGTCCAAGGTTACAACTGGCGCGAACACTAAGACTAAAGCTGATGACTCAACTAAGTATGTGGTGACTAAAAGCAAACAAGGCAAACCCACTAAAGTTAAACAGGTGAGTCAAAAGAAGTATAGTAAGGTTAAAAAAAGATTAAAACGTAAATACGATAGGTAAGATGGCTATTAGAAGAACAACTAAAGGACCAGGAGCTAATTATAGATCCACTAAGTCAGGAGCTGGTATGACCGCTAAAGGCGTGGCCGCTTACAATCGCAAGACTGGGGGCAACCTAAAAACAGCGGTGACTGGTCCAGTTAAAAAAGGTAGTAAAGCAGCAGCTAGGCGTAGGTCATTTTGCGCAAGGATGGCAGGCATGCCTGGACCAATGAAGGACAAGAACGGCAAGCCAACACGTAAAGCAATGTCGCTTAAACGTTGGAGATGTCCTGTTAAGAAAAAAAAGTAAGACATGAGTTATAGAACATCACTTCCGCTACATGAAACCGAGTTTAATGACTGGCCTAAAAAGAAAAGAAAAAAGAAATCAAAAGGCAACAATAGGTCTATTAAGGATAAAAGAAGAGCTCATAGTAAGCAGCTAAAAAAATGTGGCAAAAAAACTTACGGAAGTTGTAAAGTGGTAAATAGATAAGATATGGCTAAGAAAAGAAAAGTAACTAGAAAAAAAGTTCCAAATTATTCTCATGCAGGCGACACGGCTTATGTGAAAACAATCACTAAGAAGTCAGGGGCAAAAAAACGCGTGACTCATGTTAAAGTAAGTCCAATAGGGTCTGCTAGGAAAGTAGAGAAAGTAACTAAAAAAGGTAAAGTCAAGAAGCCGAAATATAAAGCGGGATTCTTTTTGCCTGGAAATAAATACACTTAACATTATAAAATAGTAGGGGTGTGAGTAAACTTAAGAAAAGAAAAAAGAAATCATGTTGGTCGGGTTACGAAAGAACCCCGGGCACTAAAAAAGGGGAGCCAGGAAGTTGTAGAAAAAAACCAAAAAGAAAAATAATATAAATAAACAATCATGGCAAAAAAAAGAACAGTAGTAAAATACAAAGACAAAGACGGAGGTAAAGTAAAATCCGTTGAGCGTAGAAGTGGTAAAAGGATTGAGACATATAAAAAGAAAGGATATAAGTCTAAGCAGAAATCTAAAGATGGAGTAATCTACAAAACAGTTACCAAAACAAAAAACTCCAAAGGCAGAAGTAAAGAAAAGGAAGTTGAAAGAAGAGGGAAGTATAAAGAGGTTAGAAGATATAGAGAATCTATTCCATTAGGAACTTCGCCAGATCCACAATAAAAAATTTAGTATCTTTACAAAAAAACAATATTATGAAACAAGGATATAACTCAAGACTAGACGAATCTTTAGGTGCAAAGCATGGAAAGAAGTCGCAAAGCTATGCTTCAAGAAGACATGAAAGCGAAGCTATGGAAAAAAAGTATCACGGTCACAAATATGGATCAAACGCTCACATGGACTATAGAAAAAATTTCAAAAGTCATTGTGAGGCTGTATATAAAGGCGGTGTATCTAAGAACTTATCTCACAACTTTAGAAAGTAATTGTGGCATCTCGATTAGAAAAAATGAGAGAAAAGCCAGGTGGGTCTAACGCAGGCAAGTATAAAAACGTATCTAAAGGTTCGTTTTGTGGTCCTGCTGGAGGAGCTCCCAAGGGAACTTTTCCTGTAAACACTCGTGAGCGTGGTGAGTCAGCTATAAAATTGGCTCACAATGCACCGAATCCTGATGGGATTAAAGCTTGTGTATATCGTAAGTATCCTGACTTAAAGCCTAAAAGCTTAATGCGTAAACGTAAAAAGTAATGGCTCATAAAGCAGGACATGGAAAAGGCTGGCAAAAGCGATCTCAAAAGCATAGCTCAGGCGGGGTTTACAACAAAGGTAAAGGCAGTGTAAATTCTTGTGGCAAATCTAAATTGCGTAAGTCTAAATGTAGAAAAGCTGGGTCTAATAAGCCTAATTTTTTTCAAAAAATAAAAGATAAAAGAGCTACTAAAAAATATCAGAAACAAAAAGCTTTGAGCGCCAAACAACGAGAATCACAACAAAAATCTAAAAACCCTAGGTTTTTATAGTTTCCCGTCTTGTATTTTATCTATAATATTTCTATAAACTTTATCTGAATATTTAGCTCCCTTTTTAAGTAAAGGATTGCGCCTTATAGAATCAGGTATTTCTTCCTCCCCGTTTAATATTTTATATGCTTTACTAACTATATGCTTGGCTTGATGCGACAGCTCGTAGATTGAGAAGGACCTACCGTGGCTTTTTCTCCAAACTATAATCCAACCTTCTTCTTGCAGTCTTTTAAATCTTTTAGGCTCCCAATTTACTACACCTTCATAAGCTTTAAATACCTGTCTAGTAAATCTACCTTCACTGTATAAAAACAGAAGTATATCTAGGTCAGCTTGGGTGAGGTTGTATTTTCTCTTGATATAATACCTTACTACTCGCCAATATTTTAGGAAATCATTCTTCATAAAAACTAATATAACATTTTTATTTATCTTTGCAATAAACCTATTAAATATGAAAAGTAAAGGATTAGGAGACAGTATTCATAAATTTACTCATTCGACAGGTATTTCTAAGATTGTAGAAAAAGGAGCAAAAGCTCTAGGCGTAGAAGATTGTGGGTGTTCCGAAAGACGTGACACTTTAAATCGCTTAATGCCGTACAAAAAAAATAAAAGATAATGGCATATCAAAAATTACAAGTAAGCAGGGCTATATTAGTTATACCTAGCAACGACACAGACATTCCGTTCCCAGGATCACTTATGCTCAGTAGCACTACGAGTGGAAACGCGCCTAATAAACTTATTGACGCAAGTGCGGATTTTATTGCTTTAGGCGTAAAACCTGGAGACATAATTTATAACTATGACAGCTCGGAAGCTGCAACAGTAACAGCTGTTGATAGCGCAACTCAGCTTTCAGTTACATTATTCAGTGGAATCACAACAGCGAATAAATATAAATTATATAAATCAGGTCAAAACAACGGCTGTATTCTTTATGTTGGAGCAAAAGGAAACCTTTCTGTTTCAACAATTGGGGGGGATGAGGTAATTTATGTAGCAGTACCAGATGGGACATTTATGCCCGTGCAAATGTTGAGGGTAAACTCTACAAGCACTACCGCAACCGATATAATTGCTCAGTGGTAAAGTGAGTGCGCTATACGATATTCTAAGTTAAAAATAAATTTATTACCTTTGTTAAAACAATAAAATTATGCCAACAATACCAAGTAATGAGCAGTTTGTAGGGATTAACGCCTCGCAGGACTTAACAGAAAGAAGCTCTTCTCAAACAAACAGTGCAAGACAAATATATACCTATGCCGAACTAATGGCAGGAGCCACTGGGGCCACTGAATTAGAAAGCGGATCAGGTGGAGTTTTTGCAGGAATAAGTAAATTAGGAGCCACCTACAATATAGGGGGTGTTGAGTATGACTCTTATAACTTAAAGTGTATTGTGTCTCTAACTCCCGAAGCTACAGTTCATGTTGTAACAATAGGGTCTATCGAAGTAGGCGCGGGAAACATATTTTTTATTAACAACCGATCTAATGTTGAGTCTGTAGACTTTAATGGATTCGGAGGGTATACAAATAACCCATTAAACCTTGGAGCGATGGTTGATGATGCAACAAACACCTCACGACAACTAGCGGGATTATTTTACGTTAATCAAGAAAACGTACCAACGTATCCTGTAGAGTTTAATGCTATGTATATCATAGCAACTGATCCAGCAAATTTCGAGGCAGACGTGTATGTGGACATGGACTTTATCACTCAAAAAGATACAACCGTAGAATTTACAATAGCTTAAAAATAAATAATGGAAAGATTAATAACAGTAACAGACGATAAAGGAACGGTTCTTAGACCTATAGATGCAACTTTTGAGGTAGATTATAAGTATTCGGGAGAAGCTGCACCTGAAAGAGTATTAGAAGGTAACGTGAAAAAAGGGGGAGTAGTTGCGAACCCATTTCCTGAAGCTGACCCTACAAAAACCTTGGAGTATTCAGAAATATCAATTACAGTTAAAGATACTCCACAAGGATGGGATGCTTATTCATCAAAGTCTCGTAGATTTTTGGGGAGAATTCCTGTAAAAGATTCTCCTAAAGAAGGCGTAGATATGCAATTGCCATTTAAGGGTACAATACCCACTACAAAACAAGAGAAAAGAGAAGCGTTACAAAATAGAAGAGACGTTATTTTTAATGCTCTTCAACAAAGATACCCACCCAAGCAATCCAAGCAATAGTAAACATTGACTAAGGAGGGAAGAGATGTCGCCAGATGAAATACACATAAACGTTAAGGATGTTATATATTTTGTTGGATTTATTGTAACTTTATTAACAGCGTGGTTTAAATTAAAACATGACAACGATAAGCAAACTGATCAAATTAAACACCTTAAAGAAATGGCTGATGGTTATAAAAAAGATTGCGATTTAGCATTTATGAATGCTAAACACAGCAGGAGCGCCATCAGAAAAGATTATGACGATAAGTTTGACCGAAGTAGAGTAGAATATAAAGAAACTAAAGACGCTTTAAACACTGAGATTGCCAATTTAAGTGCAAGTTTAACTGCTGTAAAAACAGATACAGCAGAAATAAAAGGGATGATATCAACCCTTCTAAATAAAAAGTAATGAAAGGCGTATCTACGTATGATGTTATTAGATCTTTAAAAAGACTTAATTATTCAGTATATGAGCATGACTCAAAACCTTACAACCTTAACATAGTAGGGATTAGAGCAACCAATCCAGTTGTTAACGACTTCAACGATTTAATGTGTGTTTTTTGGAAATTCAAAGGAAATTGGAATGCGTACAAAATGATTTGCACTACACTACCAGGATTAAAATATTTAGAAACACCTCTCAACCCGGCTGGATGTGCAATACTCGTACCCAACCAATATAAGGGGGTTTATTGTATTGATAAACATAATGGAAAGTATGACGCTTTATGTCAGCGACTTGGAGATGTTACAGTTTATCGAGATGACGACAAAGATCAAGATTATGACATGATAAATGTGTCAGAACAAACAGGAATGTTTGGAATAAATATTCATCAAGCTGATGATGAGTTTAGTATAGACCATGTAAATGGTTATTCAGCTGGTTGCCAAGTAATTCAAAATCCAAAGGAATATGAGATCCACATGGATATAGTGAAAATGGCAGCTGAAGTGTGGGGAAATAGTTTCACCTACACATTAATTAACGAAAAAGATTTATTATGAAAAATAGGTTATTCTCAAATTACGTTACTACTATTTTAGGAATATTAATTATTGTATTTTGTGCTATAATGTTACTTTTAGAAAAAGCAGCCCCAATGGACATGTCTGGGTGGTTAGCTGTAGGATTATTGTTTTTAAGATCAAAAGATTCTTTAATTGCGCTTCCTAAAGAGTAGTATATTAATTTTATTAATTATAGGGTGTTCTCCTCAAAAACGTCTTAATAGGCTTTTGAAGAAACACCCTCATTTATTACAAGTAGACACCTTGGTAGTGAAGGATACTTTTGTAGTAGAAGAATATCGGGGGGACACTACACTAATATTTAAATACCACGACACTGTGGTAAATAATGAGAAAATTTTTATAAAACATTTCTATGACACACTTACCCGAGAAATACACTACGAATATATATGCATTGGGGATACGATTATACAGGAGAAAATTATACCGTACGAGAAAATCGTTATTCAAGAACTTACGTGGTGGCAGAAATATGGAACTTTAGTTATATTTGGAATTATACTTTTAGCCGTGCTAACGGTTTTAAATCGCTTAAAAAAAATATTACCATAATTTAGTATCTTTACAAAAACGCATAACATGAGTAAATTAAGCAGACAAGAAAGGAGAAAAAGAAAAAGATTAGTTTCTTACGTGAAACCAGGAACAGAAAATAATAAAAACCCAACCCACGTGGTATCTACTAAAAGAAGATATAAAAAAGCTTTAAAGGATTATAAAAAAACCATAAACAAAGGCAAGAAGGTAAAAAACACTAGAAGAATAAGAGCAACATTTTAATTATGGCAAAGATAAGCACATACCCAACTACTTTACCAGAGCTAACCGACATGTTAATTGGCACTGACGTTAATAACGATAACGCAACCAAAAATTTTACCGTAGGAGATGTTGTAGATTTAGCGACTGGCGGTGGCGGTGGACCAGGCATTTTTGGATCTACTTATTTTGTGGCTCCAGAAGGTGATGATTCAACTGGTACTGTTGGTAGTTTATCTAATCCTTGGAAAACAATTTCAGCCGCAAGAGATCAAGCAGTTATTGACGGATTACCCTCTACTTTAATATATGTATGGCCTGGTGTTTATGATGAAACAGAATTACAATATCAAGATGGTAAAATGTATTTATCGGCAGGGGTTTTATTAGAACCTTCTGCTAAAATAAATGGCACTACCGGATTAAGTAATGTTGTATCTATAAATCAACCTGAAAAAGAATTTAGATTTACAGGAAATTGGGAATCAAATTTAGAAGTTGGAAAAAAGTTTAGAATAATAGGTGGTGGTGCTAAAGATGGTAATTATACAATTGTATCTGCTTTAAATACTGGTGGAAATACAAGTGTTGTTGTAGAAGAAGATATACCAGATGCAATAGTTTCTGGTTATTTACAAAATATTGAACCTATATTTATATTAGGAGCAGATCCTTTAAATGCTCCAGCAAGTTCTTATTCTACTAAGTTTGATTTGTATGGTGAAGGAGATATTAATATTGTAGAATCTGCTGATGGAGATTGGTCAAAAGGAGTAGCTACAGCATTTGGAAGTTCTGAATTTTATGGAGAAGCTGTAGAATGGAGAATGCAACAAGGTGTTATGCTAGGAGCGTATGATAATTCTATAATGAACTTTAATGGAAGTTTAATAGAAAATTACGGACCTAATAATGGTGGTTATATATGTACTGCAAGAGATGCTTCTAAAACAACGTTTAATTTTGATGAAGTAAAATGTTCAGGAAGTTGGGCTTTTTATGTTAGAAAAGGAAGTACAACTAATTTTTCTGGCACATGTATTATTACTGCTAATAAAGTTACTCAAACAGGATCATTTCAAAATATTGCATGTTCTGACATGAATGCCTCTGGAAGATTTATATTAAATGTTCCTATTATTGATTCTGAAAATTATGTTTTAAATTTTAGTGATATCTCTGGTGGACAACTTATTTTTAATGGTAATATGTATTCTACAGGTGCTTCTGGTAATGGATTAATTGGACAAAATATGTCAGGTGGAGAAATTATTGTAAATGGAAATATTACTACTGAAACTGGAACTACTTCTTTAACATTAGGTGGAATGACTGGTGGAGAAATTTATATAAATGGAGATCAAACTTGTACAAATGGCAATGATAGTTATTTATTAAATGTACCCTCAGGAAGTGGTCACATATTAAGATTAAATGGTTCAGTTAGAAACACTAATGGCGGTGCTTTATGTACAGGAATTAGTAAAGGAAGTAATGATTTAGTTATTGAAAACTTAAAAATTATCTCAGATGGAGATAGTATTACTGCTGGATCTACACAAAATATTAATGTAATACATTCATTAGCTTGTGATAAAGCTTTAAATGCTAATGTAACTAATCGTGTTGTTGGAAGTAATGTAATAATAGATATTAATGTTATTTAAAATTAAAAATTATGTCACATACTGAAGAAACTTCAAGTGAAGAGGTAAGAGAGATATATTTTAAAATGTTTGGTTATTATCCAGATGATGTTCCTCCCAATCCTAACGTACCCACACCGCCAGAAGGTAGAAAATAAATTAATAATAAAATAAAATAAAATACAATATAATGAGTAAGAAAAACAAAATGACCGAAGAAGAGGTCAAGGAGCTTCGTCAATTGAACGAAGATGTTTACAGGAGCTTGTTAGAGATAGGAGATGTCTCAGCAGGCATATCTAGGCTTGAAAAATCTAAACAAGCCGCACTTTTTAACCATGAAACATGTAGGCATAAATTAAAAGCTAAACAAGAAGCATTAATTGATGTTTATGGAGAAATTAATGTAAACCTGGGAACAGGAGAACTAGAGCCTATTGATAAGAAATGATTCGAAAGGTGTCCATAGGGAATGATTATAAATCCTCTATGAATTATGTTGTTGGTCAATCTGTATTAAAGTATTATATTATACATTTAATAAAAAAATCTGACGATGGTTCTGTAGAGATATTTATCGAGCACAATAATGGTGAAATTTTTCTATGGAAGAGTGTTAGTGTTGCAATGCCTTTTTCTGTTGAATATAATATAAATTTTTAATGAAATCACCATACTGCTTTGTAGTAAAGCCTAGAAATAACGCTAGATACGACAACGTAAGCTCTTACGGAGATGGAACCCTAATTACTAGCGTTTCTCAAGAAGACCACCACGCCACCAATAGACATGCAATAGTTCTTTCACCTCCACTAAACTATAATGGCCCGATTAAGAAAGGGGACACTATTATAGTTCACCATAATGTATTTAGAAAGTATTATGATATGAAGGGTCAAGAAAAGTCTGGTCCATGTCATTTAAAAGATAATATATACATTGTAGAGCCTGATCAAATTTACTTGTTTTTGCAGAATGATAAGTGGCAGAGCGTAGATCCTTATTGTTTTGTGAAGCCTAAACAAAAAAGTCAAGGTGATGTTCTTAGCTTAAGCACTGAGGAGGAGCTGATAGGAGAGATGGTGTATTCCACTAATTATTTAAAAGATATGGGAATAAAAGTAGGAGATGATGTATCTTTTTTACCTGATTCAGAGTATGGGTTTAAAATAGAGGGGGAGAAATTATACAGGATGAGACAAAAAAACATAGTAGCTAAATTATAGATGGATTCAAAAAAACTAAAAGAGAGTATAATAAAGGCTGGAGAAATTGCGGTTAAGGAGTTAATAAAGGTAGCTAAAGAGGATATTATTAAATACGACACCGAGGACGACTTAGCAGCTGACAGGTTAAAAAATGCCGCAGCTAGTAAAAAGCTAGCTATTTTTGATGCATTTGAAATATTACGGAGAATAGAAGAAGAGAAAGCTTTATTAGAAGGCACGTCCATGCCCGTAAAAACGTCTAGTGGATTTGCTGAAAAAAACTCTAAATGATAGATCCGTTATATACAGTAAAAGAAAAATACATACCTAATCGAGTTCTTTTAGCTAAGAATAAAAACAAATCATGGAAATATGGTTATGATGAAAAGTATGATGTAGTAGTTATCTCTAAAGATGGAACCATTGGCGAGGTGTACGATATTTCAGGACTTATCGTGGCTCTGCCTTCTGCGCCAAAAAATTTACCAAAAGAAAGTAATAAGTGGGTGTACAAGAATTACCCGGACCAACTAAAAAAAGTTAGGACTATTTTTGATTGGAACAAAAGAGATGACTTATTTAAGTCTAAATGGGTTGATTACATAGAAACCGAGTTTAATAAAAGAGACCAAGGACATTGGTTTATGAATAACAACAAACCTACTTATCTAACAGGAACTCATTATATGTACCTACAATGGACAAAGATTGACGTAGGTAGACCAGATTTTAGGGAGGCTAATCGTATTTTTTATATTTTTTGGGAAGCTTGTGTTGCTGATTATAGATCATTTGGAATGTGTTATCTTAAAAATAGACGTTCAGGTTTTTCTTTCATGAGTTCTTGCGAAGCTGTGAACACAGGAACTATCAGTAGGAATGCTAGAATAGGTGTTCTATCAAAAACAGGATCGGACGCTAAAAAAATGTTTACAGACAAAATTGTTCCTATTTCAAATAACTATCCATTTTTCTTTAAACCTATTCAAGATGGTATGGATAAACCTAAGACTGAGTTAGGGTATAGAGTTCCTGCCTCTAAAATTACTAGAAATAACTTAGACAGAGTAGAAGAGGTTCATTTAGACGGGCTAGACACTGTAATAGATTGGAAGAACACAGCAGACAATAGTTATGATGGGGAAAAACTAAAACGACTTATTCACGATGAAAGTGGAAAATGGGAACGACCAGAAAATATTAAAAATAATTGGCGAGTAACTAAAACTTGTCTAAGACTTGGGCGTAAAATAGTTGGTAAATGTTTGATGGGTTCAACGTCAAATTCTCTAGCTAAGGGTGGTCAAAACTTTAAGGACCTGTATGAAGACGCTAAGGTTCATACTCGAAACTCAAATGGACAAACCAAAACAGGATTATATTCATTGTTTATACCAATGGAATGGAACTTTGAGGGGTATTTAGACGAGTACGGACACCCAGTGTTTTATAATCCTGATAAACCGGTAATGGGTATAGACGGTGAATTAATAAAAACAGGAGTTATAGACTATTGGAACAATGAAGTGGCGTCTTTAAAAAGTGACCCAGACGCGTTAAACGAGTTTTATCGTCAATTTCCTAGAACTGAATCTCACGCATTTAGGGATGAAAGTAAAAACTCTATTTTTAACCTTACGAAAATATATCAGCAATTAGACTACAATGAGAACTTAATTAAAACTCATTATTTAACAAGAGGAGGTTTTCATTGGAAAAATGGAGAATTAGATTCTGAGGTGATATGGTCTCCTGACACGCGCGGGAGGTTTATCGTTTCTTGGATACCCAAACAAAGCATGCGAAACAATGTCGTGGTCCGAAACGGAATAAAGTACCCTGGGAATGATCACGTAGGCGCTTTTGGTTGTGACCCTTATGATATTTCAGGAACAGTAGATGGTAGAGGATCTAATGGGTCTTTGCACGGCAAGACCATGTTCAATATGGATGAAGCTCCATCTAATGAGTTTTTTTTAGAGTACATAGCAAGACCTCAAACGGCTGAAATTTTCTTTGAAGATGTGTTAATGGCTTGCATATTTTATGGTATGCCTATATTGATAGAAAACAATAAAGCGCGTATATTGTATCACTTTAAAAACAGAGGATATAGAAAGTATTCAATGAATAGACCAGACAAGACATTTAACAGGCTCTCTAAGACGGAAAAGGAGTTAGGGGGGATACCTAACTCATCAGAGGATATAAAGCAGGCTCATGCAAGCGGAATTGAGAGCTACATTGAAAGATATGTGGGGTTAGATATGAGTGGTGAATATAGGCCGCCCGAGGATATGGGTATTATGTATTTTAATAGAACATTAAAAGATTGGGCTCATTTTGACATTACAAAAAGAACAAAACACGATGCTTCAATTAGCTCAGGATTGGCTATAATGGCTACTAATAAACATCAGTTCACCCCTAAAAAGGAAGAGTCAAAAATTAGCATTAACTTTGCAAGATATAGTAACAGTGGTATATCTAGCCAAATTATTAAGTAAATGAAGGAAATAAGCACAATTCTAAACCCGATTAGCTTCCCTAATCAACTAGCGTCTGATGAAACAAAAGAAACCCCTGAGTATGGATTAAGAGTGGGTCAAGCTATTCAATATGAGTGGTTTAAAAGAGATGGAGGTACTTGTGGATATTATAGTCGATGGATGGACTTTAATAACAGAAGGCTTTACGCTAGGGGAGAACAATCTATACAGAAGTATAAAAAAGAAATAGCTGTAGATGGAGATTTATCTTACTTAAACTTAGACTGGACTCCAGTTCCTATTATACCTAAGTTTGTTGACATAGTGGTTAACGGTATGATGGATAGAATGTTTCACATTAAAACATACGCTCAAGACGCTTTAGCTTCAGATGAAAGATCTAAACACCAAAGATTAATTGAAACCGACATGATATCTAAAGATATGTTGTTGAGTATCGAGCAGAATTTTGGCGTAGATGCATTTAGTACAGATAAAAAAGAACTTCCAGAAACTCCTGAAGAACTGCAACTTCACATGCAGTTAAAGTATAAGCCAGCTATAGAGATAGCTGAGGAAGAAGGAATTAATACTTTGTTAGAAGAAAACCATTATCAAGATACTCAAAAAAGATATAACTATGACTTAGTTAATTTAGGATTGGGTGTTGTTAAGCACAACTTTCTTCCAGGATCTGGTGTTCAAGTTGATTATGTTGATCCAGCTACTTTTGTTTGGAGTTATACAGAAGACCCTACATTTAAAGATTGTTTTTATTTCGGAGAGGTTAAGCAAATTCCACTGACAGAGATTATAAAAATTAAACCAGACATATCAAAGGACGAGTTAAAGGAAATCTCTCAACTCGGTTCTGCTTGGTTTAATTACTATGGTTTAATGAGACCGTACATGAATGACGTTTTTAACCAAGACGTTGTAACGCTTTTGTATTTTAATTACAAAACCACCAAGTCTGTGGTCCACAAGAAAAAGAAAATGGATAATGGAGGTGAGAAGGTTATTCAAAAAAGTCAAGGATTTAACCCACCGGAAGATAGTGAGAGATTCTCTAAAATTGAGAAGCGCATAGATGTGTGGTATGATGGCATTATGGTGATGGGCAGTAATTATTTATTGAAGTGGGAATTAGCTAAAAACATGGTTAGACCAAAATCTGCTAGCCAAAGAGCCTTATCTAATTATATTCCTTGCGCTCCTAGAATGTATAAAGGGCAAATTGAATCTCTTACTAAGAGAATGATACCTTTTGCAGATCTCATTCAAATGACTCACCTTAAACTACAACAAGTATTGGCTAGAGTTGTGCCTGATGGTGTATTTATTGACGCTGACGGCCTTAACGAAGTAGACCTAGGCACGGGAGCCGCGTACAATCCAGAGGACGCACTTAAGTTATACTTCCAAACGGGTAGCGTTATTGGTAGAAGTTTTACTCAAGATGGAGAGTATAATCACGCTAAAATTCCTATTCAGGAGCTAGGAAGTAGTAGTGGTCAGCAAAAAATGTCTGCGCTTATCGGTAACTACAATCATTATTTAAATATGATTAGAGATGTGACTGGACTTAATGAAGCTAGAGATGCGTCTAGCCCCGACCCTAACTCTTTAGTTGGTGTTCAGAAATTAGCGGCTCTCAACTCTAATACCGCCACTAGACATATATTAGATGCTAGTTTGTTTATAACCAGACGATTAGCTGAAGGGCTGTCTTGTCGTATATCAGATATTTTAGAGTATTCTGACTTTGCTGAAGAATTTGCCAATCAAATTGGAAAATACAACGTAGCTATCTTAAACGACATAAAGGATTTATACCTACATGATTTTGGTATTTTTATAGAGATGTCTCCAGATGAAGAACAAAAAGCTCAATTAGAGCAAAACATTCAGATGGCTTTAAGCAAGGAGTCTATATCTTTAGAAGACGCTATTGATATTAGGGAGGTTAAGAATTTAAAAATGGCAAATGAGTTATTGAAACTTAAAAGAAAAAGGAAGGAAGAAAAAGACCAAGCCATGGCACAAGCTTTAGAGGAGCAAAAAGGAAAGATAAAAGTTCAAACAGAACAACAACTAGCTCAACTTAAGCAACAAATGATTGACTTGCAGAAGAACGCAGATATAGAGTTGCAGAACAATCAAACAGAAAATGAACTTAAAAAGAAGAGGGAGGAAGCTCAGTTAAAAGAGCAGTTAATGCAGAAGGAGTTTGATTATAATATGCAACTCAGAACTGTAGATTCCGATAATATTAAAGGCCGGGAAGAAATGAAAGAAAAGGCAAAAGATAAAAGAATTAGCCTTAATAATACAGAGCAATCTCAACTTATTGAGCAAAGACAAAGCAAAGGAAAGCCAAAGAATTTTGAATCTAATGAAGATAGTTTAGATGGGTTTGATTTAGCTGAATTTAATCCTAGATAAAATGTATAAAAAAAGTTTATTATCTTTGTGTAAATAAAATATAATATAATGGAAGGATTTACAGTAAAACATGTGCAAGAGGTTGAAGAAAAAGGTGTTCAACAAATAGAACAAGAGCTTTTAGATAAGCACAACAAAGAGTTAGAAAACCAAAATAACGAAGTTCAGGACCAATTAAAAAAAGAAACCGAGCCTCAGGAAGATTTAAAAATAGGAGAAGAAAATATTATTTCCTACATAAAGGAAAGGTACGATAAAGACATTGCATCTGTGGATGAGTTGTTTTCTCAAAAAGAGCAAAACGAAGAACTTCCTGAAGATGTTGCTAGGTTTTTAAAGTACAAAAAAGAAACTGGTCGAGGGTTAAACGACTTCATGAGTTTGAATAAAAACTATGACGAAGTGCCTGAAGATCAATTATTAGCAGAGTATTATTTAGACACAAATCCACATTTAGATAAGGATGATGTAGATTTTAAACTAAAGAATAATTTTGAGACTGATGAATATTCTGAAGAGTCAGAGATTAAGTCTAAACAAATTGCTAAAAAAGAAGAACTTGCAAAAGCTCGTAAGTATTTTAATGATCAGAAGTCACAATATCAAACTCCAGTTGAGTCAACGGAGCCATGGGTAAGTGAAGAAGATAAAAAGAATTACGAGGCTTACAAGAATAAATCTCAAGAAGATGAGAGTTATTTAGAAGACAGTAAAAAGAAGAGTGCGTTTTTTTCAGAAAAGACTAACGAATTGTTTAATGACAGCTTTGAAGGTTTCAAGTTTAATGTCAACGACAATGAGTATGTGTATAAGCCAGCTGAAGCTAGCAAATTGAAAGAAACTCAATCTGACATAAACAACTTTATAGGTATGCACCTAAATGAAGACGGTTATGTTGCAGACGCAGAAAGTTATCATAAATCATTAGCAGTTGCTATGAACCCTGAGTCTTTCGCTAAGTACTTTTACGAGCAAGGCAAAGCTGATGCCGTCACTGATGATGCTAAAAAAAGCAAAAACATTGACATGGGTAACGTTAGGTCTGCTCCAGAAACTGTGTCTTCAGGAGGTATGAAAATTACAGCCGTTGATAGTTCTCATGGAAATGGGTTAAAAATTAGAAGTAATAAATAAAAATTAATTAAAAATTTAAAATTATGTCATTAAATGTACCGGGGTTTAGTTTAACCCCATCTGCAACTAAAGTTGCAACAGACACTAATTATATCACAGACTTTAACTTTTTGAATCAGTATTTACCTGATACTTATGAGAAGGAGTTTGAAAGATATGGTAATAGAACAATCGCTTCATTCCTAAGAATGGTTGGAGCTGAAATGCCTACTAATTCTGACCTTATCAAATGGGCAGAACAAGGTAGATTACATACAAAATATGAAGATTGCACGTTTGGAGCGATAGATACTCCTGTTGCTGGTCAGCAAGTGTTTACATTGGCTGGGGGCGCACTATGCAACTTTAGAGTAGGACAAACAGTTATGTTGTCATCTTCAACTTTAACAGCTGAGTCTGCTAAAGCTGTAGTAGTTGATGTATCCGGTTCTACTTTTACAGTAGCTTATTATGCTGCTACTGGTGGGGTATCTCCATTTACAGCTGCTACTACTGTAACTGCTTTCATTTATGGTTCTGAATTCCAAAAAGGAACATTAGGAATGGAAGGTTCTTTAGAAGCTGAAGATTCTTTCTTTGATAATAAGCCAATTATTATTAAAGATAAGTATGCTGTAGCTGGTTCTGATATGGCTCAAATTGGATGGGTAGAAATAACTTCTGAAAATGGAGCTAGTGGATACCTATGGTATTTGAAGTCAGAGCATGAAACAAGACTTCGTTATGATGATTACCTAGAGATGTCAATGATTGAAGGTGTAGACGCTGCGGGTGGTTCTGGAGCATTAGCTTACCTTTCTCCAGCTGCTTCAGCTGCGCCAGGTTCTGGTGCTGGATCAACAGCTGCGGGTACTCAAGGTATGTTTGACGCTATTGAAGATAGAGGTAATGTTTGGACAGGAGCTGGTCCTGTTGCTTTAGCTGATTGGGATACAATTGTAGACCGTTTAGATAAGCAAGGATCTATCCAAGAAAATGTAGTATTCGTTAACAGAAACTTCGGTTTTGATATTGACGATATGCTTGCTGCTCAAAACTCTTATGGAGCGGGTGGTACTTCTTTTGGACTGTTTGACAACGATGAAGAAATGGCTCTTAATCTTGGTTTTACAGGATTTAGAAGAGGTTATGATTTCTACAAATCTGATTGGAAGTACTTAAATGATATCACTTTAAGAGGTGGTCTTGTTGGTGGTGCTGTAAATGGTGTTATGGTTCCTGCGGGATCTACTACGGTTTACGATCAAGTTTTAGGAAAGAATGCTAAAAGACCTTTCTTACATGTTCGTTACAGAGCATCAGAAACTGAAGACAGACGTTACAAAACTTGGTTAACTGGTTCAGCTGGTGGAGCAAGAACAAGCGGCTTAGATGCGATGGAAGTTAACTTCCTTTCTGAAAGAGCACTTTGTACTTTAGGAGCTAATAACTTCGTATTGTTCAAATCTTAATCAGATTCCTTATATACAAAAGCCCTGCGCAAGCGGGGCTTTATTACTTTAACAAAATATAATATAATAAAATGAAAAAATTAAACGACAACTCATTAAGAGATAAAATCTATAGACTTAAATCTCAAAAAACTCCCTTAGCTTTATTAATTGATACTGGTTCAGCTAAAAAGAAACCCCTTTTAGTTTGGGATGCTAATAAAAAGCAAAATAGAGCGATTAGATATGCTGAGAATCAAAAAAGCATATACGTAGAAGAGCAAGATGAAAACCCTGTACTTTCTCCAATTGTATTTGAAGATGGTTTTTTAATGGCCCCTTCTCACAAACCCAACTTACAAGCATTTTTAGAACACCACCCTAAGTTTAACTCTTTATATGAATTAATTGATGAAGAGCGTGACGCGCACGAAGACTTGGAGATATTAAACGCTGAAGATGACGCTAGACAAACGGCTAGAGAGCTCACTATTGATCAAGCTGAAATGGTTGCTAGAGTATTAATAGGAGCAGACGTAGAGAAGCTTACCTCAGCTGAGATTAAGAGAGATGTGAGGTTATATGCGACTAACTATCCAGAAAGCTTTTTAGAACTACTAAACGACCCAGATATGAAGCTACAATATTTGGTTGCTAGTAGTTTTGACCAACGATTAATTGCTTTTAGAAATAATAAGCGAGATATTCATTGGAATTTACCAGAGAATAAGAAACGAATCATAACTATACCTAAAGATGTAGAGCCTGATCGTGCATTAATCTCTTATTTAATTTCTGATGAAGGTAGCGAGGCCCTTGAGGTCCTTGAAAAATTAGTTGAATAAATTTATTATCTTTACAAAATATTAATATAAAAAAACTTAAAAAATGTCTAATTATTTAAAAATACCTATTGCAGAGATTGAGGATTCAGGAACTGCAACTGCTACCACCGCTAACAAATTAGTGGAGGCAGGACAAAACTTTACTTCAACCGTAACGGTTGGATCAATCGTATGGAACACTACTGACAACACATCTGCTACAGTTACAGCTATAGACAGCGACACTACACTTTCTATTTCTGCTGATATTATGGCGAGTACGGAAGTGTATAAGATTTTTTCAACTTCAGTTGAAAGTGGATATCAGTTAGTTAACACCAACTCTATAATCATCGGAACTGCTGTTTCGGATATTAAAACAAGCCTAGCATTAACTACAGGTGACGCGGTGGAAATCGCTCATGTACCTAACACAAATGGTTTGTCAATTGTTCAAGAGGGCATGTTGGCTAATAGTAACAACACTAGACCTCAGCAAACTTTTTCAACTGTAGAAGGTGGATTAAATGGGTTACTAGTAGAATCTGTTGTTGTAAAATAGGCGTGGTATAATATATAAGATATTTTTTATCATAAATACGAGAAGGGCACTCTAAAAAGAGTGCTCTTTTTTTTTGTTATCTTTGTGGCATGAGTAATTTCACATCTATACCTGTAACAGGAAAGGATAATTTTATTATTAATTCAAATACTGTCGTTACTTGTGTAAGGACATCATCTACTACCACTATTATTGTTGTTGAAGGTGGAGCCTCATCCACCCAATCAACAGACCAAATAGAAGTAACACACGCTGCTGATACAGCTAGTGATTCTGTAGCTAAGTCAATAATGAGTGGTGTAGTAAATTCATTTTCTTATGGACCACAAACAGGGGTGGTTAGATATGTAACCCCTGCTCAAGCTATATCTGCAATAGAATTCGCTGGAGTATTTAGCCCTACAAACATATATAACAGCGATGGCACTATAGGTTCTAATAGGACAGCTACACTTACAAATACATTAACCTGGAACGCTGGTTCTGTAAGAAGAACTGCTAATTTAACTGCTATAATAGAAGTAACTCAAGAAAGTGACTTTGGAACTCCTGTAGCAGGAGTTATAACTTTACCTGCTAATACTACTTATCAAGTTATAGGTTCAGTTACATGTAGTAGTAGACTAGTTGTTTCAGCTGAAGGTATCTCAATAATTGGTAACAATAGACAATTAGATAAATTGGTGTATAGCGGTACAGGAGACTTTATAACTATAACAGATGTTAATTTTACTATATATGATATTTGGTTATCTGCAACAAATGCTTCATCTCTTTTAATAAGAGCAAGTAATGTAGCAGCTAGTGGATTTAACAATGGAAGAACAAGAGTATTTGAAATATTTAACTGCCAGTTTAGAAATTGTTACAATGTAATGGATATAAACGGATTTGATTTAGTTGATATATCAAATACACTATTTTTCTATATACAAGCACCTAGTATAGGTTTAAGGTTTAGGGACACATCTAAAATAGAAATTTCATCGTGTGAATTAATACGTTGGTATGATGAAACTACTAATGGTACTGCTAATCCGCCTGGATGGGCTACCTGTTCAATGATAGAATTAAGAGCTAACAATTTTGCTTCATTTGGAGCTGTAAATATTAATGGGTGTATTATACATCCACAAGAAACGCAAAATGGTATTGATATAGGTACAGGTTCTACTACAGGTTTCGGTACAATATCATCTAACGCATTTATAAACATAGGGCTTACCACAGGTAAAGTATTCTTACCTGAAGCAAGTAGCTTACCTGATTATTCACAGACAGCTACATATACTTACGATGTGTTTGCTAACCAAGGTATATTAAACTCTACTTCAGGTACAGTAATGACATTAACTGGTAACACTACTAATACAGCATTATCAAGTGGTACTCCTGTAATTATAAATACCAATGGTGGTGTAGTACAACAAGCAGGTGTTAGATATACAGTTACAGGAGCTGGTAGAGCAACATATACTGGAACTAAACAAGTATATGTATCAATACATGCATCTATAAGCTATGAGAAACAAGGAGGGGGAGCAGATGACTACAAGTTTTATATTTACAAAAATGGATCAGTATTACCAGGAGCAGAAGTAGAAATACTTGTTAATGATGATGCTTCTACGGCAATACCATTAATCTATGGTACTCTAATGAATCAAAACGATTACATAGAATTTTATGTAGAAAATCCAACAGGAAATGATGATATGCTTGTAAGAGCTATGCAGGTTGTAATAAGAGAGTAAAGTGTTAAAAGTAGAGACTTTAAACAAGTCTAGTTTTTTCTTTATCTTTGTGTCAAAGAAATTTTAAATGATAAACGAAGTCCGCAACACTGTATTAGCTTTGCTTAATAAAAACAACAACGGTTATTTAACACCTGAAGAGTTTAATCTTTTAGCTAAACAAGCTCAGTTAGAGATATTTGAAGAGTATTTTTATGACTACAATAATTGGATTACCAAGGAAAATCAACGGCTCTCTAATAGTGAGTCGGCAGATATTGTTCGTGGATACATTGAGGTTATTGATGGTTTTAGAGAACCAAAGGAGCAGCTTATTAAAGGGGCTGACTATTTCCAACTCCCAATAGATTGGTACACAATAGACAATGTGTACTTTGACGCAACAGGTCTAGGAACGGATTACGCTAAATTGTATGATGTAGATAGAGTTAGTACAACAGCTGCCTCTAGGTTGTTGAGGTCTAATTTAACTACTCCAACGGTAGATTATCCTATATATTTCATGGTAGAGGATCCGTCTAATCCTCAAGCTGGTAACACCACTGCAAGTGGTATAAAGGTATTCCCATTAACACTACCTAGTGGAGTTGACATTGGAACTGGAAACGTTTATATAAATTACATACGATATCCCAAAGACCCTAACTGGACGTGGTTAGGTATTGGGGCAAATGGGGATCCTATATTCAACAACGCAGCAGTTGATTATCAAGATTTTGAGTTGCCTGAGTCAGATAGTGTAAATTTAATTATGAAAATATTACTGTACGCGGGCGTAGTAATAAGGGAGCCAGAAGTTATTCAGTTCGCTAAATCGGAAGAAGTTCAAACTAGTCAAGAAGAATCGTAATGGCATATTTAACAGCATATCAGTATTACACTAATTCAGGTGTAAATCCAACTAACGCAAATTGGGGGAGTTATCAATTTGTCTCACTTAAAGATATAGTTAATAATTTTCTATTAATGTATCAAGGTGACGACAAGTTAGTTAATAATGTAAGCAAGCATTTGGTCTTATTTCACGCTAAGAGAGGGATACAAGAAATAAATTATGACGCTTTGCGAAGTATTAAAGTGTTAGAGTTGGAAGTATGTGACAACCTTAAATTTATATTACCTCCTGACTATGTTAACTACGTTAGGATTTCTGTTGAAAAAGGAGGCATTTTATATCCACTGCACGAAAATTCTCAAATTAATTATGCTACAGCATATCTTCAAGACAATAACTGCGAAATACTTTTTGACATTGATGGAGATGTGTTGGAGGCTCAAGAATCTGAGCTTACAAAGAAAAGACTAGAAGGTGTTAACTTAAGCCAATACCTACTTCAAGGCCCTAGATGCGGTCAATGGGGTTGGTGTTTAGATGGTTGTTGGTATTTCGGATATGGAATTGGTGGTCGTTTTGGACTAAATACAGAGCTAGCTAATCAAAACCCTTCTTTTAGAATTGACAAAGCAGGCGGTGTAATTAATTTCAGTTCAGGCGTAAAGAATCAATTAGTGGTGCTAGAATACATTTCAGATGGAATGGAAGGCGGCAATAATGACAATGTTAGTATTAACAAGTTGGCTGAAGACTTTTTGTACAGCTATATTAGGTGGGCTATTCTAGATAATAAGATAGGCGTGCAAGAGTATGTTGTGAGAAGAGCTAGAAGGGATAAATGGGCGACTTTAAGGAACGCAAAAATACGCCTAAGCAATATACACCCAGGAAGATTATTAATGCCTCTAAGAGCGCGAGATAACTGGATAAAATGAAACTAACAAGAGGATTTGTTCAAGGTATAATGAATAAAGACCTAGATGAGCGTTTGCTCCCTCAAGGTCAATATAGAGATGGTTTAAATATCGGTGTCTCTGAGTCTTCTGAATCAGATGTTGGGGCGATAGAAAACCAGTTAGGGAACACTCAGTTATCTAGTTTAGTTGGAACAAACTACTTTACCATAGGGGCTATTACTGATCCTGCTAATTTTAATGTTTATTGGTTTGTAACCACCACAGAACCAACTGGGTATGATTACATATTTAGGTATAATGAAACCACGGGGGCTACCATTACTCTTTTACAAGACACTAAGGGTCGTGTATTAAAGTTTGATAGATTTCATATTATTACTGGGATAAATATTATTGGAAACCTTTTATTTTGGACAGACGACTTAAACCCTCCTAGAAGAATAAACTTTACTAAAAATTATGCCATTGATGGTTTTACTGAAGATGACATTTCTGTTATTGTTAGGCCGCCACTGTTTGCGCCCACAATTACTTTATCTGACACTGGAAACAATAGTGAAGAAAACAACCTAAAAGACACTTTTATAGAGTTTTCTTACAGGTATAAATATGAGAATGATGAATATAGCGCCATGGCTCCTTTCTCTTCTCACGCTTTCTATCCTTCTGCTTATGATTATAATTTTGCTGATTGGGAGTTGAGATCTATGCTTAATAAGTTTAATCAAGCTAATGTGAGGTTTCATTTAGGTGGAGAGCAGACAACTGAGATTCAATTATTATTTAGAGAGTCTCAAAGCACTAATGTAAATGTAATTGACTCTTATCGTTTCCCTGGTCCATATAATTGGGCGTTTAATGATAATGTTCAAGCTTCAGCTTACGTGGCTATTACCGGAGGAACAACTGCATTCCCTGGGAATGTAGGCTTTACTACGAATCAAGTTATAAACCCTGGATTTTCTAACGCTGATATACCTGAGTCTTTTGAGGTGGGAGATGAAATAGTTATTAATCAAACAGCTGGGTTTACATATTCTCAATATAATGGCACCCATGTAATTGTAGAAATCTTAGATGACTATACTTTTATTATAGACGTATTGTTTGCAGGAGCAACTGGAATTGAAGGTGGAGTTGCTACGTTAGAAACAAAGGAAATTGAGTTTGTGAACAACAAACTATATACTGTATTACCATCAGACGAGCTTGGCCGCTTGTTTGATAATGTACCTTTAAAGGCTAAAGCTCAAGAGCTTATAGGTAGTAGGCTCGCATACGGAAATTACCTTCAATTTTTTGATTTAATTGACTCTTTTGGTCAACCTATAGAAGTTAATTTTACTTTGAATTTAAAACAAAAGTCTATTGCGGGAGCTCCGCTTCCTACATTTAGAAGTGATAGAGATTATGAATGCGCTTTAGCTTATTTAGATGATTATGGCAGAATGACAACTCCGTTAGTTTCACCTACTAATACTCTTCATATTGGTCCAGAAAATTCTGAAACAGCAAATGATATAAGGTTAGAGATATTTAACAACCCTCCAGCTTTTGCAACTCATTTTAGAGTTTTCATAAAACAATCCAAGGAGTTGTACGACAATATATTTCCACTTTATTTTTACCAAGATGGAATTGCTAGGTGGTTTGCTGTTGGGCCAGGGGATATTAATAAAGTTAAAAAAGATGAATATTTAATATGCAAAACAATAAGCGGTGTGGCTACTAACACTGTTAAAAGATATAAAGTAATAGATATTGAAGCTAAGCCAAAAGATTTCTTAAATAACGGAACTCCTCAATTAGAAGGAGTGTATTTTAAAATCAATGACCCTGACAATCTATTTAACTTTGCTAGTCAATTTAGCTATTCATTTGATTCTCAATCAATTAAAAGATCAAATACAGGAACGATAGAAAATTGGCTACAAGATCAAGATTTCTTACCTAATGGCGTTGTTAATTTTCCTATTTTTTATGGTTCATCAACAAGCGCCACATCATTAATACCCACCGCCTTTGGTTCGTTTAGTGCTCATGAAACACCTAACTTACAAAACTGCGGTAGTAAAAGATGGAAAGTCACTGTAACCGATGGCGCTAATAATATTTTTAAATACGAGGCGCTTTCGCAAACAGGAGCTTTATCATTGGTTCAAGACAACTTAACTATGTTGGGAACAGGGACGGCTGGTAATGAATTTGGATACTTTGATAATGGGGTGTTTGTTAGAATTTGTAATTTAAGATTTGGACACCTCCCTAATCAATATAGTACTGGTGATTATTGGATAGTAAACGTTCACAGTGGGATCAACCTTGGGTTAAATATACCTCTTTCTAATTACTTGCCTACAAATGCAGGGATCTCTAATCCTTTTCAGTCAAACGCTACTATTTTACAAGACAACAATTGGGACGTATCTCCAAATAATCCTTCTCCGAACTTTAAAGATAGAGTAATTGAGCCTGGCGCTAGAATAGAAATTCAAATTACGCAAACGACCACAGGTGGATTGGAACAAATAACGCCTAACCAATCTTGGTATTCTTCTAAACGATACGCTAATATTGAGGAGTGGTTTTGGGAGGATAATATTCAATCTACTTTTTCTCACCTAGATTTAGGTGGCAACAACATAGGCGCTAGGAACGTTATTTTTAGAAGAGGTAGAAATGTTGTTGATAATCAAGGGGCACAAATGACGCAAGCGGGAAATAGTGCCGCGCCCGCACCTGGGGGATATCCTTCATGGGCTGATCAACTAGCTTATAGCGACCCTGTAAGAATGTGTATTATAAACACAGGTAATGAAGGTGTTGTTCAGACTGGACTTTTGCCGTCAGCCACTTTTGTTAAGGTTGAGTTTAAGATTATTCAAAATCCTGATGTAGATATTTTTGAAACCATACCTTCACTAAACGCTCCTAATATTTATTTCGAGACTAACGAAACTTTTAAGATAACAAATGGAGCTCATGTGGGCAATATCACTACTCAAGCAACTGGAGTTCCAGCTCAAGTTAGTTTAAATAGAGCTCAACTCTCGAGTGCTACAACTAAACAAATAGAGAATAGTAATTTCAATGCTTACTGTTTTGGAAACGGATTAGAAGCTTTAAGAATTAGAGGTGGTTGGAATCAATATCCTCTTCAATATAGCCCTAGAGCAAGCTCGGTTATTGATGATTACCAACAGCAAAGAGCAGAAGAAGCCATTACTTATAGTGGTGTTTATAGAGAGAACACAGGAATAAACAACTTAAATGAGTTTAACTTGTCGGTAGTTAACTTTAAGTATTTAGATAGATTTTTTGGATCTATTCAAAAACTATATTCTAGGGACACAGATTTAGTGGTCTTTCAAGAGGATAAAGTTAGCAAGGTGTTGTATGGGAAAAACTTATTAAGTGACGCGGTTGGCGGTGGAGATATTGTCTCAATATCACAAGTGTTAGGAACTCAAGTTGCGTTTACTGGTGAATATGGAATTAGCCAAAACCCTGAGAGTTTTGCTAAGTGGGGTAACGATATGTATTTTACTGACGCACAGCAAGGGTTAGTATTGAAAATGCCTGCTGGCCAAGGGATGATTGAGGTGTCTTCTCAAGGTATGAAAGATTATTTTAAAGACGTCTTTATTGCTTATCCTAGAACTCAAAAACTAGGGGCCTTTGATCCTTTTAAACAACAGTATGTACTATCAGAAACTAATGTAGAGTTGCCTTGTGTTTTTAACATAACAGTTAAGCCTGATGAAGATTTAGGGAACCCTTTTAATGTAGGAAGTCAAAGTTCAAAAGTGTGTGTAGAAATAGAAGCAACAGGAAATTGGACTGTTTCTTTAGTAGACACTGGGGATGGCACTAACTGGGTGTTAATAGATAATGTTTCCGGAACTAGTCTATCGGGAACAGGAAATAGAAAGGTTTGTTTTTATTATCGACCTAATACAACGGGCACTAATCGTTCCTTACGAATCGACTTTTCTGGATGTACCCAAACTATTGGAAAAACCACTATTCAATCCAAAAGAAAACCTATTGAGGTTGAAGGATGGGTTATTGAAGGGAAACCATCTACCGTGTCTAATCCAATTAGTTTAAGACCTATATACTTGAAAGCTAGGCAAATGTACACATTTACAAGTAACACAGGTGGTGTAATAGATTTCAGAGATACGCAATTTTCTGAAGACCAAATAACCTTAAAAACAAACAGTAGAGGCATTGCAGGCGAAGGATCTATACCTTCTCCGACTGACGTGGTAGAAATAAAAGCTGAAGCGTTGGGCACAACCACTCAGCGTCCGTTTGCGCCAGGGTTAGGTAATGAGCTAAGATATCATGTGAGCAACACTAAATATGGAGAAGAAGACGTTGACGCTCTTTTAGCTGCATCTACTTTACTAACCCCAGCCTTAGCACTTGGGGTTTACACAGGGTCTTTTACGTACGCCACACCAAATGATGAGCGGTATTTATATTTAATCTGGGATTATACTAATAGCGTTGATGTAGGCAACACCATTACAAGTGCTTCTGGAAATGAGGGCACCACTTATGCTACTATTGATTATACACCCACTATTGGTAAATCTACTTTAACGTACAACGCTTTTGCTACAGCTAATAGGTTTATAGTAAAATATGGAGGATCTACAGCTATAGACACTGGTTTTGTGATAGGGGCCGGAACTATAGACTTAACAAAAAACATAAAAGACTCTACTAGAGCAGAGCTAATTGTAGAAACATCAGGATTGGATGACGGATGGTCAGTTGCTGTGGGAGCCACTTCTTTAACAAGCTTCTTAACTAATAACACTGGTACTACTTTTCCATTTATATGTGCGGCTCCAGTCCCTGTGACTACTAGGTGGCATAACGGAGCAAACCCTCTTCCTGTTTTAGGGGACACTATTTTTGAAAACCCTTTTGGTACTTCAGCTTTACCTGGTGGCGACTTATATTGGAGAGTAGGCGTTAGCCCAGATGGAGATTATGTTTCATTTGGTGACGATGGAGTTGTGGTTATAGAAAATAACTGTGCGGCATGTGCTGAGGTGGCAGTTCCAGTTGTTAATACACCAAACTTCACTTTTGAAATTGGGGACTCAGTAGATATTAAATTAGTAGGAACTAACAATCCTATTGAATGGGCTCTAGTAAGCACTTGTCAGTCGTATTTGATTGACGGAGGCACCACGGGTGGGGTTTACAACTTAACCCGATGTGAAGGTGGAAGTACTTTTGAGGCTCAAGTAGGAGCGGGACAATCTAGACAGTTTTGTTCTAATTCAGCTCCCGTATTGGTTACAGGGTCAGGAGCGACAGCTGTTTTACAGGGTGTTTGCGCAAGTGAAGTACTGCCTCCAGGGTTAAGTATAAACTTCCGAACAGGGTTCATTGAAGGAACGCCTTCTACTACTGGCGTTTATAGAATAGTTGTTACAGCTACCAATTGCTTTGGAACAAGCGTTCAAGATGTCTTTATGATTACTGTAACTCCACAAACTCAATATAGAAGATTTAACCTTGACAGTTCTCAACCTGAAAGCAATGCGTCAGACGCTTGCGCGGTAACTGCTTCTTATTTAGCGTTTTATCATGATGGAGAAGATCCTTACCCTAAAGTAAATGATTTTGTCTTCTTTTTTAACACTTCAACAGCTCAATACTTGCCATATAATGGAGGATACTTGTGGTTTTTAATGGAAAATAACACTACTATAAGAATTGATAACGTTGGTCAAGTAGTAGATGTAAGTGTTTGTGGAGTGACCAAAACCACTGAAGCTGGCGATGACAAGACTACTGAAAATGATTTAGAAAAAACAATAGAATAAATTTAATAACTTTACATTATGGTTAAAATATCAGCATATACACCGATTACTTCCTTAGAGGCAGCAGACTTGTTTGACTTGTCAGAGTACGATGCTTCAGCGACTACGTATGCTACTAGAAGCATATCTTACGCTAATTTACTAACTAACATTGAAACAGGAATCCATACCACCGAAACTGTTAACTCGTTTGACGACCCAGCTGTTTCTAAAAGAATGGTTTTTTATTCAGCTTCAGGTGCCGCAGGAACTATGAACTTGCCAGCTGCTTCAGCGGGTAAAATAATTACTTTCATTCGAGTAGCTAATGGGGGAACTTCAGCAAATGTAGGAGCAACGGGGGGAGCGACAATTAATGGAGCTGCCACTTTTGCAACTAATACTACATTGTATGCAATCCAAACCGCATATTGTGACGGAACTAATTGGTTTATAGCATAATGGCTAAAACAACAATAACATACTCCCCAGGTAACAATGGATGGACGTCATTTCATTCTTATCACCCTGACTGGATGATAGGGATGAATAGTATATTTTATACGTTTAAAAACGGAAACATATATAAACACCACGACAACACAAGTCGAAATCAATACTACGGAGTTAATTATCCGTCTACTATAACTGCAATATTTAATGATCAGCCTATTGAGGCCAAGATGTTTATGACGCTAGAGCTTGAAGGTGACGACCCTTGGTCAGCTGAGGTGGTTACAGATTTAACAACAGGGTTTATAGATAAAGATTACTTCATTAAAAAAGAAGGCGCTTATTACTCTAATATTAGACGATACGCTGCAAGTCAAGACTTAAGCCAAACTTCTGCTCAAGGAATTGGGGCTTGTTCTAACGTAGCGGGAGTATTGCCTGGTCCAATCACCATTAGCTTTGCTCAACCTATAAGTTCTTTGTTGAATATAAATGACGTAGCTTATGTGGGCACAGGAGCGTCTATAACTGAGATAGGAGCAGTTACGGCTATATCAAATGGTATATTTCCTGCTGTTTCTACCATAACCATTAACACAGCCACCGTGTTACCTGTTATTGGGGACTTTATACTGTTTTTAAAGAATAGTGAGGTAGAGTCTTATGGGTCAAGAGGGTATTATGCTGAGGTTAAATTTACAAACAATTTACAAACTGAATCTGAACTGTTTGCAGTAAGTAGTGAGATATTTAAAAGTTTTCCTTAATTTAGTATCTTTGTGTAAAATTACTCTCCATGAAAAACATTATCGTGATTTCTAAGTGTGTGTTAGCTTTTTCAAGCTTACTATTTACCCATCAAATTATTTCTACTTTTTTAACCGCTGACATTGTTTACGGATTTGTATTCACCCCTGCGCTAGCTATGGGTATAGCTAAAATGGGTATGTCTGGTTATAACTTAATAAAAGGTCAGCAAGAAAAACAGACCAATCAAAGAGAAAGGCAAAGATTGTTGGCTAGGCAACAAGCAGAGATTAATAAAATATACAACCCATTAGCTGCTGCTCAAACATCTGATAGAGGAGAGCAATTAGCTTTAGATCAAAGTAAAGAGGTGATGGCTGGATTAACTAATAATTTATATAGTGCTGAACAAACAGCTCAGGCTACTAATTTAGTTAGAGCCCAACAACAACAAGCCTTACAAATAGGAGCTGGCTTATCTCAAAGAGAAGATGCTACCAATATGACTCGACTGCAAGGGGAGAAAGACGCTATGATGACCAAGGCTAATATGACCATGGACATGATCAGTGATGAGAAGGGTATGAATGAAGCTCAAAGACAAGAGATAGCTGATCGAAAAAGAATTAACCAAGAGGGAATGATGTCTGGGGTTGGACAAGTGATTGAGGGAGCTGTACAGGGAAGTTCGCTATATACTGGGGATAGATATATGAAATGGGCAAGTAAACAAGGAGCGGGAGCTGACACTAGTAGAGATGCTTTTAAAAAATACCGACAGGATATAATGAGTACCTCAGCGGGTCTTGGTGGTGGTGGAGACAATTCTGATGTAATAGCCGCTCTTATAGCTTACTTAGACAAAAACAAGTAAAAAATGGCAAAACAAAACTCATACAGCGCAGCGCCTCAATTTAATTGGGCTGAATCTATGGATAGAGCTTATAGTGGTGTGCAAAAAGTTATTGAGGAGAGAAAAGGTCAGCGTGCTAGAAACAGGCAAATTAATGAATTAGGAGGCAGGGCTATAGACAAGAAAGCTAAATCATCATTAACAAACCTAGATAGTTATAATCAAAAAATTATTGCCGCTGCTTTTGCGGCTAAGAATGCCAAGATAAAAAAATATGAAGGTTTATTGGGTGGTGATTTCGGCTCTCAAGAGTTTGTTACTTATTCTAATAACCTTCAAGATGCTTGGGATAATATATATAGTTTTAGTAAAAATTATAACACCGGACTTATAAGTCTTTCCGAATCCAAAAATGGCTCTATCGTTCAAGGGTTTAACGCTTTGCAGTATGCGGAGGCAGCTAATTTAATAGGTAAAGATATTAGGTTTACTGACAACGGGACGGGTTATTGGGGTGATGTGCCTGTGGGTCAATTGAACAATCCCCAAGCTATGTTTCATGAAAAAATCAATCTAAGCACTGTTATTGACGAGCGTGTGGGAGAGTTAGGTAATTTTAAGATGGCAAGCGAGCAGAAAGGGATAGCTACAGAGCAGGGCTTCACTGCTTTTAAACAAAATGATTTAGACTTTAACCAGTATATGGAGTCATTGTATGCGGAGCTTTTAACCGACCCTAATAACGCGGCTAGTGTATTGGGTGATAATGGGTACTATAATGGCAAGCCTTATTTTACATATAGCGCGGATGATCTAGATGCTAGTGGAAACTTTAAAGTAGGGAGTGAATTTGAAGGGAAAGACATAGAAGGTGGTATCTTAATAAAAAGATCCGAAGACGGAATGAGTAATGTTGCTGTGCTTACTCCCAATCAGATGGCAGATGCTAAAATGCTAATTGACAACCAAACAGCAAGAGCGATGGGTATGCAGTTTACTCCTGAGTATACCTCATCCAAAAGAACGACTCCACCTAATGAACTGAGAAAAAGAAACGCTGCTATAGAAAACTTTAAAGCGGTTGTAGCTGTACTAGAAGGAGATGCCTCCAGGTTTAATAACCCAGGTGCTGGAAGAACAGACGCGAAATTTGTAGGAGAAGACTTAGTGTTTAAGGATAATGGAGTGGAGAAAACAGTGGATTTAGAAGGGTTAAGTAATGAAGAAAAAGAAAATGCTTTATATTCATATTATCCAAGTGGAACAGAAAGGGATTTACCAGGGGTAGCAGAGGCTCGTAAGCTTTATAACAGGAAAGGATTGACATATACTGATGAATATGGAGATGTGAAGGGAGCGTTTGAAGCTGGTAGCGCGTATGATTTAACTGACGACAAAGGTAAAGCTGTAAAATTAATGGCTATGCCTAAAGTTCCTCAAATGAAGATAGTGAGGCAAGGTAAAGAAAAGATGGAGGATTTACTTCCTACTTTTGCTTCAGCAGGAGAGCTTCAAGCCTACATTACCGAGCGTAGTGGTAACGTTCAAAAATCGAAGGGAAACTTTGATTCTTACGTGCAAAACTTGGGGCTAAGTAAAATGGTGAATTACCCAGGAAAATATGGAAGAACTATTTATGAGTCGGACGATAAGATAGGGTTTAAGGACGCTAATGTTTCTGGAAAACCTCTTGATTCTTATGTAAAAGACGTGTTGACTAATCAAGTTTTAAAACTGCCAAACGGTAAAAGGCCGTTAAAGGGGCAAAAGGGAGTTAAATTCGGTATTACAGATATTTACGGAAAGGTATACCTACAATACACTAATAAAGAAGGTGATAAGGTTACGTTATCAGCAAATCCTGAATTAGACGCTGATTGGATGCAAACCTTTCTCGATCAATTTACTGAGTCTTATGCCCCGGCTAAGAAAAAACTGACTGTTGGTCAATTACAAGCAGCAAATCCCAATCTTTCTCAGAAAGAGATTATAGACATGTATAAAGAACAATAACGACAAAACTTATGTTTGAAATAAAAGATTTATTTGCATTAACTTTAGAAGGAGCTTTCGCTAGTGAGGAGGAGTTCTTACAGTTTGCAGCTTCAGCTTCAGATGAAGATTTGTATAGTGTTATGGAAGATGGCGCTTTTGCGGATTTAAATGAATTTGTATCTCTAAAAAAAAAAGACGAAACTACGGTATCAAGTGGTCAAGACCAAAGTACACCTACTACATTGGATACAGAAACTCAAATGGAGCAACCTGTATCGGATACTTCAGATACCCAATTTCCAACAGCTAGTGGAGCTGAGATAAATCAAATTCAAGAACAAGCAGACCCTCAACAAGCTGATGGTGAGCCCACACCTGAGGGCGTAGGAGAGGTTATAAGCCCCCCAACTCCTTCCCAAGAAGTAGAGGGAATGACAGAAGTTGTAGAGGAAGGTGTTCCAGGGGAGTTTTCGCCCGATAAAACTAAATTTACCACCACAATATCTACAGGTGTTAACCGAGACACTGGAAAGATGGGTCCCGACATGTCTGTGACTGTTGGTGACGAAGTATTTGACATGTCTTACGACTACGAGACTAGAACTAAAGGACTAGGAGGTTATTTAAAGGAAAAACTATCTAGAGGTTTATTTAAAGAAGAAACCACTGGTAAAGATGAGTATTACGAAAACTTGGATGATCCTGAAGTTAGGACGTCAGTCATTACAGAGATGACTCAAATAGGCGCAACTGACTTAGAAGAGTCTACTATTAATAGGATTGCTAGATCTGAAGATGGGAAAACTTATATAGACGAAGATAAGTATTTAGCTAATCTCAATAAAAGAATGCCGATGTCTGAGGCGCAAAACTTGGTTCAAGACAAGAAAAAAGAAGCTTTAAGAGATATAAACAGCGAGATAACTCACCAAGGAACATATTATATGTCCGATACCGAGAAAGAGATATCTCACTCTTTTGATGAATACCAATACGCTGAGGACACTCTAGTGGATATGATGACCGCGCTACAGGAGTTTGATGAGTTTCCAGAAGAGAAAAGAAACGCAATATTAGCTAGAGACCCTGAGTATAGAGACAAATTGGATGAAAATGTAAAAAGTATGGGTGTGATTTTAACAACTCAGCAAATGCGATACGCAGAGCTAAGTGGGTCAGATAGAGAAGACGCACTGTACTCACCTGAGACTGGGAAGTTAATAAACTACAAAGAAGCCACGCAAAAAGATAAAGATTGGAACGAGGGTCTTTCTGAAAGAGCTGAAGCTATGGCTGCTCTTGTTGGTAATGATGTTAACAAACTAGAGGACCAAAGAAGAGCAACATACTTTGAGTTGTTGTATTTAGCTAAAAAACTAGGAGAAAATAAAAACTTTGTTAATGCAGTAGCCGAGGGCACTAGTTCTTGGGATATTATAAAAGGGCAATTGTTTTATGCTTACGAAACATTAAGACCTCAAGTTATCCCAGAGGGAGAGGATCCGAAAGAATGGGCAGAAAAAAGTAAAAAAGAGGCTAAGAAATTTTTAAGAGGAGGTGAAGTTGAGGGTGAGTATAATTGGGTAAAAAACATTCCTGTTGATGACTCTTACAAGTTTGAGGGTGAGTTAGGGTTTATAAAATCTGATTCGCCATTAGCGCAAGTTTACAACAGTAAGTTAGAGCAGTTTATTGTAGCTAACAAAGCGTTGGTGTTAAATAAAGATTTCTTGTTAGACGCTCAAGTTAACCCAGGTACTGAAGGTGAAGCCTTTTATAGAGGGTTTCAAAAAGGAATGGACAGAACAGGGTTAGACACTAAAAGCCCTACTGATATAGCTCAAACTCAAATTGAGATATTAAAACAATCTGGATTTACTGTTACTCCTGAGCAAGAGAAAAGAATAAAATCTGGAATGAAACTAGAGCTGCTTGAAGAGGGTGGGTCTTTGGTTCCTTTTTTAACTGAACTTACTTTAGGAAGATACTTTTTAGGATCGGGAGGAGCTGGCTTAGTAGGAGAGGAAGGTCTTATAACTAAAACCTTTCAAAATGTAGGAATGAAATATGATAGCCCGCTATGGAGAGGTGGGGTTAAGATAATAGGCGGAGCTTTTGAAGAAGGGTTAGTAATGGGGTCAAGCGCGACTGCATTTGATCAAGAAGGAATGGGCGTAAGACAAGGAGCTGTTTTAGGAGGTTCTACCACAGCTGGAGGGTTGCTGTTTGGTCAACTAAACCGAATTCCCTTATTAAAAAACGCTTATAATATTGTAAAAACCGCTATTGACGGTCAGATAAAAATTGCAAGTGGTATGGTGGGTATGACTGCCGACCATATAGTTACCAACTTGGCTGATGAAAATATGGAGGTTGGGGACGCTATTAATGAAGCTTTTGGAGGAGATGACAAGCTGACTAACGCCATGAAGCTGTATATTTTAACAGCTGGAATGGGAATGACTAAACCTGGAGAGATAAGCACTAAGTGGAGAAGATCTCTATTAAATGACATTAAAGGTAGATATGGGAGGAAATATATGTCACTACCTCCTTCTATTAGAAGTAAATATGAAACACTGGGGGTTAGAGGAGATGCCTCAATGGAAGATGTTTTTGATGCTTTTCAGAAAAAAACAGGTCCTGAGTCTAAGTACTACAACACTAAAGACTTAAATGAAAACCAAAAGAAAGAACTAGTTGAGATAAGCGAAGCTTATTTAGATATCACAACTCATAATGAGGCTAAAGAGCAGATGAAACAAGCTATTGCCGAAGCTGACAGATTGCAAGCTCAAGAAGACGCTAAGGTAGATAGAGAAAACAGAACTAACGAAGTAATTCAAAATGTAAAGGAGCCGACTCAAACTACGCAAAAAAGTTTAGAAGGAAAGTCTACCATTACTTTTGACACTAGAGCGGGCGATCCGCTTTCGTTTGAAACCGCTCAGTATTATGGCGAGCTAACACCTACAGAACAAACTGCTGTTCAAAAACAGATAGAGCAACAAGTTGCTGACGGAGATATTTCAAAAGCAGAGGGCGAGGCTGCGTTGAATAAAATTCAAAAAGCCACCCAAAGATATAACTCACTTAAGACGGCTAAGAATGAAAAACAAAGAGAACAGGCTTATAATTTGTTAAACGAAAGAGATGTTTTACAAAAGGAACTAGACGCGTTAGAAGGACAAATTTTAGGTAGTAATGAGAAACAACAGATACAAGCTAAAATTGACGGCATAGACAAGACTATTGAGGATTTAAATAAGGAGGATATAATAGACTCTGAAGAAGTTGATAGAGGGCAAAAAAGACAAATAGGAGTGGATGATCAAGGTAGACCGATTTATGAGTCTACCACTGAACAAACATCTGCCTCAGAGAGAGGGTCACTCCCTGAAAAAGTCACTACTGAGGTTAGTGAAGATGCCTTAAAGGGTAAAAATGATTTAGAAAAAGGAGAGGGTGTTGATGTATACATAAATACCGATAAAGAAAATTTAGATTTTGAGGTTTTAGAATCTCAAGACTTAC
>WLWG01000171.1_pt1 | contig 65954 bp, 64 predicted proteins | sample 6712871 | NCBI WGS metagenome assembly WLWG01 (sample SAMN12718693, study PRJNA515312) | sponge metagenome | isolation source: marine sponge | host: Mycale hentscheli | place: New Zealand: South Island, Marlborough, Capsize Point | collected 2003-05-01 | reverse complement strand
CTGGCGCTGAGTTTCGGGAGTGGCATGCAAGCCCAAGCGGCTCATGAGCCTTTACCCGGCATGGGTGATGGGTACGTGGATCCGGAACAGGATTTTGTTGGTGTTGCGCCGGATACTGGCATGGGTGATGGGTACGTGGATCCGGAACAGGATTTTGTTGGTGTTGCGCCGGATACTGGCATGGGTGATGGGTACGTGGATCCGGAACAGGATTTTGTTGGTATTGCGCCGGATACTGGCATGGGTGATGGGTACGTGGATCCCGAACAGGATTTTGTTGGTGTTGCGCCTGATACTGGCGTGGGTGATGGGTACGTGGATCCCGAAGCACCTGGAAAAGACGGTTGTCCTCCACCTTCAGCGATCCCCCCATCCCAACTAGTGCAACCGATGGTTCTTTGCGGCGAGTGGATTGAGGGAGCGCCACCGCCGGCGGCAGAACTGTCCCAGTTAACAGCCAAGGAAGTAGGCAAAATTTCACCTGCCGTGCTCGAGAACTACGGGCGGAGTCAAGTCAGGGTTCTCGATCAAGACCAGATTAGTGCCCTCGATGCTGATCAGGTTGAGGCACTTTCACCGACTGCGATTGCTGCATTGAAGCCAAAACAAGTTCGTGCCCTTGCTCCCGTCGCGATGAGACAAATGAGCCCGAAGCAAGTCGCGGCGTTGGATTCAAAAGTACTCGGAGTCCTGAATTCGCGCCAGATGAAGGCGCTTGCGCCTGACGCAATTGCCGGCATGAACGCCAAGCAATTACAGCGCCTCCGTCCCAGTGCACTGGTCGGACTCAGCGCAGACCAGGTGGCTGGAATCTCTTCAGCTGCTATTTCATCTTTGAAGCCGGCGCAGGCACGACAAATCCAACCTCGCGCAATCCAGGGCCTTCAAGTGGTTCAGGTAGAGAAACTTTCGAGTCAGGTGTTCGCTGCCTTTAGGTCGAAGCAACTGCGATCGTTGACTGAAGTCGCTATGGGCAGTGTGGGCCGAAGGCAAATCCGTCAAGTTTCCGAGGAGAAAATCGGGAAATTCGGTGGAACGCAGATCAAGTCCCTTGCGCCCACAACCTTCACAGGATTGCGGACTCTGCAATTGTTGGAGTTAACCCGAAGGCAGGCGGTGGTCTTGAGTGCTGATCAACTTGCAGGCCTAAGCAGGAGTAAGGCTGCAGCGCTCGCCCCCGAAACCTATAGGGCGATTCCCAGGGATCAGCGGCGTCTGTGGAGTCTTGCAATTGTAGGTCCGCCGAACACGTGTGAAGTTGACGAAACATGGGAGGCGTGCCAGAAACGAAGACCAGGACTCATGAAAAAAATTCGCAAAGTTTGCATCCCCGCCGATCCTTTGTCGTGCTTTGGGCGCAGCCTAACTCTGGAGGATCTAGAGGACGGGTCCGTTAATCTTCCGCCGGATACTGGCACGGGTGATGGGTACGTGGATCCGGAACAGGATTTTGTTGGTATTGCGCCTGACACGGAAATGAGTGACACGTACGTGGACCCAAATGAAAATTTGGTTGGAGTTCCACGTGAAGCGCCAGATCCGGAGGCTCGAAATCTCATCAGGTGAAGACCAGGCCCTTTTTGCGGTAATTCGAGTTGGATGTGCGCAACGCTGACAAACCCTGCCGCCAAGTTCACTGTGAAGCGAGTCGTCATCTGACACAAGGTCGACAAAAGCCTGCGCACTTTTGTAAACGCAATGACACACAGCATGAGAAATAAGACTTACGCCCGGATCTGAATCCGACAGACACCCCTGGGGTCTGGCAGCAGGGGGCGCCGGACCAGTGGCAATAAATCCATTTAGGTGAGGGGTAACCTGACGCTGCCGAACACGTAGCACCCCGGCGCTCAACGGTGGACTTACGTTGGAGGCGTCACAGGACTCCTGGTGTTCCTCTTCGGCTTTATCGTCGTCGGTGGCAACTGGTTCATCATGTACTTGAAATGGAAGTGGAACGGCCTTGAGCCGGCGTTCCAAAACTCCGTCATCTCGCTATCGATGCTCACCTTGGTGACTGGGGTTCTGGTCGGGAGTCAACTTTCGTCAAAGGAGCCAATTCCTCCTCCCAAATCTTCAAGCTAATTCGCAATTGTGTGATTGGCCGTCCACTGCTGATGTCCACCTGCGACACAACGAGCCAATTTGTCGAGCCCTGAAACCAGGGTTGGTCCTGAGGTGCAGACCTTGCTCCAGCTACGGGAGTGAAATGCTCAACAAGATTAAGGGGCGCCATGTCACTCGGTGCGGCCCTGAAACATGACTTCCTAAACTATGTCCACTTCAAAGGCCGCGCCAGCCGATCTGAGTACTGGTGGTTCTATCTATTCTTTCTCATCGTCTCTTTGGCCCTGTGGACAATCGCCATGCCCTTGGGATGGACGTCGGATGGGACCGAAGTTTCCTTCGGTAACGCTGTAGTGAACATCCCCGATGTGCCGCTTGTGGTCCATCTGTGGGGTCTGACCGTGCTGCTACCGGGTCTTGCCTTGAGTACGCGGCGGCTCCACGACTCGGGAAAGTCCGACTGGAACCTGCTTTGGATTCTTGCAATGCCGTTGTGCGGCATCGGGGCGATCGTCTTGATCTTTTTGCTGACTCGACCGAGCGCTCCGGGACCTAATCAGTACGGGCATGGCCCAGCAACCGCCGAGCGCGCGCTAGGACGTCTCACAGGCGACGCTGTCGCCAGGTGATGACTACCGTTCTTACAAGCCAACGTTTTGCTGTCTATCTCGCAACTGGGTATTGCCTACTGGGCTGCGTGCTGAACGCATGCGCGCATCGAATCGCGTCACCATGAACATGTGCGGCACCGTGAGGCCCCACACAATCGCCAGGCCAAGCCACAAGGCCCTCTCTGCCGTCAAGACCGGGTCTACAAAAGAGATGGTGATCACAAGGATCAGTACGAAGCCAATCAGCGAAGGCGCCCCGCCCCTGGATACCAAGACCATAGAGCGCCACGAGATGGTTCCGTAGGTCACTTGCGCTAGGCGTGCGGTGTGGCGTAGGGCGTGCCAAAACCCGAAATATGTGGCGAACGCGACCAGCGGCGTCACGAGTAAACCAAGAGCCGCCAGCGCGAAGAGCTCGATTACCCCGCGCAGATCCCCGCGTGCAATCAGCCACAGCAAGCAGAGCACGACAAGGATCAAGACAGTGATCCGAATTCCAATTATGGCTGTCTCGTTCATCAAAGTTGCTAGACGAGGTTCTATAGCGGTGAGAGTCGAGACGGCTGCGGGGGAGGTCAGTGGGAGAAGAACAGGCGCGCTGCCAAGTGCGAGGGCATAAGCAACCCGAGGCGGACCGCTGAGGGGGGCGAGGTTCTGCAGCTCGCGAGTTGCTTCGACATCCCCGGTGCCGAAGTGCCATACCGTCATGCCAAGTACGGCCAGGAAAGCCATTCCAGGCCACTGGACGATGCAGAGAGCAGCCGCCCCAGCGATGGAAACGTAAGCCGTGACCCCAATTAAGCGTTGGCGAGTTGTCAGTCCGCGAGTCAGAGTCAGGTTGTCCACCGCGCCGTGAGGAATTCCGACGATCAGTGCGATGAGAGCCAGGGTGATTGGTACAGGTCCAATCGAGGTAGTCGCAGCCGTGGCCTGGGTGAGCAAGCTGAGAATGAGTGTGGCCCCGACGGAGATCAGACCAATATTTAGAACGACCGTGGCGTTCGGAACAGTGATGAAGTGGAAGTGCGCTCCGTGCCTCCGCTTTTGCAAGCTAGACCCCAGATGCATGTCGCCCACTCTCTCCGCCATCGACGCGGGGTGCGCAGCTTGGTACAGAAGGCCTGTTTCGAGTAATCCTTGCCGCACTCCGGACACGACACCTTTTCTCAATGCCGTCCCACCTAAGAGTAGAAGTTTCACCGCGAAGGGCGCCACCCCTCGTTTTTGACAAAACGGACAAACCTCGGGAAGGCCTCAGCGCCAATGCCCATCGCACTGCTACGCAAAAGTGAATTAGTTTGACTCCTCGGCCACTTCGGCAGCGTCTCCACCGGTAATTCGTAACAGTTCGTCGTACGTCGTGGGAAACACGTAGTGCGGGTGACCAGCGGCTGCCCACACTTGATCAAAGCGCGACAGCGCAACATCGACGATCGTCCTCAGGGGCTCCGGGTGACCCACCGGCGCGACTCCACCGATCGCGAACCCCGTGGCCGAGCGAACGTCTTGGGCGTTGGCTTTGGTAATCGTGGCTCCGGACAGCACCCCGGACAGTCGGAATATGTCCACCCGATGCCCGCCCGATGCGATCACCAGCACCGGATCGCCGTCGGCGAGGAAAATCAACGAGCTTGCGATCTGCCCCACCTCGATCCCCAGGGCCTGGGCAGCCTCGACGGCGGTGCGGGCGCTGTCTTCGAGCCGACGTACCTGACCGCTGACGCCCCGCTGGGCGAGCGCGGTACGCACCGCGATGACGGATTGCTGCTCGGTAGCCTCGGTCATGAGCGGCAGGGTATCCATCCGGCCCGTGAGTGGTCCTGATCTCAGGCTGCTCGAGGCAGGCCACCCGTGATCGGCCACTCAGTACGGGCCTTTCTCGACAGGCCACTCAGTACGGGCCTTTCTCGACAGGCCACTCGTGACAGATGGGGCTACGGGGGCTACAGTTCTCTCGTGGCACGGATTCTCGTAGTAGTACCCAGGCGCGCCTGACGACGCACCCCGTCGACGGCGCGCTCCCTCCTACCCACCCGGGTGTGGAGGGTTTTTCATTCTCACGACCGGAAAGTCTCAGGACAGGAAAGAGCACATGGGCGAGCAAATCACCGGAGCCGAATCGCTGGTGCGGTCCCTCGAGGCCGCCGAGGCGGACGTCGTCTTCGGAATCCCCGGAGGAGCCATTCTTCCCGTATACGACCCCTTGATGGACTCCACCAAAGTGCGGCACATCCTGGTACGCCACGAACAGGCGGCCGGTCACGCCGCCGAGGGATACGCCGGTGCGACCGGTCGGGTGGGCGTGTGTATGGCGACGAGTGGACCGGGGGCCACCAACCTCGTCACACCGATCGCCGACGCTCATATGGACTCAATCCCCCTGGTGGCCATCACCGGCCAGGTCCCCAGCCCCGCCATCGGGACCGACGCATTCCAGGAGGCGGACATCCGCGGCATCACTATGCCGATCACCAAGCACAACTACCTCATCACCGATCCCGACGAGATCCCGCGGGCGATCAACGAGGCGTTCCACTTGGCTGCGAGCGGGCGGCCGGGCCCGGTGCTGGTGGACATTTCTAAAGATGCGCTGCAAGCCGACACCGAGTTCTCCTGGCCATCGGAGATCGACCTTCCCGGGTACCACCCGACGACGCGGCCGCACTCCAAGCAGATCCGCGAGGCTGCTCGCGCGGTCCTGTCCGCCCGGCAACCGGTTCTCTACGTCGGCGGAGGAGTCATCCGCGGTGGAGCCTCCGCGGCGCTCTATCAACTCGCCGAACTCACGGGTATCCCCGTTGTCACCACCTTGATGGCTCGGGGTGCGTTCCCCGACTCGCACCCGCAGAACCTGGGCATGCCCGGGATGCACGGCACGGTCGCAGCGGTTGGGGCGCTGCAGCAATCAGACCTTCTCATCACGCTGGGAGCCCGATTCGACGACCGCGTCACCGGCAAGCTGTCGACGTTCGCGCCGAAGGCCTCCGTCATCCACGCCGACATCGACCCGGCGGAAATCGGCAAGAACAGAACCGCGGACATCCCGATCGTCGGCGATGTTGCGGAGATCATCCCCGAATTGATCATCGCGATCGAGGCTGAAATCTCCGAAGGTTCCCACCTCGAATACAGCGATTGGTGGAACCAACTGAACCGGCTCCGGGAGACGTATCCACTCGGCTACGACCTGCCCGAGGACGGATCGCTGTCACCGCAGTACGTCATCGAGCGGCTCGGAGCGCTGTCCGGCCCGGACAGCATCTACGCGGCGGGAGTGGGGCAACACCAGATGTGGGCCGCACAGTTCGTCGGCTACGAGCGGCCGGGTACGTGGCTCAACTCCGGCGGACTCGGCACGATGGGGTTTGCCGTTCCCGCAGCGATGGGAGCAAAGGTCGGACGCCCCGATACGACGGTGTGGGCCGTGGACGGTGACGGATGCTTCCAGATGACCAACCAGGAGTTGGCCACGTGCTCCATCAACGACATCCCGATCAAGGTTGCACTCATCAACAATTCCAGCCTCGGAATGGTGCGCCAGTGGCAGACGTTGTTCTATAACGAGCGCTACTCGAACACCGATCTGCACTCGCACTCGTTCCCAGATTTCGTGAAGTTGGCCGAGGCGTACGGCTGCTACGGATTGCAGGTGACGAACGCCGACGACGTCGACAGCACGATCGAGAAAGCTCTTGGCATGAACGATGCCCCCGTCGTTATCGATTTCCGAGTGCACAAAGACGCCATGGTGTGGCCGATGGTTGCGGCGGGAACCAGCAACGACGACATGATGGTCGCCCGAGCTATGGCGCCTGAGTGGGGGAGTGACGACTGATGTCTCGACACACTCTGTCCGTTCTCGTCGAAGACAAGCCCGGCGTGCTTGCGCGAGTGGCGAGCTTGTTCTCACGACGCGGCTTCAACATCGAATCTCTGGCCGTCGGCCCGACTGAGGTGCCTGAGGTCTCGCGTATGACGATCGTTGTCAACGTCGACCACCTGCCTTTGGAGCAGGTCACCAAGCAGTTGAACAAGCTGATCAACGTGCTGAAGATCGTCGAACTCGAAGACGATAGTTCTGTTCAGCGCGAGATCATGCTCGTCAAGGTCAAGGCGACGCTCGACACCCGCTCGCACATCCTCGAAACGGTCCAGTTGTTCCGGGCCAAGGTCGTCGATGTGAGCAATGAGGCCGTGACCATCGAAGCCACTGGCGCGCACGACAAACTGGAAGCATTGCTGCGAGTCCTGGAGCCCTTCGGCGTCAGCGAACTGGTCAAGTCGGGGCTCGTGGCCGTCGGCCGAGGGTCACGCTCGATTAGCGAGCGCAGCCTTCGTGCGGTCGAGCGCCCCGCCTGACCGCACTGAACCAGACCCACCTAGCCCGATAGCCTTCACTCACCCGATCTACCGAGGAGACAGCCACCGTGGCCGAGATGTACTACGACGACAACGCCGACCTTTCCATCATTCAAGGCCGGAAGGTCGCGATCATGGGGTTTGGCAGCCAAGGCCATGCCCACGCGCTATCCCTGCGGGATTCCGGTGTCGATGTTCGCGTCGGCCTACAGGAGGGGTCCAAGTCCCGAGCGAAGGCGGAGGAAGACGGGCTGCGCGTCGTTGATCCTGCTACCGCTGCCGCTGAGGCAGACGTCATCATGGTTCTAGTGCCCGACCCGGCGCAGAAGAAGTTGTACACGGAAGCCATCGAACCCAACCTGAAGGATGGCGACGCGCTGTTCTTCGCGCACGGCTTCAACATTCGTTTCGGATTCGTCCAGCCACCAGCAAATGTCGACGTGTGCATGGTTGCGCCGAAAGGCCCGGGCCACCTCGTTCGCCGCGAGTACGTTGCTGGTCGAGGCGTTCCCGTTCTCGTCGCCGTCGAACAGGACGCCACTGGTAACGCCTGGGCTCTGGCGCTGTCCTACGCCCGTGCGATCGGTGGACTTCGCGCCGGCGGCATCAAGACGACCTTCACCGAAGAGACCGAAACCGATCTTTTCGGTGAGCAGGCTGTTTTGTGCGGTGGAGCCAGCCAGTTGGTGATGTATGGCTTCGAAACCCTGGTCGAGGCCGGCTACCAGCCGGAAGTCGCGTACTTCGAGTGCCTACACGAGCTCAAACTGATCGTCGACTTGATGTACGAGGGCGGCATCGCCAAGCAGCGCTGGAGCGTTTCGGACACCGCCGAATACGGCGACTATGTTTCCGGACCGCGCGTCATCGACCCTCGGGTGAAAGAAAACATGCAGACGATTTTGGCGGACATTCAAAATGGAGCATTCGCGAACAGGTTCATGGCAGATCAAGAAGCCGGTGGACCGGAGTTCCAGGAGTTGCGTGAGAAGGGCGAGAAGCACCCGATCGAGGCGGTTGGCCGAGACCTGCGTCAGTTGATGAGTTGGGTTCAAGGCGACGACGATTACGTTGAAGGCAGCGCAGCGCGGTAATCCCGGATGGCGGGCGCGGCTGGAGACACCAAGGTTTGTGCTTCCTGCGGTCGAGTGATGACCTGGCGCAAAGCCTGGGAACGCACGTGGGATGACGTTAAGTACTGCTCGGATGCCTGCCGCAAGCGCAAGATCGGACCACAGGACACAGCGCTGGAGCAGTCGATCGTTCAGATGCTCGATCAGCGAAAAGCCGGGGCGACGATCTGCCCGAGTGAAGCGGCGAAGTTCGTTGGTGCCGACAACTGGCGCGAATTGATGGAGCCCGCCAGGCGAGCTGCCAGACGTTTGGTCGCCAGAGGCGAAGCTGAGATAACGCAACAGGGTCGAGTGGTGAATCCGTCGACAGCCAAGGGCCCCATTCGCATTCGAAAGGTTGATCGCCGATGAGCCGCACCCCGCTGCCGGCACCACCGGCGGACACCGATGGCGTCGTCGACTGGGTGAGCCATCATCTCGGCGACTTGGCGAGTGGTGATCCAACACCTTCACCCACTCGGGGTGGTCAAGCAGCCGCAGACGCGGCTCTCGACGGCTTCGACGTCACCGGATATGCGCGCCGGCGCAACGGCGTGCTCCCGCTCTCGGCCAGGGGTGCCTCTCGGCTGTCGCCCTACATCCGCCATGGCCTGCTGACTCTGCCGCGGGTGTATGAGCACGTGAAGTCCGGGCCAGCGTCGGACGTGGAGAAGTTCCGTGACGAACTGCTGTGGCAGGAGTACGCGCGTCACCTGTACGCGCGCATGGGTTCAGCGACCCGGACGTCGCTTCGTTTCGCCGTCCGGGACGAGTACCCGCCGGGGGAGAATCCGTGGGACGTTGAGGCGTCCTGTTTGCAAGAGTCCTGGCGCGAACTCGTGGACACCGGTTACCTGACCAACCAGGCGCGCATGTGGCTCTCCTCGCATTGGACCGTGCGTCAGGGCTGGGGTTGGCGTGACGGCGAAGACTTATTCTTTCGCCATCTACTCGACGGTTCGCGAGCGGCCAACAGATCCGGTTGGCAATGGACCGTCGGCGCGTTGACGGGAAAGCCTTACGGCTTTTCACGATGGCAGGTCGAGAAGAGGGCGCCGGAGTTGTGCCGGCGGTGCCCGGTGAGCGACGCCTGCCCCATTCAGGATTGGCCCGAGGACCAGCGCCCCGAACCTCGCTCGATGGTGGATCCCCGGATGCGTCGCGATGATGATGTGGAAGCAACGGCGGGACCCATCGATCCTCGGGTGGAGGGTCGACCCGAAGCCGTATGGATCACCGCCGAGAGCCTGGGTCGCGACGATCCCGCGATGACAGCCCACGCCGACCTTCCCGTGGTCTTCGTATTCGATGACGCGCTTTTACGGCGATTGCGGTTGAGCTTCGCGCGATTGACTTTTCTGGCCGAGGCCCTCGCCGACCTGTCGCTCGAACGACAGGTGCAGACCTACCGCGGGAACGTCTCGGAAACACTCGCCGATGTCGGTCCGGTAGCCGCGACGTTCACCCCTGTACCGGGGTGGCGTCGAATCTCTGCGCGCGTCACCATCGCGGCCACCTACCCGTGGCCGTGGCTGCGTCGACCGCACGGTGGGTCGATCACATCCTTCACAGCGTGGTCTAAGTCACGTGCGTCCCGTCGCTAGGCTTCCCCCGTGTCTGCATCCCGAGTATTGATCGCCGAAGAACTATCTCCTGCGACCGTCGAGGCCTTGGGCCCGGACTTCGAGGTGGTTCGCTGTGACGGAGCCAATCGCGAGGAGTTGATTCCTGCGATAGCGGATGTCGATGCGATTTTGGTCCGGTCAGCGACGAAGGTCGACGCGGAGGCCATCGCTGTGGCGAAGCGTCTCAAGGTCATCGCGCGCGCGGGCGTCGGGTTGGACAACGTCGACGTCAAGGCCGCCACCCAGGCGGGCGTCATGGTGGTGAACGCTCCCACTTCCAACATCGTCAGCGCCGCAGAGTTGGCGGTGGGACTATTGCTCGCCAGCGCGCGCAATATCGTGCCCGCGAACTCCGCGCTGCACCGTGGTGAGTGGAAGCGTTCCAAGTACACCGGCGTCGAGGTGACGGACAAGACCGTCGGCATCGTGGGGCTCGGCCGGATCGGGATCCTCGTTGCACAGCGCCTCGCCGCGTTCGGCGTGAACCTGATCGCGTACGACCCCTACGTTCAGCCAGCGCGCGCGGCCCAACTGGGTGTGCACATGGTCACCCTCGACGAGTTACTGGCCGACGCCGACTTCATCACCGTGCACCTGCCCAAGACGCCGGAGACAGTCGGCCTCATCGGGGAAGAAGCGCTCGGCAAGGTTAAGCCGACCGTTCACATCATCAATGCCGCGCGCGGCGGCATCGTGGATGAGGCCGCGCTGTTCACCGCGATGACCGAAGGCCGGGTAGCCGGAGCCGGTCTGGATGTCTACGCGTCTGAGCCGTGCACCGACTCGCCGCTCTTCACGCTGGAGAACGTCGTGGCGACACCCCACCTGGGCGCCTCTACCGACGAGGCTCAAGAGAAGGCGGGAATTGCGGTCGCCAAGTCGGTTCGCTTGGCGTTGGCAGGGGAGTTGGTCCCCGATGCGGTCAACGTGCAGGGCGGGCAGATCGACGAAGCCGTCAAGGCGGTTTTGCCGCTGGCGGAGCGGATCGGCGCGGTTGCGTGCGGATTGGCGACCGCTGCCGTCGAGCGAGTGGATATCGAAGTCCTCGGCGAAATCGTGGAGCACGACGTCCGCGTGCTCGAACTGTCAGCTCTCAAGGGAGTCTTCCAAGTGCTCATCCACGATCCGGTGTCGTATGTGAATGCGCCGGTGCTTGCTGAGCAGCGCGGAGTGGACGTTGCTTTGACAACGCAAAGCGCGAGCGGTGATCACCGTTCGCTGGTGCGCGTCAAGCTGACCTTGACCGACGGCTCAACTGTGCGCGTGGGCGGCACTGTGGCCAGCCCTCGGCAGCTCGGCAAGATCGTGGAGGTGGATGATTTCGATGTCGACGTACCGCTCAGCGATCATCTGGCCTTCTTCCGCTACCACGACAAACCGGGCGTCGTTGGCATCGTCGGAAATCTCCTAGGTGACGCGGGAATCAATATCGGTGGCATGCAGGTGAGTCGCGACGACAGTGAGCACGCGCTGATTGTTCTCACCGTCGACTCGCCGATCCCTGCCGAATTGTTGGATCAGATCACCGACAACATCGGTGCGCATTCCGGCCGCTTCGTGACCTTGATCTCGTAAACCCGCGTTGCCCATGCGCGCCATCGGGCATGACGTCCGGTTGGCTGCGACGGCGATTCGTTTCAGTCGTTTCGCTGCGCTCGATTCACCGCGCTGATGATTCCCTTCAGCGACGCAGTGGTGATCGATGGATCGATTCCGACACCCCACAGCACGCGACCGGCCATCGCGCACTCGAGATAGGCCGCTGCTCGCGCATCCCCGCCGGTACTCATTGCGTGCTCGGCGTAGTCCAAGACGCGAACGTCGACCCCGCGCGTGGACAACGCTTCGCAGAAGGCGGCGATGGGTCCGTTGCCGACACCGGTGATAGCCACTTCGGTGCCTGCGTCGTTGATGACGGCTTTGACTGTTGTTTCGCCGTCGACCGCAGAATCCTGCTGAACAGAGACCAGTGAGAAGCGTCCCCAGGGTTTGTCGGAATTGGGAAGGTACTCGTCGGTGAACGCGGACCACATCTCCTCCGGCGACACTTCTCCGCCCTCGGAGTCGGTCAGATGCTGAATCACCTGGGAGAACTCAATCTGGAGTCGGCGCGGTAGATCAAGACTGTTCTCGGACCTCATGATGTAAGCCACGCCGCCCTTGCCGGACTGGGAATTGACGCGGATCACGGCTTCGTACGTTCGACCGACGTCTTTCGGATCGATGGGCAGGTAGGGAACCGCCCATTGATAAGAGTCGACGTCCACACGGTCGGCGTCCGCGTCGGACTGCATGGCATTCAGGCCCTTGTTGATCGCGTCCTGGTGCGACCCCGAAAAGGCGGTGTAGACGAGATCGCCACCGTAGGGATGGCGTTCATGAACAGGAATCTGATTGCAGTACTCGACCGTTCGTCGAATGTGGTCGATATCCGAAAAGTCGATTTGCGGATCCATCCCTTGGCTGAACACGTTCAAGCCGAGGGTCACCAGGCATACGTTGCCGGTGCGCTCGCCGTTTCCAAAAAGGCAGCCTTCGATACGGTCGGCCCCGGCCATGTAGCCCAGTTCGGCAGCCGCGACTGCCGTTCCACGATCGTTATGTGGATGCAGGGACAAGACAATGGAGTCGCGGCGCGCGAGGTTGCGGTGCATCCACTCGATGGAATCGGCGTACACGTTCGGGGTCGCCATTTCCACGGTGGCGGGGAGGTTCAAAATCACCTTCCGGTCGGGCGTCGGTTGCCACACGTCGGTCACCGCGTCGCAGATCTCAAGGGCGAATTCCAGCTCCGTGCCTGTGTAGGACTCGGGGGAATACTGGAAGTAGACCTCGGTCTCACCCTTCATCTCGTCGGCGAACTTCTGGCACAACTGAGCTCCGTGGACTGCAATATCGGTGATGCCGGCCTTATCGAGACCGAAGACCACGCGACGCTGGAGAGTCGACGTCGAGTTGTAGAGGTGAACGATGGCTTGCTTAGCGCCGCGGATCGATTCGAACGTGCGCTCGATCAGTGCCTCCCTGGACTGCGTGAGCACCTGGATGACCACGTCGTCCGGGATGAGGTCTTCTTCGATGATTTGTCGCACAAAATCAAAATCGGTTTGCGACGCTGACGGGAAGCCGACTTCGATCTCCTTGTAGCCCATGTCGACGAGAAGCTGGAACATGCGCAGCTTCCGCTGCGGCGTCATGGGATCGATCAGTGCCTGGTTGCCATCCCGAAGGTCGACCGCGCACCAGCGCGGAGCCTTCGTGATCACGGCATTGGGCCAGGTGCGATCGGGAAGATCGATGGGGGTGAAGGGTTGGTATCGGGCGTAGGGCATGGCTGACGGCTTTTGAGCGTTGGCCTTCTCGTATTCGTTTGCTGATGTCACGACGAGCTCCTCGTTCGAAATGGGGGCCGGGGGCCGGCCACGCACAACCTCCGCGACGAGGAGGCCGGAAACTAGGCCTCGCCGCGGCTGCGAAGGAGCAGGAACGAACGCATGTCGGGAGTTTACCAGCGTGTCTGGGGGACGTCACGAACCGTCGGCCTGGGGATGCAGCGAGCCAGTAGGCAACTACTCGGTAGGCAACTACTCGGTAGGCAACAACTCAGTAGGCTCTTGCACCATGGCGCGAGAACTAAAGCTTGCTCTGATTCCCGGTGACGGCATCGGCACCGAGGTCGTTGCCGAAGCGATGAAAGTCCTCGACGCGGTCGCCCCGAAGGCGGGGATCAACGTCTCGACCACGCACTACGACTTGGGCGCGACCCGATACAACGCCACAGGCGAGCTGCTCCCGGATGCTGTCATCGAGGAACTACGAGCCAATGACGCCATATTGCTCGGGGCTATAGGCGACCCTTCCGTTCCGCCCGGAGTCCTCGAGCGTGGTGTTCTGCTGCCCTTGCGTTTCGTGATGGACCACCACGTGAACCTCAGGCCGGTCAAGTTGTATCCCGGCGTCCAGGGACCACTTGCGGGTGGAAAGGCAATCGACTTCGTCGTGTGCCGTGAGGGCACGGAGGGTCCGTACGTCGGGGCCGGTGGTGTGTTGCGTCGAGACACGCCCCAAGAAGTGGCGACCGAAGAAAGTTTGAACACCGCGTTCGGCGTGGAGCGGATTGTTCGCGATGCCTTCGAGCGTGCAACCAAGAGGCGTAAGCACGTGACGCTAGTGCACAAGACCAACGTCTTGACGAATGCCGGGTCCTTGTGGAAGCGGACCTTCGATCGCGTTGCGTCAGAATTCGATCACGTGGCCACGGATTACCAGCACGTCGATGCAGCGGCGATGTTCTTCATCACCAACCCCGATCGATTCGACGTTGTCGTGACGGACAACCTGTTCGGCGACATCTTGACCGATATCGGAGCTGCCATCGGTGGAGGAATCGGGCTGGCGGCCAGCGGAAACATCGATCCGTCTCGATCGAACCCGTCAATGTTCGAGCCGGTGCATGGTTCGGCTCCCGACATCGCAGGGCAGGGCAAGGCCGATCCGACGGCAACCGTTATGTCCTTGGCGATGCTGCTCGACCATGTCGGGGAGAGCGAGGCGTCCGCGTGGGTGGAGGCCGCTGTGGCATCTGACCTAGAAGCGCGGGGCGATGCGGTTCGCTCGACATCGCAGATCGGCGACGCGCTCGCCGCCGGTGCTGCGGGGAATGCAGATCGGTAGGTTCACGCCATGACCGCGACGGAAACCGGCTCTCGCCTATGGAACATATCGACGAATCCGTCGACGTCTCCGACGCCGAGCGCTGAGCGAGACGCGATCTTGGCGAATCCTGGATTTGGCAGAAACTTCACCGACAACATGGTCAGAGCCAAGTGGACGGCCGACAAGGGCTGGCGCGACGCCGAGCTCGTCCCGTACGGACCCTTGCTGCTGGATCCCGCCACCAACTTCATCCACTACGGCCAGGCGATCTTCGAAGGATTGAAGGCGTACCGGCACGCGGACGGTTCGATCAAGACTTTTCGGCCGTTCAAGAATGCTCAGCGGTTCGCAGCGTCCGCTCGCCGCCTGGCGATGGCGGAACTTCCCGAGGAATTATTCGTTGCCAGTATCGAAGCGCTGGTCCGGCAGGACCACGAGTGGGTTCCCACTGATGCTGAGAAGACGCTCTATCTTCGACCCTTCATGTTCTCGACGGAGATCGGTCTGGGAGTCAAGCCTGCAGACAGTTACGAATACCTGTTGATCGCGTCCCCGGCCGGCGCCTATTGGCCGAAGGGCCTCAAGCCGGTGAGCGTGTGGTTGTCCGATGACTACGTCCGCGCGGCCCCGGGAGGTACCGGAGAAGCCAAGTGCGCGGGAAACTATGCAGCGTCGTTGATCGCGCAGGCAGAGGCTTCCCAGCACGGTTGCGATCAGGTCGTGTGGTTGGACGCCGCCGAACGCAGGTGGATCGAAGAGATGGGCGGAATGAACCTGTATTTCGTGTACGGGTCGGGAGACTCCGCACGGTTGGTCACCCCGCGCTTAACCGGTTCGCTGCTACCGGGCATCACCCGTGATTCGCTCTTGACCGTTGCTGCGGATCTTGGGATGCGTGCTGATGAGGGTCAGATCAGCGTGGAGGACTGGAAGGAGGGCTGCGAGTCCGGCGAGATCACCGAGGTGTTCGCCTGCGGGACCGCGGCCGTGATCACACCGGTCGGAGAAGTCAAGTCACGGACCCATGGATCGTGGAGCGTTGCCGATGGCGGCACCGGGCCGGTGACGTCACGCCTACGCCAAGAACTACTGGATATCCAGACCGGAGTGATTCCCGACCGCCACAACTGGCTGCACGCGATCTGCTGATCGAGCCCCGCCGTGGAATGGGACTTCGAGGCCGAGGTGTGGCTGTGGAAGTCCGACGCCGCGTGGCACTTTCTCACGCTTCCACAGGATGTAGCCGATGAGATTGAAGATATGCCGATGAGTCGGGGTGGCTTCGGGTCTATCCGCGTAGAAGTCACGATTGGCTCGAGCACCTGGGGAACGTCGATCTTTCCCAGCAAGGAGATGAGTAGTTTCCTCTTGCCGCTGAAGAAGCCGGTGCGTGTTGCCGAAGGGCTGGGTGTGGGGGACCTGTGTCACGTCCACCTGCGGATCGCCGACTAGCCGGGGCGTCGTCGTTCTCCTTCTGATCCTCATGGACAGGTGCAGGTTCGAAGGCTCTTCGGCGCAAGGTCAATCACATATTTCCGGAGTTTCAACAACACCACCCGGCACATTCGCGAGGTGTGGCAGGATATGCAACGTGTTTAACGCGGTCATCACCAGCATCATCATCATTACTTAGCGCGTCGAGTTTTCTCGACGCGCTGCCCTTCGCCAAGCGAGGGGCTTTTTTGATGGTGGGAGAGAAGGAGAAATGAGTACGTCACCGCTTCCCCAGCGCGACGCGTTTCACGTCTACGACACGACCCTGCGCGATGGTGCCCAGCGCGAGGGCATCTCGTACTCGGTCGTCGACAAACTCGCGGTGGCGCGACTGCTCGATGACTACGGCGTTGGCTTCATCGAGGGCGGATGGCCCGGCGCCCTGCCCAAGGACACCGAATTCTTCGCACGGGCGCAGAGCGAACTGTCGTTGACGTATGCGCAGTTGGTCGCCTTCGGCGCAACCCGCAAGGCGGGGGTGGCAGTTGCCGAGGATCAGCAGGTGCGGGCCCTGCTGGACTCCGGTGCCCCGGTGATCACCCTTGTGGCGAAGTCCGACGTGTGGCACGTGGAGCAAGCCCTGAAAACCTCGCTTGATGAGAATGAGTCGATGATCCGAGACACCGTCGATTTCCTCATCGGTGAAGGTCGGCGGGTCTTCGTGGACATGGAGCATTTCTTCGACGGGTACAAGCACGACCCCGACTACGGAGTGCGCCTGTTGGTCGCTGCCGCCGAATCCGGCGCAGATGTCGGGGTCTTGTGCGATACCAACGGCGGAATGCTGCCGCTGGGGATTGCCGAGATCGTGGCGGATGTGGCTGCTCGATCCGGCGTTCGGTTGGGGATCCACTGCCAGGACGACACCGCCAGCGCGGTGGCCAACACGGTAACCGCCGTAGCCTCGGGGGTGACGCACGTGCAATGCACCGCGAACGGATATGGCGAACGCACCGGGAACGCGGATCTGTTCCCCGTCGTGGCGAACCTTCAGCTGAAGATGGGCATTGAATGTCTGCCCGAAGGCAAATTGGCGGAAACCCGGCGCATCTCGCACGCGATCGCAGAAATAGCGAACATCGCCCCCGACACCCATCAGGCCTATGCCGGCGTCTCGTCGTTCGCCCACAAGGCCGGACTGCACGCGTCAGCGCTCAAGGTGAATCCGGAGCTCTACAACCACATCGACCCCGCCCTCGTCGGTGGAGATCAGCGAGTGCTGGTTACCGAAATGGCGGGTCGGGCCTCGGTGGAGATGAAGAGCAAGGAACTGGGCTACGACATCACCGGTGACGCCGAGCGGGTTACCCACATCGTGGAAACGGTCAAGGATCTGGAGTCCAAGGGCTGGACCTTCGAAGCCGCCGACGCATCCTTTGAGTTGATTCTTATGGGCTCCGACGAGAGTCAATCTCGATTCGAGGTGGAGTCGTGGCGGACAATCGTTGAGCAGGATGCCTCCGGTGACGTGCGCACCGAGGCAACCGTGAAGGTCCGCGCCAACGGGGAACGCATGATCAGCACTGCCGAAGGCAATGGACCGGTGAACGCCCTGGACAAGGCGTTGCGCTCTGCCGTGACATCCCTGCATCCGGAACTCGAGCCACTCGAGCTCATCGACTACAAGGTCCGCATCCTCGAGAAGAGCGACGCCGACACCTCCGGTACCGCGAGTGTGACCCGTGTTCTCGTGTCGACCTCCGACGGAAAGCGGGAGTGGACCACGCTCGGGGTGCACGAGAACGTCGTCGCGGCCTCGTGGCGGGCGCTCGAAGATGCGTTGACGTACGGCTTGATGCGCTCGCAGGCGTGAGGTTCGTTCGTCATTAGGGTGGGGCGGTGCTGATCTGCCGTTTCGCCGTCGGCGAGGACATCTGGTTCGGAGCTGTCGACGGTCTCGACGATGACGATCAGGTGACGGACGAGTCAATCGTCGCGCCCATCGAGGGCCACCCCTTCGTGGATATCCGCCCCGAGGGAAGCGTGATGAAACTGGCGGACGTTCGACTCTTGGCACCGGTAATCCCATCCAAGATCGTCTGCGTCGGGAAGAACTACGGTGAACACGCTGCCGAGATGGAAAGCCAAGTCCCCGATCAGCCGCTGTTGTTTCTGAAGCCGAGCACCGCGGTGATCGGATCGGGAGACCCGATCGACCTGCCGTGGCAATCCGAACGGGTGGAGCACGAAGGGGAGTTGGCCATCGTCATCGGCCGAATGTGCAAGGACATTCCCGTTGATCGGGTCGACGAGGTTGTTTTCGGATACACGTGCGCCAATGACGTGACCGCGCGAGATGTGCAGAAGTCCGATGGACAGTGGGCTCGGGCTAAAGGATTCGACACCTTCTGCCCGCTGGGCCCATGGATTCAAACCGAACTCTCTCCCGTTGATGCGGACATCACGGTGCGTGTGAATGGGGAGCAGCGTCAACATGGGGGCATCGACGCGATGGTGCATGACGTACCGGCAGTGGTGTCCTACGTAAGTTCGTGCATGACGCTGCTTCCAGGTGACGTCATCTTGACGGGAACACCCGAAGGCGTCGGCCCGCTCGCCGATGGAGACTCCGTCAGTGTCGGTATCTCGGGTATCGGAACGTTGACGAACCCGGTGAGGAGTGCTGCCCCGTGAGTGATGTTCGTGTTCGCTTCTGCCCATCGCCCACGGGCAATCCACATGTGGGTTTGATCCGAACCGCCCTGTTCAACTGGGCGTTCGCAAGACACACCCAAGGAACCTTCGTCTTTCGCATCGAGGACACGGACGCATCGCGAGACAGCGAGGAGTCCTACCGAGCACTCGTCGATTCGCTGCAGTGGCTCGGACTCGATTGGGATGAAGGACCGGAAGTGGGAGGTCCCTTCGGCCCCTACCGACAATCCGAGCGACGGGCGGACTACGACGCGATGGTGGACGCCCTCGTTGCGGGTGGACACGCGTACGAATGCTTCTGCTCCACCGAAGAGCTGGACGCACGACGCCAGCAGGCGATGGCTGAGAAGCGCGCCCCTGGCTACGACGGGCACTGTCGAGACCTAAGCGATCAGGCCCGGTCTGCCTATCGCGCCGAAGATCGTGCCCCGGTGGTGCGGTTTCGCATGCCCGATCGGGACTGCACGTGGAATGACCTCATTCGCGGTGAGATCACGTTCGCAGCCGGGCAGATCCCTGACTTTGTTCTTCAGCGTGCCAATGGGGAGCCGCTCTATACGCTGGTGAACCCCACCGATGATGCCGCCATGAAGATCACGCATGTGCTGCGCGGCGAAGATCTGTTGTCATCGACTCCCCGACAAATCGCCCTGTACGAAGCCATGATCGACCTCGGGGTGTTCGACGGCCCGGTGCCGCAGTTCGGCCACCTGCCCTACGTGATGGGCGAGGGCAACAAGAAGCTATCCAAGCGCGACCCGGAGTCGTCGTTGCAGATGTATCGCGACCGGGGATACCTGCCCGAGGCGTTGACCAACTACCTCGCGCTGTTGGGGTGGTCTCCGGGGGGCGATGTCGAGTTCTTCAGCAAAGAGCAGATGGCTCAGTCCTTCTTGCTCGAGCGCGTCAATCCCAATCCGGCACGCTTCGATGTGAAGAAGTGCACGGCCATCAACGGCGATTGGATTCGGCACCTGGCCATCGACGACCTCGTCGAGCGCCTGGTGCCGTACCTGCAGCGCGATGGAGTCATTGGCTCAACACCGTCCGCTGAGGACATGAATCTGGTCCGCGCCGTGGTGCCACTGATCTCGGAACGTTTGGAAACCCTCGGGCAGGCCAGCGCCATGGTGGGCTTCCTCTTCACAGACGACATCGCTATCGATGCCGGCGATGCCGAGAAGATCATGGGAGACCAGGCCGATGACGTTCTCCGGGAGGCCGAGGCGGCCCTGGCTGGACTCGATGAGTGGACCACGGAGGCGATCGAGCGTGCCTTGCGGGTAACGCTGATCGAGGAACGTGGATTGAAGCCGAAGGTGGCGTTCGGGCCAGTCCGCCTGGCTATCACCGGACGTCGCGTGTCGCCGCCACTATTCGAATCGATGGAATTGCTGGGCGCCGATCGCTCGCTCTCCCGGATTCGGTCGCTCCACGCGTCATGATTACACTAATGCGGTCTCGTGGGGTATGGGGTAATTGGCAGCCCGACTGGTTCTGGCCCAGTTAGTCTAGGTTCGAGTCCTGGTACCCCAGCGATGAGCGTTTGCTCGGCACGGCCCCGTTGTGTAGCGGCCTAGCACGCCGCCCTCTCAAGGCGGTAGCGCGGGTTCGAATCCCGTCGGGGCTACAAGGGCCCTCCCGCAGGGGAGGGCCCTTTTGTTTCCTCCGTAGACTGCTGCCTCCAGGAGGTTGCGTTCCGAAGTTGACGCACGAGGTGACATGGAGGAATCAGTGGGTCGCACTCTGGCCGAGAAGGTGTGGCACAACCACGTCGTCAGGTCTGCCGAAGGTGAACCGGATCTGCTGTACATCGATCTGCATCTGGTGCACGAGGTGACCAGCCCTCAAGCCTTCGACGGTCTTCGAGGTGCCGACCGACCGGTGCGTCGTCCGGATCTCACGGTGGCCACGGAAGATCACAACATTCCGACCATCGATGTGGACAAGCCGATCGCCGATCCGGTGTCGCGAGCGCAAGTCGAAGCGCTGCGAACGAACTGCGCAGAGTTCGGTGTCCCGTTGTATTCGCTCGGGAACGTCGAGCAGGGCATTGTGCACGTCGTTGGTCCTCAGATGGGGTTGACGCAACCGGGCATGACGATCGTGTGCGGGGATTCCCACACCAGCACGCATGGAGCCTTCGGTGCCCTGGCATTCGGCATTGGAACCAGCGAGGTTGAGCACGTTCTCGCGACTCAGACCCTGCCGCTGAAGCCTTTCAAGACGATGGCGATCAACGTGGAGGGCGACCTGCCCGAGGGGGTGTCGGCAAAGGACATCATCTTGGCTGTGATTGCGAAGATCGGGACCGGCGGCGGGCAGGGTTACGTTCTGGAGTATCGCGGTTCGGCGATTCGCGGCTTGTCGATGGAAGGACGCATGACGGTCTGCAATATGTCGATCGAAGCAGGTGCGCGGGCCGGCATGATCGCCCCGGATCACACAACATTCGATTACGTCCAAGGCCGTGAGAAGGCGCCCAACGGACAGGAGTGGGACGACGCGGTCGCGTACTGGAAGACCCTCTTCACCGACGACGATGCCGAGTTCGATGCAGTCGTCGATATTGACGCATCCACACTCACGCCCTTCGTCACGTGGGGCACCAACCCGGGGCAGGGTCTTCCGCTGTCGGCGTCGGTGCCGTCGCCGGATGACGCCACCGATGATGTCGATCGGGTGGCGATCGAACGCGCCCTGGAGTACATGGATCTCACCCCCGGCACACCGCTGCGGGACGTCGCCGTCGACACGGTGTTCATCGGGTCGTGTACCAACGGTCGCATCGAGGATCTGCGGGTTGCCGCGGACATCCTTCAAGGCCGTAAGGTCAAAGAGGGAATGCGCCTGATGGTTGTGCCGGGCTCAGCTCGGGTTCGTCTGCAGGCGGAATCTGAGGGCTTGGACCAGGTGTTCTTGGAGGCCGGTGGTGAATGGCGCGGAGCCGGGTGCTCAATGTGCCTGGGAATGAACCCAGACAAGCTCACGCCCGGCGAGCGAAGCGCGTCTACGTCCAACAGAAACTTCGAGGGACGACAGGGCCCCGGAGGGCGCACACACCTGGTTTCTCCGGCGGTTGCCGCGTCGACCGCAGTGACCGGGCACCTGTCGTCACCGGCGGATCTGGCGTAGGCGAGGAGCGCATCATGGAACCCTTCATTCGGCATACCGGAACGGCCGCACCCTTGCGCCGGAGCAATGTCGATACCGATCAGATCATCCCGGCGGAGTACCTCAAACGCATTACCCGTGATGGATTCGAGGACGGTCTCTTCTCCGCGTGGCGCAAGGACCCCGACTTTGTCTTGAATCGACCCGAATATCAGGGGGTCAGCATCCTGGTTGCCGGTCCCGACTTCGGTACCGGCTCCTCCCGGGAACACGCGGTGTGGGCCCTGCAGAACTACGGATTCTGTGTTGTCTTGTCCTCTCGCTTCGCCGACATCTTCCGAGGAAACTCAGGCAAGGGCGGACTCTTGACCGCCCAGGTGGCCCAGAGCGTGATCGAGGAATTATGGACTCTTATCGAAGCGGATCCTTCCCTTCAGGTCACGGTCGATCTTGACGCGCGGACGGTCCGCGCCGGTGATCTGACGGCGGACTTTGAGGTCGATGACTACGTTCGGTGGCGTCTGCTGGAAGGGCTGGACGATATCGGCATCACGCTGCAGCACTCCGATGCCATCTCTGAGTTCGAGGAGCGCCGCCCGAGTTTCGCACCTCTTACTCAATAGCTGCGTGTGACGAAGATCCTGTGCCGCGCTGCGGAGCTGAACGGCGCGGCGACGGCCTGCAGGCTCTGAAGACGCTTACGTTCACTCCGGTGGCCAACCGGTCACATCCCAGCGCCCTTTGGAGGGGTACCACTCGTGAACAAGGCAGATTTGATCGACAACGTGGCAGAGCGTCTCGGCCATAGCAAAAAGGACGTCACCGACATTGTGGATGCGTTTCTACTCGAGACGAAGAAGGCCGTTGCGAAGGGCGACAAGGTGGCCGTGGCCGGCTTCGGAGTATTCGAGTCCACAGCACGCAAGGCTCGTATGGGCCGCAATCCGCGTACCGGCGAGGCCGTGAAGATCAAGGCCACGAAGCTGCCGAAGTTCCGTCCGGGTGCAGAGTTCAAGGGCGTCGTTTCCGGCGCCAAGAAGCTTGTGGAACCGGCCGCGAAGAAGACAACCGCGAAGAAGGCGAGTAAGCCGGCCGCGAAGAAGACAACCGCGAAGAAGGCGAGTAAGCCGGCCGCGAAGAAGCGCTAGTCGGCTTCATCAATCGTGCAGGGGGACGCCCGCCCGGGCGTCCCCTTGTTCGTACACACGTGTCGTCGCGGGGCCGAGGCCGATCCGATGGGCGTCCCATAGGTCGACCTCGGTGTCAACGTCGCGTCGAGCCCGCGTCCACAGGGAGGCGTCGTCGCCACTTCTTGCGGTCGAACCCAATTCGACGGCGCCGCTTGCTCGGTGACGAGCGCGGGATCGCGAACCGAAGAAGGAGCAGGCGGTCGGTATCCGGGTGCACCACATCGTCGAACCGGTTCCGGCAGCATCGGCCACGAAAGAAACGTCGTAGTCGCCCGCGTGTGCCAGGACGGCGTCGAGAGTGGCTCCGGTAAGGCAGGGAGTGTCGGCGAGGATGGCGATCACGGGTTGATCCGGCTCGCAGATCGCCCGTACCGAGGCGATCGCCTCATTGATTCCACTGGCCGAAGGCTCGAGCACGAACTCGCTGTTGGCCTCGCGCGCGAGCGTTTCGATGGATGCGTCGGGGGACACCACGATGGTCCGGCCGATATTCGCAGACCCACCACAGGCTCGAAGGACATCGCGGGCGAAGGCCTCAATAAGGCCCGGTGCCGGGGAAGACCCGGTAAACAATCGGGACTTTCCCGCCGTCAGGGAGCGCACGGGAACGACGGCCGTCCATAGTTTGCCGGCGCTGTGGTTGTTTGGCACGTCCCTATTCAACGCCACCGACCCGCTACCCTGCGCGGGTGTCGCGAGGAGGAGTGCCCCGAGTGCGCCGGTCCTGGAAACTCGGGCCGGGCTACCGCATAGCGGTCTTCCTCCTGTGGCCGCTGATGACCTGGTTCACCAAGCGTGACTGGCGGGGCATGGAAAACCTCAATACCGACGACGGAGGAATCATCGTCGCCGGCAACCACATCTCCTGGTTCGACCCTCTCGTCATCTCGCATGCACTGTGGGAGAACGATCGTCCCCCGCGATTCCTGGCGAAAGAATCGGTGTTCCGGGTCCCGATCGTCGGTTCCATCATTAGAAGTGCCGGACAGATCCCGGTCTATCGGGAGACCCGTGAAGCAATTGCCGCCGTGCGTGGCGCCGTCGCGGCAATCGAGGCAGGTGAGTGCGTGGTCGTCTACCCCGAGGGAACGATCACCAAGGATCCCGGCCTCTGGCCAATGGTCGGTAAGACGGGAGCGGCACGCATCGCCTTGGCAACCGGTCGTCCGCTTATACCGGTTGCTCAGTGGGGAGCGTGTGATGTTATTGGCCCGTATAAGAAGGAGTTTCGCCTGTTGCCTCGCAAGACCATGCACGTGTGGGCGGGGAAGCCAGTGGATCTATCCGACCTTGCCGGTCGTCCAATGGATCATGCGACGCTCGATATCGCGACGGATCGAATTGACCAGGCCGTAACCGAGCTTCTCGAGGGTATCCGCGGCCAGAAGGCTCCGACCGAGCGGTATTCCCCAGCGAAGGCCCGCCGGCAGGAACGCGAGTCGACCGAGGCCCTCGACAAGGAGAACCAGTGACCCGAGTAGCCATGATGGGATCCGGATCGTGGGGCACGGCGTTCGCCATGGTTCTTGCGCACGCCGGATGCGAGGTGACCATGTGGGCCCGGGACCCCAAGACCGTCGAGCAGATCACGACGATCCACCAGAACCGCACCTACCACCCGGGCATTGAACTGCCGGCCGAAGTGCGCGCAACCCTCACCGCTCAGGAAGCGTTGCAGGGAGCCGATTACGTCGTGCTGGCTATCCCGTCGCAGGTGGTGCGCGCCAATGTTTCGCACTGGAAACCGTTCATCCCGGAATCGGCCGTCATCATCTCGCTCATCAAAGGCATCGAAATCGGCACCAGCAAGCGCATGAGCCAAGTCATCGATGAGTTGCTGGGGACCCCCCCAAACCAGGTAGCCGTCGTCTCCGGCCCCAACCTCGCCCGTGAGATCGTCCAACGCCAACCCACCGCGTCCACCGTGGCCAGCGTGGACGCCGACACTGCCCAGCAGGTGCAGGCCATCTGCACCACCAATTACTTCCGGCCGTACTGGACCACCGATGTGGTTGGAACAGAGATCGGTGGGTCAGTGAAAAACGTGATCGCGGTCGCCAACGGCATGGCCGTGGGTATGGGCCTGGGAGAGAATTCGCAGGCGTCCCTGATCACCCGTGGCCTGGCCGAAATGGCGCGACTCGGAGTGGCGTTGGGGGCCGACCCGATGACGTTCCAGGGCTTGGCCGGCGTCGGAGATCTCGTGGCAACGTGCCAGTCACCGCTCTCGCGCAACCGAACCTTCGGAGAGAACATCGGCTCGGGGTTGACGGTGCAGGAAACCATCGACATCACGCGACAGACGTGCGAGGCGTACAAGAGTTGCACGCCCATTCTCGAGTTGGGCCGCGAGCACGGGGTCGAGATGCCGATAACCGAGCAGGTCGTCAACGTTTTGCATCACGATCACTCGCCGACGGTCATGGCCGCCGCTTTCATGGCTCGAGACACCCGAGCCGAATCCGACCTCGGACCCTGACGGATCGCGAATCAAGCAGCGGCTATCGCGTGCGCGAGGTCGGCCCATAGATCGGACGGATCCTCGATGCCGACCGACAATCGAACGAGATCATCGGGCACGTGCTCGGCCTCCAGGGGCCAGCGGCGACGCCTCTCCAACAGCGACTCGACGCCACCCAGGCTGGTGGCATGCGCCCACAACCGAGTTCCGTGACACACCCGGTCTGCTCGGGCCACATCGCCCCCGAATTCGATCGACACCATCGTTCCGGCTTGTCGAACACGGCTGATCGCGGGTTCGCTGCGGAGCTTGTCCGCGAGAAACTGCGCGCTTGATTCAGCCCGTTGGATCCGAAGAGCCAATGTTCGGATGCCGCGCAAAGCCAGATACGCGTCGAAAGCGCTCGGCGCAGCACCGAGAAGAATGCGTCGGGTGCGGAGTTCCTCCGCCAGTTCTGGGTCCTCGGTAACAAGAGCGCCGAGGAGCAGATCGGAATGCCCGGACAGGCTCTTGGTCGCACTGTGCATCACGACATGCGCCCCTAGTTCCAACGGTCGTTGCAAGATCGGCGTCGCGAACGTGTTATCCACGACGGTGCGGACGCCGGCGGATCGTGCGGCCGGAAGGCAGGTCGCGAGATCGGCTTCCTCGAGAAGGGGATTAGTCGGAGACTCCATCCATAGCGTGTGCACCCCGGTCGTAAGGCTGTCCAGGATGGCATCGGTGTCGGTGACGTCGATCAACGTCAAGTCGATGCGGCCCCGCTCGGCGAGTTCACGTAACCGGACGGCGACACCGGTGTACGTAGTCGTCGGTGCGACCACCCGCCCTCCGACGGGAATGAGGTCGAGGACGGCGTCGGCGGCGGCCATGCCGGAGGAGAACGCCACCGCCTGGGCGGGCCGTGTCCGCTCCGCGCACTCGAGAGCCGCGATCACCTCCTCAAAGGCAAACACCGTCGGGCCACCTTCGCGTGCGTACTCCGTGGGCCCGCCGGCAATGAACGACGACGCGGGAACGATCGGTGTGTTCAAGGGAGCGTCAGGTTCCCGCGGCGGTCTGCCCTTGGTCACGGCGAGCGTGGACAGATCCAAGGCGGAGTGCTCAGGGCGCTGCGTCATGCCTAGACCGTAGTGGTGCGCCCGATAGCGTGCGCCCATGTCCACAGCGCGGGTAGCGGTGATTTTCGGGGGACGAAGTAGCGAACACTCGATCTCGTGCATCAGCGCCGCCGCCGTCTGGGAAGCCCTCGAAGCCGCGGGTCATGACGTCCTGCCGATCGCCGTCACCGCGGATTCGACGATGGTGCGCTTCACCGGAATACCTGCTGACCTGCGCTCGGACGACCTGCCGAGAATCGACGGTGGGTCTTCGACCGTGATGATCGGTGCGACCGCCGATCGTGTTGGCGCAGTCATCGACGACCGCTTCGAAGCAATCGATGTGGTCTTCCCGATTCTGCACGGCCCCTGGGGCGAAGACGGCACCATCCAAGGACTTCTCGACTTCGTCGGTATGCCGTACGTCGGCTCAGGAGTGCTCGCATCCGCCATGTGTATGGACAAGATCACCGCCAAGGTGCTCCTGCGGGCGGCCGGCATCTCGGTCGCGGAGTGGGTAGCCATTGATCCTCGGGCCGATGTTGATGCAGCATTGGATCGTGCCATGGCGATGTCTGCGGTGGTGTTCGTCAAGCCATCGCGAGCGGGATCCTCGGTCGGCATAACGCGAGTCGACCTCGAGACGGCCGGTCGCGACTCTCTCGCGCAGGCTGTTCGCGACGCTCGCGAGCACGACCCCCGGGTCATCATCGAAGCGGGCGTAGCGGGGGCTCGCGAGATCGAGTGCGGGGTTAGACAAACACCCGACGGGGCAATCGATACCAGCCAGGTCGCCGAGATCTCGGTGCGCGACGGCCACGACTTCTACGACTTCGCCGCCAAGTACGTCTCAAACGGTGCCGATCTGCTCGTCCCGGCCGACCTTTCTGCCGAGATATCGGACCGCGTGCGAGAAACGGCCAGGCGGTGCTTCGTCGAATTGGGGTGCGAAGGATTGGCGCGCGTGGACTTCTTCGTCACCGACCACGACATCGTGGTGAATGAAGTGAACACGATGCCCGGATTCACACCGATATCTCTGTATCCGCGCATGTGGGAAGCCAGCGGTGTGTCGTACCGCGAGCTCGTCGACTCTTTGGTCCGCGAAGCGCTCGCGCGACCGCCAGGCCTTCGCTAGGACTGCGACGAGGTCAGGGCCAGGGCGCGCACCCCGGCCACGGTGAAATCAGCGACCGCAGCGATCTCGGCTAGCGCATCCTGGCCGGGCGTGATCCGGCGCGCGGCCGCCTCGATCGCCGCGTGGACGTACTTCGTTGCCTGGTCGACATCTCGAATGCCGATCTGCGCGAGCGCCTCGGCCAGAGGGGCGACCACCGCGGCGTGGGCTGCTGACAACTGTTGACGCACATCCTCAGCGAGGGTATGCATCGTCAGCAGCACCAGAAGCGCGTGGTTTCCGTCGGTGACGAGCCCTATGGCGACCTCGACGTAGATCCTCATGGCGGTGTCGAGGTCGCCCGCTTCGGGCGGGGCCGCGTGCAGTCGCTGGCGAAGTGCCGCCTGCCACAGGACCATCTGGTCACCGAGCACGACGGCTACCAACTCGTCGGCGGAGGTGAAGTATTCGTACACGGCCGTCCTCGAAAGCCCCGCCCGGGAGGCGACAGCCGTCATGGTGACGGCATCAGGCCCTTCAGCGACAAGGAGTTCCTGGCCGGCGGCCACGAGATCGGCACGGCGTTGATCGCGATGCTCGGCGACCGTCGGAGCGGTGATGCGAGGCACATCGTGATCTTGTCATAGGTCCGACGGCACAGTCGGGTCACGAAAACCCATCGAGGGAGAGGGTGGCGGTGATGTCCACGACGGCATCGATCTCCGGTCGATACGCGGCAGGTACCCGGACCTGAAGAACGGGCGATGTGTCGACGGTCGTGAAGACTGTGCCGTCGTTTTCGCCGATGGGCGAGGCGATCCACTCGATCGAATCGACCGCGACCACTTGCGCTGTCGGTGACGTGATCGGTTCCACGCCACAGGCGAGAACGATGGGCGGGTCGCCCCATGCGACTGCTGCGGCATCGGACGGCTGGGTTTCACGCTGCAGTTGTCCGAGAAGTTTGATGGGTGTGTTTGCCAAGATCTGCTCGCACGCGGAGTTCGTCGGGGGTGCGTCAACGACCACGGCGGTGGAACACCCGGACAAGACGACGCACGCTGCAAAAGCGAAAACGATGGTGCGCCGCGTCGCGCTATGCCGAGGGGTGCGTCGAAAGACGTAGGCTGACGCAAGCACGGCACGAGCGTACTTCGAAGGTGGGGCTATGGCCGACGGCAAGACCGACCGAACAGTGGGCGACATCGGAGAGTTCGCTCTGATCGAACGGCTGGTGTCGGACACTCCGACCTCCAAGGCGATCGAGGTTGGTCCCGGAGACGATGCCGCGGTCATCGGCCTGTCAGATGGTCGGGTGGTGGCGTGCGTCGATGTCCTGGTCGAGGGGACGCATTTTCGCCGCGACTGGTCGAGTGCGGTCGACGTCGGGCGTCGGGTCGCCGCCGCGAGCCTGTCCGACATCAATGCGATGGGTGCTGAGTGTTCGTCTCTGCTGGTCGGACTCGTGGCGCCGGGCGAGCTTGCGGGTGCGTGGATCATGGAAGCCGCGGCCGGCCTGAAAGAGGAGGCTGCCGCTGCGGGGGCGCTGCTCATCGGTGGCGACACCACGCAGGGGGACTCCATCGTGTTCTCGGTCACGGCATTGGGATTCCTCGATGGCCGAGCCCCGGTCACGCGCGGGGGAGCGCAGCCGGGTGATCGTGTGGCGTTGTGCGGACGGTTAGGTTGGGCGGCGGCGGGGCTAGCGGTACTCGGTCGAGGATTTCGCTCGCCGAAGGTCTTGGTCGATGCGCACCGCTTCCCCGTGATCGACTACACCTGTGGTCCGCGCGCCGCTACAGCTGGAGCCACGGCGATGATCGACATCAGCGACGGACTGATCGCCGACGTTGGTCACATAGCGGCTGCGTCGAACGTCGCGATTGATCTCGACTCCACCACACTCGAGGTCGCCGAGCCGCTGCAGGCTGCTGCGGCCGCCTACAACGTGAATCCGAAAGTCTGGATGCTGACCGGGGGAGATGACCATGCTCTGGTCGCATGCCTACCCGATGGCGTCGAATTGCCGGATGGCTTTCTCGAGATCGGACGCGTGAGCAAGGGAGCGGCGCAGGTGACGGTGGATGGGTCAGAGCCCGAATGGCTCGAAGGGCCTGGAGGTTTCACGCACTTCGCGTGAGGGGTGCCGTCAGGCGCGGGTTACTTTGCCCGCCTTGATACACGACGTGCACACGTTCAGGCGCTTGGGGGTAGAGCCGACCACGGCGCGCACCCGCTGAATGTTGGGATTCCAGCGACGCTTGGTACGCCGATGGGAGTGCGAGATGTTGTGGCCGAAGCCGGGTCCCTTGCCGCAGACATCGCAGTTGGCAGCCACGGTGCACTCCTTGCATTCGTTGTCGTTTTCATCGCTGTAACGTCCGTGCGCTGAACCCAGGACGTAAGTCGCGTAAGAGTAGCCGACTCATTCCACTGTGGCGGGACCAGCCCCCGGTAGCGTCGCCTCGTGGCCGGGGACATAGGGCTGGAAACCAGGCTTCGCGGTGTCGTCGGAGGGCGCACGGCAGGCGCGCTGGAGCGAGGGCTGGGCCTGACCACGGTGGGGGACCTCCTGCGCCACTACCCCCGTCGCTACGCCGAGCGCGGCGAATTGACCGCCATGTCAGGGCTCACCGACGGCGATCACGTGACGATCGTGGCGGACATCGCCTCGGTCACGGCCCGACGGATGCGCAACAAGCGCGGCTCACTCCTGGAGGTCCTCGTCAGCGACGGCACCGACTCGCTCGTCATCACGTTCTTCAATCAGGCCTGGCGTGAGCGCGAACTGCGCGTGGGGCAGCGGGGCCTGTTCGCGGGGACCATAAGTAGTTACCGGGATCAGCGGCAATTGGCGCACCCGCAATATGTCCTGCTCGGCGAGGGCTCTGATGCCGAGAAGGTCGAAAGTTTCGCGGGCGCGATCATCCCGGTCTACCCGTCCACGAAGTCTGTGACAAGTTGGCAGATCCAATCTTCGGTACGCATCGTGCTCGATTCGATTGATGCCGATCAGAAGATGCCGGATCCGATTCCAGCGACGATGCGCGCAGAGATGGACCTGCCGGACATCGATCGTGCACTCGAAGGTGTGCACCGACCGGCTACCTGGCAGGACATCGAGCGTGGACGGGAACGGTTGGTATTCGAAGAGGCGTTGGTACTCCAGGCGAGCCTGGTGCAGCGCCGTCATGCTGCTCGCACGTATCGAGCCTCCGTGATGCCCCCGGCGGGATCGATCTTGCGGGAGACTTTCGATGCGGCGCTGCCTTTCGCCCTGACCGACGGGCAGAAGGCGGTGGGCAACGAAATCGCCGCCGATCTCGCCCAAGAGGTACCCATGCAGCGGCTGCTGCAAGGAGATGTTGGTAGCGGCAAGACGGTTGTTGCCGTTCGCGCGATGTTGGACGTCGTGGCTGCGGGCGGCCAAGCAGTCTTGCTGGCACCGACCGAAGTTCTTGCGGCCCAGCACGCTGCGGGGATTCGCCGACTCCTCGGCCCGCTCGCGGAAGTTGATTCGCTACTGGGAGCCGCAGCGACGGTTGACGGAACGTCGGTTGTCCTGTTGACCGGCTCGGCGCGTTCGGCGCAGCGGCGGCAGGCCCTGGAAGCTATCGAGTCGGGTGCGGCCGGTTTGATCGTGGGAACGCACGCCCTGCTGGAGGAGTCCGTGCAATTTGCGCGCTTGGGGTTGGTGGTGATCGACGAACAGCATCGCTTCGGAGTCGAGCAGCGAGCGGCCCTGGCTGGCCGAGCCCCCGACGGCACACATCCGCATGTGTTGGTGATGACGGCCACGCCGATCCCACGCACCGTTGCGATGACCGTGTTCGGGGATCTCGACGTGTCGACCTTGGACGAAGTCCCGGCGAGCCGGGCAGAAGTGACCACCCACATCATCAACCCGCTGACGCAGCCACGCCACGTGGACCGGTTGTGGGAGCGGGCTGCGGAGGAGGCTGGGGCGGGGCACCGAGTGTTCATCGTCTGCCCTCGGATCGATGCCACGAATGTCGAAGAGGGCTCCACGGCGTCCGTGGCCGGGGAGGCCGACGTCAGCGTCGCGACCGTCGAAGAGACCTTTCGCGAGGCGGTGGCTCGACTCCCGAATGCCCGGGTGGCTGCCCTGCACGGGCGTATGCCCTCAGAGGACAAGGAGTCCGTGATGGCGGGTTTGTCGGCCGGCGGAGTCGACGTCGTGGTTTCCACCACCGTCATCGAGGTCGGCGTCGACGTTCCCGACGCCACCATGATGATCGTGTTCGATGCCGACCGATTCGGTATCTCGCAGTTGCACCAACTTCGCGGCCGTATCGGTCGAGGCAGTCTGCCGGGCGTCTGTCTGCTCGTGAGCGCAGCCGAGGACGGCACTCCCACGCGCGAACGGCTGGACGCGGTGGCCTCGACACGCAACGGGTTCGATCTGGCTCAACGCGATCTGGAGATTCGTCGAGAAGGGGACGTGTTGGGCGGTTCCCAGTCGGGTGCTCGATCGTCGCTGCGCCTGTTGCGGGTGGTCGAGGACGCCGACGTCATTGCCCGCGCGCGCGCGGCCGCCGAGGAATTGCTCGAGACGGACCCCGATCTGGAGTCCTGTCCGGCGTTGCGCGAAGCGATGGCTCGATTGGACGCCGAGCAGGCCGAATTTCTGGAGAAGTCGTGACGCGGATCATCGCCGGGCGTGCCCGTGGTCGTCGCGTGAAAATCCCCTCGGCCGGAACTCGACCAACCTCGGATCGACTGCGCGAAGCTCTGTTCGCCAGTGTGGAATCTCGACTGCGCGCCGTCGGACGCGGCTGGCAGGACGTCGCCGTTGCCGACCTGTGGGCGGGATCGGGAGCGGTCGGCCTGGAGGCGTGGAGTCGAGGTGCCCCGCGCGTGCTGCTGGTGGAAAAGAACCCGGCGGCCGTCTCGGTGATGATGGGCAACGTCTCCAGCCTGGACGCCGACGGCGAAGTCGAGTGCCGCCGGGCAGATGTCGGTCTCGTGGTGACGTCCGAACCACCCGGGGGGCCCTTCGATGTGATCTTCGCCGACCCTCCCTACGCCTACGACGACGCCTCGCTGTCGGGTGACCTGGGCAGCGCAGTGCGATCGGGATGGTGCGCCCCGGACGCCCTTGTCATCGTCGAGCGAGCCAGTAAGCGGGGGAGATCAACCGGGGAACGTTCTAGCCAGGGAAGAACAGAGCCAGACAGCCAGGACATGCTCGCGCTTCCGCCCGAGATCAAGATCGTCGATCATCGGGTCTACGGAGACAGCGCGCTTTGGTACGGTCGCGTGAGCGGTCCTTGAAAGCGCCGCCTGAAGGCGGTGCTTGCAACCAGTGCAGTGGGTGGAGGTGTGATGAAGGCGATCTGCCCCGGGTCTTTCGATCCGGTCACCAACGGTCATCTCGACGTCTTTACGCGTGCAGCCAAGATCGCCGACGAAGTCGTCGTCGCGGTTCTCGTCAACCGATCCAAAGCCGGCATGTTCAGTGTTGAAGAGCGCATCGAAATCCTCACCGACGTCACCGCGGATCTGCCCAACGTGCGGATCGACTCTTTTCACGGCCTCCTGGTGGACTACTGCCGCGACAACGGAATCCAGGCCATCGTGAAGGGGCTCCGTGCGATCAGCGATTTCGATTACGAGCTGCAGATGGCCCAGATGAACCACCGGCTGGGGGAGGTCGAAACCCTGTTCGTTTCTACCAATCCGCAGTACAGCTACCTGTCCTCGAGCCTGATCAAGGAGGTGGCCCGGCACGGCGGCGATGTGTCCGGTTTGGTGCCACAGGCCGTGTTGGATCGCTTCCCGGAGAAGTTCTGAGCCACAATGTGCCTAGTCCGGCGGCCGATGGCCAGCCGGAGCCAGCAGCGCCTGGAGAAGCCGCGGTACAACCGAAGGAGCAGCGAGTGGACGTCCAGGAACGACTCGATGAGTTGAACGTTCTTGTTGAGGATGCCAAGTCCATGCCCCTGTCGGCATCGTGCGTAGTGAATCGATCCCAGGTGCTGGACCTGATCGAGGAGATTCGGCAGATGCTCCCGGAGTCGGTGCATCGAGCGGACGAGCTGCTTGCCGACCGCGAGGCCGTCGTGCAGGACGGGCGACGCGAGGCCGACCGAATCTTGGAAAGAGCGCGAACGGAAGCGGACAGAATGGTTTCCGAGCACGAGGTGTACCTCGCTGCCGTCGCAGAAGCCGAAGCGCTACGCAAGGAGACGCTGTCAGACACCGCCCGTATGCGGCGGGAGACAGACGACTTCATCGACGCGAAATTGGCGAGCTTTGAAATCACTTTGCAGAAGACGTTGCAGACTGTCGACCGAGGTCGCGAGCGTATTCGCAGCCAGATGTATGAAGACCTCGCTCCGGTGGACCGCGATGACTTCTTCGATGGGGCGGCGGAACCGGAACGCGAGGATTACTAGCGGTGAGTGGTTCCCGGCCTCCTGTCCAGGAGTCACCCGGTGACAGGCCCACAACGATCGACGTTTCTCGGCTACACCGACAACCTGGTTCCCTTCTTGATTTGAGTTTCGAGTTTCCCGCTCCGGGCGAGCTGCACGTCGCGATGGCTCGCGTGCCAGAAGGATCGCCCATCGAGATGGATGTTTCCGTGGAATCCGTCGTCGAAGGAATCTGGGTGAGCGGTACCGCGGACGTCGACGTCGAGGCGGAGTGCTCGAGGTGCTTGGACTCGGTGGAGTGGAGGCAGATGGTGCCGATAGAGCAGATGTTTCGATATCCAGCCACGGATGCACGAGGCGCCTTGATCGAGGAGTCGCAGGACGACGACGAGGAAACCCCCGAGGTCGTCGTCGACACCATCGACTTGCATGGGCCGCTGCGCGACGCCGTCGTACTCTCCCTTCCCCTTGCCCCGTTGTGTTCCCCGGACTGCCAGGGCATCTGCCCCACTTGTGGGGAGCGAGTCGAGGTTGATGGAGCGCCTCACGACCATCCCGTCTCCGATCCCCGGTGGTCCGCGCTCGAACAATTGCTGACCGAAAGCCCGCCTTCGATGCCCGAGGAGCGATAGGGCACAAACGTTGCCGCCATGTCGGTTCAGACGGCACTGAGTTACGCTCTGCGTACCCGAGCTAAGGAAGAACAGTGGCTGTCCCCAAGCGCAAGATGTCCCGTTCCAACACGCGAAGTCGTCGCTCGCAGTGGAAAGCCAGCGCACCGACCCTCGTCACCTGCGCACGCTGCAAGGAAAAGCGTCCCTCACACACCGCCTGCCCCACGTGCGGGACGTACGCGAAGCGTCGCGTTCTGGACGTCTAACTCGGATCAGGCTTCCCATGGCGCGGGTTGCCGTCGACCTCCTCGGCGGTGACGAAGGTGCTCCCGTTGTAGCCGACGCGATCGCGGCCGTCCTGGCCGGCGAAACCGATGGGCGTACCGCAGGCAGCACCCCACAATCCATTCAGATTTGCGTGGTCGGGCCACGCGACCTTGCTCGAGACCTTCTCGCCGAGCGAGGCATTGATGCGGATGCTCACGGCGACATCACCATCGCCCACGCGCAAGAGTCGGTCCCGATGTCCTCGTCGAGTCACGACACGCTCGACATGCTCCGCGAGCGCCAGGACCTGTCGAGTCTGGTCGGCGTGGAGGAGCTTCGATCCGGACGCGCCGATGCCTTTGTGTCGATCGGGCACACCGGTGCGACGGTCGGAGCCAGTGCCTTCGGTCTAGGTCGCGTCCGAGGTATGGGTCGTCCAGGTCTTGCCGTCGAGTTACCTACGGCCCATGGGCCGGTGATCCTGCTCGATTGTGGCGCGGCACCACACGCGACCGCAGAAGATCTCGTTCGGTTCGCCGCCGTGGGTGCGTCCTACGCACGAATCGTCGGCATTGATTCGCCGCGTATCGGCCTCTTGAGCATCGGCGGTGAAAGGGGGAAAGGTGATCACCTGCGCAAGCAGACGGATATTCGCCTCGCCGAGGAGTTTCCGGCGGAGTACGTGGGTGCAGTCGAGGGCCACCACCTGATGGCGGAAGGGCGAGCCGATGTCATCGTCGTCGACGGGTTCACCGGGAATGTCGCACTGAAGTCGATGGAAGGAGCCCTGCGGTGGTCCGTGGGTGCGATGGGAATCGCCTACGGGTCGATCGGGCCAGCCCGTGAGGTGCTGCGGTCGACCCATCTGCTGTCCGGCGCATCGCTCCTCGGGGTAGACGGCAACATCGTGGTCGGACACGGTGCATCGCGTGCGGATGAGATCAATGGGTGTATTCGCCGAGCCGCGATGCTGCACGAGGGGTCCATAGTTGAGAGCGTTCGCGCATCTGTTTCCGGTCTCCCGGAACTGAATGCACGTGGAGAACTCGCATGACGGAGCCTCGTGATGACGAGCCGAACAGCCGTACTCCCGACGTTGTCGCGTTCGCGACAGCGTTCGATGTGGATCCACGGAACATTCGCACCGACACCCCCTTGAGCGTCGTCGACTGGCGAGGATCGGCAACAGATTGGCTGATGGTCGCCGAGCACCTGGGCGTGAGTTTTTCGGGAGACGGTCGCGCCTTGGACGATGTCGAGACGGTGGGCGACGTGATCGCTATCGTCAGGGCAGCGAGTAGGCCCCGCTCGGGTGGTCCAGCCGACGACAGGATCTGACGCAGAAGGGAAGTGGTGCGGGGTGGCCCTCGGCGCGCAGGGACAAATGGACTCGTTGGATTCCCTGATGGGGGCGCTGGGCCAGCGCATGGACGCCAACCTTCTCCGGCAAGCCATCACCCATCGCTCCTACGCATACGAGCACGGCGGGCTACCCACCAACGAGCGCCTGGAATTCCTCGGCGACTCCGTCTTGGGCATTGTGGTCACCGAACGGCTGTTTCGGGACTTTCCCCACGAGCCCGAGGGGCAACTTGCCAAACTGCGAGCAGCCGTCGTGAATGCATCCGCCCTCGCGGAGGTAGCCCGGGAACTCGATTTGGGTTCCTTCCTGCTTTTGGGCAAGGGTGAGGAGGGCACCGGTGGCCAAGACAAGTCCTCGATCTTGGCCGACGCGATGGAAGCGGTGATCGGGGCGATGTATATGTCCACAGATCTGGAAACCACGCGCTCCTTCATTGAGCGCATTTTCGGCCCCTTGATCGCTGAGTCGGCGCAACTCGGGGCCGGACTCGACTGGAAGACATCCCTGCAGGAACGTTCCGCCGAACTCGAGCGAGGTGTTCCCGAGTACCGGGTCACCGACACCGGACCCGATCACGCCAAGGAATTCACCGCGAATGCGGTGATCGGCGGCGACGTTCTCGGAACTGGACACGGTCGGAGCAAGAAGGTCGCTGAGCAAGAGGCGGCCGCGCAGGCCTACGCCGCTCTCGGCGGCACCACCGATGCCTGAACTTCCCGAAGTGGAGGTGGTGCGTCGGGGAATCGACGCATGGGCGACCAAGCGAACGATCAGCGGCGTGGATGTGCTGCACGCTCGATCGATCCGTCGCTGCGAGGGTGGCGCGGCGGAATTGCGTGCCGCACTCAAAGGAGATTCCTTTCGCTGCGCCAGCCGCCGAGGCAAGTACCTGTGGCTCCCGCTGGCGGGCGCGAAGGATCAAGCTCTCGTCGTGCACCTCGGCATGAGCGGCCAAGTACTCATGCAGCCGCCGAGTGAGGCCGAGGAAACGCATCTGCGCGTGCGAGTCTGCTTCGCCGACGATGATCGCGAGATGCGGTTCGTCGATCAGCGGACCTTCGGTGGGATGCATGTAGACGAGGTAATCGACGGGGTGCCGTCGAGCATCACCCATATTGCCCGCGATCCACTCGACCCCGATTTCGACGAAGCCGCAACCGTGCTCGCTATTCGTCACAAGGACTCCGAAGTCAAGCGTGTTTTGCTCGATCAGTCGGTGGTCTCAGGAATCGGCAACATCTATGCCGATGAGGCGCTGTGGAGATCGGCGATCAATGGGCGCCGTTGGGGCTCCGCCCTGACGTCCACGCAGGTTCGCACTCTTGTGTCGAACGCCCGCGAGGTCATGCTTGAAGCGCTGGCCCAGGGTGGCACCAGCTTCGACGCCCTGTACGTCAATGTGAATGGGGAGTCGGGCTATTTCGAGTGTGCCCTGGACGCTTACGGCCGGGAAGGCGAGCCATGCCGACGGTGCGGGGCGGCGATCCGGCGGGAGGCCTTCATGAACCGGTCCAGTTATCGGTGCCCCCGATGCCAGCGCGCCCCGCGTGGTGGCGCAGGTACCAGGTAGCCCGTCGGTAGCATCTACTCGCGCCTTCCCCGCACCGAGTTCCCGCCCTCCGGCGGGAACGTAGTCGAATGGAGTTGGCCGGACCGTGCATCTGAAGTCGCTGACGCTCAAGGGCTTCAAATCTTTCGCGTCGTCCACGTCCTTGGACTTCGAGCCGGGTGTGACATGCGTCGTCGGGCCGAACGGCTCGGGAAAGTCGAACGTCGTCGATGCCCTCGCCTGGGTGATGGGCGAGCAGGGAGCCAAGAGCCTTCGTGGCGGAAAGATGGAGGACGTCATCTTCTCTGGGACGTCCGGCCGCGCGCCGCTTGGCCGAGCGGAAGTGGCGCTCACCATCGACAACACCGATGGGGCCCTTCCCATCGAGTACACCGAGGTGACGATCTCCCGCACGCTGTTTCGCAACGGAGGATCTGAGTACGCGATCAACGGAGAAACGTGTCGCCTGTTGGATATCCAAGAATTGCTGTCCGATTCCGGTATCGGTCGCGAAATGCACGTCATTGTCGGGCAGGGGCAACTCGACACCATCTTGCACGCAACACCCGAGGATCGTCGTGGCTTCGTCGAAGAGGCCGCTGGGGTGCTTAAGCATCGCAAGCGCAAGGAGAAGGCCCTACGCAAACTCGATGCGATGGAGGGCAACCTCACGCGGTTGCAAGACCTCACCACTGAACTTCGTCGTCAACTGAAGCCGCTGGGTAAGCAGGCGGAGGTTGCGCGCCGCGCCGTGGTTATTCAAACCGACGTTCGTGACTCTCGACTTCGACTGTTGGCGGATGATCTCCACCAGGTGCGAGAAACTCTCGAAGCCGAGGTGGCCGACGAGACGGCTCTTCGTCAGCGGCAGGCGAGCGTGGGGTCGACTATCGCGGAGCTGCAAATGCGCGAGCAGGCAGCCGACGATGCTGAGCGCACGGAAGGCCCGTTGCTGTCGCAGGCGCAGGAAGTGTGGTTCGCCCTGTCGGCGGCGCAGGAGCGCTTCCATGGATTGGATCAACTGGCGCGGGCGACGGTTCGCCACCTCCAGCCTGAGGACGAGGAATTGGCCGTGTCTGGGCGCGACCCCGAGCAACTCGACGCTGAGGCTCGATCGCTACGGGCTCAGGAATTCGAGCTCGGTCGTGAAGTGCAGGCGTTGCGCGACGGTCTCGCCGTCGCCGAGTCCTCTCGACTGCGCGCGGAGGACGCGTTGGCAGCCGAGCAGCGTCGAATTCAAGCTGTCGAGGCGTCGAGGGCCGACCGGCGCGAGGGGTTGGCGACGACTGAGGGCAAGGTCAATGCGGCCGTGTCGCGACGCGACGCGCGGGCGTCAGAGATAACACGTTTGTCGAACCAGATCGACGAGGCACGGCAGCGCGCGGAGACTGCGCAGCGCGAGTTCGCCAGGGTCGAGGTCGACATCGTCGGCCTCGGTGAAGGCGAGGTGGGACTCGACGAGATGTACGAGCGCGCGCAGCAGAGTCTGGAACACGCTGACACCGAGGTGGAGAAGCTGAGACAGGAGGAGGCTCGTGTGGAGCGCGAGCGAGCCGCCGCTGAAGCCACCTGCCAGGCACTCGAACTCAGCCTGAAGCGGTCTGACGCCGGATCCGTTGTGATGGACGCGGCTGTGCCGGGGGTCGTGGGCGCCCTCGCCGAGCAGATCCACATCGACAATGGTGCCGAGCGGGCGGTTGCGGCCGTGCTCGGCGATTTCGCTGATGCGATCGTCGTGCGAGGACGGTCGGCTGCGATGAACGCCTTGGCCGTGGTGAAAGAGGCCGACTCTGGTCGTGCAGCGCTGGTGATCGTCGACGAGGCACTTGAGGCCGTGGCGCTCGAAGCGAAGAATCCGCCGAGCGGCCGTTGGCTCCGTGAGGTTGTGCGCAGTGACGAACTTATGCGGCCCGTTGTCGAGACCCTTCTCGCCGATGCGGTCCTTGTCGATGATGTGGACGCAGCCGTTTCCGGGAACCGACAGGCGCCACAATTGACGTGGGTGACGCGCAGCGGGGACCTGGTCTCGCGCGGCACGCTGCGGGGTGGATCGGGCGCCCAGGATTCCCTCGTTGAGGTGCGCGCCGCCTACGAGCACGCGAATGCCGATGTCGAGGGCTTGACCCAGCGCAGCGAACGATTGCGATTCGATCTTGCGGCTGCACGGGATCGACAAGAGGCCACCTCTCGAGATGTCGAAGCAGCCCTGAAGCAGCTTCATGAATCCGACGCCCAACTCGCCGCTGTCGCCGAACAACTCGGGCAGTTGGGACAGACGGCGCGTTCAGCGACCGCCGAGGCCGAGCGCCTCGATGAGGCGCTAGCCGCGGCCAGGCAAGCGCTCGAAGCCGACGAGGCCGCCGTCGACGACCTGCGCGCGCGATTGGCCGGCATGGAGTCCGCGCCGGAAGAAGACACCGGACCCGATAGCCGAATGGAATTACAGACCGCAGCCGAGGCCGCCCGGGCATCGGAGGTGGATGCCCGGCTGGCGATGCGGACGGTGGAGGAGCGGAGTGCCGCGGTGAATGAGCGTGCCGCCGCACTGGAGGCCGACGCCGAATCAGAGCGACAGGGTCGTCGAGTGGCCCTGCAAAGACGCGAAAGGCGAGCCCGCGATCTGCTGGTCGCCGAGGCGGTTGTCCAGGCGATCACCACCGTGCGCGCGCACGTAGGACGATCGGTAGCAGCGGCGCAGCATCGACGCGATGAGTTGCAGCGCGCTGCTGGTGAGCGCAGCGAAGAATTTTCCGAGGTCCGAGAGCAACTGAGGGCACTTGCGATCGAAGCGGATGGATTGCGTGACAGTGTCCATCGAGATGAACTAGCCCGTGCCGAACAACGCATGCGTATCGAGCAGCTGGAAGCCAAGGCTCTCGAAGAGTTCGGGGTGGAGGCCGATGTCCTGATCGACGAGTACGGCCCCGATCAGATGGTTCCCCCGTCCCCGCGGGCGCCGGGCGACGAGATACCTGAGGGTGAGCCCGAGCTTGCGCCCTACCCCTACGTGCGAAGCGAGCAGGAGAAGCGACTCAAGGAAGCCGAGCGCGGTCTCGCCTTGCTCGGCAGAGTCAACCCGCTCGCCCTAGAGGAATACGCGGCGTTGGAGGAGCGCCAGCGCTTCCTGACCGAGCAACTCGACGACCTCAAGCGCTCGCGAGATGACCTGCTCGACATCGTCAAGGAAGTGGACGCACGCGTGGAGGAAGTCTTCACCGAGGCCTACCGGGACGTGGAGCGCGAGTTCGAGCAGGTCTTCGCGCGGTTATTCCCCGGAGGCGAAGGCCGACTCGTCCTGACCGATCCCGCAAACATGCTGACGACGGGAATCGACGTGGAGGCGCGTCCACCCGGTAAGCGGGTCAAGCGATTGTCCTTGCTCTCGGGCGGCGAGCGAAGCCTCACCGCGGTGGCGTTCCTCGTGGCGCTATTCAAGGCGCGACCGAGCCCGTTCTACGTTCTCGACGAGGTCGAGGCCGCCCTCGACGACGTGAACCTCGGCCGGCTGATCGACATGATCGATGAGTTACGCAGCAGTTCTCAACTCATCGTCATCACCCACCAAAAGCGCACGATGGAGATCGCCGACGCCCTGTATGGCGTCTCTATGCGCGGGGATGGCGTCACCCAGGTCATCGGGCAGCGGATCCGCGAAGCCGTCAGTGCGTGACGGCTGACCCCTGAGAGACTGATCAACTATGGAGTCGCTGACCTGGTACGTGGTGATCGCCGTGGTGCTTCTTGGTTTCGTCATCGGCGCGGGCATCGCCCTGATGCGCGGGCGGGGATCGACGACGTCTGCTCCTGCCAAGCCGCGGCCCGGCATCGATTACGCGCCGGGCGTGGGAGACGACGACTCCGTTCCGCGTGACACGCCCAGGCGCAGCGTCACCGATGTCGCCGCCAGCGTGCTGGACGAGCCACAAACCGAACCGGATTCTGCAGATGCCACCTGGGAGGTCGAGGATCCCGAGCCGACCAAGGGTCGCCTGCACCGACTTCGTGAACGACTCGCGCGAAGCAACAACGCCCTCGGTAAAAATCTACTCTCGCTGCTCGCCAGAGACGACGTCGACGAGGACACCTGGGAGCAGGTCGAAGAGATCTTGCTCACCGCGGACCTCGGTGTCGCGGCAACCAACGAATTGATGGAACGGCTCCGCAGCCGTATTCAAGTGGCGGGTGCTCGCGATGCGGAGTCCGTGCGCTCCTTGCTGCGCGATGAGTTACTGGTCCTGGTCGATCCGACTATGGATCGCACCGTGAAGACGAAGGCCGACGGACGACCCGCGGTCATCCTGGTGGTTGGGGTCAATGGCACCGGGAAGACCACGACGAGCGGAAAGTTGGCCCGAGTTCTTGTGGCAGACGGACGCACTGTCCTTCTCGGCGCCGCGGACACCTTCCGAGCTGCCGCAGCGGAGCAACTGCAAACGTGGGGCGACCGAGTGGGAGCCGTCGTAGTTCGAGGCCCGGAAGGGGGAGACCCCGCGTCGGTCGCCTTCGAGGCGGTCGACGTAGCCAGCAGCGCCGGCCTAGACGCCGTGGTCGTCGACACTGCAGGGCGCTTGCACACCAAGACGGGCTTGATGGACGAACTGGGCAAGGTCAAGCGGGTGGTCGAGAAGAACAGCCAGGTCGACGAGGTCCTCCTCGTGCTCGATGCCACCACCGGCCAGAACGGCCTCGTGCAGGCCCGGGTTTTCGCCGACGTCGTGGACGTCACCGGCATTGCGTTGACCAAACTCGATGGAACCGCCAAGGGCGGAATCGTGGTGTCTGTTCAGCGCGAGCTCGGGGTGCCGGTCAAGCTTGTGGGCCTGGGGGAGGGTCCGGATGACCTCGCGCCCTTCGAAGCAGAAGAGTTTGTCGACGCACTCCTTGCCTAAACGGCTGATGTAACGCACCCGAAACATGCGTGGCGGTTTCGTCACCGGCGCGAAACCTTTCACGCTACTTGCTGAAATCCACCACCTGTTGTCTTAGCCCCGCTAGGGCCACTCAACAGGAGGTAGGACTTATGGATTCGGGCGTTACCGCGTGGTTGCTCACATCAGCCGCGCTGGTGTTCTTGATGATTCCCGGCCTTGCATTCTTCTACGGAGGAATGAACAGGTCGAAATCAGTTCTCAACATGCTCATGATGGTTGTGGGCGCGTTGTTCATCGTCGGCATTTTGTGGGCGATCTACGGCTACTCGATGGCCTACGGATCCACCGCCGGCTACTTCGTCGGAAACATCACCGACTACTTCGGTCTCGAGGCAGCACTTGCTCCCCCGGGAGAAGGCGACGCCTTCCCCACCATGGTTGACGTGGTGTTCCAGGCGATGTTCGCCTGCCTGACCGTCGGTCTCATCGCCGGCGCCCTCGCGGATCGGATGAAGTTCGGCGCGTGGATCATCTTCGCCGCCATCTGGGCATCCCTCGTCTACTTCCCCGTGGCCCACTGGGTGTGGGGCGGAGGCTGGATTGGCGAGTTGAGCATCGGTGATGCCGGAGTTATCGACTTCGCCGGTGGTACCGCCGTTCACATCAATGCTGGTGCGGCAGCCCTTGCGGTCTGCATCATCCTGGGCAGGCGCCTTGGATGGCCGAAGACGCCGATGCGCCCCCACAACCTGACGATGGTCATGCTCGGTGCCGGCCTGCTGTGGTTCGGATGGTTCGGCTTCAACGCTGGATCGGCGTACGCAGCCGACAACACCGCCGCAATCGCAGCGACGAACACGTTGTTGGCGACGTGCGCCGCCGGTTTGGCGTGGCTCATCGTGGAGAAGATTCGCGACAAGAAGGCGACCTCGCTGGGCGCGGCGTCGGGCATCGTCGCGGGCCTGGTGGCGATCACTCCGGCGTGTGCCAACGTCACACCGATGGGTGCGATCCTTCTGGGTCTGGTTGCCGGCGCGGTCTGTGCGTGGGCGGTCACCTTGAAATACAAGCTCGGATTCGACGATTCGTTCGACGTCGTCGGAATCCACTTGGTGGGCGGTCTCGTGGGCACGCTAGCCCTCGGGTTCCTGGCCTCCGACCTGGTCGAGGAAGGTGGTCAGAACGGCCTGCTGTACGGCGGCGACCTGAACCTGCTCATCGTCCAGATCATCGCCGCGGTAGGAGTGATGGTTTACTCATTCATCTTGGCCGCCATCATCGCCCTCGCACTAAGGGCCACGATTGGTATTCGGTCTGATGAGGAGGACGAGGTCGATGGCATCGACGTCGCAGAGCACGCAGAGACGGCCTACGAGTTGGGCGACTCTGGCGCTGGCGGTGCGTTTGCAGGTGTCGGGCACTCAGCCCGTGCCAAGGAGGTGGAGTAGTCATGAAGTTGCTTACCGCAATCATTAAGCCGTTCAAGCTCGATGATGTTAAGAGTGCCGTCGAGGCGCTCGACATCCACGGTATGACGGTGTCGGAAGCTTCAGGCTTCGGCAGGCAGCGCGGTCACACGGAGGTCTACCGTGGCGCCGAGTACACCGTCGAGTTGGTACCTAAAGTGCGCATCGAGATTGTGGTCGACGACGACCGCGCAGGCGATGTGATGGACGCCATTGTTGGCGCAGCCCAAACGGGAAAGATCGGAGACGGCAAAGTGTGGTCTGTTCCCGTCGACACGGTCGTTCGTGTGCGGACTGGAGAACGAGGAGCGGAGGCTCTGTAGTTCGATGAGCCAGCTCGTCGAGGAACGACAAAGCATCGCTCGGCGCTCGGATCTGAAAGGGTCCGAGCGCCGAGCGCTGCTGTCGGATGCCACGGATAGTTGGCTCAGGGGTCTGCTGACCGATGCGATCGCCCAGCACGGTGCGGATCCCGCACAGTTCGCGCTGCTTGCTGTCGGCGGTTACGGCCGACGGGAAATGTCACTTGGGAGCGACATAGACGTCGTCTTGGTGCATGAGCCATCTGCTCTTCGTGTTGAAGATGTCGCATCGTCGTTGTGGTACCCGATTTGGGACTCCAAGATTGCGTTGGATCACTCCGTGCGAACAATCGCGCAGGCGCGAACTCTCGCGCGAGATGACTTCAAGGTGGTGCTCGGGCTCATTGACGCCAGGGTCGTGGCCGGAAGCACCGAACTTGGGGAGTCGCTGCGAACGGGCATCTTGGGCGATTGGCGGGCGAGTGCAGGGGACCGGCTCGTGGAATTGCACGCAACGGCGATGGCGCGCCGCTCTCGCGTAGGAGACCTCGCTCAACTGTTGGAGCCGGACGTGAAGGAGGCCTACGGGGGATTGCGAGACGTGGTGCTGCTGCGGGCCCTCGCGGCATCGTGGACGGTCGAGGTTCCTCGGACGGAATGGCCGACGGCTGTCTCGACTCTGTTGGACGTGCGAGACACCCTGCACGCCAGAGGCCTGCGAGATCGCCTGGCCATGCAGGAACAAGACGACATCGCCGCGGAGATGACCGAGCTCCTGGGGGACGAGGCGACGGCGGACGATCTCCTGCGGACGGTGTACTTGGCGGCACGCGACATCGCCTACGCGAGCGATGTCGCGTGGTACCGGGCACTGCGGGCAACGCGGAAGCCTCCATCGCTGGCACCGCGGGTGCTGCGGCGATTGACACGTCGGTCCGCCTCACCGTCGAAGGGCCCCGAGCGTGTTCCCTTGGCGGAGGGGGTTGTGCTCGTCGAAGGAGAGGTCGCGCTGGCGCGTGGTGCTTCACCGGAGAACGATCGCGGTTTGCTGTTGCGGGCCGCCGCCGCTGCCGCGCAAGCATCCGTCATGCTGGCGCCGTCCACGGTGGAGCGAGTCTCGCAATGCCTTCCGATCCCAGAACCGTGGAATAACGACGTACGCCAATCGTGGGTGTCGCTCTTGGGTGCAGGTCGGGCGGCGGTGCCGGTGTTGGAGGCCCTGGATCAAGCGGGCATTGTTTCCGGCCTCATTCCCGAATGGGAGGCGGTTCGATCCCTCCCGCAGCGCAACCCCATCCACGAGTTCACGGTGGATCGTCACTTGGTGGAAACGGCTGGGCATGCCGGACAGCGAGCGCGAGATGTCAACCGACCGGATCTGCTCCTGGTGGGGGCCTTCCTGCACGACGTCGGCAAGGGCTACCCGGGTGATCACAGCGTCGTCGGTGCTGACATGACACGAGACATTGCCGAGCGCATGGGCTTTGACGCCGCCGATGTGGACACTCTCGAGTTGCTTGTTCGTTACCACCTCCTGCTGCCGGATATCGCTACCCGTCGCGACCTCGACGACCCGGCCACCGTGGCAACCGTCGTGGACCTGGTGCCCGACGTCGAGAGCCTGGAACTTCTTCACGCCTTGACGTGGGCTGACGCCGAAGCGACCGGACCGTCGGTGCGTAGTTCGTGGCGTCGTCGACTTATCACCGACCTGGTCACCGAATCACGAGCGCAGATGCAAGGGCACGCCCGATCTACCGTGCAGGAGTCCCCCGCCGTGGTGAACGCACTGGCCGAACGGGGCGAACCATCGCTTCGTTCGGAGTCGGTCGAGGACGGCTTTTCCATCGTGGTGTCCGCTCCGGATCGTTTCGGTCTCCTGGCTCTCGTCGCGGGAGTCCTCTCCCTGCACCGGTTGCAGGTGCGAGGAGCGCGTATCCGAACCGAATCGGGCAGGGCCGCGCAAGAATGGTTAGTCAAGCCGCTGTTCGGCGATCCTCCAGACGTTAGGGCGATAGCGTCGGATTTTAGAGCGGCCCTCGCCGGCGATCTTGATGTCGAGGATCGACTGCGTCGACGCAGCGAATCGGCGGCATCAGGTTCCACCGGTGCCGATCCGAAGGTCATCGTCGAGGACTCGGCGGCCACCCATACGGTCATCGAGGTGCGCGCCCACGACGAGACGGCCTTGCTGCACCGCATCACGTCCGCCCTCGTTGCCGCCGACTGCCGGGTGACGGGGGCGAAGATCGACACGCTCGGGTCGGAGGTCGTGGACGCCTTCTTCGTGACCGATCGCCTGGGTGCACCTCTTAGTGACGATCACGCGCACGCTGTGCGAACCACGGTTCAGGCGGCCGTGGAGGCGCGTTAGTCTGACGGGGCGCTTTCGGCGCGTTGTGAGTGTCGTCGTCGTTCGAGGAGCAGGTGTGTTCGGGTCGCTGTCGGACCGGTTATCCGAGACCTTCAAGGGTCTGCGGGGCAAAGGTCGTCTGTCCGAGGCGGATATCGATGCCACCGTCAAGGAGATCCGCACGGCGCTGCTCGAAGCCGACGTGGCCCTGTCCGTGGTCCGCGCGTTCGCGGCGCGAGTCAAAGAACGAGCACTGTCATCGGAAGTGTCCGGTGCCCTGAATCCGGGGCAGCAGGTCGTCAAGATCGTTCATGAAGAACTCATCGACATTCTCGGTGGTCAGACCAGGCCGCTGCAGTTTGCCAAGACGGGGCCGACCTTCGTTCTGCTGACCGGCCTGCAGGGTGCGGGCAAGACGACGCTTGCGGGCAAACTTGCCGCCCACCTGAAGGCCGAGGGTCACACGCCGTTGTTGGTGGCTGCGGACCTGCAACGCCCCAACGCCGTGGATCAGTTGCGCGTGATGGGGGAGCGAGCGGACGTTCCCGTCTTCGCCCCGGAGCCGGGGAACGGGGTTGGTGATCCGGTCCAGGTGGCCCGCGAGTCGCGTCGACATGCCGAGGGCGCCCTGCACGACGTCGTCATCGTCGACACAGCCGGCCGCTTGGCCATCGACGCGGAGTTGATGGATGAACTGCGTCGGGTTCGCGATGCCGTGCAGCCGGAGAACGTCTTGCTCGTCGTCGACGCGATGATCGGTCAAGACGCTGTCACGACGGCGGAGAAATTCGGTGAGCAGGTCGGTTTCGACGGCGCCGTGTTGACCAAACTCGACGGTGACGCCCGCGGTGGTGCGGCTTTGTCGATAGTCACCGTCACCGGCAAGCCGATCATGTTCGCGTCGGTCGGCGAACAGTTGTCCGACTTCGAGGCTTTCCACCCTGACCGGATGGCCAATCGCATCTTGGATATGGGCGATGTCCTGACCTTGATCGAGCAAGCCGAGAAGGCATTCGACGCTGAGCAAGCCGAGAAGATGGCCCGCAAGGTCACCTCGGGCGAAGATTTCACCCTCGAGGACTTCCTCGAGCAGATGCAGTCCATCAAGAAGATGGGATCCCTGGGCAAGATCTTGGGGATGCTCCCAGGCATGGGGGACATGAAGGCCCAGTTGGATCAGGTCGACGACCGTGAATTGGATCGAGTTTCGGCGATCATCCAGTCGATGACTCCGGCGGAGCGTCAGGATCCAAAGATCCTCAATGGCTCTCGCCGCACGCGCATCGCGAACGGTTCGGGCACCCAGGTCAGCGACGTCAACTCGCTCATCGATCGTTTCGGTGAGGCCCAGAAGATGATGAAGCAGATGGGCAAGGGCGGCGGCATGCCGGGAATGCCGGGTGCCTCGGGGGCCGGGGGCGGGAAGAAGTCCAAGGGAAAGACGCCCAAGCAGGCCGGACGCAAAGCCAAGAAGGGTCGCAGCGGAAACCCGGCGAAGAGAGCGGCCCAGGAGGCAGGGCAGCCCGCCACTACTGGGGCGGACGCGGCACCGATGACGCCGCCGGATCTATCCGATCTCCCCGACGATCTCAAGAAGCTGCTCTCCTAGCCCCGGACGGCCTGCACGCCGCCACCTCTGGCAGACTCAGCACGTTCTCGACGAAGGCGAGGCCCTCTCACCTCGCCCGCGTCGGTCCGAGAGTCGGCTCAGCACGGCACCCCACGCCGGTGTGAAGTCGTCCACCACACGTCAGGAGAGCAGCCACCCGTGGCAGTCAAGATCAAGTTGAAGCGCGTGGGCAAGATTCACGCACCCCAGTACCGCGTCGTCGTTGCGGATTCGCGAACGGCTCGTAACGGCCGCGCGATCGAAGAGATCGGCATTTACCAGCCACTCGAGGACCCCAGCATCATTCGCGTGGATTCGGAGCGGGTTCAGTACTGGCTCGGGGTCGGCGCACAGCCGACCGAGGCCGTCGCCGCCATCTTGAAAGTCACTGGCGACTGGCAGCAATTCAAGGGCGAACCCGGCGCCGAAGGCACACTGCAAGTAGCCGAATCCAAGGCAGACAAGAAGGTCGCCTACGAGGCAGCGGTGAAGGAAGCGGCTTCCGAGCCCAAGACCCCCGCACCGGCCAAGGCCAAGCCTAAGGAAGACGCAGCGAGCGAAGAAGCCGTTGAGCCGGCTGCTGAAGTTGTTGAGGAAGCGGCGGACGCATCTGCTGATGCACCCGCCGAAGAGCCGGCTGCAGAAGTTGTTGAGGAAGCGGCGGACGCATCTGCTGATGCACCGGCCGAAGAGCCGGCTGCAGAAGTTGCTGATGCCCCCACTGCGGAGGCATCTCTCGAGGAAGCGTCCGAGTAATGCTCGACGAGGCGCTCGGCCATCTCGTCCGCGGCATCGTGGACAACCCCGACGACGTCTCAGTGTCCGAGCGTTCGGGCCGCCGCGGTACCACGCTGGAAGTGAGCGTGAACCCCGCGGATATGGGTCGCGTCATTGGCAGGAGTGGTCGCACAGCCACAGCGCTACGCACCGTGATCACATCGATCAACAGTGGTCGTGGCGTGCGCGTCGACTTCCTCGACGTGGCAGAACGCTAAGTCCCACCGTGCTCGTCGTTGTCGGGCGCATCGGTCGACCTCATGGGGTGAAAGGGGCGGCGACCATCGATGTTCGCACCGACGAGCCAGACAAGCGCTTCGCGGTGGGCGCGCGACTGCTCACCGACTCAGGGCTCGATCTGACCGTCGCTTCGGCTACCTGGCACAGCGGCCGTCTCCTGGTGACCTTCGAGGGGTACGAGGATCGCACCGCCGTGGAGCAATTGCGGAATGCGCTGGTGAGTGTCGATCGTCCGGCCGACGAGCGCCCGGAGGACCCGGAAGAGTTCTACGACTCCGACCTCGAAGGGTGCGAGGTCGTTGTTAACGGCAGCGCTGACGACGGCACCGTGATCGGCGTCGTGCGTGAGGTTTCGCACCTTCCGGGGCAAGACATCCTTGTTGTCGCAACGCCGGATGAGCGAGAAGTGCTCATCCCGTTCGTGTCCGCTTTCGTTCCCGAGATCGATGTGAGCGCCCAGCGCATCGTCGTCACCCCGCCGGAGGGTCTTGTTGAGCGGGGAGACGATGACTGATGCGTATCGACATCGTTTCGATCTTCCCCGAGTATTTGGCACCGTTGGAGCTGTCTCTCGTCGGGAAGGCTCGAGACACCGGCATCGTTGACATCCGGGTGCACGACCTTCGCGAATTCGCCACCGACAAGCACCGCAGCGTGGATGACACCCCGTATGGCGGCGGCCCCGGAATGGTGATGCTTGCTGATCCGTGGGGCGCGGCCTTGGATGCCATTCGAACGTCTGTGGAGCAGGCTCCCGTTCTCGTTATCCCTAGCCCCTCGGGCTATCGATTCGACCAGGAAGCGGCCGCAGAGGTATCCGACATCGAGCATGTCGTCATCGCCTGTGGAAGATACGAAGGAATCGACTCGCGGGTGGCCGAGCACTACGCCGGTCGAGACGATTGGGCGGGTGTGCGGGAGTACTCGATAGGCGACTACGTCCTCGCCGGCGGTGAGGCCGCTGCGCTCGCCATGGTGGAGGCTGCGGTTCGCCTGAAGCCGGGTGTGTTGGGAAATGCGGACAGCGCGGTGGACGACTCCTTCAGCAAGGTCGACGGCGCTGCCCTCGAAGGGCCGGTCTTCACCAGGCCACCCGCCTGGCGGAACCTCGAGGTTCCGGACGTGCTGCTGTCCGGTGATCATGCGCGGATCGACGCATGGCGCAAGCAGCAGGCCGAAGAACGAACGCGTGCTCGGCGCCCCGACCTCCCCAACCCCTGACGCCGATCGAGTCGTCTCACCTTGTCTCAACCGCCCGTTCGCGGGGGTAGGGGGAGGATGTGGCACACTTAAAGGGCCGATTCGACGTCTGCCTCAAGGGACGCAAGAGGACGGCACCACTCCACACAACCGTAGGCGACTTGTGGCGCTTGCAGGAAGAGAAGCAACGATGAAGACCCTCGACCCCGTTGACGCCGCCTCTTTGCGCGACGACATCCCCGAATTCCGCGCCGGCGACACCGTGAAGGTTCACGTGAAGGTCGTTGAAGGCAACAAGACCCGTGTGCAGGTGTTCCAGGGCGTCGTGATCGCCCGCTCTGGTTCCGGAGCCAGCGAGACCTACGCCGTTCGCAAGGTTTCCTACGGCGTGGGCGTCGAGCGCACCTTCCCGCTGCACTCGCCCATCGTGGAGAAGATCGAGGTGGTCACCCGCGGAGACGTTCGTCGCGCGAAGCTTTACTACCTGCGTGATTTGCGCGGTAAGGCCGCAAAGATCCGTGAGCGCCGCGTCAACGCTCCGGCAGCGACCCCCAAGGCGGCGCCGACGGTTGATCCCGCGCCGATGGATGACGCTGCGCCGATCGATGACGCTGCGCCGATGGATGACGCTGCGCCGTCGGATGACGCCGTACCCACGACCTCGGAGAACTGACATTGGCCGATCGCGGTCGGCAACCTTGGTGGGACATCCCGGTAACGATTGCCGTTGCCCTGGGAGTCGTGCTTCTCGTCACCACGTTCTTAGTCAAGCCCTTCTCCATCCCGTCCGGCTCAATGGAGAACACGCTGCAGGTTGGTGATCGGGTTCTGGTCAACAGGGCCGTGTTCAAGATCCGCGACATCGAGCGCGGGGACGTCGTCGTCTTCGATGGGTCCGGGTCGTTTGTTCCTCCTCAGGTAGCGCCTGACCGAGACCCGATCACCGGTGCGCTGGTCTGGGTTGGCCAGTCGTTCGGTCTTGTCGCTCCGGACTCGACCGACTTCATCAAGCGGGTGATCGGAACGAGTGGAGACCGGGTCACATGTTGCGACGCACAGGGGGATCTCACGGTCAATGGCACTCCGCTCGTTGAGGATTACTTGTTTCCTGGAGACGCGCCGAGCCTGCAACCCTTCGATGTCGAAGTCCCAGACGGCATGCTGTGGGTTATGGGTGATCACCGCTCCGCGTCGGCCGACTCTCGCTCGCACATGGGAGACCCGGGAGGTGGCTTCGTGCCGGAGCCCTCGGTGGTTGGTCGAGCCATGACGGTGGTGTGGCCGGTATCGCGGATCCAGAACATCCCCCTGCCCGAGTACGCGACAACCAAGTGACGTCGGCGTTGTTAAGTGATGGATCTGCGCTGAGGACCACGTGAGCATCTGATGGGAAAGAAACCAGGCGGCAAGCATGCTCGGGAGAGGAAAGTCGCCCACCCGTTCTGGCGTGGGTTCCGCGAGGTCGTCATCATCGTTGTGGTCGCCCTTGCCCTGTCGGCCCTGCTGCGAGCATTTCTCATCCAGGCCTTTTACGTTCCCAGTGCGTCCATGGAGGACACGCTGCGACCGGGGGACCGAATCATCGCGTCCAAGATCACGACGGAATTCTCCGGAGTTACCCGGGGAGAGATTGTTGTCTTCAAAGATCCCGGGGATTGGCTACCGGACCCTGTGCCCGCCGGAGACAACTGGCGCGCGCGTGTTCGGGATGGGTTGACCTTCATCGGTGTTCTTCCGAGCGATTCCGGTGACGATTTGGTCAAGAGAGTGATCGGTGTCGCGGGTGATCGCGTGGCGTGTTGCGACGCGGAGGGTCGAATCGTCGTCAACGGAGTGCCACTGGACGAGGAGTACATCATCGGCCCCACCGACCAGGTCCGCTTCGACGTGACCGTTCCACCGGCGTCGATGTTCGTGATGGGAGACAACCGCGCCAACTCGCGGGACTCGCGCTACCACCTTGACTTGTCCGAAGGTGCCGTGCCGGAGTCAAACGCTGTGGGTCGCGTCGTTCTGGTTGTCTGGCCGTTCTCTCGCCTATCCCTGGAGTCGATTCCCTCCATCTTCGATAACCCTGCACTCGGATAGTGGCAACACCCCAAGCCCCGACCCTTGACCTCGAACGGTCGCTGCTAACAGCGCCGGGGGCAGGTGTGGTGATCGGCGTCGACGAGGTCGGCAGGGGAGCGCTCGCCGGTCCCGTGACCATCGGTGCGGTCGCTGTGGATCGAACCTGCGGAACGCCACCGACGGACATTCGTGACTCGAAGGCCCTGAGTCAAAAGCGACGTCAGGACGCGTGCCCGGCCATCCGCGCATGGGCGATAGACGCTGCCGTGGTGCACATACCGGCCGAACGCATAGACGAAGTCGGCATCACCCAGGCGCTAGGCGAGGGCGCCGCGCAGGCGGTGGAGTCGATCAGTGATCGAAGAGCCGTGGGCTGCGTCCTGCTCGACGGACGGCACGACTTCATGACGCCCGTGGATACCCGGTGGTCGGTGCGCACTGTCATCAAGGGCGATGCCACCTGCATCAGCATCGCAGCGGCGTCGATTCTGGCCAAGGAGGAACGTGACGGTCTGATGCGCGACCTTCATGTGCCCTATCCGGCCTATGGATGGGATCGAAACGTTGGATACGGAACCGCCGGTCATCGATCCGCCATCGCCACGCACGGGGTAACGACGATCCACCGTCGTAGTTGGAATCTGCTCCCCACGTAGCTCCGTCCACACACCCCAGGCAGATCCATCCACAGAGGTCTGCTGCCTTCTGGCGTGCCCGCCGAACGGTGACGAACGCTGTCGGTATGCCCGCTGCGGACCATGTTGATCACCGACGAGCGCTCGACATACGCGGAGAGGAGATCGCAGCTACCCATCTGCGCAACGCGGGGATGCTCATTTTGGATCGCAACTGGCGGCCCCACGACTCCGAAGTGGTCGGAGAAGTCGATCTCATCGCACGCGATGGCGACGCCCTGGTCATCGTCGAAGTGACGACGCGCCAGTCCTTGGCCTTCGGCACTCCGGTCCAGGCCGTGACCCGACGCAAGATCCGACAGTTGCGCTCCCTGGCGCTGGCGTGGCTCGACGCGCGGTCGATCCACGCGCCCTCGCTGCGGTTCGATGTCATTTCGGTGACCATTCCACCGGCGGGTCAGCCGGTCGTCGAACACCTACGGGCGGTGTGAGATGGCGCTCGCCCATATGCACGGAGCGGTGATCGCTGGAAGGACCGGCACCGCCGTTACCGGTGATGTGAGTATCCAACCTCGCTGTACGCGCGTGCGCGAAGCGATGGAACGGCACCGACCCCCACTGGAGGAGGGGTCGTGAAATCGACAAGCCCTGAAGCCGATCCCGCGTGCACGGACGCGAACGTTCATCGCCGTGCCCGCATCGCCTTGGCGGCCGTCTGCGAACCAGGGGAGGCCGGCTTGGCCGACGCCATTGACTCGCGGGGACCAACAGCGACGGTGGCGGCGCTACTCGATGGTGGTCGTCAGCGCCCGAAGATCCCACGAGCCGACGGTTTGCGGCGCCGCCTGGAGGAATTAGATCTGGACGCGCTCATCGATCGAGGTCGAGACATCGGAGCGCGTGTTGTTGTGCCGGGTGATAGCCAATGGCCGGGACGGATGAATGAACTTCGAGCCCATCGACCACTGGCCTTGTGGTGCTGGGGTGAGGCAGATCCGCGACTCATGGCGTTGCGTTCGGTGGCAATCGTGGGGGCGCGCGCATGTACGCGCTACGGAGAGTGGATTGCGCGGGAATGGTCCGCTCAACTGGCGCAGGACCATGTCACGGTGATCTCCGGTGGGGCTTACGGGATTGATGCAGCAGCGCATCGGGGGGCTCTCGCCGTCGAAGGGGTAACGATCTGCGTGCTGGCCGGTGGAGTGGATACGCCCTACCCGCGAGGTAACGAAGGCCTGTTTGCCGAGATCGTTGATCGAGGCCTGCTCGTGAGCGAGGCTCCGCCCGGAGAGACGGTGCGACGACGACGCTTCCTCACGCGTAATCGCCTGATTGCCGCCCTAGCGAGCGCGACCTGCGTGGTCGAGGCAGCACATCGGTCGGGCTCGGTGACTACAGCGTCCAACGCCGCCGAGTTGAATCGTCCCGTGCTCGCGGTCCCCGGGCCGGTAACGTCCGAGATGTCTCGCGGCACCCATCGGCTGGTGCACGAGGGCATAGCGATGCTCGCCGCGGATGTCACCGATGTCCGCGCGGTGCTCCCCGAGTTCGAGCGAGCCCACGACGCCGCCCCTCACGATTCGCGCGGCGATTCCCGTAGGCACGCGACCCAACACGAGTCGGCGGCGCAGTTCGGTGAGCAACCGATCAGTCGGGCTCTCCAGGAAGTACTCGATGTCGTGCCGACGCCCCGATGGTCCGCCGAGGGGATGAGTTTGGACGACATCGCGGTGCGCAGCGGTGTCTCCCGTGCTCAGGCGCGAACGCGCCTCGCGCAGGCCGAAGAGATGGGCTTGGTGCAGCGACGAGGACAGGATCGGTGGGTTTACGCACCCGCCGACGGTGCCCATGGGCGAGCCTGACGCGCGTTCGTCTCCGAGGTTGCCACCATGTGTATATGGCCGATCCGATGTCGCTCGCTTGGCAGCTAGCCGTCGACGGCTTTGCCGAGCACTTGCGTGACGAGAGAAATCGCAGCGCGCACACGGTCCGGGCGTACCTGGCCGATGTGAACGATCTTGTCGGCTTCTGTGTGGAGCACGGCATCGAGTCCCCCGCGCGACTTGCTTTGCCGACACTGCGCGCCTGGTTGGCCGACGCGACGCAAGACGGCTTGTCTCGTTCGACGATTGCGCGCCGGGCCGCCTCGGCTCGCGCCTTCACGGCGTGGTGCAGCGCGCAGGACATGTGTGAGAACGACCCCGGGCATCGACTCGTGAGCCCACGCGTGGGCGTGCGGATGCCCACGGTTCTCGACCAGAGTCAGGCCCGCCAAGTCCTGGAGTTCACCGCCCGGCACGATGCATCTCCGAGCGCCATCCGGGATCACGCGATGCTCGAGGTCCTCTACGGTGCGGCAATCCGCGTCTCGGAGTTGTGTGGTCTTGACACCGATGATGTTGACGACGGAAACCGCACCCTGCGGGTCCTCGGCAAAGGAGACAAGGAACGCGTCGTTCCGATCGGATTGCCCGCGGCACGAGCATTGGAGTCGTGGAGCGAAGCACGGCATCGACTGGCGAAGGAATCCACGCCGGCATTGTTCGTCGGTGATCGGGGTCTACGCATCGATCCGCGCGTGGTGCGAACCATTGTCAGAAGGACCAGCGATGCGGCCGGCGTTCCGACGATCTCTCCCCACGCGATGCGCCACAGCGCGGCCACCCACGTTCTCGAAGGTGGTGCTGATCTGCGGTCGGTACAAGAGTTGCTCGGTCACGCGAATCTGGCGACCACGCAGAGATACACCCACGTCTCGGTCGAACGATTGCGCAGCACGTTTGAGCAGGCGCACCCACGGTCAGGAAACTAGGGGCTTGAGAACCGGGCGTCGCTCGATCCACGCCCATGGATCCACGTACGGATCGGTCATGGCATCGCGGGCCTCCCAGGCCGGCCGTCGTAGCCCGAGGTGAAGGCAGCTGCGGGAGCAGTGGAGGCCGCGTGCGGCGAGGTGGCCGATGATGGTCCCCGTCGCCACCCGATCGCCTTCATCGACGAGGGCCTCGACCGGTTGATACGTCGATGTCCACGGCGGATGGTCGTGCTTGATGCTGACCGTGGGGGTGCGGGCCACATCGCCCACGAACGCCACGCGACCGGGCCCGATCGCGCGCACCTCGGCCCCCGGGGGTGCTACGAAGTCGATGCCCCGATGGCCGGCGGCGAAGAGGTTGTCCGGGCGTTCAAAAGCCCGCAGCACCTGCTCCCAGCCGGTGGTCAGGGGAGGAATCCAGCTGGCGGCCGGTGAGCCAAGCGCCAGGAAGGTGGCCGTAAGGAGCGCCAGCAGCGGTGTCGTCACACCACAACGCTGGCCGGGCGTGCCGCGCGAAGCCAGATCAACCCGGTGGGCTGGGGATAGTGAAGCCGTGCCCTGGGCATCGGGGTGCAACCCCAGCCCCCTAGACTGACGTGGCTTCCTTCGGGAAGACATATTTCGCGCGATCTACCGCTGCGCCCCGCGCAGCCCGTCGGCTCGACGGTCCCGCTTCGGCGGGCGAGTGGACGGAGATCGCCAGGGGTTCGCCCGCCGGGTGAACCGACAACCGCACGCGGTGGCCTGCCACCGCCGACGGGTGCGCGCGCCCGAAGAAGGAGTACGACCATGGCCGTCGTCACGATGCGCCAGCTACTGGAAAGCGGTGTCCACTTCGGGCACCAAACCCGGCGCTGGAACCCCAAGATGAAGCGCTTCATCTTCACCGAGCGCAACGGCATCTACATCATCGATCTTCAGCAGTCGCTGTCGTACATCGATCGCGCTTACGAATACGTGAAGGAAACCGTCGCGCACGGTGGATCCATCATGTTCGTCGGCACCAAAAAGCAGGGACAAGAAGCGATCGCCGAGCAGGCGAATCGTGTTGGTATGCCCTACGTCAACGAGCGTTGGCTCGGCGGCATGCTCACCAACTTCAACACCGTTCACAAGCGCCTGCAGCGCCTGAAGGAGTTGGAAGAGATCGACTTCGACGATGTTGCCGGCTCCGGGAAGACGAAGAAAGAGCTCCTCATGATGCGTCGTGAGAAGGACAAGCTCGAGCGGACACTTGGCGGTATTCGCGATATGGCCAAGATTCCCAGCGCGATTTGGGTCGTCGACACCAAGAAGGAGCACATCGCCGTCGGTGAGGCTCGCAAACTCGGAATCCCGGTAATCGCTGTTCTCGATACCAACTGCGATCCCGACGAGGTCGACTTCCCGATCCCGGGTAACGACGACGCCATTCGCTCCGTCGCACTTTTGACGCGTGTCATGGCCGATGCAGTGGCCGAAGGCCTGATGGCACGATCCGGCGCCACGTCTACCGAGGGAGCCACCGAGGAGCCACTGGCCGAGTGGGAGCGTGAACTGCTCGCCGGCCAGGTTGCCGCCGATGAAGCGGCCGCCGCGGAAGCGGTCACCGCCGCCGCATCTCCGGACACCGCGCCCGCCGACGCCGCGCCCGTCGACTCAACAAGCGCAGAAGCCGCAACCCCCGACGCCGCAGCCGAGCAGGCGTAGGGCGTCAACCTGAATCACACCGCGAAGCCCGAGCCTGGAGACGTGCGAATCGAAACTCCGAACTTCGCGGCCCACCGACACACGAAGGAAGAAGATGGCAACGATTAGCGCCGCTGACGTCAAGCGGCTCCGGGAGATGACCTCCGCGGGAATGATGGAGTGCAAGAAGGCGCTCGAGGAGAGCGACGGCGATTTCGATAAGGCCGTCGAGGCTTTGCGCATCTCCGGAGCAGCCAAGGCCGCCAAGAGAGGGGCCGAGCGCACCGCCTCCAACGGGGTCGTCGCTGCCGTGGACAACACCATGGTGGAGGTTCTGTGCGAGACGGACTTCGTGGCCAAGGGTGAGGAATTCCAAGCGCTCGCAGGCACTCTGGCGCAGGCAGCCTTCGACTCCCAGGTGGCTGACCGGGATGCCCTTCTGGCGATCACCCTCGACACCGGTGCCACCGTCGAGGCGACGGTGGCCGATATGGCCGGTGTCATCGGGGAGAAGATCGAGCTTGGAGGCGTCGCCACGGTGCAGGCGCCGGCCACCACGTACCTGCACCGCCGTGCCTCAGATCTTCCGCCGCAGGTCGGCGTCCTCGTCGCCTACGACGGAGACGAGGAAACGGCAAAGGGGATAGCGATGCAGATCGCGGCAATGCGGCCCTCCTTCCTGAACCGCGACGATGTGCCAGCGGAGACGGTGGAGAAGGAGCGTCGGATTGCCGAGACGGCAGCCAAGGAAGAGGGCAAGCCCGAGCAGGCCATCCCCAAGATCGTTGAGGGTCGGGTCAATGCCTTCTTCAAGGACAACGTGCTGCTCGAGCAGGCCAGCGTCGTCGAAAACAAGAAGACGGTGGCCGATGTGCTGGCCGAAAACGGAACAACGGTCCGCGCATTCGCTAGGTTCGAACCAGGCCAGGCGTAACTCGGCGGAAGGGAAGTCTCATGGATCGGTCCACGGCAGGGGAGCCGGTTCAGCCTTCCCTCGACGGGACCATCGAGACGTGGCCTGGCACCCCCGAGGGTGGCTGGGATCGGGTTCTCCTCAAACTCAGCGGCGAAGCCTTTTCCGGCGGTGGCGGGCTCGGGGTCGATCCCGATGTCGTGGCGTCGATCGCACGGCAAATCGCTGATGTCGTTCGTTTGGGCACCGAGGTAGCGGTCGTCATTGGCGGTGGTAACTACTTCCGAGGCGCGCAATTGTCTGAGCGCGGTATGGAACGGGCCCGCGCGGACTACATGGGCATGTTGGGCACGGTGATGAACTGTCTGGCCCTGCAGGACTTCTGCGAGAAGGCGGGTATCGAAACGCGTGTGCAGACAGCGATCGCGATGGGTCAGGTCGCCGAGCCGTACGTTCCTCGACGGGCGATGCGGCACCTCGATAAGGCCCGGGTGGTCATTTTCGGAGCGGGGCTCGGGCAGCCGTACTTCTCCACCGACACCACGGCCGCCCAGCGGGCGCTGGAGATCGGTGCTGAAGTCGTCTTGATGGCGAAGGGCGTCGATGGTGTCTACGACGACGACCCTCGGTCCAACCCTCAGGCCGTGCGCTACGACCGCTTGACCTACGACGACGTCCTTGCCCGCGACCTCAAAGTCGCCGACGCAACGGCCATCAGCCTGTGTCGGGACAACGCGCTGCCGATCGTCGTGTTCAACCTTCTCCAGGAAGGCAACATCGCCCGAGCGTGCCGTGGGGAGCGGATCGGCACGTTAGTCTCGTCTGAAACGTGAGGAGCACCCGTGAGTGAAGAGATCGACATGATCCTGCTCGAGGCCACCGAGAAGATGGACAAGGCCATCGAGGTCGCCCGCGAGGACTTCGGGACGATCAGGACGGGGCGTGCGAACGCCAACATGTTCAACAAGATCGTGGTCGACTATTACGGGACTGCCACTCCGTTGAATCAACTCGCGTCCTTTCAGGTGCCGGAAGCCCGGATGATCGTCATCAGTCCCTACGACAAGGGTGCGATGGCGGAGATCGAAAAGGCGCTTCGTGACAGTGACCTGGGAGTGAATCCGAACACCGATGGGGCGATCATCCGCATTGTTCTTCCTGAGCTCACGGAGGAGCGTCGCAAGGAATACATCAAGATGGCTAGGTCCAAAGCCGAAGACAGCCGTATTTCGGTTCGCAACATTCGACGTCATGCGAAGGAAGCTCTCGACAAGCTCCAAAAGGACGGCGATGCTGGCGAGGACGATGTCCGTCGCGCAGAAAAGCAACTCGATGACGTGACAAGCAAACACGTCGAGCACATCGACGAAGTTCTCAAGCACAAAGAAGCCGAACTCCTCGAGGTCTGATGTGACCGACTCGTCCGGTCCGGACGGCGATCGCGGGCAGGACCCGCGAGAGGCCGACGGCGACCGCAAGAAACCCTCGCGCACCGGTCGAAATTTGCCGGCCGCTGTGGCGTCCGGCGTCGTGCTCGTCGTGGTTGTGCTTGCGAGCCTGTTCACGTACAAGTGGCTGTTCGGTGTCGTCGTCATCCTGGCGCTCGGCGTCGCGATGCGGGAGATGATTCAGGCTTTCGCATCACGAGGTATCAAGATCGCGCGGGTTCCGGCCTATGGGGCGGTCGTGTTGTTGCCGACGGTCGCGTACGTCGCGGGACCGATCTGGCAGTTGGTCGCGACCGGCGCCGTGCTTCTGCTCGCGATGCTGTGGCGAATCCGGCGTGGAGTCGACGGATACGTCCGCGACATCACCGCGTCTTTCTTCGCGATCGCCTACCTGCCCTTCATGGCGGGCTTCTTGATGCTGACGCTGGCGGCAGACGATGGTCCGTGGCGAGTTGTGGTCTTCATCCTGCTGACGATTTCGAACGACATTGGCGGATACTTCGCCGGCATTTTCTACGGACGACACCCGATCGCAGCATCAATCAGCCCCAAGAAATCCTGGGAGGGATTTGTTGGCTCGGTCATCTTGCAGTGCAGCGTCGGCGCGTTGTCCTTCGTCTTCCTATTGGATGCTGCCTGGTGGCAAGGTGTCATTGCCGGCCTCATTCTGACCATCACCGCCACTGGTGGGGACTTTGCCGAGAGCGCCATCAAACGCGACCTCGGAATCAAGGACATGGGCTCGTTCCTGCCGGGTCATGGCGGAATGATGGATCGCCTCGACTCCCTGATTCCCAACGCGTTCGCATCCTGGGCGATCTTCACCGTCTTCCTCGGTGCCAGTTTCACGGGTGCAGCGCTGTGATGGTGGACGTGTAATGGTCGACCTTGTTCTCCAGGCTCCCGAACGCGGCAAGCCACCACGACACCTGCTGGACCTGTCTCGGCCCGAGCGTCGAGCGGCGATGTCTGATTTGGGGTTGCCGGCCTTTCGAGCCGATCAGGTGTCCACGCATCTGCTGACACACCTGCAGAACGACCCCGATGAGTGGACGGACATTTCGGCATCAGATCGCACCACCTTGCGGGCCGTACTCCCGAATCTTGTGCAGCCCGTGCGGACGCTCACGTGTGACGACGGTGCCACGGTAAAGACGCTCTACCGGTTGCACGACGGATCACTCGTCGAGTCTGTGCTGATGCGTTATCCGGATCGGGTCACGATGTGTATCTCGTCCCAGGCCGGCTGCGGCATGAACTGTCCTTTTTGCGCGACAGGGCAGGCAGGTTTGACACGTAACCTGTCGACAGCTGAAATCGTGGAACAGGTGCTCGCCGGAGCACGGGCATTGGCGAATAACGAGATTCCTGGTGGCCCGGGTCGAATCAGCAACGTCGTGTTCATGGGTATGGGGGAGCCGCTCGCCAACTACCGCACCGTGATCGCGACACTGCACCGACTCATCGACCCTGCCCCCGAAGGGCTGGGAATGAGTGCTCGTGGCGTCACGGTGTCGACCGTCGGTCTCGCTCCGAGGATTCGGGAGTTGGCCGAGGAGGGGCTGCCCGTCACGCTGGCGGTCTCCCTGCACGCACCGGATGATCATCTTCGAGACACCCTGGTGCCGATTAACAATCGGTGGAAGGTCGCCGAGGTTCTCGATGCGGCCTGGTTCTATGCCGAGCGCACCGGTCGACGCGTCAGTATCGAGTACGCCTTGATCAAGGACGTGAACGATCAGCGGTGGCGGGCGGAACTCCTCGGCGAGATGCTGGCCGGCCACCTCGCCCACGTGAACCTGATCCCGCTGAATCCCACGCCCGGATCCAAATGGACAGCGTCCACAACGAGCAGTCAGCGGGAGTTCGTGGCGGGAGTGTCCGAGGCGGGCGTGCGTGTCACCGTCCGCGATACCCGCGGGCGAGAAATCGACGGCGCCTGCGGCCAGTTGGCAGCCCTCGAAGCCTGAGCAGCCGGAACGCCCCGAACGCCCCGAACGCCCCGGACATCGCGAACACCCCCAACACCGACTGACGAACATGCCAGACTCACCCTCCATGGGCGCTTATATCGAGTCGTATCGCCGCAGCCTGGACGATCCCGAGTGGTTCTGGCGCGAAGCAGCAGGCGCAATCGATTGGGATGTCGAGCCCTCGCAGATCCTGGACGAGACATCGGCGCCGCTGTACCGATGGTTTCCGGACGGCAGGTTGAACACGTGCGTCAACGCGGTCGACCGTCACGTTGCGGCCGGGCACGGCTCACGAGCGGCGATCATTTACGACAGCCCTGTGACCGGCACCTGCGAGCGATGGACGTACGACGATCTGCTCGAGGCAACCTCGCGTTTCGCGGGAGTGTTGCGCAGTCTGGGGGTGAGCGCAGGCGACCGGGTCGTCATCTACATGCCGATGATTCCGCAGACGGTGGTGGCCATGCTCGCCTGCGCACGAATCGGGGCGGTGCATTCGGTCGTCTTCGGAGGATTCGCCCCGGCCGAGTTGAGCGCGCGGATCGACGACGCGCATCCGACGGTCATCGTGACCGCCAGTTGCGGAATCGAGCCCACCCGAATTGTGGAGTACAAGCCGCTGGTCGATGCGGCGATCGAGATGAGCTCGCATAAGCCGGAACGGGTGGTCATTCTTCAGCGACCGCAAGTGACGGCCGATATGGGTGAGCGCGATGTCGATTGGGATACCGCGTCCGCATCGGCGCCGTCGGTCGATGCCGTCTCGGTAGCGGCGACCGATCCGCTCTACATCCTGTACACCTCCGGCACGACGGGAAAGCCCAAGGGCATCGTGCGCGATAACGGCGGTCACGCCGTGGCAATGGCCTGGTCTTTCCGGAACGTTTACGGGATGAATCCGGGTGACGTGTGGTGGTCCGCATCGGATGTGGGTTGGGTAGTCGGCCACTCCTACATCGTGTATGCGCCGTTGATCAGTGGAGCAACAACGGTTCTGTACGAGGGAAAGCCCGTCGGTACACCCGACGCGGGTGCCTTCTGGCGAGTGATCGCCGATCACGGGGTGCGGGCGGTATTCACCGCCCCGACCGCCATCCGAGCCGTGAAGAAAGAAGATCCGCAGGCCAAGCTGCTGGCCGGCTACGACACCTCGAGCCTGCATTCGTTCTTTTTCGCCGGCGAGCGTCTCGACCCCGATACCTACGAGTGGGCCACGGGCCACCTCGGCGTTCCCGTGATCGACAACTGGTGGCAGACCGAGACTGGCTGGCCGATCGCGTCGAACCTCCGTGGGATCGAGCCGATGCCGATCAAGCCCGGCTCCCCGACGGTGCCGGTTCCCGGCTACGACTTGCACATCCTCGACCTCAATCACGCCGATGTGCCGCCAGGGGAGCAAGGAGACATCGCCATCAAGCTGCCGCTGCCGCCGGGCACCTTGCCCACCTTGTGGGGCGACGACGACAGGTACGTCGGTTCGTATTTGACCGACCATCCGGGGTACTACACCAGCGGCGACGGCGGCTTCGTAGATGAGGATGGCTACGTATACGTCATGGGCCGCACCGATGACGTCATCAACGTCGCCGGGCACCGGCTGACGACGGGGTCGATGGAGGCCGTGGTCGCCTCGCATCCGGACGTTGCGGAGTGTGCGGTGATTGGTGTGCACGACGATCTCAAGGGACAGATACCTCGAGCATTCGTAGTGCTCAAAGCGGGCTCGACCATTGAGGCCGCGGACATCGAGGCCGATGTGGTGCGGTTGGTGCGTGAAGAGATCGGGCCGGTGGCAGCCCTCAAACAGGTCGTGGTTGTTCCCGCGCTCCCGAAAACGCGATCGGGCAAGATCCTGCGGCGCACGATGCGCGGCATCGCTGCGGGGCGTGACGAGCCTGTGCCCAGCACCATCGAGGATCCCGCGGTCTTGGACTCCCTGCGCGAAATCTTGACGGGAAACCCATCGCTTTGAACGGCGGGAGTGCGTGGTCGTCGGACTCGTAGGGTGACAGCGGTCCGAAGTCACCGGCCAGATGTTAAGACTCCCCGAGCTGCTTCTCGAGCCGCAGCGGCGAAAGCCGTGGCGGCGGGGATAGCGGCGTCACCCTGGCGGATCACCAAGGAGATGACTCGGGGCTCGATGGTGGGGGCCAGTGAGACGGTTGTGATGTCGGCATCCTGCATGTCTATTGCGAGTCGGGGCATGATCGCAGGGCCCACGCCGCTTCGAACCATCGCCTGGACAGCTCCGTTGTCGACGGTGCGAAAGAGGTAACGAGGGGTGATCCCGTTACTGCGGAGAAAGGCGTCGACGTCGTCCTGGTACGTCAGCGCCGGTTGGCCAATGAGATCGACTCCGTCAAGGGCCGTGATCGGCAGCGAGTCCTCGTGAACCAGCTCGAGGAGTTCGCTGTCGGGGCCGATGAGGAGCAGGTACGGGTCCGTTCCTAGTTTTGTGACGTCGAGACGAGGATCGCTCGAGGTTCCTTCGATGAAGGTTGCGTCGAGTTCGTCGTCGAGGAGGAGGTCGATCAAGCCCTCGGAGCTCGGGCCTTCGAACAAAGAGAAGGTCACCTGCGGAGATTTCATGCGCAGGGCGTGGACTGCGGCGGGCAGCAGGTGGACGGCGACGCTTTGGAAGGTGCCGATTTTGATCCGACCTGCGGCACCGGAGGCGACATCTCGAATATCAAGCTCGACGTTTGTCACGTGCTCGAGAATGTGTTGCGCCTGTGGCAGCAGCACCCGGCCCAGGGGAGTGAGCGAAATCGACTTCGGGCCACCGGGGCGCTCGAAGAGCCGGGCTCCGATGTGTTTTTCCAGCGCAGCCACCTGCTGACTGACAGTGGCTTGGCCGTACCGGAGTTCGTCCGCGGCGGCACTGAAGGACTCTTCACGGGCAACGGCGACGAAAGCGGCGAGCTGCCGAAACGACGCCTCTGCCATACCCATGTATTGCATTATACGATCAACCTAACCATATTTCATAATTTTTCACGTTGTACAAATTCCTCTAGTTTTTGATCGAGGAGGGAAAAGGTAATGATCGCGTGGTACTGGTCGTGGATTCTGATGTCGGTGAACCTGACCGCCATGGTCCTGGTGGGGCGACGCCTGTGGTGGGCCTGGCTGGTCGCCGTCGTCGCCGAATGCTTGTGGCTGGTCTATGGATATACGACCCAGCAGTGGGGCTTCTCGGTGTTCGCCATGGTCTTCGGTGCCGTCTATTTACGCAATGCCTACGCGTGGCGCGATGAGCCGCGTCGTGCTGCGCAGATCCCAGATGAAAAGAGCCCGGACCACGCGGGCAACAAGCCCGGGCTCGACGTATCAGCGATCGGCGCGCTCGTGGACTTCGATGCGCTCGCTATGGCGATCGAGAATCGGTCCTGGAGTGACGCCGACCCCCGTGCACACGACATCGTGGCCGCGGCTCGTGCTCGCGGTCTGCATCCGGTGGCGATCGATATCTACGAGGACCACGCGAGTCCCCGTCCGGTTCGAGAGCGAGCTCTTGCGGTGATCGCCGGTGCTGTGCGCCGGCAGGACGGTCATCCGGCAGCCTCGTTCCGTCTGGCCAGTTGACGAATCACGCGGTCGAAGTCTCAAGCGATTTATGACACAAAGAAGGCCCGAGCCGAAGCCCGGGCCTTCTTTGTGCCGTCAGTGGTTCACGTCAGGCGTGTGACTCCTACTCGCCACCCTCGTTGAGGGTCACCTCGATCGGGGTGAAGCCGTCACCGGTGGTGTCCAGTCCCATGTTGGTGAGCTCCGCGTTGGCGGTCTCTGCGAACTGGTTGGTGTAGGCCTCTGCTGGTGGAGCGGAGGTGATGACCGTTGCACCCTCAAGGTTCGGGGAGTT
>WLWG01000169.1_pt1 | contig 66050 bp, 38 predicted proteins | sample 6712871 | NCBI WGS metagenome assembly WLWG01 (sample SAMN12718693, study PRJNA515312) | sponge metagenome | isolation source: marine sponge | host: Mycale hentscheli | place: New Zealand: South Island, Marlborough, Capsize Point | collected 2003-05-01 | reverse complement strand
CAGCGATCGGCTGAGGGTTCCGTCCCATTTTACTCGTCATCACAACAAAACCGGGAAGGTCATCTGCTTCACTCCCCAGCCCGTATGTCACCCACGCACCCATACTTGGTCGACCTGATAACGCCGTACCACAATTCATAAAGGTGTGAGCTGGATCGTGGTTGATCTGCTCAGTGACCATGCTCCGAATAATCGTAAACCGATCGGCAAGACTCCCCAACTGGGCAAAGTGCTCGCTGATCTCTGCACCGCACTCACCAAACCGTCGAAAGGGTTTTCGTGGACCGAGGCATAAGAGTTTCTTGCCTTGCAACTGCGCGATCGGCTGTCCTGCCGTAATGCTTTCTGGCATCGGCTTGCCGTCTTGCTCAGTCAGAACAGGCTTGTGATCAAATGTCTCCAAATGACTCGGACCACCGGCCAGGCAAAGGAAAATGACTGCTTTTGCACGAGGTGGATGATGCAGTGTTTGAATTGCCCCAAGGCTTACCTGCTGGTGCAACCCACTTGGTGCCGCGAGGGCATCACGTGCAAGCAGACCTGACAATGCTGCTGCACCTAGGTTGAGTCCGCTTCGGGCAAGAAACGTACGACGTTGAATATGTGATTCGAACTGCATGAAATGCATCCTGTTTTCAAAACTCGTTGCTTGTTGGGGAACTCACTGCATCCGTTTTCAGTTGTCTTCTCTGTAGATGTCTTCTCTATTTAGTTAGTACCGACCAATTGTTTCGCGAAGGTTGAGCACTGCTCGTGCAGTTGCTGTCCATGCTGCACGTTCAATGGTATCAAGCGTGTCGTCACTCGATGAAATTCCCACAGCAAGAAGTTCTTCTGCCAATTTCGGGCTTTCCTGATATTCCTGTCTGCTGTTCTGCAAAAGATTTTTCAGTAGCTTTCTCTCGGAAGCATCTGGTTTTCTCGAAACGGCATACCGCCACAGTGTGGTCAGTCGGTCGTCGTCACTTTCGCTCTTATTCAAAACTCGTTCTGCAAGATTCCTTGCTGCCTCGATGAATGTTGGATCATTCAGAAGAACAAGTGCTGCCTTCGGTGTATTGGATCGCGAGCGTTGAGCCGTACATTCTTCTCGTGTGGGCGCATCGAATGCCAGCAGTTGCGGATGGAGAAACATCCGTTGCCAATGGACATACAAACCTCGCCGCCATTGCCTGTCATCAGTGTCTTGGCTGTACGTCCGTTGGGGAAAATTAAGATGGCGATAATATCCTGCTGGCTGATACGGATGCACACTCTTTCCGCCAAGCCTTTCAACAAGTAAGCCACTCGCAAGCAACACGGCATCTCGTACACCTTCAGCGTGATATCGCCAGCGACCCTGCCGTGCGATGAATCTGTTTTCAGGATCATGCTTAAGCACATCTTCAGTGGCATCTGATGACATCCGATAGGCACGACTGGTCACAATGCGCCGAATAAGATGCCGCACATTCCAGTCACTCTCAAAGAACTCCAGGGCAAGTCTGTCTAGAAGCTTTGGGTAGTCAGGTGGTTCACCCTGCCCGCCAAAATCATTTACCGAACGACACAGGCCAGCACCGAAGAAGATTGACCAGATTCTGTTGGCGATCACTCGAGCTGTGAATTCTCCAATTCCACCGTCATCGCTAGGTGTCACCAGCCAACGCGCAAGATCCGCTCGCGTTGCACGACCGTCAGTTTCAAGCGAACCAAGAAAGGCTGGTATAGCAGGCTCCACAACCTCGCCAGATTCATCCATCCAGTTTCCTCGGTGCTGTACTCGAACAACCCGTGGTGTCTCGAGTTGTCTTGTGATCATGAGCTTTCGCTCAAGATTTTTCCGTTTCAATTCAAGTGCTTTGAGATGCTTTCGGGCCTGAAGGATTTCTGGTGGTTCGACAACACCAGGCAGTTTTGTCTTGGCTGAAGACTGCGACTGGTTTTCCTTTTTTTCTTTATCACTCCCTTCTTGAGCAGTTGCTTCTATCGCTGGCTGTAGAAGGGGTGGGAGGCTTGCACGTGCCTGTTGAATTGTTGCATCAAGTGCAGCAGCTTGTGCACGATCAAAGGGACCAACCACAGCCTGTTCTGGGTCACGGGCGGTAGGGAGCGTGTTTGTTCCACCCCCGCGACCCGCAAACCCCATATGCTTCTCATCATCGATATCAGCAAAGAATGCACCGAGTGCATAGAAATCTCGACTGGTGTATGGATCGTATTTATGGTCATGGCACTGTGCACAGCCAACCGTTGCTCCTAGCCAGACTCCAGACAGGTTGCGAATCCTATCAGCCTGATAGATCGTTCGATATTCCTTGACCTGCAGCCCACCTTCATGAGATGTCTGCAACAAACGGTTGTAGGCACCAGCAAGAAGGCGGTCTTCAAAATGCTCATCAGAGTTTTTCTGTGAAAAATCACCGGCGATTTGCATTTCAGTAAAACGATCAAAATGCAGATTCATTTGAAATGCTGCAATCACCCAATCGCGATAGGGTGATGCACTATGCGTTTGATCGCCGTGATACCCGACGGTATCAGCGTACCGAACCAGATCGAGCCACCAGCTTGCAAGTCGTTCGGCATGCCGGGGAGAGGCTAGCAGCCGATCGACAAGTTGTTCATATCGATCAGCTGATTTATTCGAAAGGTAGTGATCAATATCTGATGGCGTTGGAGGAAGACCCGTGAGATCGAATGTGACTCGACGTACCAGCGTAATTGGGTCAGCATCAGTTGTTGGTGGAATACCTTTCTCTTCTAATCGCTCGAGAATGAAATGATCGATCCAATTCAAACACCATTGATCGTCAATGGTGTTTGGAACCTTGTGCTCCTCTGGAGAAACATACGCCCAGTGCGGCTGGTATTCCGCACCACCAGCTACCCAAGTACTGAGGATCTCTTTTTGATCTTGTGTCAGTACGTGATTGCTCTCTGGTGGAGGCATGATGATATCTGGGTCTGAATCCAAAATGCGTGCGACTAGTTCACTCTCTTCTGGTTTGCCAGGAACAATGGCACGCATGCCGCTTTCGAGTTCTTGAATTGCGTTCGTACGGATATCCAGTCGCAAACCAGCCTGTCGATCATGGCTGTCCGGGCCATGACAAGCAAAGCAGTGACGGCTAAGAATTGGACGAATATCGTGATTAAATGTCAGGGCATCAGGCTGCACCGCAAGACTGGTCCCTTGAGTAAACCAGCAAATGAAAAGTAGAAGTCCAAACCAGCAAAACCCTATTGAATTTTCTTTCCTTCGTTTGTGATGCGGAACACTAACGTCGCCTGCACTGTAAGCAGGGACGAAAGAGTGTGGTTTAGGAAGCCATGTATGCGAGGGATCCATCGATGTCTCTCCAAAGAGTTCTTTGGGAACACCCACGTCGCCACTTGCCAAGGGAAAACTTCAAGCGCGGATCCGAGAGGGGATCGATCAGCGGGTCATACTACTCTAATTAGTAGCACTTCTTTTCTAAATAGGCAAGGGATTCTCAGCATGAACCAGGCAAGAACGTACCAAGAAACTTTTTCTTCTTCAGGCTAGAACCGAGCAAATGAAGCTCTTATCAAAGTCAATCTGGCTTATTTTGCCCCGGGCCCCTTCAGTCTCTTCAGCATCTGGTTCCGGCGCTTGAAAACTGCTAAAAACATGGGCTTGATGCTCATACCTGTCGGTAGAGAGTAGCTCGTTGACGCTCCTCACCTCTGACCGTAGATTTTCTTTCAGTTGATTGAAAACCTGCGTTCTGAGACGTGGCGTTCAACTCACTCGATCCCTCACCATGAAAGGTTCCATACCCTGATGGCCAAGAAGCTTGCTAAGAAAAAAACTGCTAAGAAAAAAATCGTCCGGAAAGCTGTGAAAGCGAAGAAAGCTGGTCGGATGATTTACTACTTCGGCCAAACAAAGTGTGACGGTGATGGAACCATGCGGGATCTCCTTGGTGGCAAAGGTGCAAACCTGGCCCAGATGGTGAAGATCGGCCTGCCAGTGCCTTCAGGATTCACTATCACAACTCAGACTTGCATTGACTACTACGCAAATCGCCAGAAGTTCCCGGCCGGTCTCGAGGATCAGATTCTTCGGAACCTGAAGACGATTGAAAAAGAAACAAAGAAAAAGTTTGGTGACCCAACCAATGCATTGCTTTTGAGTGTTCGTTCCGGTGCTCGCGACAGCATGCCTGGCATGATGGACACTATTTTAAACCTTGGCCTGAATGACGAAACCGTCGTTGGGCTCGCCAAAGCAACTGGCAATCCACGTTTTGCCTATGACTCATATCGCCGATTTATCCAGATGTACGGCGATGTCGTGATGGGTGTCCAGAAGCGGCACGAAAATGAAGATGAGCCGTTTGATGAAGTCATGGACGGACTGAAGCATCAACTTGGCATTGAAAACGATACAGAGCTTACAGAGGAAGCACTTCGCGAACTTATCAAGCGATACTTCCGTCTCATCAAGGACCGTACCGGGAAAAATTTCCCTCAAGATCCATTCAAACAATTAATCGGTGCGGTCGGCTCCGTATTCGGAAGCTGGATGAACGAACGAGCCATTCTCTACCGTCGGAAGTACAAAATTCCAGATGAGTGGGGCACCGCGGTCAATGTCCAGACCATGGTATTTGGCAATATGGGTGATGACTGCGCAACGGGCGTTGCCTTTACCCGAGATCCCGCAACTGGTGAAAACATCTTCTATGGTGAATACCTAGTGAATGCTCAAGGTGAAGATGTTGTTGCTGGTGTTCGTACGCCACTTCCTATGACAGCCATGGCAAAAGATCCTGTCTTCAAAGACACCTATAAGCAGCTCGTTAAAGTTCGTGAACGGCTCGAGAAAAAATTTGGTGATGTACAAGACTTTGAATTCACTATTGAAAAGAAAAAGCTGTACATGCTTCAAACTCGAAACGGAAAGCGGACAGCGATTGCCTATGTGAAGATTGCACACGATATGGTGAAGCAAAAACTGATGAAGCCAACGCATGCCCTGAAGTCGGCTGATCCGGATGCGTTATCACAACTTCTTGCGCCAATCTTTGATCTCAAGGCTTATGCCGCCGCGAAGAAAGAAGGGCGTCTCCTGACGACCGGGCTTCCTGCGGGCCCCGGTGCTGCAGCTGGCCAGCTTGTCTTTACTGCAGCCAAGGCGGAAGAACTTGCTGAGGCTGGCGAACGTGTTGTCCTCGCCCGTGTTGAAACAAGTCCTGAAGACCTTCGCGGAATGATCGCCGCAGAAGGGATTCTGACAAGCCGGGGTGGTGTCTCAAGTCACGCCGCTTTGGTGGCACGTCAGATGGGCAAAGTGTGTGTTGCAGGTGCTGGTGAAATCTCCATCGATTACGGCAAGGGCACACTGACTTGTGCTGGGCACACGCTTAAGGAAGGTGATGCAGTTTCGATTAATGGCAGCAACGGTGAAGTCTTTGCTGGCAACATTGAAACAGCTGACAGCGAACTCAAGCAGGTGCTGGTCAGTAAGACTATGAAGCCAAAGCAGTCGAAAGTATTCCAGTACTACGACTTTATTATGAAACTGGCCGACAAGCACCGAACACTTGGCTTGCGAACAAACGCAGACACACCAGAACAGGTGCGTCAGGCTATTGCCTTTGGTGCGGAAGGAATCGGTCTTACCCGGACCGAACATATGTTCTTTGAGGGCGACCGTATTGACGCAATGCGGGAAATGATTCTTGCTGAAAGTGAAGATGTTCGCCGTGCAGCACTGAAAAAGCTTCTGCCCTATCAACGGGAAGACTTTGAAGGAATCTTCAAGGCGCTTGAAGGGCGTCCGGCAACTATTCGGCTGTTGGACCCACCACTTCACGAGTTTGTTCCCCACGATGAAAAGTCTCAGGCTGATCTTGCGAAGAAGCTGAAGATAAGTCCTGAAGTGGTTGCTAAGCGAGTTGCATCGCTCCACGAGTTCAACCCAATGCTTGGTCATCGTGGCTGTCGTCTTGGTATCAGTTACCCAGAAATCTCAGCCATGCAGGCCCGTGCGATTTTTGAGGCTGCCTCCAAGGTGCAGAAATCTGGCATTCAGGTACGGCCAGAAATTATGGTGCCACTCGTTGGCTTCAAGAAAGAGCTGGACAACCAGGTAGCTGTCATACACGAGGCTGCGGCAGAAGTTCAGAAAGAAACTGGGCAAAAGATCAAGTATCTCGTTGGTACCATGATTGAGATTCCACGCGGAGCTCTTACTGCTGATGCAATAGCTGAGACTGCTGAATTCTTTTCATTCGGAACGAATGACCTCACGCAAACGACTCTCGGTATGAGCCGAGATGACATGGGTTCATTTCTTAACAAGTACACCGAAGAAGGAATCTTCAAGGCAAATCCATTTGCATCGGTTGATATCGCCGGTGTTGGCCAGTTGATGAAAATCGCTGTTCAAAAGGGTCGTGAAAGTCGTCCGAAGATCAAACTTGGTATCTGTGGTGAGCATGGTGGTGATCCACACTCAGTCCACTTTTGTCATGAGCTTGGTCTTGATTATGTGAGCTGTTCACCATTTCGGGTACCAGTTGCCCGATTAGCTGCAGCTCAAGCTGCTGTTCAATAACCTCGAGTGATCGGGCAGTATCACTCCAATAAGTAACGTATTGGTATGGATCTTTCCTACGAAGCCACCGCGCTTGCCTTTATTCTGGTAGGCGTGGTGACTTTGTGGGTCACTGAGGCGTTGCCGCTCCCTGTATCTGCACTTCTTGCGGCGGCTGCCTGCGTCGTAGCAGGCGTTGCTCCTGCGAGTGAAGTATTTCGGCCATTCTCTCAGCCACTTGTTTTTCTTTTTATCGGGTCCTTTATTTTGGCAGAAGCTATTCGCATTCACCGACTTGATCGTCGGCTTGCGTTCGCGGTGCTTGCGCTGCCAATGGTTGGTGAACGCCCAATTCGAATAATGCTTGCGGTAGCTGTTGTTTCTGGTGTCGTAAGTGGGTTCATTTCGAACACAGCAACAACAGCAATGATGGTAGCAATCGTTGCTGGCATGCTCTCTGCCGTTGAAGAAGCTGGACAAAAGGCCAATTGCTGCCCCAAGCCAGAATTTGCAACTGGCTTATTTCTTTGTGTTGCATTTGCTGCATCAATCGGTGGCCTGGCAACACCGATTGGTACTCCTCCGAATGTCATTGGACTCGCTTTCATACGCGAACAGCTTGGTGTTCATATTAGTTTTTTTGAGTGGTGTCTTGTCGGAGCACCTGTCTCTATCTTTCTCATCATTATGTCAACACTTTTACTCGCTGTGAGTTTTCCATCTGGGGTGCGTCATATTGAAGGTATGAGTCAACTGGTTACAAATGAGAGGCAGCAGCTTGGTTCATGGACAACTGCGCAGCGATCTACGGCCTTAGCCTTTGGTGTGACGGTCGGTCTTTGGGTAACACCTGGGTTTCTCACACTCACACTCGGCAGTGAACATCCGTTGTGCCTATGGTTCCGCGAACACATTCCAGAAGGTGTTGCTGCAATTCTTGGAGCAATGCTTCTTTTTATTCTTCCTGGTGATGGCCAAACGAAGCAATCATCACGTGTTCTGCAGTGGCAACAGGCTGCAGGAATCGACTGGGGGATTATTCTTCTCTACGGCGGCGGCATGGCGCTTGGATCTCTGGCGTTTCAGACCGGGCTCGCGGAGGCCATTGGGAAAGGCCTTACTGCATGGCTTCCGAGTGACACCAGCGGATGGGTTCTTATCGGAGCTGCTGCAGTTGTAGCTGTTTTCACCAGTGAGTTTACGAGCAACACCGCGAGTGCGAACATGGTTGTACCTGTTGCAATTGCCTTGGCATCTGCTTCCGGGGGTGACCCATTATCAACCGCAATAGCTGCCACACTTGCTGCGAGTCTCGGCTTTATGATGCCAGTCAGCACCCCATGCAATGCAATTGTCTACGGCACCGGACGTGTCCCACTTCGATCGATGATGAGGGCTGGCATAGGACTCGATATCGCAGGTGCTATCACCGTGACTCTTGTAGTAACAATTCTTGTACCTCTGATATTTCAACGATAACGGGATGATGATCTTTTCAATGAATGCAGCCTCCATTCCAACAGACACAAGCATCTCACCATAATGGCACCGAGGCATGGTGATTGGGGTTGGGACGGCAGTCTGCCGGTATTACGCCACCTCTAAAATCTTGAAAACACCGGCGGCGGCTCTGTACAGTGATCGCCCTTTACCTTTTACTCTCATCTGATCACATGCATCGGTATGAAACTATGTTTGGTGTTTATTTTTTCTTGAAGTCAATGAAGGTTAACTTCCTCCCAAACCCTTGTGATTACCAAACCTCATCTTCGCAAAGAAACGAGTTGATAGTGTCCTGCAAAAGTTTTTATGCAGGAAGATGACGCACTACCAGTGGGTGAGGGTAACGCGTGTCATTCCTTACTTTTTTTCTTGGCCGTAAATCGGGGGAGTCCATCCTTTAGGCAGTTTGCCTTGTGGACGTACTCCGATCGCATTATCTGGAATGGGATGATCCGCCACGACTTGTAATGGAAGCTCATCAGGCAGATGCTTGATCTCAAAATCTTTGTACTGGATCGTCATTGCGGGACCCACATGCACCTGAACCGCCAGCACGCCTTCCAATTTCCTCCCAACCTCATCCAGGTCGATGACATCCACGGTTTTGGCTCCATCAATCCAGTGGCGGTGGTGATTACCTTCAACCAACACGCGGTACTCGTGCCACTCATTGGGAGTCACATTCGGTGCTTGCCACGTATCGATAATCCAACCCTGCCCCTTTGAATCGATGATCACTTGATTCCCTGTACGAGCAAGAATGCGTCGCTCCTTCTCTTCATAAAGCATTCCGTTGTACAGTGGATTGTTTGCCACAACGTCACATTGATACCCCGTCACAACATCGAGTCCAAGATCAGGGCGAGAAGTGCCACGATACTGAATGCCACTATTTCCACCATCTGTGACTTTTACTTTGACTCGAAGGTCAAAGTTACGAATGGTTGATCCTTTCCACGTTAGGAAGCGATTCATTTTCAAGCTTCCATCTGTTGTTCCCGTGATGGCACCATCCTTGACTGACCAGTAGTTCGTGTCGCCCGACCATTGCCGAAGGTTTTTACCATCGAAAACTTTCATGAATCCTTCATCGTTGACGTGACCCACGTTAATAGCAGAAGCCATTGGTGTGGGATCGGTTGATCGGCTGAGGCTTGTGATAGGATCCAGCGGACCACCGTACTCATCCACTTGATCAGTTGTGCGTTGTCGCATGGTCACAAGTACACCTTTGTAGTCAGGGTCACTGGCCAAGTTGATTAATTCATCCGGGTCATTCTTCAGATCGTGAAGAAATTCATGATTCTCATGATCAAAATAGCGAACGTACTTGTAGTTCTCATTTCGTAACCCTTCAAAGGCGGGGATGCGATTACGAACGGCAAAGTGCTCATGAAATGTTTCCTTTCTCCAGTTTTCATGATTTTCACCATTCACAATTGGCTGCAAACTATGGCCCTGATAGCGCTTTGGGATTTCTATTCCTGCCCAGTCCAGGAAGGTGGCTGGCAAATCGAGATTCAGAGCTGTTGCCTTTGTCACTTGTCCACGCTGGGACGGTTTCACTCGCGGATCGTAAATGATCAGGGGAACACGGAGTGATTCTTCAAAATGAGACCATTTTCCCGCCAAGCCACGGTTTCCCATGTAATAACCATTGTCGGCTGAATAGACGATAATCGTATTATCGGCCAGACCCGCTGCTTCAAGAGATTGCATGAAGCGGCCAATCGCGCCATCAATTCCACTTACCATTCGGTAGTAGGCACGAACATTCATCTGATATTTTTCATCAGTGTTCCAACGCCAAAAGAAACGTTCACGATTAATAGTGGTCTGCAGAAAGTCTGGGAGAGCATTAAAAATTTCTGGTGCTTGTAACCGCGGCCCAGCAATCTCGATGTCTTCGTACATTCCGTCAACGGCCCGTGGCCAGGGAAAATGCCCGATTCCAGGCCTGCGATCACTATCTTCTGCATGGCACGCATTGAACCACATATTTAATGCAAATGGCTTGTTCTTGGGTTGAGACTGAATGAACTTGATTCCACGATCAACAATCACTTCCGTCTCGTGACGGAAGCTCCCGTCGGACTGTTTTTTGTAGAAAGGGTTACGTCCAATTGCCTCAAATTCATCGAAGTGATCTTCTCGTTTGTAGTGCCGCGGCATCTTGGCGTGCCACTTGCCGAAGTATCCAGTGCGATAACCATTCTCACGTAACAGATCGCTATACAAAATTGCAACAGCTGCAGGAGTTGCAGTGTCTGGATTGCTTGAAGTTCCAAAACTACGACCAGTCAATCCACTAAGGATACTAGTTCGACTAACCCAGCAAATCGAATGACTCACACAGGCGTTATCAAACCTCGTGCCTTCTCGTGCCAACGCATCAATGTTGGGTGTCTGAATAACGGGATTTCCATAACAGCCCAGCGTACTGGTGGTTTGGTCATCCGTGAAGAAAAATACAATGTTTGGTGCTTGCGTTGTTTGGGTTTCTACGGCAAGAGTATCATCCGGGAGCAGTTGCGTGCTGAAGAACAGGAGCATCAAAAAGAAATTTTGAAGGTTTGAATGCATGGTATTTTGTGTTTGTGGTGAGGGACTATGAAGCAGGTGCGTCAACGCAATCAAGCACTAGGACATCACAAGAATTAGACAACTCATTCTACTGCATCCCGCTGAGGCTTGAATCCAATGTCTTTTTTTTAGAGGGATTCACACCCGCTGGGCTCGATCGCCCAACGTGGCTATCGGTTGTTTTGTATGAGGCCGCTAGTTCACCTGCTGTTAAGTCACAAAAGAATCGGCTTTTTACTTTTGCCGTGGCGGCAGACTGCTGGATTCAAGCAGGGCTTTATTCTCCTCCACGGTTCGGGGCCCTTGGCGTTACAGACTGACCTCGCTGTAGGGCTTCCGAATGATCCCAGCGGATGGATTCCCATCGCACGTGCTACCGTTTTTACATGCACGTTTGCGAGCACTGACGCGAGTGCAAAGATAGTTATTCCCCTGGCGATTACCTTGGCGTCTGCTTCCGAAAGTGACCCAGTATCAACCGCAACCACCGCCGCACTTTCTGGCCGCCTTAGCTTTATAAATTCGGCTGGGAGGCTACTCGAAATCATGGCGGCTGGCACCAATACGCCTGGAGTGCCAGATCGTATGCCTCTGATATTTCAGTCATGAAGAGCAATGGTTTCTTGACCAGCTCGACTTACATCCCAACCGGAATTGGCATCCCACAGTGATGACACCGAGGCATGGCGATCGGCTTCGGGGACGGCAGCCTGCCGGTATGCCGCCATGCGTCGAATCTCGGAAATGCAGGAGGCAGTGCGACACAGTGTCTTTTTGCCTCATCTTTCGCTCTCAGTTGCCCAGATGCATCGGCATGGAAATGTGTCGGAGGTGGACAGCAGGGACGGTTGCAGCAACGTCCTCCAGCATTCCCATGCCATGGAGGCTGACGATTTCCTTCGCAATCACATGATGCACCTCGCATGCTTGTTTCATTGAAGGTGATCGCATCAGTACTCATTACAATTTCGCCTGCGTCAACAGTCATGCTGAAAGCTACCACGAACATGAAGAAAAAACATGCTGGCACCAGATAGAGTTGTGCTTTCTTAGATGGTACATGGTGCAAATTGCTCATCGTTCCAACTCCATATCTAACGAAATCGACAAAAATAATCCTAGACAAAGTTTGTGAGTCTCAAGTATTCACTCACAGAAAACACTGATGCTTCCATATGAGAATTCTCTGAACTCCAATTTCAATCATCGACGGTAGAACAGGGAAAGATGAGCGATGCCGCAAGTAAGTCACTCAGTACCACTTACAACGAATGCAACGGCAGGCAAACCATTGCCAATCGAATAGGTCATGCTCAATAACAAACCGATTATCACATCAGTCGCTATTTTTACTAATTGATGGACCTGTTCATGGTCCTTTAGTCCTGAAACTGTCCACGAGCGTTCCTGCGGCAACCGCTTTTGTTCCCATAAAAGGCTAATGACCTAGAATTTAAATACGAATCGGCTTACGTTTTGCCATACATACCCACTGAATCGACTCTCAAATTCGAGCATACTTTGAAAGTTCAACTGAACTACGGCAGAGACAACCCACTTGTCATTGATTGCCAACCATCTACTCAACTCGTAGAAATGCGAGGACCGGAAGGCGTCGACGTTGATGCATCTGCTGCTCTTGTACGAGATGCTTTGTTGCAGCCTGTTGCTGGCCCACCCTTACCTGATCATGTCGTTCCGGGTGATAAAGTTATCATTGCACAAGCAGGAAATCTACCCGGTGGCCAACTCCTTTCAGATGCCATCTATCTTGCCATTCTTGAAAGCCTGCAAGCTGGTGGGGTGAGCGCTGATGATATTCAACTTGTCATTGCACCACCGACTATTCAATCAGATGGTCAATCCGTCACTGTTGATTTTTCTTGCATACCAAACCAGCCTTTTTCTGCAACCATCTTTGACCCTCTCAACGATAGTGAAACAGCCTATCTACTTGCTGATGAAAGAGGTGAACCACTTCACCTCGCCCGCAGTCTTGTTGACGCTGATGTTGTACTTTCCGTTGGATGCTTCGGTTATGACGCTAGCCTGAGTGGCCGTTCTCCTGAAGGTGAACTCTGGCCTGATTTTGCACGACAGAATCGTCGTGATTCGTTTATCACCTCACTTCTAAAGAATCGACAAAAGGCTCTCCGTCAGTGGCGGGATGAAGCAGAACAAGTCACAGCACAACTTGGTGTTCTTGCATCATTGCATCTTGTGGCTGGAAATAATCAAACATTAGCGGGTGCAGCGTTTGGTTTTCCTGCTGCTTCAGTCACTCAATCCAGATTACTTGCAAAACAGTGGCGGCCGTCCCCTTGTTCTCGTTCAACACTTACAATTGCAGGTATAGCAGATCAACTGTGTGGCTTTGCTGATCTTACCCGGGCACTTGCCGCTGCTGCTCGTGTAACCAGCCATGATGGAACCATCTGTGTGGCGTGTACTATGGATCAAGATCCCGGGCTTATTTTTACTCGCTGGCGACAAGGAATTGATTTACGGATGCTCCTCCATGAGGCCGCTGATTCCGATGACATCCGACTACACATGGATGCCCTTCAAACGTCTCTTTTTGCTCGGGCTCTCGGTGATCGACGCCTCGTGCTCTTGTCTCAACTCAACCAGGAATTAGTCGAAGACCTTGATATCGGGCATGCTGAAACTCCCGATGCCGTCAATCGTCTTATTCAGCAGACTGACTCACTCTGCGTGCTTCACGAAGCCAACCGGCTATGCCCTCAGAAAAGCTGACAGCTTTCTGCATGAGTCCAAGTTTCCCTTGCTCAGAACTACTCTAGTTTTGAGGCAACCAGAACGGAAATGGTTCAGGGGATGATGGCTGCACAACCTTTCCTTGAATTGAATCAATGGGAAGTGAACCCCAGTGCCTACTATCTCTACTTGCCGCTGGGCAGTCACCTAATACAAAAACGTGTCCCGCTGGAACTGACCACTCACTCTTGTTTGGCGTTGATAGCCACCGTATGTCTCGCCAGACAAGTAATTCCTCCGCTTTTACCGAACATATTTCTTCCGAAGCGACCTCGCCTCTCTTTGCAAGAAGTTTGATCCCAAGAAGAAGTGAAGACTTCGCTTGGGTCTGAAGTTTCTCATTCGCCACTTCGAATTCAGCTGACCACTCTTCCGGTATCTCGCGGACCAAAGGTGTTCTAATGCCATCGGAGACTTCATGAAATTCTCGATGTTGTCCAGGGATTGGCCAGGCTGTTACAACGAATTGGCCATCGAGCCTTCCTGCAATGACTGCAAGTCGTCCCTGGCCCCTGACAACAAGTCGTGCCATGTGTTGGTTTATCCCAACCAGTATTTCAAGACCGCACCCTTCCTGAAGAGCAATATCGAGTACGGCTGAAATCCCCACATCTTTAACAACCTCCAGCCGCCGTGTTTCTTTTGGCAACCACGACACATCATCGTAGACAAGCACCCCACCGATATCTGGAATCAGACTAAATGATGTTTTCGGATGAAAGTGTAACCATGAAATATGTTTTGAACTCACGTGCTCACACATCCAGATATTGCTTGACTGTCTCCATGACTGTGCTGTATCTCGCCATGAATCAGACTGACAATCAACGATCAGACCAAAGTGCTGAAAAAGACGTGGACTCTTTCGAAGCATCTCACCATTGATAATAAAATCTCCATCCGCAATCCGAATGGACTCTCCCGGAAGCCCCATGATTCGTTTAGTGACCAATTCATCTTTATATTGACAGACGACTCGTCCATATCGTTGATATGCATCCGTCTGAGCAGGCAGCCATGAGATAACCCCACCATCTCGTAGCTCTGGAGCCATTGACATACCCTCAACGTGTCCTGAAAACGGACTGACATCTGGGTTGTCACAACCAACGAAAGACGCAGAAAGCCAGATCATGATGGCAAGCCGACCATTCACAACGAGGGAGTCCTCCAAGTTACTCCCAGACCCACTTACCGGCTGGAAAATTTCGCTCGACCTCAGTCCAATACACCTTTAACAGGCCCAGGCTTACCCGGGTCTCGCGGGGGACGAGGAGGCGGTTTTACTCCGATACGGTAGCCACTGAATTGTCGATGCAAATAGCTACCTGGATCAATTATGGTCCAGCCCGCGTAAAAACCGCTACTGTCTGTCACCTTTCGCATCGCCATATATGTTTCAAAAGAATCTGGCTCAACAAGATACCTGAGATACCATTTCCCCTGCATGTTCCGCAGGACGGTTCCAAAAATTCCCCGAACGGCTTTTTCTGGCTCTTCACCACAATCCTCAGTTGGAATTATCTCAAGGTTTATCGTGTTGCCATTCCGAACCAGCTTGAGATCGAAGTATTTATTTTTTGCAGGATCTTTATTGAACTCTGCAACTAATGCATCAGCCTGCTTTGCATCAGGAATATAGTTGCCCTCACCGACATTGATTTTATTTTTTTCAATAATCATCTTCAGTCGATTCTTGATTGCTGTCTCCATTTGCTTTCCTGGATCAACAAACGGTATTACTTTCCCATTACTCACGAGGACTTTGCGCTCTTGAAGCAGTTGTTTTCCATCCTTTGGATTCCGTGGAATATCTTTCGGTGTTGGTGGACGAACCTCTTTCGGTGGTGGCGCATTCAGAGTTGGCATTTTGTCCAGTTTGGCCAACAAATCTTCCTTCGCAACCGTAAAATCTTTTTCTTTTTCTTCCAGTGCAGCGAGCTGCGCCATCAACCTCTTACGAAGTTCTTCGGCTGCTAGTTTTTTTTCTTTGGCCTCTTTCTCAGCCGCCTCCGCAGCAAGTAAATCCTTCTTTGCCTTTAGTTCAGCCGCTGCGATATCGTCCTGAAGAGACGCCAGCAATTTGTCTGGGTCAATCTTATCTTTTTCGGACTCCGACTTCAGTGCAAGTTTTATTTCTTTCAACTTAGACTCCGAGTCTGCCGCTGCTTGCTTAATCCGTTCTTGCTCCGCTGGGTCAATCTGTGCAATCATCTCTTCCATGCGTCGCGCTGCTTCTTGGCTTGATAGCTGGACCGCGACAAGAACAATAACGAGAATGCCAACAACATTTGTGAGCGCATCAAGCAAAGAGTCCATATTGGCACCCGTTGCTGACGTTTTGCTTTTGCGTCGGGCCATTATTTCTTCCCTCTCTTAAAAATGCTATTGATACGATGAAAGTATACGCGGTCAGTCAAGAAGTATCTTGCCGTCACCTGGCAGCGGCGCTTTCCCACTTAATCCATCGAGAACGGGGGCTCCATTGGGTAAAATACCGACAACAAGACGCTTTTCGTTGGTCTTTTCGTATTGATCAACTACTTTCTTGGCCGCTCGGTATGAATTCACACCCTCCGGCCGAATGAGAAAAGTGATAATCGTATCACGCCTTCTTCGAAGCAGCCCCGTCTTACCCAAATGAGTCAGCACATAGTCGAGAAGCTTCTTAAATGATTTATCACTGGCGATACTTGCGACAGGTATTTTGAGCGGTTTTTCCGTGTCGAAGAGGTTCTTGTAATCAAGTTCATTTGGAAGTAACACCAGATTATCTTTTGTAACTTCGACAAAAAAAGGACGACGAATACCGCCTCGGCCTTTATTTTCATACAGCACAGAAATCGTCTGATCTGGCTTCTTCTTTTTATCCGCAATCTTGGCTCGAATTCTATCTATTTCCGCAATGACTTGCTGAATCTCAAGCTCTCTCTTTTTCAGATCTGCTTTATCTTCCTCATCCGGCGGTGGTGGTGGTGGCGGCACATCCAACAATCGCTTCTGAGCTTCACGTCGTGCACGTTCGGCCTCTACTAACTGCTGCTGAGCTTTTTGCACACGACTATCACTTGAGATGCTGTCCTGCTTGAGCTTTTGAAGACTCTCTTCAAGTTTCTGAATGGCCTCAAGATTTTCTTCGGTCTGTTGTTGGATAGCCTCATTTTGAAATTGTTCAGCTATTTTTTCACTATCGACGGATTCAAGCACAACAGCCGTGATTATCAGAATCAGGTTCCCAATAACGCATGCCAGAATATCGAGAAACGGAAAAAGCGAAATTTCCTGTTTCTTTTTTTGCCTACGGGCCATGACATTGATTCCATGTGATTACACAGCCTGCCACCTTGCACGAACACATGAACAGACACAATCGACGAGCGATTCAGTTTCGATATTTTATCTTACTATTCTCTTCAGGCTTCTTTTTCTTCTCACCACTGAACCCAAACCAGCCTCGTTGTTTCATTTCAACATTGATGGTCTGACCATTGAGGCGTTCCATTGTTTCAGCAAGCTCTGACAGACTTTTTTGTAACGAGTGGGTGTACTCCTGTACGCTACTAGCTGCCTCTGACATAAGGTCTGCGGATCGTCCCTTCGCGTCCTGTGCAGTGGATGCCATGGCTGCAATTTCATCACGTGTTGATTCAACCATTTTTCCTAACTGCTCAACCTGCCCTGCATTTTTTTCATACAGCCGATCGTGGGCGTTACTCCAACCTTCTTCTACTTTTGCAGCAAGCTTTTCACCCATTCCATCAAGTCTTCCAACAAAATTTGTTAATGACTGTTCCGTCTGAGAAATTCGCTCGGTCTGCTTGTCATCAATTTTCTTCCATGAATCAAAGAGATCCGCAGCGACGCCCTTCCCAAGAGTCTTGAGCTGCCCGATCCACCCCTCAAGCTCTGCACGATGCACCTTCAGCGCCGCTTGCACAACGTCCTGCATGTCATTTCGACTTGCAGAAGGCAGGCGATGCTCTTCTGAGTTTCTGCCGTCTTCAAGTCGACGCAAAAGATATTCATTGGTGTATTCATCAACTTCACCAATAACGTCCCCCTCGAGTTTCTGAAGCGCACTTACCGGAAACGTAAGGATCATCGCCATCGCAAGAGCAACGAGCGTGGTATCAAATGATGTACCAAGACCACCTGTAATACTTTTAAGACCAACTTTCAGTGACTCCATATCGCTTGAACTACTCAGGGTATCGGTAAATCCACCAACAGCAGAACTCACACCAATAACAGTTCCAAGAAAACCGAGAATCGGAATTGCCCAGATGAAGACATGGAACATCGTGTAGCTTGAGTCAACACTACCAGCATCGAGATCTGACTGACTTGAAAGCATCGTAGCCGTATCAGCCGCACTCTTTCTGACGCGAAAATGCTCAAGACCTCGGACGCATCGAGTGACAAGAAAACTGCCAACGGCATTTTTGGGGAGTTCACTAATGTATTCAAGAAACTTATCAAGGTTTCTTTCTGTAATCTTCTCTCCAATATCACTTGGCAGAACATCGAATAACATTGCTCGCTGTTGGCGACGAATCTTTCGAAGTTTGCCAACAAGCATGGTCGCTGCCCAGCAGAACAGAAATACTTCTGTGTATGGAACCCACTGACCGGTCGCAAGAGTCGAACCCTCTCCACCCAGGAAGAGACGGCCCAGATATGAGCGATCATCCGCTGGTCCAGCAAAAGGTAAAAGTAGAAGATAGAAGACAACCGTGGCTGCGAGACCAAAGAGGGCATAGAGTCCTACGTTTACATTCGTATTCGCAGTCACCGACAGCACGCGAGCACGCGCTTCTGACTCTGCAGTTTGTGCACCTTCTTTTGTTTTCTGCCCTGCTTTTCCACCACCCGCCGATTTTTCAGGCCGCTTGACGGTTATCGAACCACGGCAATGCGGGCATTTTGCGGTGTTGCCAACAAGTTCATCACGAACCTTGAGACTCTTCTCGCAGTGCGGACAGGGCATTGTGAAGTACATTGAAATATTCTCACAAAATTACGGCGTACTGCTTGAATTGTGTGCGTAAGCAGTACGACTCGGAAACAAAAACACGCTCGCAACGGCACCCCAATAAGTCGTTCCAAAATCTTCCTACTCAGCCTATCTCGACCCGGAAAGCAACGCAACTCACACGAAAACGACAGCTAGCCCTTCACTTTTGTCCACGCGTGACTTTTTGCACTCGCAAGCACGGCGTCGCACACTCGTTGCGTTTCAAGTGCATCACGAAAGGTTGGATGACAGGGTTCACCTTTTGCGTAACAGGTCAAGAAATCAGCTACCTGATGCACAAATGAATGCTCATAGCCAATCGCCAAACCTGGCACCCACCAGTTTCCCATGTACGGATGCTCCCCATCCGTAACATGGACACTCTTCCAACCACGTTCTGGACCTTCGTCACTATAGTCAAAGATTTCCAGACGATGGAGATCATGAAGATCCCACTTCAGGCTCATATTTTCGCCGTTAATCTCAAATGTATACAGCGCCTTGTGACCACGGGCATATCGCGTGCTTTCAAACAGGCCAAGAGACCCATTGTTGAAATGACAAAGAAACGAGCAGGCGTCATCAATTTCAACTGGCTCTTTCTTACCAGTCAGTTGATGCGTTCGTTCCTTGACAAATGTTTCCGTCATGGCAGTTACATCAGAAACTGATCCATTCAGCCAGAGAGCAGTATCAATACAATGGGCAAGCAGATCACCCGTTACACCACTGCCTGCGGCTTTTGCATCAAGTCGCCACAGTGCTTCACCACCTTGGGGCAGGTCAGCACTAATTGTCCAATCCTGGAGAAAATTAGCTCGGTAGTGAAAGACTCGACCCAGCCGGCCGTCATCAATCAATTGTTTTGCAAATGTCACCGCTGGCATTCTGCGATAGTTGTACCAGACCGTATTTGGCACACCTGCCTGCTCAACAGCCGTGCACATTGTCTCGCCTTCAGCGGTATCCATTGACAGAGGCTTTTCACACAAAATTGCTTTTCCGTGCTTGGCTGCTTCGATTGCAATATCGGCATGAAGATTATTCGGCGTACAAATATCAATTGCATCAATATCGTCGGAGGCGACAAGTTTTCGCCAATCATTTTCAACACGCTGATACCCCCACTTCGTGGCGAAGGCTTGAGCTTTCTCGGTATCTCGTGCAGCAACAGCCTGGAGAACTGGTTCATACTCGAGGTCGAAAAAATTCTTTACACGGTTATAGCCATTGGAGTGTGCACGACCCATAAAGCCATAGCCAATCATGCCAATACGAAGTGGTTTTGCCATCGATATCGTCCTTTCGAAATCTATTTTAATTCCAACCATGCGCATCACGCACGGCAATCATTGTCTTCAAAATTGTGTTCCATGTTGCCGGATTTTCGAGCGTTTCATTCGGAAACATACAGCCGTCCCAGCAGATGTGTTCCATGCACCGAGAAGAAGCATCTTCAAGCCAGTACCCAGAACATTTCACAATGTCGAGCTTTCCGTTCGGGTCGTCTGCTGGGCAGTGTTTCCCGGTTTTATCGTGTGAACCTGCTCCATGAATTTCACCGTCATTCTGCGCAACATGAAAATCAATAGTCCATGGCCGCAATTTGTCAGTCATCTGCTTATATGCAGCGTAGAATTCTTCGGTCCCACAATCTGAGTTGACCAAGGCATGCTCGGGGGCGTTACAGCCGAGCATATAGAGATACGTGTGCGCCAAGTCAGCTTGGAACCCAAGCGTTTCCGGCATGCCAACTCCCTCAAGAACATCCAGCATGTCACGCCACGAATGCATGCCGGCCCAGCAGATCTCTCCCTCTGCGGCAAGCCTCTGTCCATTATCGGCAGCAATGTGAGCCGCCTCTTTAAAGGTCTCAACTATTTTTGCGGTACCTGCCTTGGCATCTTCTCGCCACTTGGCAACGCCAAACTCAGCTGAATCTATACGAATAACGCCATATTTCCTGACTCCATGCTGCTCAAATACTCTGGCAATACGACATGCCATTTTCACCGCTGACAAGAACTTTTCTCGTGACTCCGCATCGCCCATGGCTGAATCACCAACGGTACCTGGCCACACTGGTGCAACGAGTGAACCTACTGCAAAACCATGACTCACAATTTTATCAGCGATCTTGAAGAGTTCATCATCGGTCGCTTCAGGATTGGTATGCGGTAAGAAAAGAAAATAGTCGATTCCGTCAAATTTCTGGCCATCGACTTCTGCCGCTGCTGTCAGTTCTAACATGCGTTCCAACGATATCGGTGGCTCCTGACCTTCGTCAGTCCCCTTCCCAACAAGGCCTGGCCACATCGCGTTATGAAGTTTTGGACTCGCGTGAGACATCTAGGTGTTCCTTCCATTCATGGGCTACTCTTCGTGGACCTCTGAACCACAATAGCGACGTGCTACGAGCGGTTCAGGGCCGATATTTTCAACTGGATAGCCAACTGCTGTGGCTTTTGCAGAGATAAACAATTCATCAGAGGTGATCTGTCCAAAGCGAATACGTGTCGGTGTCACCGCATGATGAGTTCCAACTCGACCCTCACCTTGCACTGGTATCCAACTGCTTCCACCCGCTTTTTTGATTCTGACGATCGCTCCCTGCTGCGACGTGCCACTATTGGCTGTAGTCATAAATCTGGATACCCCTACGTCAAATCAAATCTAAAGTACGCTACAAATGTACGTTGTACGACCCGACGTCGAGTGCTGCAAGGAGTAGAAAGCCTTGTTTCTTGCGGTTTTAATACCAAATAGCGTGCCATTGTCACCAGTACCGATAAAAACGTGGGACTTGAAGACATTCAAACCAGTTTGTTGGCTGGACGAATGCCTTGGTATCTCGTGACGCAGGACTGAAAAAACCGTCAACTCAAGGAAATGAAATGGCCAAAGACGCTCAGGGATCACCGTTTGACATCTGCGCCGCTGTTTTTGACCTGGATGGCCTGCTCGTGAATACAGAAGAACTCTATCAGGATGTTGGAACCGAGTTATTAAGTCGTCGGGGAAAAACCTTTGATGCTGATCTTCTCGATGCAATGATGGGACGTCCTCAGCACAAGGCATTGTCAATTATGATTGAGTGGCATGGATTGAAAGACACTGTGAAGACTCTTGCCGATGAAACAAAAACAATCTTCCAAACACTTCTTTCCACACGACTCGCACTCATGCCGGGTGCGAAAGAACTGGTAGAATATATTCAGCTTCTCGATATCCGACTCGGTGTTGCAACAAGTAGCGGACCGGAGTTTGCGCACGACGTACTCTCGCGTGTTGGTCTAATCCACAGCTTTCACTTTGTCCTGACGTCTGCTGATGTCACTGCAGGAAAGCCTGATCCTGAAATCTATCACTTGGCTGCCAAAAAAGCTGGCACACAAACTGGGAACATGCTTGTCTGTGAAGATTCCGAAAATGGATGCAAGGCTGCTGTTGCTTCCGGTGCGATTACCGTAGCCGTGCCATGCGGCCACAGCCTCCGGCATGCTTTTCCTGGTGCGCACATTGTTGCCACATCCCTTGCTGATCCTCATATTTACGAGTTGCTTAATTCTTACGCTGATAGAAAAATTCTTGATGAAGCTTGACCTACTTTTTCTTTCCTTTACCGGTCGGCTCGGGATTCATCACATCGAACAGGTTCCTGCGTTTAGGCCACGATCGCTTGACCTGTGATCGAATCTTCCAGATCGACACATTATCCAGCTCAACCATTCCATCCTTTGGTCCTGCAAGGCCGAGCCCGTTACCGCCGCTGGAGTTTGCCTTTGCCAGACATTCATGCTTGACGTACCAGACTGGTCCATCAACAAACTGAATCACAAACTCATCGCCCTTGAGTTCTGCCAATGCGTGATACCATTTTCCGGGCACGTATTTAAATTCATCCGACTCTGCTACTTTGAGCGTCTCGTGGTCAACGATTATAAAAGAACCTTTGCTACTAAACTTGACTCGACAGACATGATGACCAAATTCAATAAAGGGAACGATGTCCGATTCCTCACCACCGACGAAACGAAAGGAAAAACCTGCAACAAACTCTTGTGGAGTTAGTGGCACACTCACACGGGGCTCATATCCATAATGGTGTGTTCGACTTGCCTGATATTCTTCCGAAGAGGGTCGGCCTTGCAAGACTCCGTCTTCTACAGACCAACGCGTACCCTGTCGGTTCTGCCAGTTCGTTTTCTCGACTGGTCCACTTTTCGAAAACGTTTCCTGCAACACACTCTTGTCGGGAATTACCATAAGTGGCTGCAGTGCCTCCCATTCCGCTGCCACACAGGCTGGCACCACAGAAATCACCCCTAGGCTTACAAGCAGCATTCTGATTGAGGGCATTTTCATTCCTACTCTTCCTCTTTGGTAAAATTGTTTACTTGAGATGTTCAGAAACACATCTCTCTCAGACAACAATACAGGATTCGGTCCGTATTGCAGACAGTTTCCTTATCATCTCACACTATCAACTGACTTCATGTCACTGAGCACTCAGCCCGAGACTCTGTGATCTCGCAGAAAATTCTGGTGCATACCGGCTGCGAATAGTCGCAAAACCACTTGATGCCTCCCCTCGGTGAGCGACACGTAATGAATACTCAAGGACGTGAGTCCCTTGAGGTAATCGTTGAAAGAAAAACTGCGTGCTTGCATCCCTGGTTACCTGATACCAACCGACACCATCTGCCCAACGCCAGCCCGAAAGGACATCGATTGGCTCTGTCACACTCGGCCGGTGGTCTGTCAGTTCAAGAAACTCGTATGTCCGATCACTTGTGATTTTCAACCGCACAACAAGTTCTTCACCTACGCTCACTTTTTCGATTGCCACCACTGGCTCAAGTACAGGGCCTGACTTTGTCATTGTTTTGATAAAGAGTTCTTTCGTCACTGCTAGCTCATCTCGGCCAGATGCCTCAACATTTTCAATTTGATCGAGATACTGCCAATGAACCCCGCCGAACGCCAATCCGCCACCCTCAACTTTCTGAAATGTTATTTCTGCCATTGATGGCGTAATTTCTTTTCGCACAAATCTATTCTCAAAAAATCCGGTACCTGCTTCTACCGGGCTTGCTCCATTCTCGCCAGGCTTTATTGACTCTCCACCAACTGTTACCTCAACGAATGAAGAATCACCAAGAAGATCGTCTCCTCGACCTAGGAGCACACCGACAGCATTTGCCGTAGCAGGACTTCCTGGCCAACGGCTTGTTCTCTTCTGCTGAATAAGCCAGGCTTTCATTGCTTCAACTGATTCAGTATCACCAACGATTTCATCAAATGCTTCAATCATGAGCGACTGTGTTTCGATCGGTGCCTGAGCCCAACTCCACCACATTGGATGTCGGCTTCGCCACCACATACCTTGCCAATTGTTTTCTTGACGACCTGAGGCCTGCTCACCACGCGGACCGCCGACCGCTCGTTGCTTGAGGCTTTCAATAATCGACTGCGCTGTTGTGCGATCTCCACCGCGAAAGAGTGCAATCGCCAACTGCCCCTGACTACGATTATGCGAGAGTTCTGTCCAACTCTTTCGTCCTACCCGCATGCACCATGCATGGGCTTCAGCGGCCTCGCCTGCAGGCGGAGTATCGGCCAGGAAAAAGCTTCTTGAATACAGTGCAAATACACCCAGTGGAGTAAGCACTGGCTCCGAGGCTAATGCAAGATTGCCGGCTTTACGAGCACGCTCCTGCCGTTGTTCAGCCAAACGCTTCTCTTCAATGAGACGAGCATCAATCCACGGCAAAGTAGATTGAGCCGCTGCCATATCAATGGTGACACCATTGGCACGAAGTCGACCAAAGCCTGCGACAATAGATAGCGTAATCGTGTCGCTGGAACGCCCCCCTGGAAACCACGGCCACCCTCCGTCAGGATTTCGCAGGCTTTGAAGGCGTTCGATTGCTGAAGCAACCTCAGTACGGACACGATTCTCATTAAAAAGATTTGCAACGCGAGCCCTTGCCTCAGTTTCACTCGTGGCATCACGGACCCATGGTGTCTCCGCAAGAAGAGTCTTCACAAGGACTTCATTTTTTTCAAGTGGACTCTTCAATGTGTTTGTACCGCGCCATTGCTCAAAGATCTTTCCAATTCGCGGATCACTTGTAACAAGATGCTTTGCATACGCATTTGCATACAGTCGATAGAAAAGTGCATCAACGCTTTCGTCACTTCGTTCCATCAAGTAAGGAAGAGCCATGACTGCGTACCATGCAGGGTTAGACACAGCCTGAATCGCTAGTGACTCATTCTGAATTGCAGACGGACCCTTTCGCTTACTCTCTAACAGTTTTTCTAAAACAACTGTACGTTGCTCACCACCACGCACCGTAACTGGAATCGTTTCGGTAACGAGCACTTTTCGAGGGAGCACGGGTAGTATCGCTTCCTCTCCATCCGAAAGACGACGAGCTGATCCAGTCGTTGTTCCTGTCGCACGATACCGAAGCACATCCGTTTCGTCCGTAATAGACACCGTAAAAAAGACTGCCTCGGATGCCCCCGCTGGCAAATCAAAAGACTGTTCCTTCTGATCTTGTATCAGTGCATCCCTGCTGTCGTTTGTACGTGCATCGAACAAAGCGAATCGCACTATTCCCGAGAGACGTCCGCTCGATCTATTACTCACTTTGACAGGAATCTGAACACGATCACCTTCGCGTAAAAACCGGGGTGGCATTGGCTCCACCATCAGGTCCTTTGAGGTCACACACGTATCAAAGAGTGTTCCGCTTCGAATCTGTTTGTCATGTGCAAAGGCTTTGAATTGCCAGGTTGTCAGCGTGTCGGGCAAAACAAACTCAAGCGTGACACTTCCAGCCTCATTCGAAGTAAGTGTCGGCATAAAAAAAGCAGTTTCCGCCATGTTGGTGCGCGGTGGGGGTGAAGCTGCACCATTTCCTCCCTGAGATTTCTCATCTGTGCTTTCTGTATCACCCTGTCCAGCAGAATTGAGCCCGACCGTGTCTGCACTGGCATCTTCCATCATCATTTCATCAGTGGCATCGGATTCAGCCGTCGCTCCTTTGGCCATAGCACCTTCAGGTACCGCCATTGCTGGCATCGGCATAGATCGGCTCATTCGCACCATACCTCCACCACCTAGCATGCCTCCAAAGCCACCATTGACTGGTGATCCAAAGGGGCGACGAAATCGATGATAGGAGATACGGACACTTTGATGATCTCGTGCCCATGATCCATAAATCTGCCGCATAGCGCTCGCAGAATTTGTAAACCTGAGCTGCCAACGACTCGAATCGCGTGCGAAGAGAGCAAGGGTTGGCCATTGGTGTGATGCGAGTGCATCAAGTGATTGGTCGTAAAGCGTTGCGGTCATCTCTGCAAGGGCCGCTCGTGCTGGACCAGCGAGTGGATCAGCATCCGTTTTAATGGTTGCCTGCCAGACTTGCTCAGTTGCAGGCTCCAATCGTCTCGTAAACTGTTCCCATTGGACAGATAACTTTTTATCCGTCCATGGTACGTCAATCATCTGTGATTCATTGTAGAGGCGACCCTCACGAACCATCCATGCGCGAAGCGTGACACCACCCCGATGAGCATCTTGTATTTTGAATGAGATTGGCGTCTGTGTCTGTTCACCCTTTGTCCAATAACGCTTCAGCACCCGGCCTGATTGGACGATCTCGATCAAACAGCAGCCTTGCTCATATCCGGTTCCAACAATCGCACGCAACTCATTTGCAACTTCAACTGTTGACTTTTCGACTCGCAATACAAACGGCTGTTTGATTTCATATTTTCTAGCCTTGGGGTTTATCACCTCGACAAGTCGTGTTGCAATAACTTCGGGACGGTCTTTCGTTGCCGGAATCGTAAATGTTGCTCGGTAGATACCGGGCTGAAGCAGCACTGTAGCTTTGCCTTTACCACTGGAGACATCCGTCACAATTTCATTGGTTGTCACCTGTTTTCCTTCGGCCCATGTTTTTGGATCATCATCCTTTGGCTCCGGAAGAAGGGACGATTCTCTATTTTTTTGCTTTCGCAACACGTCATATGGAATTGATCGATCTGTCAGTTCAGTCCGGGCAACACGCTTCGGCTGTAGCAACTGATTGAGTCGAAGTGTTCCAGCTATCCCTCGAGGCGCGGCATCAAGTGATAGGGTAGAGACATGAATTGTGACTGAAGCAACATTCTCATCATTCGTGACCTGCCAATCATCAACATCCAAAGTTGCTTCCACATCAACATATCCAGCCGAAACTCGTGTATCGGCAGACCGTGTTTCGCCACCTGTATCAGTCACATCTGCAGTAATGTGATACGTGAATGTTGGAAGCGACTCTGGTGGTAACACTCGATCAGGTACAGCTGGAAATGCAATGCTGAACGTTCCATCAGCATCTGTCATTGAATGCCCACGGGCTATTCGTTTCGCTCCACTATCAAATGGTAGCCACGGGAAACACCACCGACACCATATCGGAAACCGAACCTCTCGCTTCACATTCCAGACAACCTTTGCGCCTCCAACTGCTAAGCCGGTATATGTCGAAGCGGTGCCCGAAAGCGTTACAATTTTTTCAAGTTGAACAGACTCTGTTGGCAAGGCCAGCTCAACCTGAAATTTGGGTCGCTTATATTCTTCAACTCGAACACCCGTCACACCTGTTGCACCACTTCCTTGAGCACGCACGGACCATCTGCCAGGAAGTGATCCTGTCGGAATTGGAAAGGTGCCCTGAAAAGATCCAAAGCCATTTGTTTTCAAGGAGACTTTTGAAACTTGCTTTCCATTCGCATCCTGAAGTGTCGCCTCAACCGGGGCTTTTGAAACAGCAGTTGCACTCCGACGATCAGCTGCTTGTTCAATCAGAACACCTTTGAAATGGAGCTGTTGACTTGGTCGATAGATTCCTCGATCTGTCATCAGCACGATCGACCGTTTGGAACGTGCTGTATTTTCGCGGTGCCACAATCGTTCTGGCTCAGTCAATACGTGGTGAATCTGCCCATCGATTGTAGAAGACACAACAAAGACCGTTTCCTGTCCTGAATGAGCCTTCAACGTGTACTGGCCATCCTCGTTGGTCTTTATTGTTTCTTGTTTCACCATCTTGCGTGGGCGTGATCTCTGATCACGTTGCCATGCTGTCACTTCGGCTCCATGAATCGGCTTCCCACTTTCTACATCAACGACATATCCGGTGTGTTGTGGAAGTTGTGCCTGATAGTCCGTTGTATTCACAGCAGATATTCGACTGACCCAGACAAGTGTTGTCGAAACAATATTATCACGATCACTAAAATCCCCACGATGACTGCATACGACCCAGTACGCACCAGGACTAATCGTTTCTGTTCCAAATACTGACTCAACAGGAAATTCTTTCACGGCAGACCGATAATCATCGGTTGGTGGCAGAACAACAGTACCCTCTTGAATGCTTGGAAGCGAAAGGATTCGCTCACGATCTTTCTGATCAATCCCGTACCCATACGGCTTTCCTTCAAGCAGTCGCTGTTCCCAATCTGCCTTCACAAGTCGCAGATGTAAGCGATCAATATTGCGATAGGTGACGTGAAGTGCCGGCCAGGGCTTGGCCCAGGTGCGTTCTGTTACAACAGCCAGTTCCTTGGCTTCAATCTGGGCAATGAGGTTGTGGCATTGTTTTGCACCAATGGTTGTCGGGTAGCGATCAACTGCTTTGAGTGCAATCATTCGAGCTTCGGCTGGGCTTTCAGAACGAATGATCTCTGCGAGCTGAAATCGCGCCATCGCACTGATCTCATGATCCCCACACTGCTCAATAAAAGTTCGTAATGCCTTACAAAACTCATCGTCTGGTTCAGCCTCTGCGTCGGCAACTGCCACACCACGCGCCCAGATAAGACGGTCAAGGTCTGCCGAGAGAAAGGCCGTCTGGTCGTTATCATCTGCATGGAAGTCCAAGATCTGCTGATAAAGACTGATGACCCGCAGTACCGGTGAATCTTTATCTGTTACCGAGTCATCGTTTGCCTCAGCTTGGGCTGGCTTCCATGCCCGGAAGGCATTGACGTTCTGAAGAGCCGGGCTCGATGCCTCAAGCTCAAATGCATCTTCGGGAGCAACCAGACCCCGTTCTCCTGTCTGATGAAATGCAATTGCATCGCGTACCACAACATCCCAGAGAGTCGGCCGGTAGGCATCGCCCATTGAACCCGCTTCGATCAGCATGGCCCAGTCTTCAACAGGCAAACCTTTCAGTCCTCCATCATCAGAAAGCGCCTTCTCGAATTGATCGTGAATTTCAAGAACAATCTGTCGAAGATCCCACGAACTTATTTCTGAAAGATTTCGATCTGTGTCACTCTGCGCTTGTGTTGTTCGTTGAGCAAATCGCCAACGATTCATCTGGAAAAACGTCCATGTCCAGTTGGCCTGAATAGCTTGGAGGGCACCACGAGTTTGTATGGGCGCACCTTGTATTGCAGCATCCAAATCAATCAATCGCTGTGGATCATCACCAGGGCGATCCGAATTTTCAAGGAACACGCGGGTCGCAATCGCACGAGCAACCTCATCCCACTGTTTGTCCTCGATGGCTGCCTGCTCTATTCCTACAAGTACATCCCGACCAGTTTTTGGCTTTCCTTCACCAATAGCTTTGGTAATACGCTGCCACTCTTTCTGACGACGCCCTGGCGGATCTGCTGCATGAAGTGTGGTAACACAGCAACTGACAAAACAGAGCACGTACAAAATGTGTCGAGTCATTTTTTGGTTTCCCACAGATTCAGAAGGAAAAGACTATTGAAAGAAGAAGTACATACCAGAACCTAAAAAACGTGTGTGTCGATGGAATCCGATACTTTCTGGTAATAAAAAGTCGTTTTTTGTACTTTTCCTTCTTCTTTTACGCTGAGACTTTCTTGCCGTTACGGAAAAAAAGTGCTATTAATTAGTATAGATAGACCCCGCTGATCGATCCCCTCTGGGATCCGCGCTTGTAGGTTTTACACTGCAAGTGGCGACGTGGGTGTTCCCAACGGACTCTCTGGAGTTACATCGATGGAACCCTCGCCTATGCGGCTACCAATACAACGCGTTTCGTTGGCCCTGCGTTTTGCAGGGTTTGCAATCGCTTTGGTTCAAATCGGCCTCACTCCTGAGATCATTCGAGCTGAGGAGCCACTTTCGTATAACGAACATATTCGCCCAATTTTGGTTGAAAACTGTTTCTCCTGTCACGGAGCAGACTCGGCGAGTCGAAAGGCTGACCTTCGCCTCGATCGTCGAGATGATGCCATTGAGTATGGAGCAATCGTTGCTGGTGACCCCGACTCAACAGTTCTGCTCGACCGCATTTATTCTGAAGACCCCGAAGAGGTCATGCCACCACCGGAGATCAAGAAATCCCTTTCTGCTCAACAGAAAGCGATTCTGACACAGTGGATCAAAGAAGGCGCTGAATACGAGCCGCACTGGTCATTCATTCCACCATCGCGTCCCCACGTGCCAGCCGTAAAAAAACAAGACTGGGTTCGCAACCCCATTGATTCTTTTATTCTCTCACGACTTGAATCAGAAGGTCTTGCGCCTGCTGCTGAGGCAGATCGCAGAACGCTGGCTCGCCGGCTTTCACTTGACCTTACTGGCCTTCCACCAGAACCCGCAGTTGTTGAGGCGTTTGTTCTTGATCCGCATGCCGATGCCTACGAAAGACTCGTTGACACATTCCTCTCAAAACTTGAGTGGGGTGAACATCGTGCTCGCCATTGGCTTGACTATGCTCGATATGCTGACACCCATGGCATTCACTTTGATAACTTCCGTGAAATCTGGACATACCGCCAGTGGGTTATTAATGCGTTTAACCGCAATATGCCATTTGATCAATTTACGATCCTGCAACTTGCAGGAGACCTGGTCACTGATCATGGGCCGGGTGCAACGCCCGATCAGATTCTTGATAACAAGATTGCCACTGGCTTCAATCGCTGCAATATGACGACCAATGAGGGTGGCATCATTGATGAGGAATACATTGTCCTCTACGCAAGGGATCGCACTGAAACCACAGCACAGGTTTTCATGGGGCTCACTGCTGGTTGTGCCGTCTGCCATGACCATAAGTTTGATCCATTGTCACAAAAAGAGTTTTACGAACTCTCTGCATTCTTTAATAACACAACGCAGCGTGCGAAAGACGGTAACGTCTATAACACCCCACCTGTTCTCGCAGTTCCTCTTGCTCAGGACCGAACTCGATTTCGTGCAATTGAGAAAGAACTGCCTGGTGCTCGAGCAGCCTTAGCCGCTCGTAAGAAGAATGCAAAAGGTGAATTCCACACATGGGTTCAATCACTCACGGCGGATCAGGTTCTTGCAGTACGGCCTCAAGAGACGCCACTTGTCGATATTGCATTTTCTGAGGGTGAGGGAAATGCGACAAAAGCATCCTTCTTAGGAAAGCAAACGACCATACCGCTTTCATCCACCACGTCATGGCTGCCAGGTCCCAGCGGCATGTCTGCTGCATTAGTGAATGGAAAAGCTCTCGAACTTTCATCAGTTGGTGACTTCGAACATGATCAGCCATTTACTATTTCCTGTTGGGTCAAGCTTCCCAAAGAAGATGGGAATAAGAATTTTGCTGTCGCCTCTCGGATGGACGAGTCCAACGCACACCGAGGATGGGATCTATGGATTGAAGACCGCCGTGTTGGCATGCACCTGATCCACAAATGGCCTGAAGACGCATTAAAAGTTGTCGCAAAAAAACAACTTAAGCCAGATGTCTGGACACTCGTCACGCTGTCATATAACGGCAGCGGGAATCCTGGTGGCATCAAAATCTATTACGATGGTGTTGTGCAGCAAAAGCCAAACGTCGCAAACAACAAATTTAAGAAAAATACAACACGTACTGAGACGGCGCCATTTGTTATTGGGAGTCGAACAAAGGGGTCGCCTGCTAAAAACCTTGGTCTTACCAGTGTTTCAATTTGGGGCCGAGCTCTTACTCAAAACGAAGTCGAAAGCATTGCCAAAGCAGATCTTCTGACTGACATTGTCAAGCTGCCAAAGAAGGAACGGCTCCAGGCCGCAAATCGTCTGTATGATTGGTGGCTTATGGCTTTCGATAAACCGTTTCAGGCAGCCAAGGCTCGAGAGAGCGCATTGGTCGCCGAAGAAGCAGCCATCAAAAAACGTGGCACCATTGCTCATGTCATGCAAGAAAAGCCTGACATGGCCAAAGCTTTTGTCCTTGATCGAGGAGAGTACGACAAACGGCTTGATGAGGTTTCTCCAGGAACTCCAGCCGCTCTTTCAGCCTATCCGGATACGCTTCCAAAAAATCGACTCGGGTTAGCGCAGTGGCTTCTCCTGCAAGATCACCCACTTACAAGTCGTGTGACCGTCAATCGATTCTGGCAAGAAGTCTTTGGAACTGGCCTTGTTCGCACAAGTGGTGACTTTGGTATTACCGGAGAACTCCCAAGCAATCAGGAGCTCCTCGATTGGCTTGCCGTTGAATTCCGTGAAAGCGGGTGGGATGTGCAACATCTCTTCCGACTTTTTGTGACGAGTGCAGCCTACCGACAGGCTGCAACGGCTACGCCTGAAAAACTGCTTAAGGATCGCGACAATCGTTTGCTGTCACGAGGTCCTCGTTTCCGAATGGATGCCGAAATGATCCGTGATACAGCCTTGGCAGCCAGTGGTCTGCTCGTCCAGAAAATAGGTGGCCCAAGTGTCAAGCCATACCAACCCGATGGGGTCTGGAAGGCGGTTGCCATGCCACAGAGTGACACAAAAAAATATGAGGCAAGTACAGGTGCTGATCTGTATCGCAGAAGTATGTATTGGTTCTGGAAACGATCAGCTCCGCCGACCTCGATGGATATTCTTGACGCGCCGTCACGTGAAGTCTGTACAGTGAGGAGAGACAGAACAAATACGCCGCTACAGGCACTCGTCGTATTGAATGACCCACAGTTTATTGAAGCGTCGAGGGCATTAGCGGACGATGCGTTGTTTTTGGGTGGAATCAATGACGACCAACGCATTGAGTACATCGCAAACAGACTGTTGTCACGGCCACTGGCTGAAGCCGAAAAGCCTGTTGTGAAACAATCGCTGGCTGATTTGACGACATGGTACAAGGAACATCCTGAAGATGCCCAAGCGGTCGTCACAGTCGGTCAATCACAGCCCCGACATAAAGATGCTGTGACGTTAGCCAGTTGGACCATGCTGACGAATCAACTTATGAATCTGGACGAAGTACTTTCAAAATAAGCCATCCACGAGGGGTGAATCCATGAATCCACCAATTCGATCGCCGCTGGACGAACTGGGGCTCAACCTCACACGACGACGTTTCTTTGAGCAAGGAAGCCATCTCCTTGGTGGTGCGGCACTTGCATCACTTCTGCCAGGTGGGCTTGCACACGGTGCGCCGAGTGCCCAAAACAATTCAAACATTGAGATACCACGCGTACCGGGCGCCATTGGACCTCACTTTGCCCCGAAAGCAAAACATGTCATCTATCTGCATATGGTTGGCGGACCACCGCAGCAAGATATGTATGACTACAAGCCCGTAATGAATGACTGGTATGACAAAGACTTGCCGGAAAGCATTCGTAACGGCCAACGACTGACAACCATGACATCTGGTCAGAAGCGATTTCCGATTGCACCTTCAAAATTCAAGTTCAAGCAGCATGGTGAAAGTGGCATGTGGGTGACTGAACTCTTGCCATGGACTGCAAAAATGGTTGATGAGATGTGCTTTGTACGAAGCATGCATACAGAAGCGATCAATCATGAGCCTGCTATTACCTATATGCAGACGGGGAATCAGATTACGGGACGTCCGTGTCTAGGTTCATGGACAAGTTATGGCCTTGGAAGCCTGAATGAAGATTTGCCAGCCTTTGTTGTTCTCGTTGCCCAATCAACAAAGCCAGCGCAGGCACAGGCCATTGGCGCGCGACTGTGGTCGAGTGGCTATCTTCCTGGTGAATATGCCGGCGTAAGTTTTCGCTCGAGTGGCGACCCTATTCTTTACATTAATAATCCACCGGGTGTGTCCGATGCTGTTCGCCGAAAAACACTTGATGGACTGCAGGCTTTAAACCAACAGACGTTTGAGAAGATTGGTGACCCTGAAATACGAACACGGATTGCTCAGTATGAAATGGCTTATCGGATGCAGACCAGTGTGCCTGACCTCACTGATATTTCACAGGAGTCTGAGAGCACGCTTGCGTTGTATGGTGATCAGGTAAAAAATGCTGGGTCATTCGCCAACTCGGTCCTCATGGCACGTCGTATGGTGGAGCGTGGTGTACGGTTTGTCCAGCTGTACCTCAATCATTGGGATACACACAGTGACGTTGCGAATCGCCTCCCAAATGGTTGTCGAGATATTGATCAGGCCTGTTACGGATTGATCAATGACTTGAAGTCTCGTGGGCTTCTTGATGACACACTCATCGTCTGGGGTGGTGAATTTGGCCGTACGGTCTATTCGCAGGGTGGTCTGTCAAAAGAAAACTATGGACGTGATCATCATCCACGTTGCTTCACAATGTGGATGTGTGGTGGTGGAGCCAAGCCTGGACAAATCTATGGTGAAACAGATGACTTCTCATACAACATCGTAAAAGATCCTGTACATATACGAGATTTTCATGCCACGGTGCTTCACCTGCTTGGCTTCGACCATGAGCGATTTACATATCGTCATCTCGGGCTGGATCAGAAACTGACAGGTGTTGAACATGCCAAGATTATTCAGGATCTGCTTGCCTGATACTGCTACGGTCTCAAAATAAACTGGGATATCTATTCTCAGATTCACTCGGCAGAGACACAATAATTGTCTGTTTTTCCGAGATGTTTTCGTAACGCTTGGCAGAACGGAAACATCTTCCCATCATGCAGTCTGAAAGAGTGACGTTATTTTCAAAAGAGGGGTCTGTCTGATGATCAAATATTTTTTTGCAGTTGTACTCAGTCTGCACTGTGCGTGTGCCTATGCTGAGAGCCGTCCAAATGTTCTTTGGATTTATCTCGAAGATGTGAGTGGCTGGCTCAGTTGTTATGGTGAGACACTCATTGAAACACCAAACTTTGATCGCCTTGCTGCACGTGGCATTCGCTTTGATCGATTCTACACACCGGCTGGTGTTTGTTCAGCAACTCGTTCTGCCACGATTGTCGGTGCAATGCAGACGAGCTTTGGTATTCACAACCACCGCAGTGGACGACCAAATTTTCGTGGTCAGACGATGGGGGCTGCCTTTGATGACATTCGATTGCCTACAGGCGTCGAACCTCTTCCAGTTTTGATGAAGAAAGCCGGGTACTTTACGTTTAATCAATCTGGCAAAGATGATTACAACTTCAAATGGAGTCCAGACGATTTCTATAGCCCGAACAGCAAAACAAATCTTTGGCGGAACCGTGAAAATGGCCAGCCATTTTTTGGACAGGTTCAGCTGCGTGGTGGCAAACTTGGCAAACGGGCAAAGCCAGTGATTGATCCTGCAACCGTACCTGTTCCGCCGTACTACCCAGACATTCCTGAAGTACGTGAAGAAATTGCGCATCACTACGACTGTCTTCTGAAGACTGATCAAGAAATTGGTGACCTGCTTGACCAGCTTGAAAAGGATGGACTCACTGATTCGACGTACATCTTCTGCTTCAGTGACCATGGCTACAAACTTCACCGCCACAAACAATTTTTATATGAAGGCGGCATTCGCATGCCGCTGCTTGTAGCCGGCCCTGGGATTCAACCGGGGCAAGTGCGCGATGATCTTGTCAGTGGCATTGATATCGCGCCGGCAAGCCTTGCAGCTGCTGGGCTCTCTATTCCTTCTTTTATGGAAGGGCGAGATTTCTTAGCAAAAGATTACACACCACGTGAGTATCTTGTCGCTGCTCGTGATCGATGTGATTACAGCATTGAAAAAATTCGGGCAATCGTCACGCCACGATTTAAGTATTTGCGAAATTATCTGACAGACCGTCCTTTTATGCAGCCGAGTTATAAAGATCCGTGGCCTGTTTCCATACGATTTCGGGAGATGATGGCCAATAATGAGATGAATGAGACACAACTCATTTTCTTTGGTCCAGAAAAGCCGCCTGAAGAGTTGTATGATCTGGAAAGCGATCCTCATGAAATTCATAATCTTGCTGAAGATTCTGTATTTCATAAAGAGCTTGAAGAGCATCGTACGATGTTGAAAGACTGGATTGCAGAAACTGGTGATCAGGGCCAGGCAACCGAAAGTGATGCTGGTTTACTTGCAGCTTTGAAGCGGTGGGGAGACAAGTGCGTCAACCCGGAATATGATCGTGTACGATCGCAGCTCAACGAATCTAAAAATTGATTCCGTAATTTCCTTCAGTTCTACTAGTGTCACCCATTAAAACGCCCTCGTAGCTCAGGGGATAGAGCACCGCTTTCCTAAAGCGGGAGTCGCAGGTTCGAATCCTGCCGGGGGTATTCAGTTTCCAGACGTATAGGCGTTTTTTATGATTCGTACCCTTTTGGGTACGAGGTTGGGTACGCAGCCCGACATCAACTGTGCCCAAACCGTATGAGTTGACCCGGTTTAAGGCTTCTTGATCGCGTTTTCTTCCTGCAAATTGATGCTTTCTCCTGCATATATGGATCAGCAACTCAGCAGAGAATTTGCAAAAGCACGCCGGACATTAACGATTAGGCCAATAATTGTGCATCAAACAATATTCAAGTAGTTAAAGATTCAATAATTCGATTATTTCTCCATACACTCAAAATGGTTCTAAGTGGAGAGTACTTGTGGGAAAAATAAGCAGACTGATCTTAGGCGTATTGGCACTTACTGGCTTAGCAAAAGCAGACAATTCTTTTTCAGAAATTGATCTCACAAGTTTTCAAGACATTCCATCAATTATTGATGCATGTGACGTACCTATTGAAAATGTTTCTTGCTCCACCAGGCCGAACTGCAGACGCTTTTATATTACTGGGCTGTGGGGACCTTCTGCTGCAACAGTAGATCGTGTAGGACCCAATGCGTTTAACACCTCAGCGAACATTTTCACTGCTGGCATCGCAGGCGGGATCTCACTTGAACGTGAACGAGGCCGATTACGTTTAGAAACAGAATGGCTCCAAAGAGATTTTTATAGAGGTACCATAGCTCCCTTCCGTGATTCTATCGTAGCTACTGAGAACTGGTCGGTATTAGCAAATGTATGGCGAGACTTTATGATTACAGAACGGGTTGGCTGCTATGGTGGTGGGGGAATTGGCGGTGGAGGATTGACAGCTGTGGGTGATTTTGGTCCTACTCCAATAACGCGTACATATAAATCCTCCTCATTTGCTTGGCAAGCTGGCGGTGGACTGCTTTATGAAGTGACTGACCAAGTTACTTTTGACGTCAGTTATAGATGGTATCAAGTTAATGGTTTAACTGGCCCCGGATTTGTAATAGGGCGCCCTGGAGATTACAGATATGGAGCAAGCCAAGTAATGTTCTCCTTGCGTATGTTTGAGCCATTGCGTTCCTTGCTACGCTAAACGTGAATTCCTGTAAAATCTCTGCTTGACATTGAATGATTCCACACGACAAACCGTGTCACAGGAAAACAATATCCATAGTTTAACACCGTGCGTGTGATGTTCATCTGAATCCATGGGCTGTGCGAAATTAGTTTAGACTCATGATCTAGCTTTTTCTGTTGGTTGCTATTGCTCGGACAATAGTAAAAAAATCACACAATCTGATTCACGTAAAATCTATTTAAAAAAGAGATAGATGTGATCAATTGCTCTATGAGAACTCCCTCTTTCATTACCTACTGATCAACGCCACACCACGAATAGTAAACGGGTACGAAAAAGGGTACGGGCATCGTTGGTATGGTTTGGGCAGGAGTGGTTCTCGCTGAGTCATAACCAAGGTTTTAAAGAGCTAAGTGCCCAACGCTGCCCAGCGACGACCAGACTTGACCAAAGTAAAAACATCGAAAAAATTAAGCTTCGAATACTGCCGGGGGTACTTGTTTTTCAGAAGTATAGGCGTTTTTTGCCATTTCGACACAATTGTGTCGATTCTGTGTCGATATACCTTCTCGATGGTCAATCTGGCGGTGATTTTTGACGTCTAAACGTTACTCAATGTGACAGAATTTCTCCCCACCGCTTTCTGGATAACTGCGACGTATAGTCTCCACTTTTCCGCCAAGAATCACAAACGCCCCTCTTTAAGACACAATTCGTGTCACGTTGAGCCTCTTTTATTTGGGGTGTATATTATTTCTCCTCGCGAGGGTCTGCTGACTTAATCAAAATGAGACAACACTGTCCCGTTATATCAGGTGATTTCAAATGCACGAAAAGCAAATCTTCGTTAAGCGAAAAGAAAAATTTGAAGGACTATTTAAAAATAAACGCAAGAAACGATAGTTTGATATTTCTTATAAAAAGTAAAAAAGGCATGTTGTTATGCGAATTAAAATAACACGATCTTTGAAAATTTTGACTATGGTTCTATTTTCAATCACCTGCGTCAGGTGCTTTGGAGAAGATGTAATTCATCTCGAAAATGGCAATTCTGTGTCGGGAGAGATTTTAAACGAAATTGAAGGTGTTCAGATTACATTTCGTTATGAACATAATGACCAAATCATTACCCGAGATGTACCGTTCAGTAAAATCAAAAAAATTGAGAGAAGTGACGTAATTCATAAAAGCAATATCGATCCTACGACAACATGGTCTTCGGCTGATGAGAAGTCAATAACTGGTCCCGCGACTGTTGAACGCAAAGGCCAAATGATGAATATTTCTATTACATCCGTACGGAATGGAATAGTGAAAGCAAGGGGAAATGTCGGCTTGCATGAATATTTTAGGGGGGAAATTACGAAGATTTGGCTTCACTCATATGAAGCCGTTGAGGGAGTCGCGGATCCATTAAGGAAGAAATTTTTATATGACATAGAATCTCGTAAATTTATCAAGAGACCTCTGCCGCCAACTATTTCACTATCCAGTTGGAAATTTCAGCAAGATAGCCAGACGATAACAGAAACGACGGTGAAAACTGTTATTATTGGGGGCATAGTGATGCAAGAAGAAGTTCCAGAAACTTATATAGTTTACGCTGGCACAGCTACAGCTGGTGCCAATATCACAAATACTGACTCATCATTCAAAACCGTAAAGATGACCTTGTCCGTTAACGAAGGTGCAGGGTTTGTAAATGTCACTGAAACCCTCAACTCTAATGAAGAAAAATTGATAAACGTAGATTTCTCAACTCAGGGCAAGCAGGTTACATCAGTCAAACTAGCTGACTTCGAAATATCGTCCTAATCCATGTTTCAATTTAAGTGACCTACCTTCAATCGTTTGGTGACACGTTTTCAAACAACGTTATCAGTTAAGTTCTAACGGCCGTTCAACATAATACTCAACGAATATCACTCTTAATATTTACTCTCTCAATAGTCTTCCGAGAGATGTCTTAGCCACGCTTGATTTAGTTGCCACGCTTGGGCCGTTTGTGAATAACTCTCGCCCCCAACGCCCCTCTTTAAGACACAATTCGTGTCACGTTGAGCCTCTTTTATTTGGGATAAGTTCTGGGCTGATAAGAACCCAATAGCACCTTGGGATTGGCAGAAGGGAAAACGGTAGTTATTTCTCACTTACAACAAACTATCCTTGATAAAATACTTACTCACCAAAAGACGTTTTCAGAAATGTCACCGTGACCTTGCATTTTCTGTGCCGCGATGGGGCCAAACGATTTCCTAGTAAAAGTACCACCCCATCTATCAAGATCGAGAAGGAAGTTTGAAGGTGACATTCGTGAAGGTAGTTTGAGTTGAGTTACAACGTGAACGCCTGTTAGAACTCAACTGATGACGTTGACCAATTCTGTGTGGCATATGTGTGGCAGATTAGTGGGCGGAGTCGGGCCAAAAATGAAGACTTGTTATCTATTACGAGTGAAACAACGTTTGGCCTTCTGTTGCCCACTGTTGCCCAATAAACTTTTCTCCGTGTTTTAAGACCTGCGACTCCTGCCGGGGGTATTCAGTTTCCAGACGTATTGGCGTTTTTTATGATTCGTACCCTTTTGGGTACGAGGTTGGGTACGCAGCCCAACATCAACTGTGCCCAAACCGCACAAGTTGATCCGGTTTAAGGCTTCTTGATCGCTTTTTATTCAAGCAAACGATGCTTTCTACTGCATATTTCATATGTGGAGCAGCAACTCAGCAGGGAATTTGCAAAAGCACGCCGGACATTAACGATTAGGCCAATCATTGTGACTCAAACAATATTCACTTAGTTGAAGATTCAAAAATCCGATTATTTTTCCAGACACTCAAAAATTCTTTTACTCTTGTCGGGAGCAACTGTGAGAAAAATAGGCGGCCTGATCTTAGGCGTATTGGCAGTTACCGGCTTAGCCAAAGCGGACAATTCTTTTTCAGAAATTGATCTCACAAGTTTTCATGATATTCCATCAATTATCGATGCCTGTGACGCGCCGATTGAAAATGTAGGGTACTCAAACAGCCGGAATTGCAGACGCTTTTATATCACTGGGCTATGGGGAACTTCTGCTGCCACCCTAACCACTTCTAGCCAACCAGGAGCACCAGGCCCCGGAACAGATGAAGCAAATACTGAGAACATTTTTAATGCCGGCGTAGCAGGTGGTGTTTCCTTTGAAAGACAACGCGGAAGATTGCGTGTCGAAACTGAGTGGCTTCAGAGAGATTTCTGGGCAGACAATAACAAAAGCCTCACGCGAGACGTACTCACAGACAATTGGTCTGTTATGGCTAATATTTGGCGTGACTTCATGTTTACCAATAAATTGGGTTGTTACGGCGGTGGTGGTATAGGAGGTGGTGGCTTTGCATTTACCGATAACTTAGATGCATCAGGGTCAGGAACTGCATTTGCATGGCAGGCTGGTGGTGGACTTATCTACCAACTTACCGATCAAGTCACATTTGACGTCGGCTATCGATTTTATCAACTTGGTGATATACCTATCACAGATGGCCAGGGGCTGACTTTAAATCATGGTTTTTCTGCAAGCCAAGTGATGTTTTCTTTGCGTATGTTTGAGCCATTTCGTTCCTTGCTACGCTAAACGTGAATTCCTGTAAAATCTCTGCTTGAGATTGAACGATCTCCACACGACAAACTGTGTTATAGGAAAACAGTGTTCATAGTTTGACACCGTGCGTATGAGGTTCATCTGAATACATGGGCTGTGCGAAATTAGCATAGACTCATGATCTAGCTTTTTTTGTTGCTTGCTATTGCTCGGACAATAGTAAAAAAATCACACAATCTGATTCACGTAAAATCTATTTTAAAAATCGCTTGACCGAATGATCGTGACCGGATGATCGTGACCGGCGATTTGACGCACGACGAAGTACGACTGTTGGCCGAAGGCCACTGGTCACCGTAGCCTGGGGCAACGCCCCAGGATCAGAATGGCTCCACCGGAACAAACTTCCAAAGTGTGCCCGCTGCGAGACGGGTCACCATGTGGGGTCTACCCTTGAAAGGATCCCTGAGATTCGCATTTGCCTCGCCAACGTTGCCTTCGAGAACTTTTTTGGATTTCTCCATGAACATCGTCGTGAGGTAATAGTAGCCGTCACCGGCAGGAACGGCCTTCCAAAGCGTGCCGGCCTTCCCCTCTTTGGGCATCATGACTGCCGTGCCTGCGCCGTTTCCACTTTCGAGCACCTGTTTGCGTTCTTCGAAAAATTGTGAGGTCAGATAGAAATACCCACCGCCCGCGGGAATCGCCTTCCAATACATTCCTGTATATTTGCCGCGTTTTCGGAGCGTGACGGGTGACGATTCGAGAACAAGATTCTGACCTTCGACAAATCTATTGGTCAGGTAAAAGTAACCGATTGGAAAACCGTTCGCCGTGTCACGCGGCTGCACTCGTTCGCCGGCCGCCAACAACCTCGCCGGCCATTTGAACGTTGGCGCTTGAGACGGATCGTATCCCGCCAAGTGCCCGTGCAGTCGTGTCTGCGGTTTGGTGTATCGAAGCTTGGTGTCGCCGAAAACTTCCTTGCAGATGGCAGCCAACGCCGGGTCGTATTCCAGCAACTCCTCGCGTGTATTGACATGATTATGGTCATGATCCGGCTCGCGATTGTTGTCAAACCATGACTGCACGCCCTCAGCGAAATACTCGTGGTAATTCGTGCCGGCATACTTGCCTTTCCATAGCCCCTTCGCCATGGCGGCCTTGTAAGTTTCTTCTAATCGCTGATCGAACGTCGGATCGACGTTCACCATCCCGCGAAGGTGAATATTGTGAGCAAGCTCGTGAATCAGGATGTTCTCCGTCGAATACGGATCGCCATCGTACGCCAGCAGATTTTCCTCAGCGCATGAACAGAATGGATCGGTCAGGCTGCCCCCCATCCCTCGGGCTCTGCGATCCCAGTAGTCGCGTCCGGACATGCCCTTGAATTGGGCCGGTGGTTCGGTGAGAATCCTCGCCCATTCAGGTTGATCGGTCGTGAATTCGTTATAGGCAAGTATGCAAAGCCGCGCTCCACTATCGATCATCGCTTTTCGTACATCGGAGCGTTTCGCCAGCATCATATCCACAAGGTATTTGGCCTCTCGCAGAGCGTATGGATTGACCGTTGAAGACGCGACAATGGGAAAGCCACCCGCATCAATCCGCTGGGTGTAGAACGAGGGCACTCCGTCTTTGCCCTTTGGATCAAATCGATGTGCCTGAATATGCACTTTGCTGGTCGTAATCGCCTCGGTGTCCTTTCCAACAAGGGCGAATCGATGACCGATCGTTGTTGTGATAATTGTGTCTTTCCCCGGAAGCACGCGGCCATTGCTCACGCGTTTGCCTTCGTCGTTGATCCAAAACACTTCGAGTGGCTCACCACCACCATTGATGACTTGCAGTTGTGGCCGCGGAAAGTCGGCTCGAGGCGCCTCGCCTGCAACTTGGGCGAAAGCGTCAATGGAAAATCCGACAAGCAGCAACACAAGGCAAAAGGCGGATCGAAAGGTGCACATGATTGTTTCTGATGTTGGCCGTGAGTTGGTGAGATTTGAAATCCAAACGAACCGAATTTTGACGAGTCAACCATTCCCGCTTCGCTCGCTGGGGTTGCGAAGAAGGAAAGGATAGGACAGTCAACGGCACTTTCGCAAGCTTCGCGTCGTCCAGGAGAGAGCCTCCTAGCCGTGGTCCGCCCTTCAGGCGGGCGAGCGAGTCACCGCATGAGCCCCAAGACACCCAAAAAACGAAGCTGGAAAGCCGACTCACTGGCAGATTTCTGCCCACTGCGCAAACCGCTTGCGACTCGCCTTCGGTGCGGGAACGCGATTGTGCTTCACGAAGGAAGAGCACCTGCTGTCAGCGTCGATGAATGTCGATCATGGGCACGTCTTCGGGCGAGGCTTGATCAAGACTGCCGTCATCCTCAGCATGCACCAAGTCATCCCAAGCGACGGGTGGCCCTCGAGCTGGTGCCACATAGGGCGGCTCCAGTGGCTCACCTAGGTGCGTCAGAATTTTCCGAATCGACCCCGGCTGGGTGATGAAACTGATCAGCCGGATATCACCGCCGCAATTCGGGCACGCAAGCGGAAATGCTTCTCCCACCCGGGCCAGCAGCTTCGCCCAGGCGATCCGCGAAGTGTCGTGGGAACACGCCTTTTCAGCGGTGCTGTCGGTTCTGGCAGTGGCTTCTCGCTGCTCACTGACATTCCCGATCGCCATGGCGGTCACGGCCGGCCGCAACGGGTGGTTCGGTGCAAACACCCCGTGATAGCGATGCCGGTGCTTTCGGGGCGGTGGAATCAGGGCTGCCAGCCGGTCCAAAAACTCAAACGGGCTCAAGTCGACAACACCACTCGTCCCGGGCCGCGTTGACTTTCGTGCACGGCCCGGCCCCACCCAGTCGCCCCGCTTGTGCCGGGGCAGGGTGTAGCGAACCCGCTCGGGCTGGTCGGACTGATGGATTTCAATTCATATAATTAGATTTTGGATATCAGAAAGGAGAAATTATGATAAACCCTCAGCAATCGAATCGAGGTCTCAATCGCCGGCAATTCCTCATCGGGATACTTGCCACTGGGGCTGCGGCAAGTTCCTACAGCTTGTTAGCGCAGGTTTCAGCTGGCAGCAGCTCCGAACGTCCCCCTAATATCCTCTTTATCCTGAGCGATGATTTAGGATGGATGGACACCGCTGTCTATGGTTCGACCTATTACCAGACGCCCAACGTAGACGCACTGGCCAAGCGCGGCAAGCTTTTCACGCGTGCCTACGCCATGCCGGTCTGTTCACCCACGCGTGCAAGCGTGCTAACGGGCCAGAACGCCGGCCGGCTGGGCTTTTCGATGCCTGCGGGCCATTATGAGAAAGCGATCCTCAAGCCCAAACTGGTCAATAAGGCGCATCCTTACCAGAAGGTCATGCAGGCAAATATTGCTACACGCCTCGACAACTCGCTCGACACTTACGCCGAGGCTCTTAAACGTGTGGGTTACACGACTGCTTTCATGGGCAAGTGGCACTTAGGCCGTGCGCCCCATATTCCCGAGAACCAGGGTTTCGACCAAGTCATCGGCGCCGGTCACTCGTGGGGGCCGCCGGGGGGGTACTTCGCCCCGTGGAGCCAGGAGTCGTTGCCCGAGGCGCCGGATGGCACCCACATCACCGACCGCCTGACCGACGAGGCGATCGGTTATCTGGAGACACGCGCGAAGGAAGACAAGCCCTTCCTGCTCAACCTGTGGTATTATGATGTCCATTCGCCCTTTCAAGCCAAAGAAGACCTGATCGCCAAGCACAAGGCCAGGATAGATCTGGCCGACACTCAACGCTGTCCGACGATGGCGGCGATGATCGAGACAATGGATAAGAACATCGGCCGCGTTATAGAGGCGCTGGATCGCCTGAAACTGGCCGAAAACACAGTGGTTATTTTCAGCTCCGACAATGGCGGTCACATGTACAAAATCGTCGATGGCACGACGCCGACCAACAACGCGCCGCTGCAGAACGGCAAGGGCAGCATCTACGAGGGTGGTGTGCGCATCCCGATGATCGTCGCCTGGCCGGGCAAGATCGAGCCGGGCACAACATGCAATGATCTGGTCTCGTGCGAGGACTACTACCCAACGCTGCTCGAGATCGCCGGAGCAAAGCCGGCAGAAGGACAACCGATCGATGGTATGTCTATCCTGCCTCTGCTCAAGAGCGAGGGAACACTTAGCGAACGGACTATTGTGACGCATTTCCCGCGCTACATATCTATCAGCGATGGTGTGCCGTGTACGTCTGTCCACCAGCTTCCGTGGAAGCTGATCCGCTTTTATCACGACAACCCTGACCAGACTCATCGCTACGAGTTATATAATGTCGTTGAGGATCTTGGTGAGACGCGCAATTTGGCCGACTCCTACCCCAAGCGGGTTAAGGCCATGGACGCAATGATCGAACGCTATCTGAAAGAAACTGGCGCGCTTGTGCCCAAGGTGAACCCGGCATACGATCCCAAGGTTGTGCCGCCGGAGTCGCACTATCACAAAATCCAGCGCCAGCTAGCCGAGAAAAAGACGGGACCATAATCTGTTAAGTCTAGGACGGTCAACGGCACTTTCGCAAGCTTCGCGTCGTCCAGGAGAGAGCCTCCTAGCCGTGGTCCGCCCTTCAGGCGGGCGAGCGAGTCACCGCATGAGCCCCAAGACACCCAAAAAACGAAGCTGGAAAGCCGACTCACTGGCAGATTTCTGCCCACTGCGCAAACCGCTTGCGACTCGCCTTCGGTGCGGGAACGCGATTGTGCTTCACGAAGGAAGAGCACCTGCTGTCAGCGTCGATGAATGTCGATCATGGGCACGTCTTCGGGCGAGGCTTGATCAAGACTGCCGTCATCCTCAGCATGCACCAAGTCATCCCAAGCGACGGGTGGCCCTCGAGCTGGTGCCACATAGGGCGGCTCCAGTGGCTCACCTAGGTGCGTCAGAATTTTCCGAATCGACCCCGGCTGGGTGATGAAACTGATCAGCCGGATATCACCGCCGCAATTCGGGCACGCAAGGCACTTTGAATGACCGTTTTTGGTGTCACAACGTTACTCAATGTGACAGCTTTTCTCCCCACCGCTTTCTGGATAACTGCGACGTATAGTCTTGTGTCTTCTGGTATGAATCACAAGCGAGTTTTACGATAAAGGAACGCGTCAATCACGAAACGAGGTCAATCCTGTGAGGCGCTCTTCGAGTTCGTAACTCATTCTCGGCCGAAAACCAGCCCGACGGAGATAGCCAACTAATACGTCTCTTTTTCGACTAGGTTGCCATCCTTATCCCATGTCGATTTCAACACTGGCTTGCCTTCCTTGAAACTAGTTTCTGTCCGCACTGAACCAGACCGGAAGTATACCTTGTCACTGATCTGCTTGCCGTTGATATGTAGTTTTTCCAAACTTGGGCGGCCCGCAGCCGCAGAGTACCAACTGATCGACCGACCATGAAGTTTGCCATTCAAGTAAGGTTCTTCTGACAAGATTGAACCATCATTATTAAAAAAGGTTTTCTTACCATGCAATTTGCCGTTCAAAAAACGAGATTCAAACCCCATTCCTCCTTTGGTTTTTGTTGCATCCCCGACACCTGTAAAAGGCTCATCCTCGTCCTTGGCGTAGGCAATACGTTCTTTGTTTGCCCCCTCGCGAAAGGTAAGATCATCGTATGGATGTTTTCGTTCAGGAGCAAAACGCTCGTTGTCAAAGGTTAGGTCAGAATCAGGATTTTCCTTGCCAAGGTCTATTATCTCGCCAGGCTCATCTACCTTTACACGCCGACGTATGTGAACGGGAAAGGTCTTCTCTCGAGGTATGTGAACGGGAAAGGTCTTTTCTTTCGTCAGGTTGCCCGCTTCATCCCATTCCATTCGTAACGTTACACCACCGTATTTGTAGTCAATTTCTCTGATCTTCGAACCATCCTTGCGGTATTCAATTGTTTTGCCATTCCACTTTTTGAGCCTTGTGCCGTCTTTAAGCTTGTAGGGCATCATTGACCGGCCCGATTTTTCAGAACCGGGTCTCCTAAGGCCGTCCTTCAAAATATTCATATCTTCCGGGGCGATTGATTCGAGTCTTACAATGTTTAAAAAGGAGCCTTGAAATTTCGCAAATTCTTGAGCCACGTCGCTATCCATTGACCTGACATAGTTAAGGTTCAGGTCACCAGTACACTTGGCCAGTTCACGTGCCACCTCTTTGGTAATCGAAGTCAGACCATCGAGACTAAGGCCTTTTTGTGGAACTTTTGTATCCGGCCAGTAGTACCATCCAGGTCGTTGCGTCGTCAGTTCATTAGCCACTTCCTTCGAAATCGAAGTCAGGCCATCCAGTAAGATTCTCTGCCCTTTATAATAAGACAACTCTCTGGCAACATCTCGATCTATCGAGGTCAGCCAGTTAAGGTCTAGTTGAGATTGCTTGCCATTGCTTGCATTCGCCTTAGCGACCAGTTCGGCAGCCTCCTGCACAGTCAATGTACCGGTTTTCTTTTGATTGCCTGGTGAATCCTCAGCCAGGCAAATACCATGGCAAAGAATGAAGAGTGTGGTGAATAAAAATCTCATGCTGATTTCTTTCTAAAAATTAGTACAGCAGGACTCCTGCTGGCCGTTATTTCATCGCGGCAAGGTCTCTTTCTGGATTAGGCTGCCGTCTTTATCCCACTCCAGCAGCACCGACTTTTTGCCATTGAGAAAAGAGTACTCCTTATACCGCTTGCCGTTTGGATGGTTTAAAAACCCCAGCCCTGTGAAAGGCTCATTCTCGCCTTTGGCGTACCAAAGAGCACTCTGTAGATCAGACGTCCAACGAGGGTTTAGATCAGCTAATGGAAGTTCCCGTTCAAGGTCCGTCACCTCAGATATTTGAACGCTCTGCTCATCTGTATCTGCATCCGAAGATTTGTATCCGGGAGAGGTCTCTTCTTTAATCAGGTTACCCGTTTCATCCCATTCCATTCGCATGGCCACATTGCCATTTGTGTAGACGGTTTCTGTGCTTTTCGAACCGTCCTTATGGAATTCAGTGAGCGTCCCATTCCACTTTCTGGCATCTGTGCCGTCGTCGAGTTTCCGCGGCATCATCGCTCGGTACGAATCTTCAGTACCAGGACTCCTGAGGCCGTCCCTCAGAATATTCAGATCATCCCGGGCGATTGATGTGACGTTATAGATATCCAGGCTGTTGCCTTTGAATTGTGCAAATTCCCGGACCACGTCGCTATTTATTGACCTCAGCGCATAAAGGCCTAGCTGACCATGAAATTTGGCCAGTTCGTGTGCAACATCCCTGTCGCACGAAGTGAGGCCATCCAAGCCAAGGTATTTTGATGGGCCTTTTGGTGCAGGTGAAAACTTCGCCAGTTCGTGAGCGACGTCCTTGGAAATAGAGGTCAGGCCTTTGAGCGAAAGCCTGAAGCCCTGGAAACGAGACAATTCATGGGCCACCTCTTTGTCGATGGAAGAAAGCCGATCAAACGACAGTCCGTTTCCCTGTCCCTTTGCAAATTCCCGAGCATCTTCTTTATCAAGTGAAGTAACTCCAAGGACGAGCCAATCCCCTTTGAACTTGGCCAATTCCTTCACGGTTTCTTTGTCAGTGTCGGCGAGTCCATCAAGCGATAGCTTTGCACCCTGAAATTTGGCTAATGATTGAGCCACGTCTAAGTCCATCGAAGTCAGGCCGTCAAGAGAAAGCTCGTAGCCCTGAAACCGAGACAGCTCTCGAGCCACCGCCTTGTCAATTGACGTCAGGCCATCCAGTGTGAGATGGTCGCTGTTGATGTTTCTTCCATGCTTGGCCAATTCCCTGGCAACATCCCGATCAATTGACGTGAGCCAGTTCACACGCAGGTAATATTTTTTGCTTTGAGCATGCTCGCGAACCATGGCGGCGGCCTGCTCGGCAGTTGTTGTGCGGCTCATCTGACTGTTGGGCGCATTTTCAGCCAAGGAAATGCCATGGTACAGAATGAAAATTGTCAGGGTGAAAAACTTTGTACGCATCGTCTTTTACTCCGTTAGCTAGCTGTCTAGCACTCGTTCAGATTTGTGTAGCCGTCACATCCCTGCCTTACTGATGGTCAGGCATTAAGATTGAGGTCTGTTTTCGGTTACTGTTCGTCTCCACGATTTGCGTGTTGTTTTTATGGCATCACAGTTCGACTTTTGCCAGCAAGGGAAGCCGTTTGCGGCTGGAAACAACCACGCCCCCCGGCTTTTCGATGGTAATCGCAAACATATACGGTCTCGCCACGTCCAACTTCGCCGCAATTGGCACAACAACCTCATCACCGCCTGGCGGGATATCAAATACACCACCATCAATGGGGTATCTCTCGTCCTGTTGACTGTCGAAAATCCATAGTTGGTACTGGCTCTGGCTGGGGTCGTTGGCTGCTAACCCTGTGAACCGCATGAAGCCTTCTTGTGCAGTATTGCTCCACACAACATCCCCAGCAGCAGATCGGGCGGCCTCGTCCTCAGTCACCGTCCAGTCCACCTGCAGCGAGTCTTCAACAGTTGCCAAGAGCTGAGCTCGAGCCTCGTTGGGCGTCAGTTGGATAATCTGTGGTCGGTTTTTTAGATCACGACCCAAAAAGGCAATTAGCATTAAAGCGGCCGTCACCCAGCCGCTCCAGCTCGCGGCGTGTTTCATCCAGTCGCGTTGAGAGGTGTGCTTAGGTTCAACGACCGAGCGAGCAAACTTACCGCTAGGCATGGCCAACCGAATCTGCTGCTGCAGGTAATCCGGTAGTTTGAACTGTGCCGCAGGTAGGCCTGACAATTCTATTTCGGCGGCCAGCACATCCATTTCGTCTAATTGTACGTTGGGATGTTTGGCAGCTAGCTCAGCCAGCTCATGCTGTTCACCTTGATCTAACCCAAACAGAGCTTGTTCACCCATCAGGTTTAAGAGGCGATCGACGTTGGACGATTCAGCCATCATAGGTCACCTCCTTTCACCGGCGTAGCCATTCCCACCAACGAACGCAACCGCAGCATGCCTCGGCGGGCATGGGATTTCACGGTTCCCAGTGACATTTTGATGTGCTCCGCAATCTGTGACTGGGACATGCCACGATCAATGGCGAGCTCAATGACCTGCCGCTCATCGTCGCTGAGTTGTTGCATGATTTCACGAATTCGAGCTGCTTCGTCATTTACTTCTACGTTAGGCATATCGTCGCTGGCTGGCTCGTGCACTTCTGTCAGTGGAGCTGTGTCGACCAACCGTTGTTGACGGCGACTGCGATCGATCAGGCGACGACGAGTGATCATGGCAATAAAGGTTGGCTCTTCAGCTATGCTAGGATCGTAGCGGTGAGCGTTTTTCCAAATGTCCATGAATACTTCCTGAACAACATCTTCAGCGTCCGCCTGGAGTGGGCAGCGTCGTTTGACCAGCGCCCAAACCAAGCCGCCATATCGTTTGAGACATTCATCCATGGCGGACTGATCGTTCGCCGCTACTTGCTGAAGGATGCTAGGTATCACCCGAATATTTCCCCTATCTACGAAACCTGCCGTCAGGGTTCGTGGCACTTAAGCTTCTCACGCAACCTTACCCCACGCGTACCTTACATGGCCGCGTAGACTTGGTCGAGTGCACGACGAAGCGCCCAGGCGCGACTGTCCATGCAATGCATGTTATTTGCGTTATCAAATGAAACCTTCAGATGGTCACGAACGTGTGTTGGCATCTCGCCAGCGTATTCCTTCATCAGACGAGTAATGGCTGCAGAATAGGTCATACAACACCGACCTGCGTGCCCTGCGTTATATTGTGGAGCACCCTGCGCAATGGCGTTCTCAATGACGTGGTGAGGCGACATCTGTGACGTCTTCTCAGGTGGTAGAATGACTGAGTCAATCACGTGGATGACACCATTGGAAGTTTCTATGTCGGTCTTGATCACGGTTGCGTCATTCAACTTCACCTGGCCGTCTACCACCTTAATCGCGATGGTGGAACCCTCGACTGACTTTGCTTCCGATAGGCCGACCACGTCTTTTGCCAATACCTTTCCTGGCACGACGTGATACGTCAGGATCTCAATTAATTTCTGCTTGTTTTCTGGCTTCAATAGACCTTCAACAGTGCCCTCTGAAAGTTTGGCGAATGCCTCGTTGGTGGGTGCGAAGACGGTGAAGGGTCCATCACCCTTCAGTGTTTCAACTAGTCCGGCTGCCTTCACGGCTGCAACCAGGGTACTGAAACTGTCATTCCCGGCAGCCACATCCACAATGTCCTTAGCGGAGACTGTGGTAGCGGTAAAGAACAGCATGGCGACGACGGTCGCTTGTTTTGCGTAGTGTGCGAACATTTTTCCTTCCTTCAATCTTGATAATTAGAGGGGACGCTTTGGACGGCGGTTTTGCGAAACTTCTGTTATTGGTTTCGCACGGGCTGTGGGGTTGGATGCAAAATTATTAAAAATGCCCGATTTCCCTAGAAAATCATGCCTTTGGTAGTTGTATGGCAGAAGAATACAACTTCGTATCTGAGATCATTGATGTGCCTCACGCTTATTTGCGTTTTCACACGACACCAGTAGTAGAGGGGCACTTTATGACAGACATTAATGGCTTATTAAATGCTTTGCATAATCGCAGCATTCTCTAGAAAAACGTCTGACGCTCATCCATCGGCTTCAAATCATGAGATTAACCAAGTGATCATGGAGAGGTGCACGGCATGAAGAAATACGAGGAGTTTGGATTCTGTAAATTTCGCTATCCAGAAGGAAATGGATTTCGTAACCGATGGAATAGGAATAATTCTGGCTTTGGATACCTGCCTTCAAGGTGCAATGAGACAGTGAAGGAGACGTTGGAAAATTACTTAAGGTGTTAAAGATCAGGTAAGACACCTTATTGGCATTTAGTGTCTGCCAAGTACGTTTGAATGGGCAATGTAATTACCCCCAAACAATATAAATGACTAACAGTACTAAGACTTATTAAGAAAAACGTTTACTTACTCTATAAATAATGAGTCGGAGAAAACGAGAGAAAAATGGGATTGAAGGTAGAAACCGGGATAAAACATTACTTGATACAAGTAAGCCCCAGAGGAGAAGGTAATTTTATTGACTGCAATATGAAACATCCACTCATACTCCTTGCCGCAAACGTGCTACTGGCGACCTTCGGTGCAGCGCTCGCAGCTGAGTCTTCCGATTCGGAAATGCCGATCGAAACCCGTCGCGCCGAGTATCTTGAATGGATCGTCGAGCACTTTGGCAGACTGGAACCGTTGATGGATCCAAGCGACGGACGCCGCTGGGCACTCAATCATGCGCGACTGGTTCTGAATCACGATGTTTCGAAGGCGAATGAATATTTTGAATCGTTCACGCCGGTTGGGAGGGATAACGACATTTACCTCATCCGGTTCCTGCGGACACTGCTCGATTTTCGAGATTCGCCGCGGCTCTCAGATAAGGCCGAAGTTCGAATTGTCGACCTCATCAAAAAATGGCCTCGTAATCACCTGAGCACACGCGCACACTGGCCGCCGTCGTTTACCGAGAACCATGATCTGATGTATCTCACTATCGGTCTGTTTTCCAAGGAATATGGCGACGCTGATATCGAGGGACAGATTCATGAGATCAGGAAGTTCATTGCGCATCGCATGGAACGCGGCTTCGTGGAGTGGAACTCGAAGTGTTACCAGTACCATTTCTCGAATCCACTGATCATTCTGGCCGACTATGCTTCCGATGAAACGCTCCAGAAAGCTGCTCAAGACTTGCTCAATATTATGCTGGCAGAGCGAGCCCTACTGAGTGTCAACGGATACCTCGGCGGACCATCGCTCCGATGCCGCACCGCAGACCGCGATCATTCCCTGACCGCCCGCAAAGTCGCCTACCTAACCGATGCCCGGTACGACGGTTTCCTTCCTACCGTTTGGCTTGCACTGGGAATGGGTGAACCACGTTACGATTTCAAAAACCCACAATCGCCTGGTCTGAAACCAGCGGGAACCCATATTGCCAGCGGCAATGAACCCCGGCTGAAGCAAGACGAGGGCATGTTTTTCGCCTGTAGCCAGTTCATTCCACATCCTGTGGTGCAATCGCTGGCAAAAGAAGCACGAACGCGAAAGGTCCTCTACTATCAAGGACGACGTTTCATCGGCTGGCCCAGCGATGCGTTGTGGAACACACAGAAGTGGATGCCTGCCGCGGTCTATTACTACAACACGCCGCACATCTCGATGGGATCAGTCCATTCCGATGGGTGGATTCATCAGTGCCGCTACAACAGCGTCCTCTTCGGAGCCGATCCGTCTCTGGCGTTGCGGGTGGAAACCATCGTGCCCGGCGTTCCACCTCATAAGCGCCGACACGAAGCACGCGGACGTGTTGTCCAGCACGAAAACTGGCTACTGGCTCAGGGAACATTGTTTGAAGACGGTGGCATAAAGCCGGAACGAGTCGGAAAGTGGAACATCTATCAGGTCGGTAAAGGCCTCTGCGCACACTTCGCTCTGAATAAGGATTACCATGTCTTGCAAGTGTCTGACCTCGACACATTTTCCAGTCACAAAGAGTTCATCGCAGCGCTCACCATCCCGGTGCGTTCTGGTGAAAAGCTCAACGGGATCACTATGAGTGGCGATTGCGTCTCGGTTGATCTGACAAACATGAGCATCACGATCAATGGGGAATCACGATCTCACCCACCGAAGATGCTCCATGACTCAGGTCCAATGAAGTCGGTTTACGGCAGTGGCAAAATTACAATCGAAACCAGCGATCTTCATACCGCGATGGGACGAAAACGCCGTGAAGATAAAACCCATGTCTTTATAAGAAGAGAAAATATTGAATGATATATTTGTTGAGTGTTATGTTGAACGGCTGTTAGAACTCAACCTGTGAAGCTTTTGAAAAGCTGTGTCGAAACTGTGTCGGAATGTAACTGGTCAGGTTAGGTCAAAATATGACTTGTTATATTATTCAAGTGAAAACGTACTGTTTTACCTTTGCTGACCTTTCCTGACCAATGAAAAAACAACGAGGTTTTTGACCTTGGACTCCTGCCGGGGGTACTTCTTTTTCCACACTGATAGGCGTTTTTTGCCAAAAGCACACATGTGTGTGCAATCTGTGTGCAAACGTGTTTCTTTCCAACGCCTTAGTCTTCTTCCTGCTGTGGTTTCTTTGCTTCGCTTAACGAAAGGTTATGTCCCGTATAGATTTGGTGGCGTTTATTCGTTACCACCCTTTAGTCGCTGTACTTTTCAGATATACCAATGCTTTTACAGGTGCGAGTAAGAGTATGAAAAAATCAAGACGCAATGCATTTACTCTGATCGAACTACTGGTCGTTATTGCGATTATTGGTGTCTTAGTTGGTTTGTTATTGCCAGCAGTGCAACAAGCACGAGAAGCTGCAAGAAGAATGGCTTGTGGAAATAATATCAAGCAGCAAGGGCTTGCTTTTCATTCTTACGCAGACCGAAATGCAAGAGGGAGTAAAAACTTTTTCATGCCCGGAACATTTCGAGCCAATGCTAACGGAAACAATAGGGCCGTCGTTGAAATTGGAGCCAGTTATATTGATGACTGTTGGAGTTATGTTGTGGAGCTATTGCCGTCACTCGAGGAAACAAATGCTTATAACGCTCTCAATTCGGTTCCCAATAATAAGGCTTCATCAACAGAACCGGATTGGTATGGTGCAGCTAGCGATGCTGCTCCCTCAGTTTCTTCACACATTCTCTTCAATTGGGCTATATGTCCAAGCAATACAGAGCGTCGGAATGGTAGTAGTAAGGGACTATTCACATATGGATTCAATGCTGGCGTTGCCACAATCAGTAATAACTTGCTTGACACTGGTATCGGTGTTGGAGGCTTAGCATTTGATGATGCAATAAGCTTGAATGAATTTACAGATGGAACAAGCCAAACGATACTAACACTCGAAACAAAATATCCCGGCGAATGGTTCAAAGCTACGAATGTTTGGATTCCAGCAAACAAATCAGTAGCGTCTTTATCTGGTGGTGCTTGGTCCGTATCGGAGACACTGCTAGGTAATCCTGCACCCAGCTATTATGTCCCAAATTTTTATGCTAAAAATGCATCTTGGCGTAAGGGTATTGGTGGCGGATCATGGCATTCAGGTGGTGTTGTAGGTTGCGGCTACGCCGATGGGTCAGTTTCTTACTTGAGTTCAGAAACTTCTGACAATGTTTATCTTGGATTATCGACTCGTAGCGGCGGTGAAGTCGTCTCAGGCAACTGATCCAAAAAACTGACCGCCTTCGATAAAATTTAGCATCGTCTAAGTAAGGACCCAGCGTTCATACAGGGTGACGTCAGGGCATTCAGAACGCATAAAAACAAAGCGTCACGGCTCTTGAAGATTCAAGGCCCGTGCAGGAGATCCAAGCACTTATTCCACTCATTGATTCACAGAGAGAATTACTGGCTGAGTTAGTGAAGAAGATCGGGTAGGCGTCCCCCTTTAGTTGGAAGTGGTTTTATTTATCATTTAACTTGCCATCAATACTTGCAAGGCTTCGTTCTATCCTAACAAGTATAAGTAGAATTTCTGGAACACTCATCAACACAATTGCACTGATAGTTAATGAAATGTCCCATTCACCTGTCTTGTAGAGAATCAAACTGACCCAAATTACCGTAAGGATGCCAGCAATCCAGAAGACTGATTTAAGAATACGGAGCGTTGGATAGTTGGACCATATAGATGTGCTGTCTTGTTCATATTTAGGCATTGCTTTAACTCGATCCTATTTAACGAAAGTTTTCCCCACCGCTTTCTGGATAACTGCGACGTATAGTCTCCACTCTTTCACCACGAATCGCAAACGCCTCTCTTTAAGACACAATTCGTGTCACGTTGAGCTTCGCTGATATCAGATGTTGACTCGGTGAGTTTTTGAGTTCGTTAGTGTTTTCCCTCAGAGTATCTGTGAAGCTAGGAGGTTTCGGTGGTTGTACGGTAGGGGGCAAGTTTTTTTCGTATGCAGATGTTTTTATGCCGAATTTTGACCATTATGGCGAATTGATCAATCAAAAGGTTTTCCAGTAGGCGGAGTTGAGTTATGAAAAGATTGCTCTGTGGTTTTGGTGTTCCACTTGTTGTGGTCTCCGTTGTAGTCGTGTTATCGACGTCAAGAATATCTGCTATGGAGTCTCAGTCGTCCAACGATCTTCCTGTTGATGACTTCATCAGCGAACACCTGTTCTCTTTCGCTAGTCTGAACGAAGACACAAAAGACATCCCATTGGTAGATATTGGTCTGCGTCAGAAAAAACCCGTATGGGACTTCAACGTTGGGGCAGCAATTCTTACCCGGGGAACGCTTGATGGTAGCCCAATCATTACAGGCTTGCGAAGTGGTGCGGTACGCGAAGACATATTAAATGGAAGTGACTTTCGTTTTAACCATTCGGCTGGACCAGATATCTCTGCTACTCGCAGGCTCAGTAAAGATCGCTACTTCGACAGTCTTAATCTTCGGTTTTTTGATGTTCAATCAGTGTCAGCCAACGAATCACTTCAGTTCATACGCCAGCCTGAGTACCTCGGTTATCAATTTCCAACTTATGAAACGATTCTTTTTGATGACACAAACGATTTTGAGCCTCAAAATGCCTCGTATGCAACGAGTCTCTATAGCTTTGAGGCCAATGTAACAAAGCAAGTTGGGAACTCGCAGCTACAGTGGCTTACCGGGTTTCGGTGGATACAGGTCAGTGACTCACTAACGGTGAATGCGATAGGACCCATAACACAGGAACGGAACCAATGGAGAGCAAACAACAGTCTCTATGGATGGCAATTTGGGGCCATCGTTCCAGCAACATTTCTCAATCAGCGTTTGAACCTATCGATTGCTCCCAAGATTGGAATCTACGGTAATCAGTGCAATACAAACTGGGATGCAATTAGCAGGGGAACACCATCCGCTCTACGCAACTACCGGAACCAAGTAGCGTTTGCCGGTGATTTGAGTGCTATAGCCAGATACAGTCTGTCTCAGCGATGGAGCATTCTTTGTGGGTATCAACTCCTTTGGCTTAATGGCGTTGGTGTAGCTGGTGATCAACCCGAAACAACGGGGTATTTCCGCCCCCAAACCAACCCACCTGAGACAATTAGCGGATTGAACACATCCGGAAGTGCGTTCTTTCACGGTGCCTTGGTTGGGGCCAACTTTGTCTGGTAGTGCAAAAGATCATGTGGCATTTCGTGTTTAACGCTCCCTCTCTTGCCAATCCTACAGTTGTATGTGGTTTGTGTCAGCCGGTAGTTTTCATGGCTGAATTGCACGAAAGTTTCTCCCCACCGCTTTCTGGATAACTGCGACGTATAGTCTCTTATTTTCCGCAGCGAATAGCAAGAATCAGAAGTGTCTTCAGTATGGCTGTTGGTAAACTGTATTAATCTTAAAAAGACATACTTTTAGACAAAGGCTGCCATGACACATTCTGAACTACTCTCTTTTATTAAATCAAAGATGAGTATGCAGCATGTCTATCAACCTCTCTTAATAAAGACATTGGTTGAATGTGGTGGGTCAGCAACAGTTCGACAACTGGCTCAAGCTGTGCTTGGACTAGACGAACCACAGATTCGCTACTACGAAGATCGAATAAAGAAAATGCCTGTCCCAGTACTGAAGGGACATGGTGTCGTGGAAAAACAGGGTGATACGGTTTCACTTGCTACAGAGCAACTAAGCCCAGAGCAGGAATCAGAACTGATAACTCTTTGTGAGCAAAAATTGCAGGCGTTCCTGCTTGAGCGGTTCCTACACCGATTTAAAGAATTTTCTGAACGGCATTCTACCAATAGCTCAATCATGATGGTGGCGGACAACCATTCACAAGCCAGTCACAGGGCAGTTGATCAGCCTGATAGATCACGATCCGCTCGGGTGAATAGGTCTTCTGGTAATATCCGAGAAACTGTTCAAACTCATCCCACTGCCATGTACCAAAAATGTCAGCAATGCCGCAGGGATACATCTTGCCGGTAGCTGACTCACCACCGAGGCAATCGCTTCCAAGCTGGGAGATTGCAAATGCTGGCCAGCCATCTATTTTATCAGGCTTGACGATGGCATCAGCATTGACCGGATCGGCCAGCGCGTCCTGAAAAGCTGCAAAGGCTGCTGCAGCATTATCCTGATGGTTAGCGAAAAGAGGATTAAGTACACCATTGGCATCTGAATAATACTCATAGACATTGGTCATGGGATTAGCCCAGTTGCTATTTACCGCCATGCCACCGATCGGGCTTATCTCGGCATAGGAAACCCCCTTGGCATCGAGGGCAGTGGCAAATGGAGTAATAAATATCTCCATAATCGTGGCTGCTTTAAGTTCAGGGTATGGTTGGCTAACGTCAACAAAGTTTTCGACATCGACACCAATTAAAAGCGGTTGGGTATGGTTGAAGCCAGAAAGATAATCAGCTGCCATCGCGACTGTTGTCTGGGTGCCAAAGGTCAAAAACAGCCCTGGCTGAAGGCTAGCTGCTTCAGCTGACGTGAGAAACTGCTGCAAGTAGTCTTTTGCATCGGCAGGGAGCGTGTCAGTGGTGGTGCTAAAATCAACAGTCATCATCACGGTGCCAATCCCCTTCGCAGTCGCAAAGTCGATGATCGCCTCGGTGTACTCATCCCAAGCTTGCGGCTGAAAGAGTTCACCGAGTGGTGCCTTGTAACCCTCATGCCAGAGCACCAGTTCAGGTGTCGGTGAAGGCCCCGCCTCAATCACCACCGTTGAAGCTGAGGCTGATGCCTGCTGACCATTCCAGCCAATCAATGTGAAGGCCGTCTGCTCACTCATCGCATCGGCAGGTGGCACCCACCGTAGTTGATCAGTCGGTGCAACCATCCGCAGCTGGAGAAGTTGCAGTAATTTCATTGGCGAGGACGTCGTCGGTGTTGTTGAAATATCGACCCAGTCGCTGCCGGTCCACTTTTCAACACGGCCCGATGCGACAGCAGAAACCACAAATGATAGATCGGGTCGACCATTGATCGCTGCGACGCTCACCTCGGCTGCCGAAATCAACACTGGGCTTGGCCCGATCGGTCCGTCGAGCATCATCGTTGTCACCGGCCGTAACTTTGGCCGCTGTGTTGGCTTGGGCGTCGCAGTAGGAAGCGGGGCAATCGTTGGTGTCAAAACTGTCTCTGGGTCAAAGCCTGAGAGAGGATCAATCACGTCCTGATGCCAATAAACCCCGGCTGAAAAGGGCAGGCTGCCTTGATTATGACTCGGCCAGGGTGCCGACGGATTTCGTGGCTGTGGAAAATGGGTCAGGTTGGGCCAGGGGTAGTCAGGGGGTGGTGTTGTTTTCCCAGGCGTGTTTGGCTGGTCATGTGCCGACAAAATCGCATACGGTAAATCTTGGTTTGGGAAAAAAGCGACCGTATCAGCCGTGACACTACCGGGCACGGCTCCTGGATTGTTCCACGCATACTGCTGCCCTAGGAAGCCATCAATCAGCTTGTTATGAAACAGCATCGAAAGAAAGTTCCATTCGCGGAATGGATTAGCCGGGGACGGCTTACTGTTATTAGTCTGAGGAAGAGGATCGAGCTCCAGGGAGGCGAGGTAGGGTGTCTTGGTAGTACCATTTAGAATTAAGTGTGAGTCGAAGTACCCAGTCTTCGGATTCCCAAGAGTCTTAAATATGCTGCTGGAAACCACAGGGACAATCTGCATCGGTGAAGAACCTGGTGAAACCTCATTCAGAACCTGACGTCCTGCCCAAAGCACTGCAGTGATACCAGCATAGACTTCAGCCGTTGGTGCATGCCCGGGACCAAACTCAAAATCCTGCGCCCAGATTACATAGCCACCATCTGCTGTGGGCGTCGCTTCAGTAGGCAGAGGAAACTCAGGGCCCAGCTCACCCGGCACCGTGGGTTGATAGACCATTACTGCATTGAGAATTTCTTTTGCCAAGGCAAGCCGACCGCTGGCTGGCACGGGGTCGGCTGAACTAAATAGGTGGCTTATGAACGGCCAGAGGTTTTTGCCTGCCGTGCCCTGTCCCTGTAAGGCAACTGACTGACCGACCACACGGGCATCAATCGTAGAATTTTCGTTCGTCCAATCACTCGTCCACCTCTGACGTTGTTCCTGGCTCGTTTCACCAATCACCGTACTGATCACGGTTGAAACACCAGTAGTTGGCATTGTGAGAGCGACGTTGGCATCATCGATCTCATCCAAAAAGTAGGCGAAACTATCAGTCCCACCCGTTACCGCAAGCAATTGACGGGGTTCCAGCTGCTCGATAGAAAGACCCCGACGCCGACAGATTTTGTCGGAGTGAGCCCTATGCTGTTTGACGGCCTTTCTTCCGAAACTAAAAAATCTTTTCATCATCCCAAACCCGTTGAACCAAAACTACAAGCCTTCCTCTTCTGTCGATCAACTCTAACACCGCCAATGATCTGAGGCACGGTATCGGCCAGGAAATTATTGAAACTTTTTTATTGAACGGATCTTGTTGATTTCGCAAGAAGTGGGCCGGCCTCTTAAAAGACTGCGACTGATCAGATTTTGCGACTGATCATTTACTGTTACGACTGATTAATAAGTCGCATTGAGTATCAGCAATTATTATCAAGTGCATAAAACGCCGGAAAACACGGCATTAAGAGAAAGATGAATGGGCGATATAGGATTCGAACCTATGACCCCCAGCTTGTCGAGCTGGTGCTCTAACCAACTGAGCTAATCGCCCGGGTCAATTCTTTTTATTCTGACCCCCAGTTCCTTTCAGTCAACCCGCTTTGTGATGAATCTTAAAAATGGTGTGGTACAATCCGTAGTTGTTGGTGTCGTGATGGCCACGGTACTGCCAAAATTGCCAGATTGGACTATGCCTCGGTGAACCATTTTCTTGCCGCCTTGCAACGCTTTGAACTGCGGTCAACAGGAAAATGGTTTCTTCTCTCAGCTATCATCGGCCTGGTTGCAGGCCTTGGCGCAATAGGCTTTCATGCCTTCGGACAAGCAGTCCAGTATACCGCGCTTCAGCAAATAGCAGGCTTCCACCCGCGTGAAGCAGCCGCCGAAGGCGCACTCTTTGAAGAAATTCCTGGCGAGGGAAATCAACAGGCTGACAAGACACATGAGCCAGAGGACCACAGCGGCTTTCAACCATGGATGCTGGTCCTTGTCATGGCTGGTGGAGGTCTTGCCTCTGGATTGCTTGTTTACACCTTCGCCCCCGAAGCCGAAGGCCACGGAACAGATGCCGCAATTGATGCCTTCCATAATAAACGTGGTGAAATTCGTGGGCGCATTCCTATCATTAAGACGATTGCATCTGCAATTACACTCGGCACCGGTGGGTCAGCCGGCCGCGAAGGACCAATTGCACAAATTGGTGCAGGTTTTGGCTCATACCTCGGTGGGTTATTGAAACTCCCTGCACGTGATCGCCGTATTATGCTCGCAGCCGGTATGGGCGCGGGTGTTGGGGCAATCTTTCGAGCACCACTTGCTGGTGCTGTGTTCGCCGGCGAAATTCTCTATCGCGATGCTGATATCGAAAGTGATGCCATTGTGCCAGCAGCGATCTCGTCAGCAGTTGCCTATTCTGTTTTCTGCCTTTGGCTGCCTCCCTCACTTCGCTTTGTGCCACTGTTCGGTGCAAATATTCGATACGCAATTGATTCTCCACTGGAGCTGTTGCCGTACGGTGCCATGGCCATTGTTCTGGCACTTGCCGGTGTCCTTTACATTCAAACGTTCTATGGCATCCACCATCTCTTTAAAAAGCTTTCCATCCCGCCCCATGTGAAACCACTGATCGGCGCCGCACTCGCAGGACTGGTTGGTGTTGGACTCTGGTTTGCCTTTGAGCAAAATCATGACGCACTTGCCGTTCTCGGCAGTGGATACGGTCTCCTGCAAAAATTGTTTACTGCAGGTGAAACAGTTGGGCCGATGCTCTTGATTACTGTTGCACTTGTTAAAATTCTGACAACATCACTGACTATTTCATCAGGTGGATCAGGCGGTGTCTTTGGCCCATCAATGGTCATTGGGGGCTGCCTCGGTGGAGCTGTAGGTATTGTCTTTCATTCCCTTTGGCCCGACCTTGTGAGGCAACCGCAAGCTTTTGCCATTGTTGGTATGGCCGGTTTCTTTTCTGGGTGTGCTCGGGCGCCACTCTCAACCGTTTTAATGGTCAGTGAAATGACCGGTGGGTACAGTTTGCTACTGCCAACACTTTGGGTTTCAACACTAACCTTTCTGCTAGGGCGTCGTTGGACGCTCTATATCAAGCAGGTGCCAACACGACTTGACTCACCAGCGCATCGTGGTGATTTCTTTGTTGATGTCCTTGAGGGCATCAAAGTAGACAATGTCTTCAAACGAGCTCCAGTTCTGAAGTTGATCCATGAAGGAACAACACTAGACGACATCGTTCACGCATTGGCAGAATCAGTCCAACGATATTTTCCTGTCGTCGATGCTCAAGGGAAGCTCGTCGGTATTTTTTCAGAAGAAGATGTGAGAGGATATCTTTACGACGACACAATCTGGCAGATTGCCAACGCTCGAGATGTCATGAACGGGAATGTCGTGACGGTTACACCGAATGATGATCTCAACACAGCTCTGGGCAAGTTTACGGCTACGAACGTCGATGAACTTCCTGTGGTTTCTGCTGACGACCGGCAGCAACTGATTGGTCTTATCACTCGAAAAGATGTGATTACAGCCTATAACTTGAGGCGTCTTGAGCACGAAAAAATGCGTCGGGCGGCTGAGGTGTATCAGGAACCAACAGGGCAGGCATAAGCCCGGCTTGTCCAAAGGACCGAAGGCACGTTACTGTGCCATAGTTGCATAGTGTTTTTACTTTCTTCTTGTATTTGAAAGACGAGGACGTACCCTTTCATGCCGACTATTCATCTTATCGATCCCAAGAAATCTTCCGCTTCGCCTGACCCTCGAACATTTCCTGAGGGCTCTCGTCTTGCAGACGTCGTTGCAACATTCGTGACAGAAAAGACGAAGAAGAAGAAAAGGCCGATTGCTGCAGTCCTTGCTGGAAAAGTTGTTGGACTCGATAGTCTTCTGCCAGAAGAAGAAGAGCCAACGGTTGAATTTCTATTGCCAGGTGACCCCCGTGCCCTTCCAGTCATGCGGCACTCGGCTGCTCATATTATGGCACGAGCTGTCATGCGACTCTTTAAAGGTGTTGAACTGGCCTTCGGTCCAACGGTAGGTGAAGGGTTCTATTACGACATGCGGGCCAAAGAGCCCATTACAGAAGAAGATCTTCCAAAAATTGAAAAAGAAATGCGGAAGATTATTGCAGAAGATGAAGCATTCGAACGGGTTGAAGTTGATCGCGAGAAGGCAATTGAAATTGTTCGTGACCTCGATCAGCCACTGAAGGTGGAGCACATTGAAACCGGTTTAGCGGAACACCCCTCGCTTTCATTTTATCGACAAGGTGAATTCGTTGATCTCTGCCGCGGTCCACATATCCCGAGCCCCGGGTGCATTGGTGGCTTTAAATTGACGAGCCTTGCTGGTGCCTATTGGAAGGGCGATGCAAACAACGCACAACTTCAGCGACTGTACGGGACAGCCTGGTTCACACAGCAAGACCTCGACCGCCACCTCGAAGCCTTAGAGGAAGCCCGTAAGCGAGATCACCGTGTGCTCGGAAAGCAGTTGGACCTCTTTACGATTAGTCCGCTGGTTGGTTCCGGTCTTGTCCTCTGGATGCCCAAAGGTGCGAGGTTGCGAAGTGTGCTCGAGGGATTTGTTCGAGAGGAACTTACCGCCCGTGGCTATGAGCCGGTCTACACGCCACACATTGGAAAAGTTGATCTCTACAAGATTTCAGGCCACTTTCCGTATTACGCCGATAGCCAGTTTAAGCCGATTGTGATGCATGAAGATGAACAGTATCTGCTGAAGCCAATGAACTGTCCGCACCACACGATGATTTATAAAGCTCGCCCGCGAAGCTATCGTGAATTGCCTTTACGACTTGCTGAGTTTGGCACGGTCTATCGGTATGAGCAGTCTGGTGAACTCGGTGGAATGACACGGGTTCGCGGCTTTACCCAGGACGATGCCCACATTTTCTGTACACCAGATCAGGTCGAACATGAGGTGGCTGGCTGTATCGACTTTACGCTGAAGGTGCTTGAAAGCCTTGCCTTCGATTCGTATCGCGTTCGTCTTGGATTCCGCGATAAATCAAGTGACAAGTATGTTGGTGACCCAGAGCGGTGGGACGAAGCAGAAGCAGCAATTGAAAAAGTTGCCCGCGAAATGAATCTTCCAGGCTGTGAACCAGAACCGGGGGAAGCAGCCTTTTATGGTCCCAAGATCGACTTTGTGATCAATGATTCGCTCGGTCGGGAATGGCAGCTTGGCACAGTGCAGTTGGACTATAACCTGCCGAGTGCCGAACGTTTTGATCTTGAGTACATCGGCTCAGATAGTGGTCGACATAAACCTGTCATGATCCATCGCGCACCCTTGGGCAGTATGGAACGATTCATTGGCGTTCTTATCGAACACTTTGCTGGTGCATTTCCTCTGTGGCTCGCGCCTGAGCAGGTTCGGATTCTGCCAGTAAGCGAAAAGAGTGAAGCATACGCCAGAAAAGTTGAAGCGGCTTTTGCAGCGGCTGGCTTGCGTGTGGGTGTTGATCTGGATGCTGAAAAACTTGGTGCCAAAATCCGCAAGGCACAGCTTGAACTGATTCCTGCGATGGTGGTGTGCGGTCCTCGAGATGAAGCCGCCGGCACGGTGAGCCTACGAGATCGGCTTGATGGTGACCTTGGTGCCATGAGTCTGGAGGCAGCGATCGAGCGCCTGAGTGATGAAAATGAACAACGTACTGTTCGGCACAAGCCACAACCACTTGGCATTGGCGGGTCAAAGCCTTCAGTGGCTGCCGACGACTATTGATACCGAGCATGAAGAAAACACTGTCACGGTTTGTTCTTCTTGAACACACTAGCCATCCGGATGATCCAACAGGAAGGCATTTTGACCTTCTGTTGGAGCAAGCAGATGTCTGCGAGACATGGCGGCTTGCCGATGTTCCTCGAGTCGAGGGGCCGGCAGTGGCTTCCACCCAACTACCTGACCATCGGCTTGTTTGGCTTGATCGAGTGGAAGGAGAAGTTTCTGGTGGTCGAGGATTTGCACGTCGAGTAGATAGTGGCTCGTATGTCTTTCTACATACGAGTTCTGCAGTTGAGGAGCGAGTTGTCAAATTGACGGGAGAAACTCTTTCCGGAGTTCTGACAATCACAAAGAAAGAAGCAACGCTTTCTCGTTGAGAGACAAACGGATTCGCTGGACAAGCCAAGGCCTGCGCAGTGGAAAGTGTTTCGAATAATCTCACAGCCGTGTTTTTGTATCTACCAAATGTCTCTTGAACATTACTGACTGCCTGAGGAGTAGCCTGTACTTCGACCGTCAGTTCGGTTCACTCATATTTTTGAAATAAGCAGTTGATCTGCTCCCTACCGCCACCCATATCGTTTCAATCGAAGGGCAAGGTAGATATAGCGGCGGATGTCGCAGGTTTTTCTGCCATGAATAAAAGGATTCTGCTTCGTCTCCTGGTGGGGTTTCCGAAGCGTTGTGAAAGGCATTGTGAAACCAAGGAGCTCGCGCTCCTTGGAACCGAACAACTGGAACCACGCGCATTGCTCTCAGCAACATCAAGTGTTGAGTTGCTTGTGATTGATCCCAGCGATAGCTCCAGTATGCCTGCCGGTCTTGTAATGCCAATGCAGGAGACCGATTACAGTGCGTCAACTCTTTTGGAGGCAAGCGTTGCACCCATTCTCTGGGGTGAAGGATTGGCTGATCCCGGACAACCTTCTGCCTGGGAACGTACCGGAATGCCACTGGGTGAATTCCATTCACGGCTGAATTTTTTCAAACGTGACACCATCGATCCACTTCTTGCGCCCGGTAATCCAAACTTTTGGCATGCCCATGACTTTTTCGTGAATCCCAGTGTCAATGAAAACGCAACACTCGAGAGTCTGATGCAAGCTGGTGAATCCGCTGCTGCACCGACAAATAACCTTTCGGTTTATTGGGTGCCAAGCCTGATGAACACAACGACCGGTGATTTTGTGACACCGCTGGACAGTTCCATTGCGTATTACGCAGTCCAGAAGCCTCTGGAACCAAGCAAGATCGTCGACATGCCTGCAGGGCTTTCGATCATCGCGGGGTCAGCCATGCCAAGAGAACGCCAGCCGACGGCGGTCATGTTCTGGAATTACATTGGTACATCAACGCAATATGACCATATACCGCAAGGAGATGAGTGGCAGGATTTACCGCTGCAGGCTGTCATCATGTTTCCTCAGTTCTGGGATGGGAAAAGTCTCGCGGGAACAAATTTCAAAGACCATATGGCTTATGATCGAGGCGGTGACGGTGGTCCAAGTAGCCATCCATA
>WLWG01000165.1_pt1 | contig 66501 bp, 72 predicted proteins | sample 6712871 | NCBI WGS metagenome assembly WLWG01 (sample SAMN12718693, study PRJNA515312) | sponge metagenome | isolation source: marine sponge | host: Mycale hentscheli | place: New Zealand: South Island, Marlborough, Capsize Point | collected 2003-05-01 | reverse complement strand
ACGATTGTAGCGTCTCTGTCACACTTGTAGCCTCGCCCGTAGGGGCCGGGGTAGTAATCGAAAACGGCTTCAATCTCTAGTTCATCTGCGTGCTCACAGAAGAAGTCATACCAAACTTTTGCTTCATGGTAGTTTCCGTATCCGCCGTATTTGCCGCCACGCCAAGAAAGGTCAAAAGCACGGCCCGTTCCGTGAACACTTGGATTACTTTTCCCTCTCATCGGCCTGACCAACCAAGAGCCATTATGCCATAGGCCCCCACCACTCCAAAACTTAATTTGGTTGATAAGTGCTTCAGTGCCTGCACGCCTGCCAGAACTGTTCCGGTCCCAGCCAGTATAGGGTCGTTTTGCCATGTCGGGGAATCCTTTTCGCTAGAAGTTGTGTAATCACTTATATTCTAGTAGGAATAGTTAGCCAAAATGGTTAACTTGGCTAAATTAGGTATTTAGCACCAATCCCCAGACATGTACCACGGCTGGCTCCAACAACCATAATGCCGCTCTGCATAGTCTGCAATCCGCTTAGCCTGTGCCAAGTTCGTGGAAGCGTCCAAAAGCATGTCACGAGTAATGCCAGCGTCCGTAAGCCAGCCGCCATGAGCCGCCCAGTTGATCTGAGTCAAACCGTAATCCTTGGTAGGGGAAATCACATCGTGCGTACAACGGCTCTCAGCAAACATAATTCGACCCAATTTAGGCAGACGATCTTCTGCCCAGCCAGCCGCCCTAGCCGTATCCCACCACTCGGTACACTGAGGTGTAGCGTTTGGATTATATCTGGTAGGTGACCCCGTGGAGGGCGAATCAGGAACGTTGTCCGTGCTCCACCCCATACCTTCTAGCAGTTTAACGTGAGCCGTTCGGGTTTGAGGTCCGTAGTCGCCGTCTACTGTAACGCCCAAGAACTCTTGTAGGTCTTTCACGTTGTCTCCGTCGCCCCAATTATACTCGTCTAATAGAATCGTTGTGACGGGTTCCAGTACGGTAAAGTCTATGTGGGGGACAGGATCGTAGTTTGGTTCTAGTACAGCCGTAGGTTCTTCTTCAATGGGTGCAATGTCGATAGGTGTAAGTTCCGCAGGGGTAAATGGCTGTACTTCAGGCTCGTTGATGTTTAGGGGGTCGTCAGCAGCACAGCCTGCCAGCAGTAGAACTGCTGCAAGGGGTACCAAAAACGACGTGAAAGATTTGGGAAACATGTTCGACTCCTTCGGGGTTGAAAACATATCTCTTTAGTCTACCAGACTATCGGTATGTGTCAATACCTGAATATATAAAGTTTTAGATAACTTTATATGGTAAGGCTAGGTAGTGGGTGGATCAGGAAACGTCACAGTCTCTGGAATCGGAGTGCCTACAGTCGCCGGGAGATCACGCAACGCCTGACGATACGTCGCCCACTCTGTCTTCTTACTGTCAGTTAGCGCACTGTCAGGCATTTGCGTCCAATCAGATGCTTGTAACATTACGTCTCTCTTTGTCCGCAACTTCGCACTTCTGTACTCGTCTAGGTCGTTTGGAACCACAACTTCTGGCGGTATAAGTGAAATATCCATAATCTACTCCTTACTGGTTTCCTGCCATCCAGAACACATACACTGTGGCGTTGCTGATGATAGTTGACACTGTGTAGTTTGAGTTACCATCCCCGTTGACCTCGTATGCACGGAACGTGATACTTGTTGAGTTGTAACTGGTGACAGGGAAAGACAACTGGTTGTCATTGTCGTTGCTTAGTTTCTGACGGGCACCAACGAAGGCGAAGTCTGGGGTTGCTCCTAGACCGTGGTTGATTGTGCCATAACCATTGCTGTCCACAACGACAGATGCGGCGGCACCTCTCAGGTCACCACGATGCCAAATCTTTGCGCTCGTACTGTTGGCGTACAGCGTTGACTTGTTGAAGTAGAACGAGCCACGGTCGGTGTAGATGTGGCAGTACGTCGTGTTCTGAGGGCCGAGGTCGATTCTGCCGTGAGCAGTCGTAATTCGCAGGTAGTTAGCGGACGACGGGTCGGACAGTTCTGGCCCGCCGTTGATCGACAGTTTCGGGGTTGCGTTTACCTCACCGCCGCTGCCTGTGATCTGGACGTTGCCGCTATCCGAAACAAGATTGATTGTTGACGTAGAAGAACCAGCGTTCGGGTAACCGATGTAGCCACGCCGCACATATGACGAGCCGTTATAGTTGTAGAACGCTAAGTAAGGGCGAGTCCCCGTTCCAGTAGCCCGAAGCGACAACTGCTCATTCGTCCCAGAACTATTGCGGATGTAGGACTGAGCGTTGATGGTGCCGTTTACGTCCAACTGAAAACCCGGATTTGGAGTACCGATCCCGACTCTGCCGTTAGAAGCGACCGTCATACGGGTTGAAGCACCAGTCTGAAATACCAGTGCATCTCCCTGAGCACCCATGCGCTGGGCGTACCAGTTACCCGACGTTGCAGAGTCCTCAAAACCGATATATGCGCCAGAGTCAGTAGATGTGACCCGAATGTTGGTATCGCTGGTACCACCATCGACGTGGAGTTTTGCGCCCGGACTGTTTGTCCCGATACCTACCTGAGCGTCGCTCTCAATCGTCATTACCGTGGTGTTGTTGTAGCCACGGAACTGGAGGTCGTTCGCAGACGTGTCATACACAATGCCACCACGAACTGAGTCCGTGTTATCACCAAAGTAAAGCGCCGGGTCCGTACCGTCGCTCGCAATGATCCGAATCTCAGGGTTAGATGATCCCCGTACTTCAAGTTCCGCAGATGGTGACGAGGTACCGACGCCGACACGGTTTGCAGACACATCTACAAACAGCGTACCCGAGTCAAAGTTCGCATCACCCGATGCAGTCAGTGTTGTAGCGGCAACAGTGCCCCCAGATAAGTTGGTGGCTGTCGTAGCCGTATCAGCATTGCCTGTCACATCACCTGTAAGATTGCCCGTAACATTACCTGTCAGAGCACCAATAAACGTACCAGCAACAAGACTTTCCGAACCAATCGTCCACCTATCATTTGTCTCATCCCACAAAAAAGAAACATTACTAGAAGAACCACGCTCAATCTCAATACCCGCATCCAAAGACGGAGTACCAGAAACATTAGAGTTAAGCAAAATAATGTTATCTTCAACAGTCAAAGTTTCAGTGTTCAACGTAACCGTGGTGCCGTTAACAGTCAAGTCGCCGCCAACAGTAACATCACCACTAGTAGTAAACGAGTTCGGAACATCATTAGTACGGCCAGCACCCTGAACCAAAATCTCGCCAGTATTCTGCTGAACACGAACAACTTTACCGATCTTCTGAACCAACTCAGAAGAACCCGTAGGCCGAGTCGTCGTCAAACCGCCAGACGCAGCAACGTACAACTCGTCACCCACGCTATAACCCGGAGTGTCAGTATCAATATTCTGCAAAACGCCAGAAACAACAACGTCGCCCTGACCATTGTTCGCCAAGTCCTGATCTAACAAACCCATAGCAGGCATCGTAGAAGCAGTCCCAGCCAAAGACGCTTCAACTTCCACGGCACCAGAAGCCCCCACAGCACCCGTAGCATACACAGGGGTACCCTTAGTCAGAGAGCCGCCACTTACGTTCTTTACAAGAACATGGATAGCACCGTACAAGTCGCCGTAAAAGCCGTCAGCCGTTACCGTAGACAACGTGATATCGTCATCAAGATTAACAGTGACCGACCCACCCGTGCCGCCACCATTCAAGTTCGTGCCAGCAACAATCTCCGTAATATCAGTGCCCGTATCACCAGCGCCGACAAAGCCCAACAGATGCGACGCCTTGCCCTCTACGAAAGAAACCCAAATACGGTCACCAACAGCAGGAGTAAACCCAGTAAAAGGAACATTCTCATAAATGTTGTTCAAACCTAAACGTGGAACCTTCACCGAAACATAGTCACCATCAATAGCAACCACATCAGCAATATAGAACCCTGACGGGCTGATACCACTAGTGTAAGAATTGTTTCTACTTGTTCTACGAGACATAATTACCTCCGCCTACCATGGCTGTCCTGCTCCGGGCGTTACACCGGGGTTACGAACCTTTGCTGCTTCCTCAGCGTACTCCCTCGGAGGAAGATAGTTGTTCAAATACTTGATCCACTGAGTCATCATGTAGTTAACCCCGGCATATCCGTCTGCTTTAAAGTTACCATAGTTCCATGGATACGGCAAGGGCAGTCTCTTATTCGCACGAACATACTCCCAACCCTTAGAACCATTAACCACCTTATCAGCCCAGAAAATATCTGAAATCTGAACAGTCGGAGTCGTCGTGGTGGTCGTAGCCACGAACCCTGAAGAACCTCTGACATAATCATCTGTCTTAATCTCAGCCCAGTCGTCAGCATCCCACACACCATCGGCAGGAAGGTTGTTTGCTTTCTGGAACGAAAGCACGAACCGCTGCGTAATCGGCCCCCAAATACCGTCAGCAGTCGTGCCGATAGCCTGCTGGATACGCTTCACACAGTCACCTCTAGCGCCTTGAGTGAACGACTGAAGTGCGCAAGCGGCCTCGCCGTCATCTTCAGGTGAGGAACCAGAAATAGAAACCAAAGCAGACGGGGACGCAGAATAGTTGACTTTATCTACCATAAATATAGTGAAGTGATCAAGCCCGTTCACGCCAACGACCGCCCCCGGATAGATCGACAAAGACGACTCGTTTTTGATAAGTTGCGCAGTCATAGTAGCCGCAGACCTGCCATCTGTCGTGCGACGGGCACTCAAAGAAGAAGCAAAGAACGGATCGGTTTCTTCCGATGGAACATTGATATTCAGAACAGCCTGATTATCCATGATGAAATCCTGCGAAGCAAAAAACAAGATACCCTTTGCCTCAAAGCACATAAAGTCAAGATCACGACACAAACGCTGCAAAACGTCCATCGTGGACTCATCTTTATTGTCGGTTGACTCTCTCATGATTTGGCCGTCTACAGGAGAACTCTCCCCAAAGAACCTTAAGCCAACTCGTTGTGCTGCACCTGAAGCAAACGTAGTTGGTGAAATAGCGCCAAAGTTTTGCTGCCCTTTTTCTCTGCGAAGTTTCTGGGTTGCCTCCAGACGTGCCGTGAACACGCATGAATCACGACGATCATGCTTAACTTCCACAGCAGAAATTTCGTATGCAACCTCGTCGTAAACCACTCTGCGACCAATCATAAAGTAGTTGCTGTTGTGCATCTTGAAACCGGGATCGTGAACGGTCACTTTGATTTCGCTGACAGATGATGCGCTCAAAGCAAAAGTTAGTGCTGTAACGGAGTCACGAATCTCAACGTTCTTTTCCCCGACTTCACCGACAGTGATAGATTCAACTAGATAACTCATGGTATCAACTCAATCACCTAAGAAATAACACCGGCAGCACGATCTAATTCTGCTTGTTTCTCTAGACGTTCTAAAGTTTCTAGCCTTCGCTGTTCTTGCTGGGCCTCATAGGCGGCAAGGGCCTCATAATAATTTCCCTGCTCCTGTGGGGGTCTACTAATAGGGGAGTTATCAAATGGATTTCCTGTTGCCCGTGACTCATTGTCGTCTTCTTCATTGTTATCGCCGCCGCCCTTCGTATAGGTATTCTTGGCAGGCTCAGCCTCCTTAGTTACAGCCTTCAACTCCTGAATCTCCTGCGTAAACACAGGAGTCTCAGTCAACTGAATACTGACCTCCGCACGCAAAGGCTCACCAGCATTGTTGCGATACGACACGTCATAACTAAACTGAGTGATCACCACGTTGTAAGCCAAAGAAGTCAAACCGTAAGTAAAGTTACACGGGTGAGCATTAGTAGCAATGGTCTCTAACTTCTCCAAAATGCCTGTAATCGGAACAGCCCCACCACTGCCTTTGTCTGCAATAACAGCCTGAAACGACACTGTTCTTAAATTTGGATTCTCCAAAAACAAAATAGGCTTCTTGCCCGGACGAGCAATCTCAACAGTCTTACCAGCCAACTTATCATGCTTGATATTTTGAGGCCCAAACGGAAAAATAACTTGAAGGCTTGTATTTCTGTTCCTCATAAGGCGATCCCCGGACGGAACAGGCTCTACATCCAACGGAAGTGTTTGCAACTTCGCCCGTGGAGGAACGGCAGACCTAAACCCATTAGGGTTTACAACTATGCCGTTTGTTGATGTAAATGATTTCACGATAGTAGGCATTATTTCATCTCCCTAATCATTCCGAATTGCTTCCTCGGCCTGCACGCTGAATGCCACCGGGATTACCGCCGCTGTCAGCGGACTCGCCCGGAATTGACTCAATATTGAATACAACCTGACCACTCGTCAAGTTGTTCTCAGAAACCTCACCAGTAATATTGAACGCAACAGGGTTACCAGTGTTCTCGCTAATAAGTTGCAACAGGCCAATTTGTGCTTCCTGTAAGAAACCGTTCTTAATCATAAAGTCAACAGTGGCTGCTGCCGCACCCTTACCACTTGGCCCCTCATAGCCCTCGTCTAGTTGCGCTTGTACGGCATCAAAATCACCAGTCCTAAACGCACTGCCAAATGCATACTGATCTCCGGTCGGGCGATCGCCGGTAAACATTTTATTCATAGCAAACAACTTGAATGCATTGGTACCTTCTGCACCAGCAACTTGCGCAAAAGCACCAATATCGCCACCGATCAAACCCGAGCGCAAACGCTCACGCTCAGTAGAAATACGCTGAATCTCACCGCTCACACGCTCAATACTGAAACCACCATCGCTGTACGACTCGTACAGGCGCTCAGCGCCGCCCTCACCCAAACCGTACTGCTGCTCCAACTGATCAAAGATAAACATTTCCTGATCACGGATACCAAACTGGCTCAACACCTTTGCATCAAGTTCGCCAGAAGCAACTTTCTCACGAATCTCTTTCAAACCACTCAAACCCGCAACATCTGCGGACATGCCGCCAGCAATCTCCGCAGCAGCAAACCTGTCCACAAAATCAGACACGGTGGCATCATCAAATATGCCCTCATTAGTTTCACCAATCAAGGTATTCAACATATCGGACGCACTATCAAATCTGTTAGCGACACCCGCCTGAGAAGTACTAAAATCAGGAAGAACCAAACGGCTACGATCAATAACAGGACTGTTTAGGAGGGCAACCAAACCAGACGCTGCCGTATCGTTAAAGTCAGACATGGGGTCAATGCCCAACGCTTCTAAAGACTGCATGACTGTTTCCGCACCCATACCTAATGCTTTAGCAATGTTGTTGATTTGGCGATCCATAAAGTCTACAGCGCCCTCTAGTTGACGCTCTAGTTGATCACCATAACCGCCTTCGGCTAGCAGTTTAAACATTTCATCACGGTGAACTGAATTAGGATCAACCCCTGCTGCACGCAAGAAATCTCTGAACTGACGTGTATCGCCCTCCACCCTGAGTTCACCGGTCTCTGGATCAATTGCAGCACTTACAGCAGCCTGATACATCTCTAACATACTTTGGCCTTGATTGAACGAAGCCGAACCTGCCCCAGCCAAAACCCCGCCAGTTAAGCCACCAAGAATAGCCACAGAAGCATTCTCTGCCGCTTTCTTCAGACGCCGGTTACCACGAAACGCAGCAACCCCTTCCATGATACCGCCAACAGCAGCACCAATCAAAATACCGGCAGTCATTGTTATAGGAGCAAACGGTCCACCCATAGCCCCAATAGTCGCACCTACGCCCGCACCCGCAAGAATGCCGCCGCCCGTAAATTTACCAGTTTGGTAGGCTGATCCACTATCATCAAATCCCAACTTAAACGGGTTGCCAACAGTTTTCTCTAAGTGCATTGCTGACAAAACACCGCCAACAGGACCTGCCACTTTGCCTAACAAGCCACCGGCACCGCCTGACATGGCTATACCTGTCCTACCTACAACGTTTCCGGCCCCCACAAACCCTCGGGCTTGAAGACCCGCTCCAGCGTTAAAAAGCCCATTACCGGCCCGTGCCGTAAGTCCTCCAGCCCCAGCCGCTCCTGCCCCGGCACCAGCCCTAGCCATACGGCCACCCATACCCATTTTCCGGCCACCTAAGAACATCAACCCCATGCCCATTCCAAAACTGCCGATTAAATCAGCAACCATCGCAATCGCATCAACTAACGTACCAATAATCGGAGCCAAAAAGTTTAAAACATCTGCCAGTCCGCTCAGCGCATCAGGAAGCCTTTCCAAAATCGGAGCAAACCGACCAAACACATTAAACAAAGCAGGGATAACTTCAGAAGCCAACGTATCCAAAATGTCGGACAACAACGGCAACTTATTAAAGAAACCCATCTGGCCATTAGCCAACTGATCAAACAGTGCGCCGAAAACATTACCAATCGAAGTACCGAACTGCATAAACGCATCAGCATTCTCAACAATCAAAGCATTGAACTGCTGGAACAAACCACGACCGCCAGCAGCATCACCCATCGCCCTGAACATGTCCATCACAACATTAGCAGCAGGCTCCAAACGACCCAAATAGTCACCAATCGCACGGAAGAAATCACGCACACCCTGAAAGAAGTTAACAAACGACTGACCCATCTCCTCAACACGGCCCATGTTGTTGATGATGTTAGAGCGAACAAACTCGCTGATCTTATCAACAACAGTAACCAGCGTGGGAGCAAACGACTCGGCACCAAACTTCTGAAGAACACCAGTCATCGCAATAATATCTTCACGCAGAATGCGAGAAATCTGCAAGAAAGCATCACGGAACGGGCCTAGCAGCGGCTCACCAATATCCGCAAAAATACCTTTAAGACCAGCAAACTCTGTTTTAAGAGTTCCGATCATAGTGTTCGCCATCGTTTCAGCAACACCAGAGAACGCCCCCGTAGTAGCGCCGCCACCAGCGACAGTACTCATCAAGCCGCCCATCGTGGTCACTCCACCAAGCGAACCCTGCTGGAAGCCAGCCGCACCACGAACAGCGGTACGGGCCTTAGTGAAATCTCCCGTAGCGAAAGCAGCCGCCAAAGACTGAGCAGCCTTAGCGTCACCACCAGTAATGTTAAACAACTGACGAGACAAAGCGTTGGCCTGACTTCCACGTACCCCTGCCCGAGCAAACGAACCAGTGATTGCGGTAGAGGCTTCGCTGCCCAAAAGGCCGGTCATGCGGGCACTGATACTACGGTTTAGAGTTGAAGCCCGAGAACGACCAGATTGACCGCCACCAAGGAACGGGCTAAGTTGTGCTTCTTGGAACTCACGCATCGCTGCCGCAGCCACGGCCAAAGAAGTAGCAACACCTGCTGCCGCAACCGATAAGCCACGCAAAGATGCCTGATATGCTGAAACAGCAGCACGGCCTGTAACAAGCGCCGCCTTAGCGGCAAGAAGCCCTGCTGTAAACAAACCAATCTGGCCTGCCAAAGCGATGAAACTGAACTTCGACAGCGTGGTAACAAACTTAGTGAGAACTCCTGTGACCTTGCGGAGTGTTTGCCCCATCCGGTCAAACTTGCGTGTAACCCGATCTGTGTTCCGATCCATGTCACGGGTCTGACGGTTAAACGCACGAGAACGATCTTCTAGAGCCTTGAGGCGGCGTTCAATTGCAGCAAGGTCATTGCTGATATCAGCATCGACCTCAACCTTAATTACAACTTTTTCTTCGACAGCCATATTCGCCCCTAAAACAAAGAAAACCGGGAATCCCTATAGAGTTATTCTACAGAAATTCCCGGCTCTCAGTAGCCACCTTGTACACCTCTACGTTGTCTATCACGCTCAGCATGATCGTGAGCCAACGCTTGAGCAGCAGCCAACCTAATTAACCACTCATCATAATCAACGTTTAATAGTTGGATGGGGTCACAATGAAACGCCTCCGCAAGTCTCGCTGCGGAACGAATCCTAACATCTTGGGCTAGTTCGTCTACTAGCCCTTGGTAGGGTCCTCAGCGTCCACGTCGTCGCCGTAACCAGCGTAGTCAAGAACCTTCAAAGCAACAGACTCAAGATGCGGGTCAACTCCATAGAATGCACGAATAGCATCTGGGAGCGGACGATCTGTACCAGTCATCTCCATCATAATCGGAGAAGCAAACGTAACGATGTTACCGGAATCATCAAGCACCAGATCATCATTGTAATAAATACCAGTGACGGTCTGACCCACAACGTAGCAGGAGAACTTGATTGAATCCAACTCGTCAGTCTTGCGGTTCGTGGAGTTACGACGCCACGCCTTCAACTGCTCGTTAGTGATGTTCGGGGAGAACCGAACGGTAACGCCCTTACGCTCAGGAACAGGCATCTCAATCTCAGGACGAGTAACTTCCTTAGAAATCTCTTCCTTCAACTGATCCAGTACTGTGAGTTTCGTGGACTTCTTCTTTTCGGGCGGAGCAGCAGCATTGTCTGCACCGGCCACTTCAATGATTTCGTTATCAGTATCCATACTAGGTATGATAGTAATTTCTGTGGGGGCTGTCAACTAATCACAAAAATTAGTCAACAAGCGCCTTCCACGTCTTCGGACCAACAACTCCATCAGCCGCAAGGCCCTCGTCCCGCTGGAACTGCTTCACAGCACGCAGAGTCTTCGAACCGAAGTCACCGTCAACACCAGAGTTCTTACGAGGACGAGAAGTCAACTTGTAACCGTTCTTATCAAGCATCTTCTGAAGGAACTCAACAACCGGACCCTTGTCGCCCTTACGAACCACAGTCTCCAAACAAGCAGCGATAAACTCAAGGGCCTTAGCCTGCTCAGACTTAACCGAAGCCGCCTTAGGAACCTTGATCTCACCCTTGACCGGGAACCACTCCATCTTGCCACCTGACACTCGGCACGGAGAATGGTGCCACCACTCTGAAGGAACCGTTTTGACGATGCCATATTCGGCGGCGATCTTGTTCACCTGCGTGGTAGAGATAGCGCCCTTCTTGATGATGCGGAAGTCAACTGCATAACCGTAACCATCAAACTTTGGTTGGCTCATATGGTATGAACCCTGAAAGCCTGCGCTGGTCACACGGTCAGGATTCGCAGCCAGATTGAAACCGGGCTTACGGCTCTTGTAACCGTCATACAGGTACTTCTGCTGCTGATAGGTGCGAACGCCCGAAACAACAGACACCTTGCCCTTGATTCGTGGATCAGCAAAGAACGCTTCCAGACGGGCCTTAAACTTCGGATGAAGGTCCTTGACATTCACCCGACTACTAACTGTAGGGATACTCATGATTTACCTCATGTAGACAATAGATGTTTTTAGAATACAACATTGCTAGACAAACTGCAAGCAGTCCACCGTAAATAAGAAAAGGCGCTACCCACGTAGCGCCCTTCCTATAAGTTTTATTTATTTAGATCACGCAGCAGGGCTGACCTGACTCACCGCAAATGTCAGTGAGAAAGAAGCAGGAGCACCCGATGAAGCGTCACCGTCAGGCTCAGTCAAGCCAACGAGAAGCACCTTCGGATAAACACGCTCTGAACCAACCTCACGCAACTCACAGTTGAGAGTCACGATAGTAAGGTCGTAGTAGGTCATGCCAACAAGCGGACGGATTTGTGCAAGTCTGGGGATATCGGTATCAGGATTGAAGAATCGACTGATCGTAATGTCGCCAATTTCAGCAGGAGCGCAAAGTACCTCAGGGAACGTGCTGTTACCATCGTATACCTTCTCAACTGCGGCACTAATCTCACCACCGCTGACGGTAGCGAAGTAGTCGTCCCAGTTAGGACCAGTACCATGGCCCACGTCGTTACGTGCTACAATTTCCGCTACAATCTGTCTCTGAGTTGCCTTAGCCATTTATATTCTCCTTAAATAATGGGAGCCGACAAGTTGCTCTTAGTGATAACAATATCAATCAAATCAGCAACGCCTGAAACTCGCACGCCGACCTGAGCCTTCACAACACCAGTTGCCAACTGAGTTGCAGGGTTAATGTTTGAGTTAACCACAACGTTGTAACCGGGGTCAATCATAACACCGTCATCGTCGTAGGCTTCAAACAGACCACCAGCAACACGGATCGGATCAAGGAAGCCCTTGATTGAGCCTCGGATTCGACCGAACAGTCCGCCTCTACCGTCAATAGTTGAGAAGACGAAGCGCTCCATGCGAGTCTCCACACCATCAATGATGTAGTTTAGGGTGTCCTGCTGAGTGATGTAACGCCAGTTGGCCTCATCGTTAGATGCCGAACGGGCACCGTAAACACGGATTGAGTTGCCAACCTTACGCAGAGCGTTCACACGGGCCGCATCAAGTGCATCGCCCGTAGTGGGGGTGACATCCTGAGCCAGAGCCGTAATGGTGCTAGCCGCTGAAATGAGGCCAGCGCCTGCACGCCACGGGCCACCCGCCGCCTGAACTGCACGAGCACGAGCCGCCGCAGCGTAAGCCTCAGGCGAAATCGTTACCGTGCTGCCCTGAACCGTTGATTCGCCAGTAGCCAACTCTGAAGCATTCGGAGCCGGAACCTTGACATGCGGCCAGTAGAAAGCCATGCTCTTAGCGTTAGCGTCAGCGTAGTAAGAAGCAGCCGAAGTCTTTGCAGCAGCCGCACTATCGCCGGAAGCGAAGCCGAGAAGGGCAATACGCTTGTTATCCTTAGCATGATCACGGAGACCTTCCCAAATCGTTGAGCCAGTCTGACCCGGAGCGCAAATCGCACCCGGACCAAGGTTCACGCTAACGTTACCCATGGCCGTAACAATGTCTGCCGCCGCAATCGCATCACCGTTAGAACCACCGCTAAGGGCAGTCTTGGTGTTTTCGGTAGGATCAGGATCGTTGGCCGTACCAGAATCAGCAGCCGTGATCAGATGGTTGACCTCTGAAGCGTTCAGAACGTTGATTGCATCCGTGGTGGATGTAAGGTCACGAGTCCGAAGCAAGAGAGCGTCGTCTAGATAAATTTCAATTCGGAAACCAGAACTGTCAGCATCGACAACATCAACATCAAGGTTGTCTGCCCAAGCACCAGCGTTCTTAGCGGTGATGGTCATCGTAGCCGAACCAGCAGAGTCAACAAGCGAAATTGAGCCTGCTCCGCTGTTAGAACCAAGAACTCGCATTACCTGACAACGGCTTCCGCCCTCGTCAAAGAACGTCTTCACGTGCGAGTAAAGGTTTCCTGACTTATAGTTTCCGTAGTAGGTGGTGAAATCGCTGAAAGACCTAAGAAGCGTAGGCTCGTCCAAAGGACCACGCTCGGTCTCACCAACCATAAACACCTGACCTGATACAATGTCGCCAGTACCCACAGGACCAGTGCGCACTGCGGTTGTAATATTAACTCCCGGCATGTTTAGCCTCCATATTCATTAGATTACAATACCAGTATTGTCTGCCCTGCGGGCAAAACGCAAAGCGTCTGCTCTATCAACTATTATATTACCACCAAACGTCTAGCAGTCGCCGGAACTATACTATTAGTTGAAACGATCCAGATCAACTAGCAGCAGGCGTAACCGAAACAGAAGCAGACGAATAGTCACTTGATCCAGCCTTGTTTATAGCCGCAACTCTAAACTTGTAGGCTGTACCATTATTAAGGCCCGTGGCAATGTAGGGAGGATCGTCTGAACCTGTATCAGACACAGTGGAGGTCCAAGTTGTTCCACCGTCCGTAGACTGCTGAATTGCGTAGCCAGTAATCGGGTGAACCCCGCCGTTCCACGTCGAAACATCCCACGTCAGCGTCACCTGCGCATTACCGCCAACAGCAATCACATTAGTCGGAGCGTTTGGTGTAATCGCAATCTTAGATACCGTGGGCTGACCATCCTGCATCACGCCAAGTGCGTCCACATCAATAACCTCATTAAGTGTAAGATCATACGCAATATAGGCTCCTGCAAGCAACCGTTCACCCTTAATCAAAGTTAAATCAGAAAATTCTTCTCGGATTGTCCCTTCATCAATCTTTGGATAACACGGTACAGTAGAATCATGGGCTGACAGAGACGGCCCATCCATAAGCGCCTCTCGGACAACAGTAGTAAGGTTATCTCGCTGCTCGGTTACAGTCTCAGCACCGTTTGCACGTGCCCACACGTAAGTCCGCATCTCATACCCAACCCGATAGTTCGGATCAGCATCAGATTCGTAACCGTCACGAGTAACAGAACGAGTGTTGATGACAAGTGTGATAATCGTCGGCCATCTATCCAAAGCAAACGGCTCGTAACTCAAATACCGAACAGGATCAGGTAGTTGAGTCGTGCTCAACCCCCAGTGGTTACGGTACGTCACCAATCTGGCAGGCATGTCGTTTGACAGATAATTAGACACATAATTTTTTGCTAGTCTAGGTCCTGACATCATTTTAGATCAAAAACCCTTTCATAGCGTCCGAGTAGCGAACGCCAACTGTACCATGAACAACATACTCACCAACTACTCTAGCAGTTCTGTTAGCCATTAGAGGTGGATAAAATACGGGCTTACGTTGAGCCATATTCTCAGTGCCCGCTTGATGGAACTTTGCGTAAGGAATCCGGGTACCAAACTCGGCAGTCCGTAAACCGATATCCCGAATAGCGCCACGGCCACTGTTCATCGTCAAACTGCTTTCCAAATCACCAGTACGGGCAAGAACGCCTTTAGCCCCGTAGTTCTCTAACTTCCAAGAAGCATACTGCGGATCAAGCGGTTGCCAACGGAAACCCGATGCTGCACCCTCAGTCCTAAAGTTCTCACGGTGAGCCTTCTGCAACTCTTGCAACACCCAGCGGAAAACCGGCTTAAAATCCTGCGAACGACGAGTCATTGCCGCAAAGCGCCTGCGAACTCTGCTCAAATCAACGTCTGTAATTTTGACCTGAATACCCATATCAGGCCACCCTTACTCTACGATACCTCTTAATGCTTTGCAACTCTCGCTCAGAAAAGCCAGTCTCCAAAGGAGCCACGTTACGGGTATTCAACTCTTTCAGGCCAACCACATCATCATGCATGTTCTGCATCTCACGAGTAGCCGCACGCAACATCAGAATCTTGAACGCCTTAATATTTGTTCCATCTAATCCGGCAGTGTATGTAATAGTGATTCGATCATTCGCATAAGCATTAAACAACTCAATACCAAAATCACGAGTAATGTAGTCACGCTCAGCAACCTGAGCAGTCGCCGTAGCAGATGCCGAAGCCGGAGTAATGCTCACAGACGAAACAGAAATGACAGGACTGTTCTCTAAATACAACGTGTACATAGGGGTGTAGATGACCCCCGGAGAAGTCAAACTCGTGGACGGATCAGTAGTATAGTTGTAGTAGTACTGTTGATTGACAACACCACGGCCCACATCTGGTACACGGTATGTTTCGGTAAACGAAGTTTGCTCAACTGGGCGACGCAAATACGCTTCAAGTTCAGCCTGTAGCCCATCAATAATAAACTGAGCAGCGTCTTCCTGCACGTTCGTAAGGCTAATATCCATGTATGTGGTTATGTCTGAAACTGTAATCAACGCCATCTCGTCACCCCAAAAAATACAATTAAGAACTTTATATACTACCTGCGAAGGCGACTGGCACCACCACGAAGAGCCTCAGCCAAGCGGCGGCGGAGGCGGGTAATTAGGCCCGGACGCCGAGCAGACGCATCCTCGTCATCAAGTTCTACGTCATCAACATCAATCGGTTCTGGCATAATTCCTCCTAGATAACATCTGCCTCATCTATATGATACCGTACCTTGACAGTATCTACAGATTACTCCTTAATCGAAAGCCATGGGATAAAAGAAACTGCCGTCTAGTAGCATTAGCCCAATCGCAGAATATCCAACAATGTCCAGATAAGTGTCATGAAGAGACTCGTTCTGGGCCTCTCTGCCATTTGAGATAAGGTTCTCTAGGCGGGCCACTTTATCATGGAGACGAAGAAGCAACCCTGACTGCCCAAACCTCGCAATGTTGTTCGGACCATAATCACGCTGCTTGTTACACAGAGTGATAGTCGTTTCTTCCATATTGAGAAGCCCGCTGGCCTCAACAGATAGTCTACCTAAAAGTTCCCATTCTTGAGGAGCAGGAGCAGCGTCCTCCACCCCAAAATACGAATTAATCATACTGTCCAAGTGCTGTCTAATCTCATGGTTCCAGTCAGCAGTAGGCTGATTCAGACTAACCGAAAAGATGTTATCGACATAAACACTTGCAGATGCGTCCCACGTTCCCGCAGGTGCAATAAAGTTAGTTACTGCCATTAGACTTACCCATCGCAGTAGAAACGCCAACCTTCAAGAAGTACAGCATCCAGACCAAGCCGGTAAGGGAAAAAGCATCAGCGTAGCCGATGCCCGGACTGAACAACTCAACGTTCTCCCAAGCCCGATTAACAGTAGTATTAATGAACATCAACGCCAATGCACTCAACGCATTGAACACAGCAAAAGCGAAAATGCCGCCAGTGAACGATGCGACCACCGGCTGCTTGCTCTGCTTTTCTTCTGTAAGTTTACTCAAAATCGTTTCCCACTCTTGGGGATTCTGCGGACTAGACATAACTCTCCTTTACTATTTGATGTACTCGCTGTCTAGATAAACCGTAACGTCGTGCAATTGCCGACAAAGATATACCTGCCTTGTGGCTTTCAACAATCTTCTCGTTACGCTCAGTTACTTCATTTTTAGACTTTGGTCCGGGCCGCACAGGACCCCACTCCCATGTGGACAGTGACTCCAGTAGTCTGATGCGCTCATCAGACAACCCATTCTGCTTATACCGAGTCCTCATGTAACTTACCCAGTTGCCCAAGTTAATCTCTTCGCCATCAGGTAAGAACTCTGTGTGCCCACTGGGCGGCATTGCATCACCGTACCGATTCTGGTACTGTACCAAAGCAGTGTAATGTTTCTTCCAACGCTCATGGTGGTTCATGAATCTATGATAATACAATGGGGGCGTGGTGTCAAGTGGACGTTAAGATAACTCAATTTCTTTTGAAAGAGACCTCAACCGACGAACCGTCTCAGCGGTGCCCACTCTCTCTGACCACGTAACAATGTCTTCTTCCACTTCTAACTCAATCGCTTCCCAACAGCGAATAAACTGCGGGCGATAAAGAGCGGGAACGGCATCTACCAAATAGAAGAAATCGTCCACTTCGGGATACCCACTGTAACCACACAGCGAAGCAAGAGCAAAAGACAAAGAAACTTTACCGTCTTCAGTCAGCGGAATAGTCGTTGACACTCCACGAGTCTCAACCAAATCGGCAAGATACGACAAATCGACAAAGACTTTACTTTGCTTTAAATCCCGAAGAGTAGACATACTCTTATCCTAAACAAAAAGCGGGGTCCGGTTCAACTGACCAGACCCCGCCTAGATAAGTTTGATTGCCTATCGGTTACCGGCACTTCAACCGATATCCACAATCTCCTCCTTCGGGGTTAGCCTACTTGCCGGTACAAGTATTAATCTACCCCCGAAACTTTCGCCAGATTGCAACTTTAGAAATTATAATACTGGGCTATCCAACAAAGTCGTCACCCGGATTCCACGAACAACCAGTCAAACCGCCTGCCCGCAGAGCCTTCAAGGTGCGGATAGTTTCATCCACGTTTCGCCCAGTATCCAACTCGTTCACTGTGACCGACCTGATAGTATTGAACTCGTCAACAATGTACGTGGCACGCAAAGCAACACCTTCAATAGTGTCCTCAATGCCCAAAAACCTAGACAAATACAAACCAGTGTCAGCGCCTAGCGTATGCTGAATGCTACCGATCAACTCATTAGACTGCTTCCAGTTCAACTTACAATACTCATTATCCCCACTGAACCCGACAACAGCAACGTCCTCGTCTACAAGACGATCCATGTCTCTAATCTCAGTAGGGCAAATGAAAGTAAAGTCCTTCGGGTAGAAGTAGAATACTTTCCACATTCCGTCAAAGTCGTCAAGAGTAACATCCATAAACTCGTTGTCTGAGTTGACTCCGACCATACCAAAAGCAGGGAATTGTTCTGTTACACCAATCATACAGATATACTACCTACGTTTGAAGTAGTATGCAAGTATTGCTTTCCACATTATCGGATAGGGCAAGCACCCGTAGCGCACTCTGCGTCGAACTCATCGTCGGACATGATCGTGGAACCAGTCAACTGCTCGCCAAGCGGTGACGTAGTGTTAAGTACGTGCTCGTACTCTTCCTTTGTCAACTCGCCCATCGGAGCCTGATCGAACCCGTGCTCACTGTGCAACAGGAACGAAACGGACTTCATCTCGTGCCAATGCTCAGCAAGATACGCACGGATACCGTCAAGTTCTTCGCTCTTGTAGTAGACAGTCACGGAGATAGCGTTGTCAGCCCAAACCTTCTGCAAGCGGCGAACAAGGTCCATCTGCTCAATCGCAGTCATGTCCTTAGCCTCAAGCGTGCCGTCAGGGAACGCACACGGGAACTCAACAACAACCGTGCGATGATCCTCTGAACCATCAAAGTTGCGAAGCGGCTCAACATAGAAGCCCTTTGACCGGCAGTAGTTGACCAACACGTCACCCGAAGCCATACGCATACGTTTCACGAAGTACTGACTGAAGCCCGGATGGACGCCGGGAGTAACACCCGGAAGAAGGCTCAAAGTACCAGAAGGCTTGATCGTGGTAAGGCGAACAGACTCAGGCCAGCCACGCTCAGCCGACCACTCGGCATCTAGCGCACGCAACGAAACATAGGTCTTATCAAGCCAGTCAATCTTGTCCATGGCCTGTGTAACACCAGTAATACCAAGACCAAGACGCATGTTCTTTGAAGTGATCTTGTCCGATGCGGGATCAAGGTACGACAGGGCAGCAATAGCCTTCTGAACCTTGTACAACAGGTGTGCAACATCCTTCAACTCTTCAGGAGAGTCAATCATGGGAAGGAAAATTTCAGACAAGTTGCAAGACTCCCGGTTAGCCAACGGGATTTCTGCGCAAGGATTAACGCCGACAATAGACGGGTCAGGGCGCTCTTCGCCCATACGGCCAAACTGGCGTGAAGCCTCAAGGTTGAAGAAACCATACGGCTCGCCGTTACCCTTGTAGCCTTCCCAAATCAGTTCAGGCATGTTCTTCATCTGCTCAGGAGACACGAAAACAGTGTTATTCGACATGGCTCGCTCAATAGGAATGTCTCCCAAGTCCCAACGCTTCGCCATCAAGTACTGTTCGTCATCAATACTTCCGACCGCAATCTCGGCACTCCGACGAACGTTACCTGCCACCACGATAGAACCAATAATGTTCATACAATCCAGAACTTCAACTGAAGTAAGAGTGCGGCCAACTGCTCCATCAAGAACTTCACAAATCTTCTCCACACCTGAAATCAGAATGTCCGGGCCAGAAGCAGTACCGCCAAAAGTCTTGATCGGCACGCCCGCAGGACGAATAAGATGCGTGGCGAAACTCATGTACTGCGGATCATCGTCGTCGCCAAGGTAGCACTCAAACACCTTGCGGATAAGATTGCCCCAACCCTCACGGGTATCGGGAACGATGAAGTCAGAGTCGTCGGCATCCTGATGAGAGACCCACGCAGAACGAACAACGCCAAGACGCTCAGGCTTATCGCAAGAAAAACCAACCCCGCCACCAAGCATCAGGCGCTCAACTGCCCAAGAGAAGTCAGTGGGCTTCTGAACGTCAACAAACCAACAGTTGACAAGGCTGTCGCCCCCGAGGCGCTGATTGTTCTCCGTGCCCAACTGCCACAACATGCGACCAGCAACTGAACCCTTAAGGTTGAAGAGGTAATCGTACAACCGCTTAGCCTCATCCGCCGTCAACTGCGCACCGATTCCCTGAGCACCATTCACAACTCGTTGAATAGTCTCGTGCCACTCTTCAGTGCGGGTAATCGTGTTAGTACCCTCCTCAAAAATAGGACGAGCATAGGTACGCTTATAGGTCACGTACCCAAGGCCATTGAACCCCCAAGGGGGCATCTTATCAGCATACTGATTGGCGAAGTCGTCGGAAATGAAAAAAGGGTCCACGTTTGTCTCTCTTTCTGTGGGTGTGATTTAAATGGTTTTAGTATTCTAGCGCCTATGGCGAGTGCGCAACTGTCAAGTCATCATGAGACTTGCACAATTTCGTGAGGAAATCGTACCACGTTGTGACAGTCGTGTCAAATCGACAAGTCGGCCAGTTCCTTGGCTAGTTCAGTTCTGCCGGAAAACAACAGAAACAATCCAGCCGCCTTCTCCTGAACAGTAACCATTGCTCTGCCAGTGTCAACAATTTCAACACTCAACAAACCAACAGCACACAACTTGCGTATAACATCTACGAACTCAACTTCGGACGTGATCCATAGACCGGCGCTAGAAGTGTGATCCATAAGAGAGCCTATACTATCAGATAGCAGGTGACGAGTCAACATGGATTCCAGCACCACAGCGCCAATGTTTTCCCAGCCCCCAAACAAAGAAAGGGACGGTCTAACCGCCCCATCAAACAACAAAGACTGCTCATCCTCGGCTAAACACACAGCCGCTTCCAAAGCGTAATGATCTTCACCTTGAATAGCCAAAAACAAAACAGCGTTATCCTGCAACTCTATCATCGCAAGAACTTGATTCTCATACACGCAATCGACTAAACAAAACTCACTGGAAAGTGTAACAATTCTTTCTGCATCGTCAAACGAGTACTTCTCATCCGCACCGTTGACTATAGACTGAACAACTAAAATCAAATCCAACGTGGAGTCAGAGACCATGCCCTCATTACTAATCAGGAACCCTAAGAACCTGACGATGCCCAAAGCATAGTAATCATCAATCGCTTCTAAAACAACAACGTCGTCTTTTGTCCACGTAGGCACTGGAAAGTTAGAGTCGTTATCAAAAATAGGCATACCCTAGTATAGCAAAAGCCCCCCAGCCGAAGCCGGGGGGCCTTTGAACTAATCGCTAGGTTTCAGCGACCACTCATCTAATCTCTAGGATCAGGACGGAGCAGCGTCGAATGAAACCTTGACGAATGCCTCTGGACGCTTCACAGCGAGGGCCAGACGCTCTTCGGCAAGCACCACGATGGCGTTGCGGACGAAGAAGTCTGAGTGCTGTTCCGAAATACGGATTGAAGCAGCCTCACGGTCGTACAACTGAGCACCGGTACCGAACGCACCAACGAGAGCAGTACCCTCAGAGATGGCCGGAGTGTCGATGACAGGAATACGCCACACACGTGACTCGGCACCACCAGCAACTGACATGGCAAGAAGGTACGTGCCCTGTGAGTTCTTGGTGAGTTCGATGTCTTCCCAGTCTGACGGGTGGACGATCATGCCGGTCGGCTCGTAGTAGGCAAGGTATGCCAGAGTAGCCGCACGACGGAGAGCGTCAGCCTTGGTGTCAGCAACAGGTGTAGTTGCACCTGATGACCATGAGTAGGTCTGGATGCCGGTCGTGTTAAGGATACCAGTAAGGTCCTCGCCGGTGCCTGCACCTGAGAGAATCTGGTTGTCCTCGGTCAGACGAAGACCGTAAAGGAGTTCGTTGTCGATGATCGAACGCAACTGCGGCTCGTCAGCGAGAACGTTCCGGTGAGCGGCTTCCCAGTGAGCGATGGTACGAACAGGAGCCTGCTCGCCAACGAAAGTCATACCTGACTGTGGCTTCGCACCGAAGGCTGAGTTGGAGTACTCAGGAACAACGGACGCAGCGTTCGTGAAACCACTCTGACGGAAGTACTCAATGACAGCAGCGTTGGTGGTACGTGCCGGGAAAAGGTCACGCACACGGCTACGACGCTGTGCAATCGGGACAATGCCATCACGCTCAACAGCACCAAAGGCGTCAGGATTGCCGGTGGGCAGACCTGAGTAGATGTCCTTGGTGTGAAGTGACTTGGCTTGGAAAGGAGCCGACATGTTAACGCCAGCCTTACCGCCCTGAAGTGACTTGAACTCCTCTGAGTTGAGGAAAGCATCACCGACTGAACGGTTACGAGCAACCTCAGACTCAACGCCCGCAGCAACCTCAGCAGCGACTGACTTGTACTCAGCCTCTGATGACCATGCTGACACGTCACGAAGAGCGGTCATGTCTTCAATAAGACCCTTGATCTCACGAATCTGGGTCATGTTGTTCTGGAATGCTGACTTCTTCTCGTCGTCAGCGATGAGGGTATTATCCTCAAACTGCATCGAATCAGCGATCTGCTGCTGCTCTGACATCTTTGAGTCTAGAGCGCTCTTCAGTTCGTTGAGCCGACCTTCATCAAAACTCATGTTGTTCTCCTTAGTGTTTGAGTTTCACATACTGTTAGATGACAGGCGACCCAACATAAAAAAAATATGGTGGCGACACCAGTCACTTATTATGCTAGCACCAACGTAAAGACAATCACGGGAACTTTTGTAATAATCTGTTTATGCGGTACTAAATAGTAGTGTAGTGTATATCACTAAGGTAGATCAAGCACTCTACTTACGAGTAGATCGTGGGTGCTTCTTGGGGAGTAAATCGTTGTCGGTTGTGTACTTAGAATTAGATGGCTTACCGCTAGACACTAGTTTAAGGAAAGCATTGACACGGCCCATCGCCCACTGCTGGCGACCCATGCCCGGACGGTGGGTAGCAGAGAATGCTCCAGCCCCTCGCCTCCACACGGCCTTCAGCATACCGAGCGTTACACGGCGGTCCTTCTTATTCTGCTTTTCCATCTTCTCGTTGTGCTCTTTTACTTTGTTTTTCAAAGATGCCTCAACAGCCGCCGACAACTTGATGCCGCCTCGGGTACCCGAAGCAGTTCCCGGCTTATTCCGGCGAGACCCCCTGATGCGCTCCGAAGGCTTAGCCGGGGTCTTAGGATCATTGGGACCATATCGTCTAGCGGCCTTCTCCCGAGTCTTCCAATTCTCAGGGATCAGATCGGTACGGCCTAAAGCACGTGCCCGCTTCATGATATGACGCTTTACTGCTTCCCGGTCCTTACCTAAACCGTAAGCCTGAATAGCGTTACGCAAATCGCCTACGTCACGAATAGGGTACGAACCATCTGGTAAGGCTAGCCCCCGCTTCGCATATTCCATCCGACGAGCACGGGTATAGAACCGCTTCTCTTCGATAGAGTTAAACGACTTCTCGGTACCCTCTACTTGCTCAACAATATTCTTAGCCCATGTATATCCAGCATCGCCGCCCCAAAGCGCCCAAGCAATCCGGCCATTAGACGGGAAACCCTTCTCGCCCGGACGGTAACCTTCAGCCTTTGAATCACTCTGATGACGATCAAAATACGCCTTCACTCTCTTGACCGTGCGATACGGGAGATTCTTGCCGTTCGCAATATCCCGAGCACGAGAAATGCCAACCATCGTGCCGCCACGGCCAGTCTCACGACGCCACTTCAAACCTCGCTTGGCTTCTTCAACCATACCGGCAGTTGGCTTGAACGAGTCGCTAGCACTAGCCTTCGCTGAAACCAAACCGCCTCCGGGCAGAGTCTCAATACCACGTGGACCACGCTCACGCAGATTCTCCCACACACGACGATCAACGACCACACGGCGTGCCGGTCGCTGTGCCCTCAAAATCCGAGAGCGACCAGCGCCAGCATTACCGTGAGCCGCATTATGTTCTTCAGGCGTAGCACACGGTGCCCAAACTCCTTGACGGACTTGGTGAGCACCAGTACAGCCTAGGCGAACAGCCGCCATTTCGGCTTCATCACGAGTCTTAAACATGCCTTTGGTTTGAGCCGCTTTAAGCGACAGCATACCCTCAACTGCCTTCCTCCGTGTCTGGGTCTTCTTCCATTCACGGAAAGCAGGATTACCTAACTCAATGAGTTTCATCAAGTCACGTGGAGACTCGCACGGACCCCAAGCATCGTCGCCAACTCGGTGCGAACCAGAACAGCCCAAAATACGTGACAGTTCTTCCGCTAGTTTCTTTGTTGGTACCGTTTGCCCAACTAAGGGGTCCTTAGCCATTTTACTACTCCATGTTAGTAAGCATAAATAGAATTAGAATTCTTCACATAACTATTATATGCGCCTGTATAGATTGCGTAAGTCTCCTTCACGGAATCATCGAAGAATCCCGACCGATGAAGGTGACTCTTAAAGTCCGGGTATGTGATCGAAGAAAGTAGATACTTCCCGATAACTTCCCAATCCGCCTTGTTAACCACAATGCGGAACTCATAGTCTCGTGTTGGGGTGACAATGATTTCGTGAGAAACCTCTGCCGCCTCCATCAAATTTTCAAGATACTGGCGATGACGGGTGCGAATCACCATCTCATTTCCAGAATCGTGTTCGACAATCGAATAAGCGCCATGCTTTGTGTACATCCACATACTTTTCTCCTTTCGTGTGAATCTTACAATTATAGCACGACCCTTACTTGCTTGTCAACTTAACCCACTTCAAATCTTTGAAAAGGTCAGGATCATCGACAAATTGGCGGATATACTTAGACTTTGTGTCGCCCCGAGTAACAATCTCCCACTGCTCAGCCGCAGGACGCTTTCCAAAGTCGGCTCTAAACTGTTTGTGATCTCGGGAAGCAAAAGACTCCGGCTTCAAAAACACCTTTAATGTCTCCGCCTTAGGGTCCCACGCCCAAACTCGCTCAGCCGCTAACGGACTGAAACCCAACTTGTCTCTATCAGCAGGGCGTGCCCGCTCCAGAGCCATCGCCCGGACGGGAGTAATTGGAAGATCAAAAGCAAAAATCATGATAACCGTTCCCTCTGATCTGTAAAGAAATCCAACTCATTTTCCTGTACCTTGCCTACATACTTCTTTTCTTGCTCAGTTAACTCTCGGACAGTAATCTTATTAGGATTTACTTCCTCAGGATCAACATCTATTCTTGGGACAACCTCAAAAACAATCGTATCTCCTTCTGAAGACATACTAGTAAAGTCATACTCTTTCACACCGTGGTCAGAGCCATACTCTAAAGATGTAAACAATCGACCTAACGCATCTTCGTTTTCCTTGGGATACATGAAAACACTAAAGCCTCCCACGCTGAATGAAGAATCTGCATTAAAAGGATTTATGCCAACATAGGAAGGCTTGATCGCTTTACCGTTCTGCTCTCCAGAAAACGCAACCGTTGGCCGATAAATATAGGTATCAGGCTCACTAAATGAACCCATGTCTACCCACGGCGGCAATTTGTAATTATCAACAATTTTTAAATTAGCCATCTTTACTCACTATCTTACAAACCTGTATTTGATATTCCCGAAGAAGATATCTGCCACGGTTTAATTCCGTCCTTATCAGGAGTCTTTATCTCTGGAAGTCTACCAGTCATTTGACTAGCAAGCAACTCTTTTCTGGAAACTCGTGGTCCCCAAGAAGCAAATACACCGTCAGGTGAATCTTCCCAAACCAACATTTGAAGTGTACCACCGGATGCTCTGGCAACCACATTTTGAGAATTTAACACGCTGGTCGGAACGTTGGCACGACGTGCAGCGGCTTGAATCGCTTCAACCCTTTCTTCAGCACCCTGAGCAGTGCCATTCAAAGTCACAACACCGTTATTGAACGAAACCTGACCTTTAGAAGTGTAGTCGTTGTAGGCCACACCATTGAAAAGTTTATCAAAATGGGTTTTACCAGACGCACTAGACCACGCTGGACGGTACTTATCCTCAGGATGTTCCAAACCATAAGAATCTTCAGTCAAATACAACGCCTCAATATCAGCAAGGCCCTCATCAGGGAAGTATGTAAACGAACCAACACCCATACTGTAAGAGGTATCAACATTAGTGTGATCAACACTGAAATAGAAATTCTCAGAACTTCCGTTTCCGATATCAGCCGCTACCGACTGCCCCGAAGGCTTCCCTGATGATTTGTTATAAGTACGGTCCAAACCGCCAGAACTGGCCCCGTCAAAGTAAAGTATACCTATGGCTCCATCTGCGTCATCATCGGAAAAGTTAAGGTCACCGTTAAGAAGTTTACCAAGCGCTGAACTAGACCCAAACCTATGAGTGTAAACAGGCATTTTATTACCAAGATCATCAGGCCCCACGCCGCCGCTCTGAGCGTAAACTATCTCCTTAGCCTTTTCTGGAGAAAGAACAACATTTGGTTTTCCTGAATCCATACGAACAGTAATGTCTTCGGGAGCAATACCGAAATCAGCCATCCGTTTCAGAACAGTGTTCTGGATGACAGGTTTTTCATACCCTAGTCCATACATAGGAGAATCGTCAGTCGAACCGGGAGCACCATTTTTCTGAGGCTTAGAAGTCCACCGCAAGAACCTACGGGACAGAGTGTCACGAATCTGTGTTTCTGTAGGCGGAGTAGCATCAATACCAACATTACCAAAAGCACGCTCCAGAACATCTTGTGGCGATGTCTTCATTTCTTCACGAGTGTCACCCGTGACAAACACCCGCATCTGCTTATGCATATTTGATTTAGTGCGTCCGGCGCCTCCATACGAGTCAGGAGTTAGAACAACCTTAATGTCACCAAAATCGGCAACAATCAATTCATCATGCCCTACCGGCATATTCGGCACAGCACTGTTCATATTACCTGCGCTGTAAGTCGTATCAAGGCCGTGGATTGAACTGGCTGTTAATCCAGACGCAGCCGCTTTGCTGTCATTATCTACAGTCAACGTCAAAATAGAATCACCGCTAACATCGTAACTTTGCTTTTTCCCGTCTACTGCAAACTGAACCGCCTTGTCCCAGCCATTACCCCCGGTACCCTTACCCTTACCACTCTTAATCTTGTAAATCTTATCCGGGTTAGCCTCTAAATACGCAAGAACCTGCTCATATGAATGATCCTCCAACGACGCCCGCATCTCAACAGCCTTAACGTGAACTGGATTATCAAACGTTCCCACATTAACCATCATACCGTCAGTCACAGACATCTGACTGCCAACAATATCAGGACCATCTAGTGTAGTCTGATCAGTAGTCAAAGTCTTATCTGACCTTTTAGCGTTAAGCGCTTTCACAATCGTCTGAGCAGGAGCATCTTGGATGGCCGTAACAGTATCTTGTGAAATACTCATGTTGGCCGCAATCTTACCAATTCCTGAAGCATACGACTTGGGGTCGGTAGGATCGGCATTAGGATCAACCGTCTTGCCTAGTTGGGGAGTAAAGTCAGGAGTGTCCACGGAGAAAGTTTGAGGGGTCACCGCATCCGCCAACTCTTCATCGGTCAAAACATCATCAGCAAAGTCTTTACCAAGAGCATTCTTCCATCCGGCGTGGCGCTGAGCAACGAAATCAGAAATCTCTAGTAGACGGCCAGCCTCATCGTCAGTTAAATTACCGGCTTCCTTCTGATCAAGAATTCGTTTCCGAGAAGCCTCTACATCATAACGCTCCAACGCTTTCTGTGCTTCCACTATGACAGCCTTGCGATCTTGAGGGGCAAAGTCTTTGACGTAGGCACCGAACTTTGATCCGAAGAACTCCTCACCAAACTTCTCGTCATGAGGAATGAACGCTTTGCCAGCATCGAAAGCAAAAACTGACTGCTTGCCAACACTATCAATCATATGAACTCTGTTTGCACCATGGTTATCAGGCTCACCAATCAAGTACTGTTGAGCAAGCATAGCGCCCAACTGCTTAGGATTAAGTTCACTCCCACTGTGGCTTTCCTTCATGTCTAGGACATTGCCGACGTGTTCAATAATCATGGGACGGTTAGTTGTATCACCAAACTTAGTTACCTTTTGACCATACGGGCCTTCAGCATCGCCACTAACCACAAAGTCTTTACCAGCAAAAGTGACGCCGGGAACAGGTAGCCCCAAATCCTGCGCAACAATGGCTGCTGACGATTCTGACAAGTGCTCTTTATCATTGCGGGCAGGCTTCTTTAAAACATAGACATTACCTGTAACTTCATCACGGAACATCCGGGTTGGGTAACCAACCTGACCATTAATACCTTGATCGCCTGTAGGGATTTCAACATACCTACCAACAGAGCCATCACTGATAGCATCAAACATATCATCACCGACATCAAAATCAGTTAACATGAACTCTGGATCGTTTAGCGCATCGACAACCCCAACATCTGCTAACAACTCTGCCGCAGCCTCACGCTTAGCAGCATTATTCTCATCAAGTTTAGCCCCAACCTGCTTAAGCGGCAAATCCGTCTGCTTTGACTTATCCAACATCTCCGTGTTCGGAACAAGCGACGGAGTGTGCTTCGTGGGAGGAATAACATCTTCAGGAATGCCCCCAGAGCCTTTAGTCGGACCTGAGGTCTCACCCATCTTGGTGATAACAGCCTGATTGAAGGTAAGGCCATCAAAACTAGTAGTGCCCCCATTGGCAACCCATGTATCTAAATCGCCAGCGATCTGCAAGTCACGGGCTTTACCAGTCGCAGTTGTTGTGTCTTTATCAATGAATCCGGGCACGTCAACAGGGTTAACAAAGTCTACAGCATCCGTTTCGTCATTACCAGCGATGTTAACTTTATTAAGACCGTCCTTAACCTGCGCTATGTAGAAGTAGTTCTTACTAGTATCACCACCGTAAGACCCTTTCAGGGCACCCACAACTTGAACGTCGTCTATTGACAACCCTGTTTCTTCAGCCAACTCTCGCATAGCGGCATCATAAGCAGTTTCGCCGCTGTCGATTCCACCCTTGCTGAAAGTCCAACCATACCCACCATAGTTGCCCTTTGTGTGACGCACCAAAACTTTACCGGTATCAGTGTCCACAACTAGCACACCGACACGAGTCTTTGAATCATCAATATCAAAATCAGGATCGTCAAACACCTCTGCTGGGTCGGCTTTCGCAATCAATCCATCTGACCACGGCTCATCGTCGTAAACGGCTTCACGGTACTGCTTACGACTTGCTGGAGGCTTAGGACCGGAAGGACCATCTGCGCTATTGTTGATCACATCGTCTGGAACATCCGTGGTGTCATTCAGATCAGGATTGTTTACAACGTCTTCAATCTTGCTATTCGGATGGAACCCATCGGGATCGGGGTCGCCCATTTCTAGATCGGCATTGTCTACCAGCCCATCCTGCTTAGCCTTTACTTCTCGGTTTGTCACCTCAGCCTTAAGTCTATCCAACGTTGTTTGGCTAACAGGAGAAAGCGGAGGAGTGCTCGTATCGGCTGCTTCCTTATTGAAAGCATCAGTGTAGGCGTTCAGTTCTTCGTCGGTAAGCGATTTGATAAATTCTTCTTCAGAAGGCCCAAACGCATCGTCGGATTCAGTTTCCGTGTAGAACTTGTTCCGCTCTTTACTAAAGCCCGTAAAAGTCAAATCCTTAGTAGACGGCGGCTCTTTAGACTCGCCACGCTTTTTAGCACGGGCACCCTGAATCATGTTGATCGCAGTAACACGATCTTGAAGAACCTTACTAGGAGGACTACCAGCGGCCTCAAGCGCAGCAATCTCAGCAATATGAGTCTGCTTATAGTTCTCTAAGTCGTCATCAGATAGACCCATCAAGAATTCATTAGTAGGCGTGGAGCCACGTGCTACTGCGAAACCTTCTGGCGAATAATCTACGCCGGGAGAAGGTAACTCGTCAGCAGGAGTCTCAATATCTACCGCACCAGCGGCACCGCCAGCATCACCCGGAGGATCAACGGGAGGCTTGATCGAATTTACGATAGACTCACGACGGTTCGGCGCAAGCCGACCCACGAAATCTTCGTAATCCCCATCAAAAGTCCCTTCGTCCTGCTTGCGCTTCAACTCGTTAAGTTCCAGCCAGTCGTTGTACCGGCGACGTTCAACACGGGCATTAGGGCTGTCCTTATTAGCCTTCAAATACTTTTTGATATCCTTTTCAGAAAACTCGTTAAGTCCTTTGTTGAGACGGTTCGCCCAGAACGCTGACAACTCATTAAACTCTGCTTGGATAGCGTTATCTACCTTACTTTTATCTCCATCAGACAAATCCCTAAGTTCGGGAACATCTACTTTCTTGCGCCGACCACCAATCGAAAGTTTACTAAAGTTTTCTAGTTTTTCGGGCATCTTCAGCCCTGTTAATTCCTTTGGCGGCTTAGGAGTAACAGGGTCAAGAGATAGGCTAGGCTCATTAGGGATAACCAAACCAGTTTCGGGGTCTAGCATTCCACCAAGATTAACTCGTTCCCGACGGGGCATCAGTCCTGTTAATTCCTTTGGCGGCTTAGGAGTAACAGGGTCAAGAGATAGGCTACCCCTATCGTTGCCTCCAGCCGAAGCAGCAGGCCGACGAGTCGGACGATCACGCCTATCACGACGAGAAGTATCAGGATCAACAAAATTAGCCAGCCGATCCATAATGTTAGCAATAGCGTCAAGAATCCGCTTACCAATACTACGGTCCTTCTCATTCTTAGGAGGATTATCAGTCAGACGGCCAGCCTCCAAGCCAGCAGCCTTCTCAACAGCCTTATACGCCTTCTGAATCTCAGGAATATCAGGATTTTGGAAATCCTGATCGTCTAAAACATTCTTCAAATTATCCAAAGCATCCGCCAACGGCTCACCGCTAAGCAAATCGTTATCCGCATCAGTTAACTGAGCAGCATTGCGCCGCTCATCAAGAGTGGGACCAATCCTACCCGGACGCTTATCTTCCGTCTTGTCCAAAACGTTAGCCAGTTTATCCATGACATCAGCAAGACCATTCAAAGCATTATCGTACTTTTCTTTGATTGCTGCACCAAGACGCTCACGACGAGAACCCCGCTCCAGCCTGCGCTGACGGCGCTTCTCCATAGCATCCTCAATACGGATACCGAGATCAACAAGAGAGTTGATAACAGTACGTGGGAGAGAGTAACCGCAGTTACGACCGAACTGATCTGTAATCCGACCGCCATAACGGGTGCCCGGAGGACAACGGAACCGGTTCAGGTTTGGATCGAACAGTGCCCGAGCACGCCCACCACGACCACCGCCACGACCAATACGCTTCGTCTGAATATCTGCACGGTTAGCCGCAAAGATAGCAGCCCGAACCTCAATCAACTCGTGATAGTTAGCGGTTCGGTGTGTAAGCGATGTAATCGTCTTGGTAGAAACGAAGAAAGGATTGACTGTCTTCTCATCAGACATGATCTCGTAAACAGGCGCATCCTTCGCACGACGAGGCGCAGAGCGTGACAAGAACGTTTCGTACACCCAACGAGGAACAGTAAACGACTTGCCTCCAGCAGTCTGGACACGAATCAACTCGTTCTTGGTGGCGTTAACTTCAAACTTGTTATTCTTTAGTCCGCCAAACTCAACAGTAAGCCTTCCATCAGTGCGGCTCGCATAATCACGGATAGCCGCAGTGGGATCAGGCAAATCTGCCGCACGGCGCAAAGAAGTCGGGAACACACGACGTAAACTCTCAACCTCAGTCGGAGACAACTCTCCACCAACTCTAGCCACACGAACAGTACCAACATCAGGCACAGCCACATAAACATCACGAAGGCCAGTAGAGAACGCAGGAACAATGTCCTTACCAATCTGACCACTCTCATAACGATCAATCAGCGTACCATCAGCCAAGTCATCAAACTCGTCAAGTTTACCAAGAGCCTGCAAAGAAACCACAGGCTCAAGAATGACGCCATCCCTACGAACAGCACGAGTCGAAAAGTCCTGCTCCTCAACACGAGCAAGGACGCCATTAATCGAAATCTGGCGGCGGGTCGGGCTACCCTTCTTAGGGGCAACCGGAATCTGAGCCGCACGAATAATCTCATAAGGGCTACGGTTATTACGCAAATCGCCAATCTCACGGACAAGCGAAGCATCCCGAGCCAAAGCAGCCAAAGCACGCTGAGCACCAGAAGAAGGAGACCCCGGACCCTTAGCCGGAATACCCAAAATCTGAGCACCACAAGTGCTAAACTGAGAGTTAGTGAAAGTGCCGCCCTTCTGGAACCCCGGAGGACAACGGAACTTATTTCGTGCCCCACGGCGACCAGTACCACGAATCAATCGACGCCCGCTAGGAAGCCCACGGCCACCGCCCGGAGTCAAAGTCTCATAAATCTGCGACCGGATAGGACTACGAATATCTGAAATGTCACCCGGAAGAATAATCGTGCCGACCGCCTGAGCCGCCTGACCTGCACGGCTAGAACTACCAAAAATACCGACACGCTTTTCACTGACTTGACCGTTAACTGGAACCTTTGCCGTATACGTGGCAAACATAGCCGTCTTCATATCGACAGCAGACTGACGGCCCGCAATAGGTTGAACAAGTACGCCACCGAAGTCCCTAGACTCTCGGACAGCAATGCGCAACGGCGAAACTTCAATAACTTCGTTTTGAGAAAGTAACGATGCTGACTTGCCTCTACGGGCAGCGCTCCTGACACGCCGAACACTACGGCTGCGACGCTTTCCACCACGGCCACGGCCACGCTTACCCTTGCCTTCGTTGGGCCACTTACCAGTAATTTCGTGGTGAAGCCAAGCACAAATACGCTGAGGCTTACCACCGAACTGGGGCTTGTCCATCAGAATAACAACACAACGACGGAAGCCACCCGGCTTCTTCATGATCGGACGCCAATACTTCAGTAGGTCCTCAAGATTACCACGACGAGGGCCACGGCCACGAGTAAGACTAGTTAGAGCGTCTGCGTTGGGACCGACTTCTGGTCTTTTAATTTCAGTCAGCATCGACATCCCCACACCTCTCTAAAGGTCTAAACTCGTAAACTTCGTCGTCAATCTCTAAGTATTCTACCTCGTCCGAATTGTATGTTGAGCCAAGAAACCCGTTAGAACCGACGTTGAAAAGGGCTTCATTGGCAAGGCTAATCCTTTTCTCTACTTCTGAGGGTTTCATAGCAGCCTACCCTCCAATCAGGAACCTTCGCCCTCCATAAGAGTGCGGAACTCGTCTAGGGCTGAAAGCAACTCGGCGTCATCTGACTTTTCACCGTCAGCCTCAGGAGCCGCTGCTTCAGCGTCTGCCCCAAAGCCTTCAGGGATCATCTCTTCAAGACCAAGTTCCTTGGCACGCTTCATGATGTGAGCCTTAGCGGCGGCAACATCCTTGGCACGCCCGTGGGCCTGAATAGCGTTACGAAGATCGGCCTCGTCTGCAATAGGGAAAGAACCATCTTCCATAGCCTCACCAGACTCAACCATAGCCTCACGCTGTTCACGTGAGTACATCCGCTTAATCTCAAGTTCAGCCTCAAGAGCCTTGATCTCGTCCTCTTCGCTCATGTCGTACTCAAAGTCGTCAAGCATGTCGTACTCGTCGTATCCAAGAACCTTACCCTCTACAGAAACGTAGAAGTCAAAACTCTTCTGATCCGAGTCAACCTCAACAACGTAGACATCTTCATCAGCGAAAATGTCAACCATGATGCCCATGACTTCGCCCTTAGCGTCAAGTTCCATCTCATCAAATGCCTTCACCGCAGCGGCTTCCGCATCTGAAGAAGAAATGATTGCCAACTCTTCAGCCGACTTGCCCTCAACAAGAGTCTCATCAACACGGAGCCAGCCAAGTTCATCGCCGTCACCTGACAAGAACACTTCAATGCAGGTACCGTCTTCACGCTTCACATCAACCACAAACATGTCGTCAGTTGATGAGTAGCCTGATCCGATAACTTCACCAGCGTGGGCGCTCTTAACTGCCGACTCAATGTCCGCAAGACCGGGGAGACCGTCTTCAGGAGCGCAGCCGCCCTGACAGAAGTCGCACGGCTGTGCAACAGACTTGCGCTGGAAGCCACACAGGAAGTCTTCCGACTTTTCACCATCTTCGGCTTTAGCAGCAGTCAACTTTTCCCATTCGTCGTGGGAAGCGCAAGGCATGAACTTTTCACCGGCACCGTGAGTTCCCTCACAGCCTAGTGCAGCGGCCCGTTCAAGTGCTTCTTCCACTGTGTCGAACATGTCAGCCATGCCTTCGGCCTTTTCCTGAACCTCTTCGGCATCTTCAGACTTCTCATCATCTTCATCTTCCGTATAACCGTACTTACGCATGGAGTTGACTTCCAGAGGACTGCGGCGACGGTAGCGCTTACCGTAACCCTTGCCAGTGCCTTCTTCGTAAACTTCTACTTCCTCGTAAGAATCTTTGGCATCCATATCTAGGGTGCCATACTTCTCTTCAGAAATAAGTTCTTCGTCTTCTTCCATTTCCTTGAAACGAGCATCGCTTAGGAACATAGAAGGCTTTTCATCTTCTGCTTCTTCTGCATCTTCTTCAATGCGAGACATCTGCATCATAATTGATGCGGCTTTGACATCAACGGAGTCTGCGGGGTCCTCAGCGTCATCAGGGAGGTCACCTTCAGCATCTTCTGCGGGGGCATCCTCTTCGTCAGCCTCGTCTGCGGCCTCTTCAGCATCCTCGGACTCTTCAGCCTCAGCATCCTCGTCAGCCTCAGCATCCTCGTCAGCCTCGTCAGCCTCAGCATCCTCAGCATCCTCAGCATCCTCTTCGTCAGCCTCTTCAGCAGCCTTGGTCTCAGCCTCTAGTACCCGAGCAACCTTTTCAACCATGTCTTCGGCATCGTCGGCTTCTTCAACCTCAGCCTCTTCGACCTCTTCAACCTCAGCCTCTTCGGCCTCTTCGGCATCGACCTCTTCGACGGCGGCTTCTTCAGCCTCAACGTCTTCGGCTTCAACTACTTCTTCAGCCTCTTCGGCGTCAGCACCCTTTTCCTCAACAGAAAGAAGTGCTTCCATCTCCTCAAACTTCTGAAGATCGTCATTCATGTTTTCACTCATTTTGAACTCCTATTGCTCTTGAGTATTTTACTCAACACCATCTTCAGTGTCAAGGGCGGGCTTTGAAACAGTAATCTCAGGATCGAAAGACAACCCAGCAAGAGCAGTCGCAACCTTAGCCAACAACTCTTCATGCTCAACCTTAGTTGAGAAATGCAAGTCAACTCCATCCTCTGATTTGAAAGTAAACACTGGAACATTTGATACTGCACTACTCACATCAAACGCTTCATTGTCAGAGCACTTGATATGCACGACAAAGCCTGATGTGGCCTTCTCGCCCTGTTCCATCGGACGAGACATTGGTGCGTTGGTAAGGAACTTCTCTACACCGTCAATAAGAGCAAGCGTGGCTTCTCGCAGTTCACCTGCGCCACGAATCTTAAGCATCTCATTGTAAGCCATGAGCAGAAGTGCCATAGGATCACTCAAGTAGTCAGGCTTCGGACGACGCATCATGTGACCCTTTTCCTCAGTCTCGCAAGAACAAGCGCCCTTAGCCTCTTCAACTTCAACACCTTCAAGGTAGTTGTTATGCACATTGATGTTTGCATTTCCATCAAACTTCTCAAGAGCCTCTTCGTACTCTTCGTGGGTTTCGCAAGGCAGGTAACCGCCTCCATGGGAGTGATACCCAGAGCAGCCAAAGGTCTTTGACCAAGCAAGAGCGATATCGGGAGTAGCCCAAGTGCCTTGCTCTGGATTGGGATCACGAATACCCTCAGGCTCTTCAGCGTCCTTCTCGTCCGGGTCCTTAACCATCATCGAAACAGGAGCGTCATCGCCCATCGGTGTGTAAGTCGTCATAGGCTTCACACGAGTGGGCTTACCAATCATAATCTGTTGACCCTCACGAGTGAACGTGGCCATCCAAACCATGTTTTCACCGGTCTGGAACACAACACTATTGTCGTTCATCTCCAGAATCTGCACAGGCTTACGGAGAGCCTGAGACAACATACGTCCCATCATTGTGGACATCGCATCTGCACGATTCGCAGGAGCATCCTTGTCGTCATCCATGTTATACATACCGCCCTTCTCGGAGGTTCCTTCATTATCATCTTTAACGGAAATCGTGCCGGTCAACTGGTTAGCACCGTGTAGCACGGGAGAAATTTCGTACAACTCTACTTCTTTAAGCATATTTGCCTGACGGCCCGCATCAAAGTCGGCAGTGATCGTCTTGTAGCCGATTGACCACTCTTGGTCCATGCCGTAAAATGCGACATTAGCAAACGCTTCACGTCCACGCTCAGTGTTCAGGTTAAACTGAACCTTTGCAAAAAGTCCACCAATACCAGCCCGCTTCATCTTTTCGGGCAGCCGGGGATCGGACTTAGGGACTTCGTAGATTTCAAGAACCTTGCCGATAGGCTGGTTCCAGTCGTGGCCCCACACAACACGAGGCTTACGCCGCTTGAGTGAGCCATTGAATGCTCCAGAGACGACGATATCGCCCACTGAATCTTTGTTCCCAATGCCTGATACGAAGGCTTCGACAATGCCTTGTGCCTTGTCGATCCCGATCTGGCCGGAAATTGCTTTAAAATCAAACGCTGGATCAGTGTCTTCAACGACATCTGCATACTCAACTAAAGTAGTCATGACTCTCCTTAAGGACATTGCAACATTAATATAGTATCCCCTCAGTGACCTTCGTCAAGTAGGGTTTATATAAACATGTTCAAGGGTGTTTTATATATTTATTTCGTGAACTTCAACACGCAACGGCAGTTGATAGTTAGTGACGGCGGAGCAACAGGGTCCTTAGGGAACCGAATCGGTACCCCATTTACGAAAAATGGGCTACTTACTGGGACAACATCGCCATGCAACTGCTTGTGAGAAATCCGTACACGCTCATCTTTCAACGAAATCCACTGCTTGTTGAGAGTCACATCACTATTGCTAGCAGAATCAAACATCCCCTGATTGTACGGTCCTAAAACGGCAGAATCAATAATCATTCGCTTACGATTACTGCGTAATTTATTGAAAACCGCTTTCACCAAAGTTGCTGCCAAAATTGCCTTAAATGCAATGTCGATATCTCCACCGTCCTCAGCCTTCGCCACAGATGCAGCGGCCAACGCTTCAGCAACCTGATTTTGAGTTGTACTGTTAAACTCATTGACCGTGGCTAGATGCTCAGACACAGCGGCTTCAGCCTGCTGCTCCGACACAGTTTCCCCAAAGCCCTCCTGAATATTGTCAGACACGGCCTGCTCATAAATACCACGCATTGATGAGAGTAAAGGAGCCGTACTAACAGCCAATTCCGTCATGGGGACAATAGACCCAAAGTTTGACTCTGTTCCTAGATTCAACAAAGCAGTTGTAGTAGGAGCAGCGATTGCAGCAAGCGTCGCCTCTTCCTGAGAGTCGATAATATCATCCAACTGCTTAGATACTTGAGCCTCTAAAGAATCGACCCGATACAGCGCTTTCTGCTCCCATGGAGAGTTTTTCGCTAAATCACCGAACTTCAGGCTCGCTGAAAAGGGGCGCTCTTCCTACCCTCCGGTTCGTCTCCCTCAAGTTCGCTTGGAACAGCAGAAGCCGGAGCCTCAATATTTTCTGTACCAGTAACAGTACCGGCCTCTACAAAGCCGCCCGCTTCAGGGCTAAACTCGGTAACTACCGACTGCTGGGCCTCCTGAGCCTGAACATCTAAAGGAACGCCACTTTCTACACCGGCTTGCTGATTCATAGCCTTCTCGGTGTTGGCAATTGGGGTCTGGTTCGGGTTAGAAAGTAGCGAATCAGCAATGTCTGACACGACCCGCTTACGGCCAGAGGATTCACGATACTCGTTTGCGCTGATAAGACCAGTCTGGAACTCAGTCAAGTAATGACGTTCACGTTCCTGCTTTGCTAACACCAAAATCGGCACGTTAGCGGTATCAAAGTCCACGAAGTACGAATCGTCAATCTTGTCGAAAGAGCGGGCGATCAAATCAAGGTGAGGAGACATAGTTTCCATCCAGAACACCTTGCCCTCTTCCATAGCGTTGGAGAAAGTTCTATTAGAGGAGTTGCCAATAATTGACTCTGGAACGCCAAATGCAGCAAGAATTTCTTCTTTAGTTATTGTTCGCATCTGCACATAAGCAGCATCACGTGGACTAGCAGCAGTATCAACAAAATCCGCACCGTCGTCAGAAGAAATAACTCCGACAGACCCTGCACGGCCAATATTGCCACGGAACCGTGAACGCAGTTCTTCTTTGTCTTCATCAGCAATTTCGCTACGAAGAACAAGCAAACCACCGGGGCGACCGTCGTTAATCAGGAAGTTGCGGTTGTAAACTTTAGCCAAATTTTCAAGTTCGATAGCAACGCCCGCTGCTTCCATAGGCGTCATGGAGAGATAGGGATCAAGCGGGTGAGGGCGTCGAATCCAAATAACATTTTCTGGCTTAATGGTACGCTTCTCTGTGGCGCTAATCTTTACCTCAAAACCTTTAACGAACTTACTTACATCTGGGATAGGAGATGTGCTTTGTGGAGGAAGAAGGTGCAAAGCAATTGGTGTTCCTCCACGACCACGAACAATTTCAACAAACGCACCACGACTGCTGATAAGCAACTGTGCTGAAAGCCGGTACCGGAATGCGAAAGCATTCTCACCGTCGTTAGCAGTGTTATTAAACAGTTTCAGCATCTGATTGTTTGCAACTACCTCGCCAAACGGGTTGTTGTCTTTACGGAAAATCATGGGCAAACGAGCCTGATTAGATGCAATAACATCAATGCATCGGAATACCCAAGTTACCTTAGAAACACCGTCTCTGTAAGCCTTTGTAATATCCCAGCCGTCATGATACCCTCGGTTCTCACCAAGAGAAGGGCTGTAAGAGATGGGGGCACCAACAGAAATAGGTGCCGCTTTCTGCCCATCATTGATATTCTGTAAGGATTTATTTGAACCTGAGTTCCACGCCATTATTCAGCCCCTAGCAGATAGCCGTAAATTCCACAAGCAAGGCCAGCACTTGCCAGACCCCACCCTAAACTCAGTATACTAATACCAAGACCTACTAATAGTATACCAGCGCCCATGAGCAAATGGGCGATGGCCGAACGATTTACAATATTCCTCATAGGTATACTGTACCTTTTATTTGTCTAGGAGACAAGCAGATATGTCCACGCAGACCCAAGACTGGCAGAAAATCAAAGAATACTTAGAGCCACGTCGTTCAGACTACTGGGTGGAAGAGCCGTCCTTAACCCAAAAGGTTTTTCTACGGTCAGAAGGACAGGAAGTTATGTTCGGTGGGGCAGCGGGTGGCGGTAAATCATCCGCTCTAATCATGGCTGCCTTGCAATACGTAGATGTTCCCGGTTACAGCGCAATCCTGTTTAGGCGCACATATGCCGACCTTGCACTACCCGGCGCTCTCATGGACCGCTTCAGAGAGTGGATTATGCAGTTCGATGATGTGAACTGGAACGCCAACCAGTACACTGCCACGTTCCCTTCTGGAGCACGCATTACATTCGGTTACTTGAACAACGTAAACGACTACCTACGCTACAAGGGTTCTGAGTTTCAGTTTATCGGGATGGATGAGGTCACCGAAATTAGAGAATCAGATTACCGGTACATGTTCTCCCGTCTACGCCGTCCAGCAAGCGGACCACTTTCTTCGGTCCCTCTGCGGATGAGGTGCGCAACCAACCCTGCACCAAACTGGGTACGTCAACGCTTTTTGGTTGAAGGCAAAGATAACGGACGTATTTTCATTCCTTCAATGCTTACCGATAACCCCGGCATTGACCCCACTTCGTATCGGGCAATGCTTTCAGAACTTGATCCCATCGAACGCAAGAGGTTAGAGTTCGGTGATTGGTGGGCAACAACGTTGGGTTCCATGTTTGATAGAAACAACTTTGAGATTATAGAACCAAGTGAGATGCCAGAACTAAGTAAAGAAACAACTGTAGTTAGGTTCTGGGACTTGGCTGGAACAGAGCCGTCAAACTCAAACCCCGACCCTGACTGGACAGTTGGATGCTTAGGTGCCTTCGACAACGGTGTGTTCTACATTCTAGATGTTCGCCGTATCCGTGCAAAGGGTGAAAAGGTCGAAAGGCTTGTTAAAGAAACCGCCGAAGAAGATGGTCCCGAAATCATGATCCAAATGGAACAGGAACCGGGATCAGCAGGCAAAAATCTAATTGATCAATATGCCCGCTACGTTCTTCCGGGCTACAACTTTTCTGGACAAAGGGCAACAGGCGATAAAGTCACAAGAGCGAAGCCTTTTGCAGCCGCAGTGGCTAATGGGAACGTTAAACTAATTAGAGCGCCGTGGAACACAGACTTCATTGACGAAGTGTCGTCATTCCCAGAAGCAAGAGTCCACGACGACCAAGTTGATGCCACTACCCACGCATTCAATCTATGTGCAGGGCTAGGCATGGGCATCAGAAGAAAAATCGAAATCATCATCTGAGGAGGACACATGAAAGTATGGATCGACCAAGACTTATGCACGGGCGACGGACTTTGCGCCGAAATCTGCCCCGACATTTTTGAGATGCACGACGACGGCTTAGCATACGTCAAAGAAGTATCGTGGCCCAACGTAAAAGGACCCAACGGTAACGCAGACGGACCTGTCTACCAGATGGCAGAAGGTCAAGCAGAAGTGCCAGAGAACCTACTTGCGGATACGATTGAAGCCGCTGAAGACTGCCCCGGCGAATGCATTTTCATCGAAGTTGACTAAACAGTATTCAACCATTCAAACACTGTCAACTTTAAGCGATGGCTGTAATTATCAATCTCTAAAGAGTGCTGAGCCGCTTCCTCGTTAGGGATGTTGCGTTGAAAGTCAATATACTCGTTGATTGCGTTAAGTAGCGACCACCTGCACTCCCCAAACGCCCCAATGTTCTTGGAACTACGGTACAGGCCGTTAATAGTTTCGTGTACCCCTTCAGCGTGCTCCCGCTTTTTATCGGTAGCGGCATACTTGATCGGCCAAAACTTTTCTAACGTCTTTTCTGCAACCGTAGCAGACGCAGGCACGAACAACTTTGCAATAGCAGAACTCATATGGTCAGACCACTCAGTCCGCATGTTCAAGGCTTCGGTAGCCTCTTGATTCAAGTTGGCACCACTAGGTGTGTGGCGTTTGCGAATACTGAACTCTGATGTCGGAGAAGCAGTAAACCGATAGGTTGTGTTATTCGACCGCCTACTATCCAAGTTGTAATAACAGATAGGAATACTACCGTCGTGGGATGTCATGACAACTACATAGGAGTCGATAATATCTTGGTCCCCATTTAGCATGGGGATGCTCATAGACCCTGTTCGGACTACGGCAAAAAACTTACGGCCTTCATCAAGCACTCCACAGCCCGTGAAAACTGCTGAACCATTGTACTTGCGTATTAGAGAATGCGCTCGTTCTAAAATCTTTTGGTTCTGCTCAACCTCGTATCGCTCTTTGACAACTTCCCAATTTTCTAGACGTTCGTCAACTTCACGTCCTGTAACAAAACGGTTAGGGACCTGAACGAAAGAATCCAAAAAGCGGTCATACACATAAACTTGATTAGTGACCACCGAGTAGTCCGCCTTGGCGGTATTCAGTAATGACTCATACGACTTGGCGGAATCAAGATCACCAGTCGAAGTTACAAGTGATAGCCAAGAATTACCTATCATCCCCGGAGCCGCCAATCTTGCCACGCTCAAAGCGACTAGACAACTTTTCGATGTTTGCATCTGCTACTTCGGTAAGAGTGTAACCCAGTTCCCAAGCAAGACCAGACACATACCAAAGAACATCTCCGAGTTCCTTCTTGATGGCCTCTCGTGCTTCGTCAGAAAAAACTCCACCATTGTCACGAATGACCTTCTTAACCTTATCGGTTACTTCACCCGCCTCGCTTGCAAGACCAAGTGCAGTGTACACAATTCCCTGATCGGGAGGAAACACCGCAGTTTCTTTTGCGGCGGCTTGATATGCGTTCATCTCCATGTTATTCTCCTATGCTTGTTCAGAATGCCCCGTGGGCCGTTCGATATGAATATCCTCGCCCGTCTTGGACTCAATAGGGACCCACGCAGGCGAGTAAGAATGCTGCTTGATCTTTCGCATCTTGATAAGCGAGCCTTCCAACAACACGTCAAACTCATCGTAAGTCATCGCAAGACGCTTACGCAGTTGCTCTTCAGTAAACCTCTTAGACTGCATGACGCTTTGCATCAGACGAGACAAATACTTGGCGATCATCATGCCACGATACCTGTTCAACTCAATATGTAGGAGCATGGCTTCGACATCATCGCACTTAACAACAGTAACGGGAACCTTCTTCATGTTCTGTTCATTAGCAATGGTCCAACGATGGTACCCGTCAATAATCGTACCGTTTTTCTGGATTGTAATTGGGTGCAGCATACCACGGTCTCTGATCGACTCAGAAAGTCGTTTGTAATCAGGCGCAACAATGTATGATGCAGATGACCATCTTGCTGGTCGTAAGTCTGACGTTTTACAGTAATCCATGGATTTACTTTACCGTGTATCGTCTTGCCAGTCAAGGCTGTCGGCATCCATCAACTGCTGAGTCTCGTCTTCTAAAAGAGCGACCCGCTTGTTGTGTGCCTTAGTCTTAGGACCTACAGGACTAGGCGATCCCATGAATGAGTTAAGAAGTAGGGTTCGGATTAGATAATCGACCGGATAACCATACGGATCGTTAGCGTGCTTCTTTTTGAACTCGTTTGAATACACTAAAGCCGCCCTGTGAAGGCCGGGAGTAAGCACATTGTCGTCAATGCAATTCTTTACACCCTTCCAGCCATCCTCTGCATAAAAATCAATGGCTGCTTCAATGTCAAACTCTGACCATAACTGCCGCTGAGCCTCAATGGTGGGAAAGCAGCGATACAATTCATCGTAGAACTCCGGCTCGGTCCGCAACACATCTGAAAGGCGGCGAGCCGCAACAGAGTGCAAAGGAATACCCACTCGTTGATTGGCTCCACTCATAGCGGCGTAGTCATAGTAATTGCAATACTCACCGTCGTGTTCTTCGTGGATGAACTTCAGCACGTCGTCCGATGTCCAATCGTAGATGACCTTAGCAAAGCGCAAAGGGATAGCCTTTGATAGTTTGAATGGACGGTTGATATAGTTTTCGTGTAACTTCTGAGTCACCGTCCGATAACGAATCATGGACTCGTTTGCACGAACCCCTGTGATAAATGCAGTTCGGCCCTTCTTGCCCTGCATTGTGTATTCATCAATCTTTCGGGGAATAGCCTTTTCGGGATCAAGCCCAAAGTGCTCGGCACGCAAAACGTTCTCAGGGAAAGGTCTAAAAAGCCGACCCTTTCGCTCACGATTCTTAGACCACAGCAGAACATACTGACGCTTACCCAGAACCCACAGTTCCTGTCCTTGTGGAAGACAGTACCACTCCATATCTACCCAGTCATAATTACTGACTCGGGTAACATACTCCTCTACGGCAGGGGACAGCATTTCTTCATCACGGAAAATCGCTTTGACGGGTCCAAGTCCACGCTCTTCGTGGATTTCTTTTGCCAGATACAAGCAAGCCGTTGAATCTTTACCCCCGCTGAACTGGACACACACCGTATCGAAAGTGTCGTACACATGCCTCATGCGCTCTCGGGCAGCATCGACACAATTTATGTCCAAAAACATTCTCCGCCTAGGCATATTAGCCTCGGGGGGAGTGCTGGGCGATAAAGTCTAACAAGCGCTCAGAGGTCGTATCACCATCATACGCAGCATTTTCCTTAAGCCACTTTAGGAAGGAGTACCACGTGGACTGTTGCTCAGCGCTGTCAAAAACAAGCGTGAACTGAATAGCAGCATTTCTAGTTCCCGATGTGCCCGCCGCCGTGCTTCCTTGCGTGACAATATTCTCAACAGCCACGGGCTGCGGCGTGGGAACAGCAGCGGTGCCTTCTTCTGAAGGTGCCGACAGAGCGTTAGGTTGAGACTCAACTGCGGGAGTCCTAGAAATATCGTTCACTACAATCTCGGGCGCAGTCCATCCAGCATTCGGATCAGGAGTGTTTCCAAGTGAATCGCTGATGATAGTGTTTTCGATTGCCGCAACAGAAAAGTCGTCCCATCCCAAAGCCTCAAAAAAGTCCTCGTCGTACCCCATGGTTTCAGTCAGCATGTCGTACAACAAGTCAGTATCAGTAGTACCTAGTTCAGAGATTCGGTTATCAGCCAATGCAAAAGCAAGGGCGTTCTCTTGGTCTAGGTCCACGATGGAGACCGCAATCTGTTGCCATCCCAAACGCTTCGCTGCTTCTAACTGATGGTTGCCAGCAATAACTGTTAATGCTCCACTCTCGTTTTCCACAGCGACGATGGGCTTGACTTGCCCAAACTTGGAGTAAGACGCCATAATGGCATCAACGTCACCACGCCTAGCGTTGTTTTCTAGTGGCTGTAGCAGGTCGATATCGACTGCTAGACCTTCAATGTTTCCTGCAATGTTATGAATCATCATTTACCTCAGAACTTAGTTTGTGACCTGACATTAGCCGCAATTGTGCGCAGGGCATCACAGGCGGTACGGAGCGAGTGAAGTCTTTCTCGCTTAGCCTTAACAAGCGCCTCTGCAATCATAGAGTCATAGTGCAACTCGCTAGTCTTGTAGCCTGCCCAACTTTCTTTTTGCTTAACTGCGCCTTCAGCGGCCAAGTACTCCTTAAACCACTGCTTCTTGTACTCTGCTTCTTTGCCAGCATGGTCTTTAGCCAAGACCTCAAACTCTTCGGTCTCTCGCTCCATTTCAGAAGTCAGCCTAAGCAACTCTGATTCTACTTCAGCAGGGCTAATTGGCGCAGTTCTATACGAATTCATAGACATATACTATCATGTTGTACCCAAAGTGGCAAGGGCGATTTCAAGCCTATCGCATTCAGCCTGCCAGTCAACTTTGATGCCGGGTACACCTCGCTCAAGAAGATCGTCTAAGTGCTCGTTACCTAATTCTTGCTCAAGCCAACGTGCCCACACTAAAGGATTCTTAGACTGCGCCCAATGGCACGACGCACATAAGGCAACCGCATTCCGCTCGTCAGTCCGAGTGGCAGAAATGCTACGAGAAATAATGTGGGCACACTGGATTTGCTTACCTTGCTCCTTAGTAGCGCCACACCAACGACAAGTAAACTTATCTCTAGTGCGCACGTAAAGACTGTGAAGTTTAGTGGCCTTTGCTTTAGCATTCTTGCCATAGTTCGCTGCCATCACAACTCACGATCTGGAACATCCCGATCTTCAATAGAAACCAAACTTGGAACTTCATGCTCAACAGACACATCCTTGCGGACCCAAGTCTGGCCCCAAGTCTCGTCACTCTCATGCATCTTCAAACGTTCCATAGCGTACTGTGTCGCAGGATCGTCGCTCAAGTTCATGTACGAGTTGTGCTGCCAAACCAACTCGTAGTAAGCAGGAGAGTTAACCCACAAACTTCCTGCCGTGTTCCAATGCTCTTCAATCAGAGGGTCTTCATTGATGACTTTACCAGTCAAACAGTAAGCCGGAACATTGAGGCCCACCATCGGGTGATCAACTTCTATCAACTTGCTAATGTGGTCGGCTTCTAATACCATGTCGGAGTCGATATAGTAAATTGCTTCAAAGTTTACAGTGTCTTCCTGTGGAGTCTCTTCTCCCCAGTAGTTGCCCGACATCAACCTTCCACGCTGAGCGTATTCACGAACAAGGTTACGACCCATCTCAATACGAATCCAGCGATTGAAACTTGTAACCTTACTTTCATTGTCGTTCAAAGAATATGTCCACCAAGTACCATTGACTTCTTTAAGCAACTCCAGTAACTCCTGATATGGCTCTAAGCCCTTGGCGTCAGTCTCTAAGGCAGCAAAGAACTGCGCTCGTGGGAAAAGTTCCTTAACTTCCCGAGCATTACGCAGCCAACTTAAACCTTCGCCTCTTTCACACTTCCACCCAACAAGGGGAGAGCCAATAACAAATGGCATGTTGTGATCTACTTCTCTAAACATTCTTTAATCTCCTTAACATAATCAGAACACACGCCAGCGAATCCGGTATAAGTGTCCGGGTCGTAACAGGTATCCTCTTTCCACTCAGGGCACACATTGACAGATGTATTCATCCTTAACGCTGGAAGGCCCGGATAACACCACACTTGTCCTCCTGAAGTCAAAACATAGGCTTCATCTGTGTGGTAAAAACAGTTCAGTAAAAAGAGGCCGTTTGCTTTCTGACACAGTAGCGCATTTAAAGCATCACCGTTCTTGCAATGAATCCACAGACTGTCCTTGCGACTAAGAAGCCAATCCAAACCCACCGGAGTGCAAGGGTTATCGTGACCTAAGCACAAACCATACTTATTGTCCAACCAAACATCAATCTCAACATCATACCCTTCCGCAATGGCAGCATCAATATAATGAGGCTTATTTTCTAACTCTGGGTTACGGCCACTAATGTTGCCACGATGCGAAATATAAATCATGGTCTCTTGAAATGAACGTCTGCTTCTTTACCTACGTTGTCGGGAACAATAGTGCAAGAGAAGCCTCGCTCTTCTAGCCACGCCTTAATATCATCAACATGATTGTCTGTATCACTGTACAGGTCTATTGTGTAAGCGCCCTCACACTTGCCTTCGGAAACATGCTGAATACGATCCCCTAGGCTCTTCAATGCACGAAAGTCATTACCCTGTGCGTCGATCCACAAATAGTCAATCCACTCAATAGCGTTGTCTGCCATAAATGTGTCCAACCTCACCTTATCGACAATCACGTGGTCAGTGAACGTAAAGTCAGGCCGATCTTCCCACTTCTCATGAATGTCTTCGGTGAATTCGTACAAAGACGAACATCCCCAGTCACGGGTGCCTGCGATATTGAACTGAGCCTTACCCTCTTCCAAGTCGATAGCAACCGGATGAACAGTGACATTATCATTCATTGCAAAACGGTCTTCCAAATGGGTCACCAATTCGGGGGTAGGCTCAATTGCGTATACACGAACACTACCTGAATTGCCGCCTGCAAGGTGCTCAGTGTCGTTACCAAAGTTGGCACCGACCTCAACTACCGTTCTCATCTCGCCGCCTCCAAATAGGTGGTAAGGTCTTCTGGGGTACCGATTCCCCACATCTTACTGATATTGTAAGTGCGAATCTTTTTACCGTCAAGGATTGCTTCATTGAAGACTGGGCAGACATAGAACTCACCATTAGTCCGAATGTCCTTCTCAATCATCTGTTCGGCATACTTAACATAGTCGCTGCCATTCTTCCAGAAGTAGATTCCAACAGTAGCAATATTGGAGATAGGATTCTTTTCAGCCACCTCGCTGACGTAGCCGTCCTCACCAAGTTTTGCGAAAGACCACTTAGGGTGCGTGGCCTCAAACGTCAAGATGCTTCCATCGCTGTGGTCTGTTGTGAACGCATAAAGTGCTTCACCGGCATCCCACTCAACAATCTGATCGGAGTTCGCCATCATTAACGGCTGATCGTTGTCAATAAACTCCTTCGCTAAAAGCGTCGTACACGCCGCACCTTCAGTCATGCCGTCCACAGTGACAATGTTGCAGCCGGGGGTAATCAAGTTAAGCAAGTGAAGTAAGTTGTACTTTTCGTAATGCTCTTGCTGTACAATGTAAGTGAACTTGGCCTTCACATTAAGATTTTCAACCACTGCCTGAATCATAGGCTTCCCCTTTACCTCAATTAGTGGCTTAGGGAAGGTGTAGCCAGCAGAGGCAAACCTAGAGCCAGCGCCCGCCATAGGGATTAGCACATTGAGCGTCTCATCTTCCCAAGCAAACGACTTATCATTATTAGATGTTACCATTTTCATTATTCTTTCCTTATCTAAATCGTATGAGTCTTTAATGCCCATTACGTTAGCACCTGAGCGGTGTGCGCCCAGTCTACCTACATGTGAGTCTTCAATAATCAAAGTTTCAGAAGGCAACACCCCAAACTTAGACATGGCCTTCCAGTACATTTCGGGGTGTGGTTTAGGCATAGTGACACATTGATTGCTTACAAAGAAATCAATCTTATGCATGATGTTCAGAGAACACAACGCAGAAACAACCGTGCTTCTAATACTATTACTTGCCACCGCAACTTTGATCCCCGCTGACCGAAGCAAGTCAATAATCTCCGAAACGTTTTCGTCTTCTGGAACAGACAAGAAAGCCTTCTGGGTCAGTCTTTGCTTTCTCTCCCAAATTTCATGATGAGCATCCTCAGGAAGACCACGCTCATGGGAAAGCATTCCCAACTTTTTACTTGTACTCAATCCGTCAAACTTTGACAAATGATCTGTCCACGAGATCACATACTCGGGGTTACACTCAGCCAACGCCTGATTCAACACATCAAAGTGCAGTCCCTTGGTGTCTACCAAGACGCCATCCAAATCAAAAACAACTAATTTAATCATGATGGCTCAGGCCCCAAATGTCGATGCCACTTATTATGGCGCACAATGCTTTTACCGTTGCAGATCATTCGGTACTTATCCCGCACCCGCAAAGACCACTCAACGTCTTCTTCTTCATTCCAAATCAAATCTTCGTTTAGAGGTTCAGCAAGCATCACATCTTTCTTTACAATGAAAAATGCTCCCGCAAGAAACATGTATTGGGTTTCATTCCAATTATCATAAGCCAACGCCCATGCACGTCCTGCTCCCGGCTTGTCCCACAAAGACCAATCCATCGGCACTCTGTGTCCATTGATAAACAACTGCTGACACGAGCAAATGTCCCACACCGACTCAAACTCAATGAAGTGTGCATACCACTCAGGGTCAAAAACGTGGTAGTCATGCATCATCGCTAGATTCTCGTACTGCGCCGTCTGCGCTAGTATGTTCTTCTTGCGAGTAATCCATCTAGGCTTCACTGAATCATCAAAGTCAATGTGCTGGATATCTCCACCTGTGAGTAAGCCATCGGGCCGACCAGCCTGATCACCAATGAATAGTATTTCATAATTTGGAATATTCAAATTCCGAATAGAATCTACAACCTCTTGCAGTTTATCAAGATCGTCGTATCCAGTAGTTACACAAAATGACCAATCGCTATTACTCATCTTCTTCCATCCAATACGGTTTTGTCGCTCTACCATTCATCCACTCTGACCTCACTCTAGCGGCCTCCTCAAAATGCTCCTTAGAGTTACACCAACTTTCCAGATGAAGCCCGAGTTCTTCTGCTTGCTTAGGTCTAATCGTTATTCTAGTATGACACGGACGGCATACAGCAAGAAGATTATCACGTTCTAGAATACTGCCGCCCTGTGAGCGATTGATCAACTCGTGAATATCTCGTGTGTAGTTCAAACGCACAACACCCTGCTGGCCCTCGTATGCAGCAAAGATAAGACATGCCTTGCAAGTCGGCTCGGCCTCTAACAGTTCTTCAACCAAAGAGCGTCTATCGACATACTTGGCCTTCATCTTATCAGACCTTGGCTTGAGTGGACTCCGCTTTAGTTGACTGGTGCCCCTTTTTAAAGGTGTGCGACGAAGTGGCTTACCTCTTCGCATCCCATGCCTCCTTATGCATCTTTTTGATTAGTGCATAAAGTTTGCTTGTACCAATCTTCACATCAAACTTCTTAACCTTCTTGCGGATTGCCACAGACTCCTGCTTTCGATAATCATCGTCTAACAGGTCACTCAATAGCGTAACGTATTCTGAAGGCTCTTGTGCTAGACTGCCAATCCCATGCTCTTCCGTAAGTTCTTCATACTGCGGTGACCACGACGCTACAAACGGAATACCAGCAGCAGCATACTCTAGCCCCTTAATGTAAGACTTGGCGTGATTGAACGGAATATCAGTCAGTGGAACAATCCCTACGTTGAATAGGAAGCCTTCCTGTAAGGCATGGGGAGGTAAGAACGGAGATGTCGATACAATTCCTGCACTCAGTCCCATCTCCTTATGGAATCTAGGAATGTTTGGTGCTTTAATGTCGCCAGTGTGATGGAATCGTGCAAACCTAGAAACCTTATTAGCGAAAGGCTTGAGAATTTCCAAGTCACCACTCCGGTGGGCAGTAGAACCCATCCATCCAACCACTAGTTTCCTAATTTGGTCATCACTAACAAACTCATGCACATCTCTAAACTGGGCGGTATTGACATAGTTGGTCTGTAGCCCCACATTATCATTCCATTCAAGCATCTTGTCTTGCAAGAACGGTGTAGACACAATAACTCCATCAGACTGCTCAATGATTTGACGATACCACTCAGTATTTTCAGCGGTGTTGAGTTTAGGATTAGACGCAGAGTACGCTGCGTTCTTCTTGCTTAAGCCCCAATACCAGTCGTCAACATCTTGAAGAATGATCTGCCCCGCCCTCTGCGCACGTTTCATATCAGTAAGAACCTGCATATGCATATAACGCTGCATGATAATAACGTCACAATCGAAATGATCCCCAGTGTTATCCCAAGAATGAATACCAAAAGTACCTGTAATATTATTGTGTGCTAGAATTCCCAACACAACATCAATGCCCTTCTTTCGCAAAGGAGCAATATACTGACCAATCCTGATATGGCCTGAACCACCCATTACTGGTAATCCAGTAAACGTGTGCATGGAACGAGACCAATCGTTAGATGCAAAACCAATCTTCATCAGAACTTCCAAACTCCATCAAGGGCAGCATACAGACAGTCATCACCCTCAGAATTAACGAGACCATGATCTTCATGCCAACGCTTATGTGCGATGATCGCATCACGAAGGAACGTGGCCAGCGACAGAGAAGGATCGTCGGGCTGACCAAGCGCCATCAATCTATCTACTTCAGCAAGACGCTTCTCCGCATAAAACCTAAACCGCTTCGACTTCTCACGTTGATCTTCAAGACCAGCCGCAGGATCAGTAATGAAATCTGTGTAAGAACTGCGAATGGCAGAAATCTCTCGGTCTAGTTCACTAATCTTGAAAGAGACAGTTTCGATAATATTGACAAGACACTCTCTCCAGTGTTCGTGGTTCTCAGGCAAGCGAAGTAAATCCCTATCCTGCTGTGAAGCCTTGTTCTTGATATCTTCAGAAACAACTATCTCAAAGTTTTTTAGAGTGCTCATTGTTCAGTTCCATTCAGGGCACAGTCGCTGGTAATCACACCAGTTGCAGAGGGGGCCAGTCTTGGTCTCAAATTCACCAGAGTCACACATCGACTTAACCTGATCCCATGTGTTGCGAACTTCTACACGAACATCGTTCTCAAGTTTCTCATCAACATCGTACCTTGCGAACTGACCAGACTTAACGTACAACAACTCTGCACGCTCAACTTCCATACCAGTCAACTCTTTAAGGAGAATACTGTAGATTGTAATCTGCATCTTCTTCTCCCACTCGTACTGCTTGCGAGGCTTCTTGCCTGTCTTGTAATCAGAGATAACTAACTTGCCGTCTTCAATCGTGTAACGGTCAATGATGCCAAAAATCGGCACACCGTCAATGTCACCATCCATCTTTGCTTCAATACCTTCAGCATCAAACGAAGTAGGGTCTTCCATACCGAAATAGTTTTCGATACACCACCACGCCTTCCACCTGAACTCGTTTTCGGCGCACTTCTCTTTCAGCGCATGAAACTCATCGGCCCACTTGCTATTCCACAAATCACGTGCTAACTTGCGAGCAGTTGCTTCTGTGCGCTCTGGACGTGGATACGTAAACAGTTCTTCCAGAACCTCGTGAACAAACGAGCCTAAATGCTGCGCTTCAGTTGACTCCGTAGGAAGTTTATCAAGTTTTGAAAACTTAAACTTCAAAGGACACTGCTGAAACGTACTGATCGAACTAGGCGACATGTACCTTGGGTACTCGTATGACAGCGGCCCCAAATCTAGACTATCCTGCATCGGCCTCTACTTGCACCTCGGCATTATCTGCACTCATACTCTTAACAAACTCCAGCATCGACTTAAGCAAGTCACGAGTAACGTTATCGTTAACGAACTCAGCATTGTCGGAAATCTTCGACCAATGAGCACGGCAGGCATCAATAGTAGTCTGCGGCTGGCTGTTTAGAACCTCACGCAGTTTCTCAAAATGCTCCGGTGAGATAGGTTGATCCACCGTGTCTTGAGCGTACTCTAGATTCATCGACTCTTCAGAACGGGCGAGATACAAACCAACACCGAAGTGCTGTGTCGCCTTCTTCAAAGCGTCAGACACCGCACCCTTCATCTCGTCGCCAAGATCAACAATATCGCCGTTCTTGGTGCGCTTAATCTTCTGTCCGCCAATACCGTCCTTCGTAACCGTTAGCGAAGGCGCATCATTGGTGGGCACAAACGTGGCAGTAAGCCGAACATGGGCTACGATGTAATCGGGGTCCAAACTATCACGGACACAAGACAGAATCTCGTAGGACCACATGTCCACACCGAGCACTCTGTTCAACCGAGTGATAACCTCACTTACTGGAATGTACGTAAGACTTGCGCCACCCTTCTTAAGTTGCTTCTCAACCGAAGGATCAAAAGGCTCCGATAGGGCAGTTAACATATTACTCACTTGTCTCTCCTAATCACTAGATTCTTCTTTGATTCCCCTACTTCACAGTAGTCGTCCGCATCCAAGTGGAGTTCCTTCAACTTGGTGACCTTCCAATACGAGATGCCCGCAAACTGCAAAGCCTCACGAATCATATCCGTGGGGGTCTTCACAACCTCACCAGTATTCAAATCAACACTACTGTCAACGATCCGCTTGCTAACATCATCAATAAGCGCCTGATGGTCCCACGTCTTACGTGGAGAACCAGACTTGATTTCGACCGTAGCACCATCGACAGCAACAGGAGCAGGCAGATGACCCAAATGCTCAGTAATCATGGACTGAAGTTCATTGAACAACTCAGTCGTGTAGGACTTGATCATGTGCATATCGCTAGCCAACTGCAACGTCTCCTCAACAGACGCATAATCTAAGTTTGAGACATCGCTCATCTCTTGAATGTCACGCTCAAGCGAACGAAGCGCCGTGTAGGCTGCTTTCAAGGACTCAGTTGGATTCTCTAGTACAGACATTATGTCTCCTTAATAAATAGTAATCACTTGTAGTTTACCGGAAAACCAATGGCGAGTCAATACTCACTGCTCGTCAAGAAATTGATCCAAAGCGTAATCTAAACTGTACTCCAGTGGATCATCAACCTCTGAAATGGCATCACGGAAAACATCTGAAAGTTTAGCAGAGAACAACTGAATAGCGTGCTCCCTCACCGCATTAAGAGTTTCCTCCTCAGACGGCTCAGCACCCATAGTGCTCAAAATACCACTCACAATAAAGTCGTCAATATCCTTATTCAAATACTCATCAGCAACAGCCACAGTGATCTTATCAGCCACCCAATAAACTACAGAAAAATTCTTTCCATCAATACTAGCCGCAGGGGAAGACACAAACGTGATCTCAACATCCCCACGCTTCAGAACCGCCAAAACATCAGGGTCAAACTCTTCGTACTTAGTCAACACTCTGCAACACTTCCGACAGCCGAACCAAATCTGGCCCAGTCTTTCCACCCCACACGCCAACAGTCTGCTCGTTCTCTAAAGCAAACTTCAGACACTCTTCAGTATGCTCGCAAACATTCTCACACATGGCCACAGCCATACGGCGCTTCGACGGATGCGCAGAAAAGAACAACTCGTCTTCCCCCACACACGGAGCCTCATCAAACCAATACGGCGCATTTACATTAAACATGGTAGTTCCTTCATAGTAAACGTAGTTTACCGAACCCATGTCAAGCCATCAACCGAAAACCCGTACACTTGACACACTGCCCCCACCCGAATACAATACGGGCAAACTACACAAGGAGCAAACTACCAAAAGACTGCAACCGGGAAATCCCGATGACATAAACGTTCACTGAAGGACCGGTGGGTTACACTCGTTACGCAACTGGTACTTACACGATTAAGAGGGCACGCCTGCCCAAAGAGGAACGATTTGAATCGCACGATACACTGGAACAACATCCTTGACGAGATGCCAGTCACTGCACGGAGAACATCAAGCCTTGAGGAACAGGTTCGGAACAAGCAACAGCCCATGCGGTTCCGGCACACGGGCAACTAGAGCCATATCTAGGGAGAGTGGGCATCGCTGAAAAAATAGGCGGTGTTTGGGGTCCATGAAGTGAACAGCCTTGAATAAACCAATTGGGTTCGTCCCAGCCTCTCGTGCGTTAGCGTCAACTACCACACGAAAGGGTAGGACTACTATGTCTAAAATCAAACCAGCCGACGAACTTGCTGAGCATCCAGAAACACCGTAGCGGTTCCGTTTACAAGTTCTACCTGATCCATAGGGACTCCAACTTTAGAAGCAATCGCCGCACGCACCCGGATATCTTCCATGGGGTCGTAAGGGTCAAAGAAATCACGGTCTTCCCTATCATCAGACAGCACCTCCATAAGCGGCACAGGAGCAGGAGGAGCGATACAAGTCTTGCAGCACAGACGATCTTCATCCACCTTAGGTTTGCGGGCACTGTCAATAGCGTGCCCACATTCCAACTCAATATGCCACTTAGTTTGCCCGTACTCACCCAAACGTACTGCCTCAGTAACTAAACGCTTCGGTCCTCGCTTACTCATAAAGATATAGTACCAGCCCTCTTGACTGCGAGCCACTGACAGCCTACAATACGACTATGGATAAAGATAAACTTCTTTCAGATGCTCTAGGCCAAATCGAAAAGCAGTTTGGCGAAGGAAGCATCATGCGTCTCGGTGACGCCTCTTCAATGCAGATCGAAACGATTTCAACCGGCTCAATTGCCCTTGACTTGGCTTTGGGTGTCGGAGGCGTACCTCGTGGACGAGTTACAGAAGTCTATGGTCCTGAGTCTTCTGGCAAGACCACTATTGCGCTTCACGTTGTCGCAGAGGCACAAAAGAACGGCGGCAAGTGTGCCTTCATCGACGCAGAGCACGCACTAGACCCGGTGTACGCTAAGGCGATTGGATGCAACATTGACGATCTTCTCGTTTCACAGCCAGACACAGGTGAGCAGGCTTTAACAATCACGAACAAGTTGATTGAGTCGGGCGCTCTAGACGTTGTGGTCGTGGACTCAGTAGCAGCCCTGACGCCTCGTGCCGAAATTGAAGGCGAGATGGGAGACAGCCATGTTGGCCTACACGCCCGCCTCATGTCACAAGCCATGCGTAAGATCGTTGCCAACCTAAACAACTCAAAGACAACACTTATCATGATCAACCAGTTACGTGAAAAGATTGGCGTAATGTTTGGTTCGCCCGAGGTGACTACTGGCGGCAAGGCACTTAAGTTCTACGCTTCAGTCCGAATGGACATCCGTCGTATCGAAACGCTGAAGGATGGTGGCGAAGCGTCCGGCAACAAGACCCGTGTCAAGGTTGTCAAGAACAAGTGTGCCCCGCCTTTCCGTCAGGCAGAGTTTGAAATTGCCTACGGTGAGGGGATTAGCCGCACTGGCGACATTGTAGACATCGCCGCCGAAATGGGCATCCTTGATAAGAAGGGTGCGTGGTACGCCTACAAAGGTGAGAACATTGGGCAAGGCCGTGCCAACACTAAGGCGTTCTTGGATGAAAACGAAGAAATCCGAGAGACGATTGCCGATACGATCTACTCGTCTATTTGACAGACGCTATCATATGTAGTATCCTTTCGTATCTAAGGAGGACACTACTATGCCTAGAAAACTTAAAACAACCAAACCTGTCGGTCCCCCGCAAGGGTGGGTCGTGCATGACTCATATCAATTGTCAGCCCAAGTGACGCTATCCAAAGGTGATGAATGCCGCATCAAGGGAGAGCAGGGCAAGTACAAATTCATTCGCCACGTAGTGAACACAAACCTAGAACCCCAGAGTGAATGGATCGACCTTTGGGGAGGATCGCACGGCCATAGGCAGTGGCGGTCTATTCGGGTTGAGCGACTGAAGCACATTCCTAAAAAGCGTGCCCGCAAAAAGAAAGAACCCCAGTCACCTAAGTGACCGGGGTACTTCCCTGTTAGGGAACGACACAAAAGGAGCAAAAGCCAATCCCGCTAACAACCATATACTAGTGTACCGCTAGGTGGTTAATCAAGCGGTACGGGCACTACGCTCAGACAAGAGAAGCCGTTGACTTGTCGCCAACCTTGGTAGCAGCGAATGATTTCACCACTGAAAGGGAAGCAGCAATAGCAGCCGTAGCAGCACCCTTGGCTGAACTCAAGTCCGCCACGACAAACATTGCCAGAAATGTCTGGGCGAATGTCATAAGCGCACGTTCTCCAACCTGCTTGTAGATGCTCATATCCATAAGTATTCTCCTTGTTAGGGGATAAAAACGAGGCAAATTACCTCAGTGATATTATACCGCATAGTCTATACCGGCCTAGGAGAACATTTATGTAAATGTTATCTTAACTTTTCTTCTGCGATAGGCTAAATGCTGCGTCAATCTCATCAGCAGTGACCTTACCATCATCAGCGTAAGCCGCAGCAAGTTTCTGCAAGACCTGAGCCGCCGCCGTAGCACCAGCAAGGAAAGCAGCCTTGTGCGGTTCAATGCCACCAATAAGGCTTGAACTACCAATAATCGCCATAGCGTTCATCACGAACACGGCAAGAATTCTGCCCATCGTGTTGAACACAAGTTTAGTCGTCGCTGTCATCGCTTCTCTCATCATCTACGTAGTCTAATATAGTTCCCAGTAGATGTAACGCAAGACCGGCGAAAGAAATATATATTCCCTGCCGTAACGTGGTCGATGACAAGGTGATCAACACCAGCCCCGTACCTGCTAAAGTCCATCCGAGGTAAAGCATTTCTCTACCCATGCGCCGGATGGCTCCTACTGTTAATTTGATTATGTTTTTCATGGTGCCTCCTTTCACCGAGACCTTCTTCTGGAACTACCTCTTTTACCGCCACCGGAGTCGCCTCCGGGGCCACCTCCGCCGCCGCCACCGGAAGGACCTCCACCGCCGCCACCAGCAGGGCCAGCAGATGCAGCAGCAGCAACAGTTACGGCTGCACTCGCAGCAACAACAGTACGCCGAGTTTCAGTGTCAACCACAGAGCCTTCAGCGACATATTCGTTGAACGCTTCACTATCAAAGATGTCTACTTCTTCCTCAAACTGTGCCTTGACTGAATCGTCTGCTTCGTTAACTGCTTGAACAAACACCTGAACAGCAGCGCCATCTTCTTCAACGATCTGCTCAAAGACTTCATCGTTCTCTAGAAGTTGGTCAATCTCTTCTTCAGTCACCTCGCCATCAACAATGTCAAGGAAGTCCTCAGCAAACTCCTCATCAATCTCATCCAAATCTTCAATGACCTTTTCTTCTGCCACGTCAATCTCAGCAAGATCAACACCTTCAATGTCAAGACCAAGGTCATTTAGTTCTAGAGCAAGTTCTTTCTCTTCTTCTTCAACATCGAACTCTTCAAAGAACTCTTCCGCCGATAACGACTCGCCTGTTTCTTCGTCAATAAACTCAAATACAACTTCTTCACCGTCAATCAAAACAGTTTCAACAGGAACATTCGGGTCAAGTGGATCGGGGTCGTCTTTATCTAGTACACCATCTTCGTCACAGTCTTCCAAGAATTCGCAACCAAGTTTTTCTTCAGCGTCAAACACTCCATCACCATCTGAGTCAACAGTTAAAAATGGAATGTCTGGGTCTTTGTCGTCAGGGTCGTTCTTGTCATCAGTTCCATCAAAATCACAGTCAACTTCATCAGCGCAATCAAACTCTTCTTCTTGATCGAATACTCCATCACCGTCTGTATCCACGGTCAGCACTGGAACATCTGGGTCTTTATCATCAGGATCATTCTTGTCGTCCGTTCCATCTTTGTCACAGTCTACGCTATCAACACATCCGCCTTCCTCTTCCTTATCAAAAACGCCATCACCATCAGTGTCAACAGTAAGAACAGGTACGTCGGGGTCTTTATCGTCAGGGTCGGCTTTATCGTCAGTTCCGTCCTTATCGCAGTCTGTTAGTTCTAAACACCCACCTTCTTCAGCCTTATCGAAAACCCCATCACCATCAGTGTCTATAGTCCAAACGGGAATATCGGCGTCTTTATCATCAGGATCGTCTTTGTCATCAGTTCCGTCTTTATCGCAGTCAGTCAATTCAGAACATCCAACTTCCTCTTCTTGATCAAAGACCCCATCCTTATCCGTATCAACTGTCAGCACCGGAACATCAGGATCGTCATCCTTTGGATCATCTTTGTCGCCAGTTCCATCACCGTCACAGTCTGGATTATCGGCACAGCCTGCTTCTTCATCTACATCCAAGACTCCATCGTTATCTGTATCCGTGGTGTATGTAGGCACGTCGGGGTCTTTATCATCAGGGTCTTCTAAATCTTCAGTACCGTCCTCATCACAATCTTTAGTTTCTTTACACCCCACTTCTTCTTCAGCATCAAATACACCGTCGCCATCGGTATCGACAGTCAATACAGGCACATCTGGATCATCGTCTTTTGGATCGTCAGCGTCTCCGGTACCGTCGTTATCGCAGTCAACAGTGTTTTCACATCCTTGCTCTTCCTCTGCATCAAACACGCCGTCGCCGTCTGTGTCCACAGTTAAGACAGGTACATCAGGATCAATATCATCTGGGTCTTGTAGATCGCCAGTTCCATCATTATCGCAATCTACATTGTCAGTACAGCCCTCTGTTTCCTCAGCATCAAAAACTCCATCACCGTCAGTGTCAACCGTCAAGACTGGAACGTCTGGGTCTGTGTCGTCGGGATCATCAGCGTCGCCTGTTCCGTCGTCGTCGCAGTCCACGTCTTCAACACACCCCTCAGTCTCGTCATCATCTACAACACCGTCCCCATCAGTATCCGGCTCTCCGATAAGAATCTCAACTTGATTAGACCAGCCTGAATAGTAGCCATAAGTGTCATTGTCGGCACGAACATCAATTCGATAAGTTTCGTTAAGACCGCCGCTGTTTTCAAAAGACGAATACGGAATAGTTATCTCAGTATTCAAAGCGGTCGCATCACCTACGTTGCCAGTAGAGATTCCCCAACCAGCAGCAGGGGGAATAGTCCAAGAAATAGCATAACGTTCCACAGGGATGTACCCAGTATTAGGCGAATCCCAATCTAATGTAATTGAAGTACCATTATCTGTAATGGTCAGATTCATGGGCGGGCCAACAGACGGGGCGTAGTCGTAAAGAGTGACACCGTTCGTGGCAAGCGTATAGGTTAAGTCACCCCAATCTTGCTCATAGTTAGGGTTGCCAGTGCTTCCATTGACTGTACTACCAGAGTCTGAATCATAGTATCCTGCTCGGATACGGTAAATACCAGTGGGATAAGTTCCAGTAATCTTTGAACTCACACATTGATCAGCATCGTTGTGGTTAGCGTCGTCATCTTCGGTCAAGTACGAGTCATTGTTGTCATAGTCATACAAAAACAAATACGGATCTGTGCCTGTAGTTTCCCAATCAATTTCACTACATGCTTGATTTGAGTTACCGTAAAGGATTACTTCCGTCTCTTGGTCTAAATAAAAATACCAATCAGACAATCCAGTAACATTGTATGTGCTCGCCCATGCAGAAGTAGGCGCAAACCACGCCGTAACTAAAAGCCAAACAAACGCTGCTTTAGCCATTCTTTTGTAGGTTCTGCCGTTACGCAGCATAAAGCACCTCGCCTACCACTAACACCTAGTACTATTGTACCGTTCCCACCACTTGCCGTCCGACAAACAAGTGGTATAAATTAGCCCCCAACTAAGACTTGCCAAATCTCAATCAGGAGGTATAATAAGAAACATGCCTATGTATGATTACAAATGTGAGACCTGTGGGGTCTATGAGGTCTTTCAGAAGTTTTCTGACGACACCTTGACAGAGTGCCGTGAGTGTGGCGACAGCGTTAAGAAAGTTCTGTCAGTTCCCGGCGTCTCAGGATTCCAGAACGTCCCTAACACAGTTTCCCCAACCTACCGCCACGACCGTTCCGCTGTATGGAACAGCGCTCAACAGGAGTGATGATATGGGACGCTTAACATTCCTGACCGGAACTATGTCATCGGGTAAGACCACCCATCTTCTACAGTCCCACTTCAACATCGAAGATGCGTTTCCGGGTCAAGTTCTACTGATCAACAAGAACGACAGATCAGGCGACTCGGTATGTAGCAACCGTATGGGCGGGATGAGTTTGTCATGCGGCGTAACCGACGACACAAACATCGTTGACCTTGTTTCCAAACAAGAGCAAGAGACCGACAGCAAAATTTCATACATTTTTGTAGACGAAGTACAGTTCTTCAGCATCGCCCAAATTGAACAACTCGCACACCTAGCAGACGTTCAAGACATTGACATCTACGCCTACGGTCTGCTGACTTCCTATAAAGGCGAACTATTTACGGCCAGCAAGAGACTGATTGAACTTTGCGATAAGATCGTGCAAATCAGCAACGGTATGCGATGCTGGTGCGGAGCACGGGCGACACACAACGCCCTCTACTTAGGCGGGCGTAGCGCAAACACTGGAAGCGAAACTGTCGTAGACAACGCAGACAACATTGATTACCGTGTCATGTGCCGCAGACATTTCCTAGAGCATATCGGCCATCACTCAAAGAGAGACCTGAACAGTTAACTGCCCGTCACTCTCCGACAACACCTGTAGGTCAAGTCCCTCAAACAGAATTGTCGTTACTTGAATCATATCGTCCACGGCTAGTTCCTTGTCGTCCTCTTCAGGATCAGACAGGTCAACTAGCGTATCCACGAAGTAGTTGAATAGTGCCATTCTGGCTTGTTCAATGTTTTCTTCAGACATGCTGTTAGTCTAGTCTCAGAAAATTTTCTGATCAAGCAGTCTTGACAGAACATGGTGGGTCGATTATAATACCAGTACTGCTTGAGAGAGCAGCATCTGTACATAGCGAACATGATAGGAGAAGATAATGAGCAATGCAGATATCACAGTAAGCGGAAACCTCACAGTTGACCCGGAACTTAAGTACGGTAACAACGGCAACGCACGGCTATCGTTCTCGGTAGCATCGAACAAGCGTTTTCAGGTCAACGGTGAGTGGCAGGAAGAAACATCGTTCTTCAACGTTGTTGCTTGGCGAGGAATCGCAGAGCAGGCTGCTAACGTGCTTGAGAAGGGTATGCCCGTAATCATCAAGGGCCGTCTTGAGCAGCGTTCGTGGGAAAACGCAGAAGGCGAGAAGCGCTCAACGGTAGAGATTGTTGCAGACGCTGTTGCTGTCAACACGTTTGGCATTGAGAGCCTTGTACGTCGCCGTGGCGGCGGAGGCGGAGGCGGCGCAAGCCGACCTGCTCCTCAGCAGAAGGCAACGGTTCCCGAACGTGATCCTTTTGAGGATTTCTGATCAAACACACGAAAGGAGACCGGCCCCCCGAAAGGGGGGCTTCTTCTTTTCTGGGATTGACAGATGATCGAAAGGAGGCTATGCTCATCTCATGGAAAAGACTGAATGCAAAGCAGTCGTTGAACTGCTAAGTGTAACTTGGGACAAGTCACTAGACACCGCATCCCTCACTGTGCGAGCAAAGGGATACTGGGAGTTCATCCACGACTTGCCCTACGAAGAAACTAAAACAACTATCAAGCGTATGGGAGTGGCTGGACGCAAGTGGCTACCCAAGCCCGGAGAACTACGCCTCGCCACACTCTCATACATGAACGGCGAAGAACTACCGCCTGAACCCGAAGAGGCGTGGACTATCCTGCAAGCCATCGGGCAGAAGATTTACAGCGGCACTTACGACTACGTGAAGCCGCACCCCGTTCTTGCACAAACCATCCGCAGGCTTGGCACTAACGCCACGGCCTTGACAACTAACTCAGATCGTGCTATGTTTACCTCCTTGTACGAGAAGACGAGAGAGGCATATATTTTGGAGCATTATGGAACCGATTGATAACGTATTAGCACGAGTCAACCACACGTCATCTGGTAAGAACCAGTGGGACGCTACATGCCCCTGCCGCAATGACGACGACAACCCTTCTCTACGGGTGTCAGTCGGCAAGCAAGGTCAGGTTCTCATGAAGTGCCTGCGTGGTGGCGGATGTGAACTGGGCCAGATTTGTGAGTCTATCGGGCTAGATGTTGGTGACTTGTTCCCCAAGGACACACCCAAGCCGAAGAAGTCCAAGTTGGACCTTGTTGACACTTACAAGTACTACTATGCAGACGGAACTCTAGCGATGGAAGTTCTGCGGTTTGTAGACGACAACGGTAAGAAGACTTTTAGGCAACGTCGCCCCGATGAGGACGCCGGAGGCTGGAACTGGTCAACTTCAGACATTGAGAAACCGCTGTACCGCCTTCCCCAAGTTATTCACGCCAAGGAAGAAGGCCGTCCGATTTACGTCGTAGAAGGCGAGAAGGACGTACACAGCCTAGAGGCTCTGGGCAAGACTGCTACCACCAACCCCGGTGGTGCTGGTGCAGAAGGCCAAAACAAATGGATGCCTCATCACACTGAAGCGCTTGCTGGAGCAAACGTCATCGTCATCTGCGATAACGACGAAGCAGGCTATCTACACGCACGTTCTGTCAACAAGATGCTCACCGAAGCCGGATGCAACGTCAAGGTGTTCAAGCCCGGAAAGTACAATGATGTTTCCGACTTGATTGACGCTGGCGACGAGTTAACGGATACGCTTATAGCGTTTGATGCCACGGCTGTTCCTGAACCTGAAGAAACGGATGACACTGCGCTGAACAAACTCATCAGCAGTCTTTCCGGCCTGCAAGGACAAGAGATGAGCGAAAGTCTTCTCATGGGACGGGTAGCGTCACACTTCGACTCCTTCATCAGCACCAAGGATCGCCAACATGAAGACGGGGGCAACCTTGTTGAATGGTCACCGTTCCTAGAGACCGACGTAGACCTCTCATACGACTGGGTGATTCCCAACGTACTAGAGCGTCAGGAGCGTGTCATTGTTGTCGCCGCTGAGGGTGCTGGTAAGACTACCCTAGCCCGACAGGTTGCGCTCATGTCGTCCGCAGGTATCCACCCGTTCCGTCGTGATGTAATGCCGAAGGTACGCACACTGATGATCGACCTAGAAAACCCTGAACGAATCATCCGGCGTACATCGTTGCGTATCTATGACAAGATCAAGTGGTTCGGTAAGCACGAAGACATGGACGCACACCTACTGATGAAGCCTGACGGTGTTAACCTGTTGACGCCCAAAGACAAGGCGCTCATTGAAGAACACGTAGCAATGGTGGAACCCGACATTGTTTTCTTCGGTCCGCTCTACAAGGCATTCATTGATCCCGGTGGACGCACAGCAGAATCCGTCTCAATCGAAGTCGCCAAGTTTCTAGACTACATCCGGCACACCTACAACTGTGCGCTATGGATTGAGCACCACGCTCCACTAGGGTCAGGGGGTCAACGAGACCTGCGACCGTTCGGTTCCGCAGTCTGGTCACGTTGGTCAGAGTTCGGTTTAGCACTAGCACCCGACCCCACCGATCCTGAACTAATCGAATTCAAGCATTACCGTGGTCAGCGTGAAGCACGAGAGTGGCCTGCTCTCTGCAAGCGTGGAGAAACATGGCCGTTTGAAGTGGTAGAGTTCTCACAATATCAGAACTCCGTATCCCCCGAAGGCACAGGGCGCACAGACGAAGAACTTAACGAAGCATACCAAAACGAAGAGTTTGACGATGACGTGACACCTTGGTGACCGTTGACGTAAACTTTAGTAACGGTTGACTGAAATATCGAAAGTCGATAATCTATTAACATCGCTTCGCTATCACTACACCTAAGTAAAAGAGGAGCGGCGGCTGACCTTCGGAGATTGCTCTGGAGGTCAGTCACATATCTAAGGAGAAACATGAGTAAGAGAGTACTACTGACAGGTGGACTGGGCTTCATCGGCTCACACACAGTAGAACATTGGTTGAAGAACACCGACTGGGATATTGTCGTAATGGATGCATTGCGCTTTTCTGGCCGAATTGAAAGACTGACAGACATTGAAGGATTCGATCCCGAACGGGTATCCGTAGTTTGGCACGACATGCGGGCACCTCTGCATTCACAAATTCAAGACAAAATCGGCAAGATTGATTACATCGTAAACATGGCTTCAGACTCCCATGTTGACCGCTCAATCACCCACCCAGTTGACTTTGTACAAAACAATGTGAACCTCGTACTTAACATGTTAGAATACGCACGAGAAGTTAAGCCTGAAAAGTTTATTCAAGTCTCAACCGACGAAGTATACGGCCCCGCACCAGACGGACACGACCACGTAGAAGGTGAACCCCACCGGCCCTCAAACCCGTACTCTGCATCAAAGTCCGCTCAGGAAGCAATCGCATACTCCTACTGGCGCACCTTTGACGTTCCCGTAATCATCACCAACACGATGAACAACTTCGGTGAGCGGCAGCACCCCGAAAAGTATGTCCCCATGGTCATCAAGAAGATTCTCGCAGGAGAACAGATTGATATCCACAGCAAGCCCAACGCAGACGGCACATGGGAAATTGGATCACGGGTCTGGCTGCACGCACGTAACCACGCCGACGCAATCCAACACATCCTTGAAAACATTGGCGTAACCTACTACATTGACAGTAACGTCACCCCCGACATTCAACGATTCAACGTCGCAGGCGAACAGGAAATCGACAACCTGCAAATCGTCAAGATGATCGCTGATATCATGGGCGAAGAACCAATCTACGAACTCGTAGACTTCCACTCAAGCCGCCCCGGCCACGATTTGCGTTATTCACTAGACGGTACTAAACTAAAGGAGCACGGCTGGAATGCGCCCATCTCAGTAGCAGAGTCATTCAGACGAACTGTAGAATGGACAATCAGCCGACCAGACTGGCTAGTTGAATAAAAGGAGCACAAACAAAATGGAACTAGATGTACTAGACAACGGATTCATCCGTCTTGACGCATCCTGCGCAGACGACCTAAGCGTAGTCAACGCCGCACGAGTAAGTTTCGGAATCCAAACCGACGAACTCAGCGAACGAGACAAGGGCCTCATCGGCTTCCTCATGCGAGAAAAGCACGGAACCCCGTTTGAACACAACTTCTTCAGGTTCCACATCAAAGCCCCCATCTTCGTGGTACGAGAATGGTTCCGACACCGCATCGGCTGGTCCTACAACGAATACTCGGGCCGGTACTCCCAAATGATGACCGAAGCCTACATTCCCGACCCAGAACAAATGCGAACCCAAGTAGGCAAACCCGGATCATACACATTTGAGCGCATGGAAAACTCCCAGTTCTCCCGAGACCGCATCAAAATGTCATACTACGCAAGTTTCCACGCCTACGAAAAACTCCTAGAAGAAGGCGTAGCCAAAGAAATAGCACGATCAGTACTACCCGTAGCCACCTACAGCGAATTCTACGCAACAACAAACGCACGGGCACTCATGAACTTCATCAACCTCCGAGGCGACGAAACCGCCCAATGGGAAATCCGGCAATACGCCCATGCACTAGAACACTTCTTCCAAGAAGCCATGCCCGTCACACACGACCACTTCGTCAACAACAGACGCATCGCACCATAACAGGCAACACACATTTGCCCAACCCCACAAAATATGGTAAACTAGCCGCATGGAAGCATACGGATTTTTCCGACGATACACCGACACAGTAGACCACCTAGCAGAAGCAAACCCCGACGCACTCTTCGCAGACGGATTAGAAGCAGCCTGCATAGGACACACCGAAATCTGGGACCACGACGGCACCCGCAGACACCTCGCCGCATACAGCAAACAAAAAATTGTGCAAATCTTCGTAGACGATCACTACATGACACCCGAATCTGCACAAGAATACGCCGACTTCAACGTCTACAACGCCTACATGGGACCCAACACGCCCCTATACGTAGACGAAACCTACAACGCCATCCCCTACAAAATCCAGCCTGTACTACCCGAAGAAATGTACGAACTATGAAATTCTCAGACCTCAAATTCTCAATATCAGAACCGATTGACATTTCAGACACAGAATGGTTTAAAGAACTACAAGCAACACGATTCGGTATCAACAAAAACTATACCGCTGCTGAAAGCCTGCGCAAAGGTGTAGAACTTAACATCGAATATGAAAAAACCGGTGACCTAGACTGGTGGAACGAACAAATGGCCGAATGCGGATACTGGGACGTACAAAAATACGAAAGCCCAACCGGCATACCAACGCCTTGGTAAAATGAAACGCCTTTACCTCAACGGCACAAAACTCGTCCTAGACACACCATACAACAAAGACGAAGTACAAGCCCTCAAAACATCATTCCCCAACGCACGCTGGGACAAAATCAACAAACAATGGACAATACCCCTCGCCGCCCGCAAACGAGCCATCTCCTTCGCAAACTCGTGGAACATCGACGTGGACGAAGAACTCATCCGCCTACAACTACCAGAACACCCCATAGGCGAAACCACCATCAGACTTGAAAAAGCAATCCTACAAATCGTCGTACCCTACGACACCCTACAAATCCACGACCTCAAAGCCATCCCCGGCATCAAATGGAACCCCCACCACAACCACTGGGAAACCCCCTACACCAACGTACACGAACTCATCCAATGGGCCGACAAATACAACCACCCCATCC
>WLWG01000164.1_pt1 | contig 66563 bp, 69 predicted proteins | sample 6712871 | NCBI WGS metagenome assembly WLWG01 (sample SAMN12718693, study PRJNA515312) | sponge metagenome | isolation source: marine sponge | host: Mycale hentscheli | place: New Zealand: South Island, Marlborough, Capsize Point | collected 2003-05-01 | reverse complement strand
CAACTTATCTTCGGATGACGTTGATAAACTGATAACTACAGCTATTGAGGCGCTACCTGAAGGGTTAAGCTCGGATGATGTTAGCACTGCTATAAATACAGCCTTGGAAGGCTTGGAAAACCTTTCTTCTACTGACGTTGATACTGCTATAACCGACGCGCTAGCAGACATGAACAACCTGTCTACAACGGATGTGCAGGGTATTGTCGACACAGCTATTGGTGATCTAAACGACTTATCTACAACAGACGTAGATAAAATTGTAAGCGATGCACTGGGTTCACCTGCAACAGAAGATGAAGACGGTAATCCTGTTGATGCTACAGGGGTGTACGCCACTATTGCTGATCTAAACAACTTATCTTCGGATGACGTTGATAAACTGATAACTACAGCTATTGAGGCGCTACCTGAAGGGTTAAGCTCGGATGATGTTAGCACTGCTATAAATACAGCCTTGGAAGGCTTGGAAAACCTTTCTGCTACTGACGTTGATACTGCTATAACCGACGCGCTAGCAGACATGAACAACCTGTCTTCTGAAGATGTGCAGGGTATTGTCGATACAGCTATTGGTGACCTAAACGACTTATCTACAACAGACGTAGATAAAATTGTAAGCGATGCACTGGGTTCACCTGCAACAGAAGATGAAGAAGGTAATCCTGTTGATGCTACAGGAGTGTACGCCACTATTGCTGATCTAAACAACTTGTCTTCGGATGAAGTTGGTAAACTGATAGATACAGCTATTGACGCGTTACCTGCTACGGCTTCACCTGAAGATGTTAACGCTGCTATAAACACAGCCTTGGAAGGCTTGGAAAACCTTTCTTCTACTGACGTTGACGCTGCAATAACCGACGCGCTAGCAGACATGAACAACCTGTCTTCTGAAGATGTGCAGGGTGTCGTAGATACAGCTATTGGTGATCTAAACGACTTATCTACAACTGACGTAGATAAAATTGTAAGCGATGCACTGGGTTCACCTGCAACAGAAGATGAACCTGCTACAGGGGTGTACGCCACTATTGCTGATCTAAACAACTTGTCTTCGGATGAAGTTGGTAACCTAATAGATACAGCTATTGACGCGTTACCTGAAGGGTTAAGCGCGGGTGATGTTAGCACGGCTATAAATACAGCCTTGGAAGGCTTGGAAAACCTTTCTTCTACTGACGTTGACGCTGCAATAACCGACGCGTTAGCAGACATGAACAACCTGTCTTCTGAAGATGTAGACGGTATAGTTGATAGCGCGGTAAAAACGATTACCGAAGATGTGTCTGGTTTAGAAACCCAAATTGGTGACCTAGAAACACAAATTGGTGACGTAGAAACTAATTTGGAAGACCAACTAGACGCACTTGGGTTGTCTACAGCAGAACAATTAACCACAATTGCGGACCTTATAGGAAAGCCAGAACGCGCAGTAACGCAGGAAGATGTAGATTTTGTTGTTGATCTAACCGCGCAAGAAAATGTCAGCCAAGAGTTAATTACGCAGTATGATGTTACTGGAGATGGTATTCTTGACATTAACGACCAAGACCTGCTAAATCTTGTGCTACAGGGTAGTGACGCTACCCTTGCGGACTCTTCTATATTTACCCCTGCGACAGGGTTGTATGCACAGCAGCAGCAAGCTCAACAGCAACAACAAGAGTTTCAACAGCAGCAAGCCCAACAACAGCAGCAAGATACAGATTCAGTTTCGGAACTAATAAACAACTTAAACACGCAAATAAACGCACAGCTAGACACCAATGCACAACAGCAAGCAGCGCGGGACTTTTTAGAGTTAGAGCAGCTAGGGGCGTTCCAAGGAGCTAGGACAACAGTGACTACCCCAGACCCGTTAAACTTGGATTACTTGTACGACTTTGAAAGTATTTTTGCTAACCCTACGCAAGAAGGCAAGTTTTTAAGCCCGTACAGCACTACAACGCGGAATAAACCCGCTAATCAACCTACGGGACCAATGCCCGTGGCAAGCGGATTTGCAGAGGGTGGACAGGTTGAGGATGAAAATGATATGCTACTAAGATTACTTGGAGAAGCGTAATGGGTATTATAGAAGACGGTTTAAAGGCATTAGATGGGGTAATGTTTAGAGATGTGCCTACAGAAGACGATCCAGACGCTTACGAGACTACTGGATTAGGGCAAGTAATAGGTTTACTGGGTGGCGCATCAGGGTTTTTTAGCAGCGATACCCCTGCTACAGGATATCAAGGCGGTATTCCACAGTATTCTGCGCGGCGGCAGGCTGTACCAAACACAAACGACCCTAATCGAAGGCCGGGCAGTGGTGGGCAGCGCTATTTTACGGATATGCAATACACAACTCCTACCACAGATACACCTATGAGCGCAGAAGGGTTGGCAGCGATGAACGCAGCGAACCCCGCAAGAGAGCTACGTAAAAGACCTGAAATACAGCAAATGGCTAGAGGGGGTATAGCTACCTTAAAAGAAGGTACATACCTGCGCGGCACAAGCGATGGGATGGCTGATAAAGTACCCGCAAATATAGACGGCGTGCAGGAAGCTAGACTAAGTGATGGGGAATTTGTAATTCCTGCAGATGTTGTTAGTCACCTTGGGAACGGTAATTCGGACGCAGGAGCTAAAGTGTTACAAGATATGATGCGGCGTATACGTAAAACTCGCACAGGCAACGAGAAACAGGGTAAAGAAATAAACCCGCAACAAATTTTACCCGTGTAGGAGGTCAGACATGGTTACTCCCGTACTAGCTGGAAGCGACAACGATCCAATTAAAACAGGCGTAGAAAGTTCTCTGTCTAATTGGGCTGGCCCCTACGTTACTGAAATGCTCGGTAAGGGCCAAGCGTTAGCAGGTGAAGACTACAACGCGTATATGGGGCCACTCACAGCGGGCGCGTCTGACTTACAAAATCAAGCGTTTCAAGGTGTGGGAGCATTAGCATTACCTACAGATCAAATGGGCACCGAAGGATATAACACACAAACGTTTACTGGAGACATTGCTCAACAGTATATGAACCCGTACTTGCAGGCGTCGTTAGACCCACAATTAGCGGAAGCTAGACGCCAAGCGGAAATATCTAGGGTGCAGGATGCGGGCAGGTTAACACAGGCAGGTGCGTACGGGGGGTCACGTCAAGCCCTTATGGAAGCAGAAGGTTCGCGGAACTTAGGACAAAACCTAGCGGCCATAACAGGACAAGGTTACGCTGATGCGTACAGGCAGGGTTTAGGCCAGTTTAACATAGAACAAGACCGTGGGATGCTCGCGCAAGATAAAACTAACCTGTATGGTGCCGAAGGATTACAGCGGCTAGCAAACATGGGCGCAACGCAACGCGGGATTGAATCGGAAGGCATTACGGCGGATAGACTGCAGTTTGAAGAAGAACGTGACTTCCCATACAAACAGGTGCAGTACATGCAGTCTTTGTTGCAGCAGCTACCAATAGCCGCGCAGTCAGTGCAATACGAAGAACCTAGTTACCTGCAGCAAATATCTAAAGGGGCTTCGGATACTGAAGTTTTCTTAACAAACTTGTTTGGACGAGGCTAATATGGCGTTAGAAACTGGTGGGCTTGACGCCCAAATCGAACAACGGATGGACGCCTATCGTGGCAACCCGCAAAAGTTACAACAGCGTTACGGAGCCAACAAGGAACTCCTAGATTTATTAGCACTGCAAAAACTTACGTCTGAAAAGCAGGCGGCGGCACGCGATATGCAAATGAAAATGCAGCAGCAGCCCGGCACTATAGCGCAGCAGCGCGAACAACAAGCCTTGGACCTAACAAAACAACAGATGAGTGGTACGCTTGGAGAACTAACGGGACGTACTGCAGGTACTCTAGGGCAAAAACAAAAACAACAACAGCAAAATATGCAGCGTATGGCAAAGATGCAGCCGCGCAAACCCGCAGGTATCGCAGGACTTCCGGGCCTTGCAGGTACTGGAGCCAGACCTCCACAAGCGCAGGGTTTAGCAGGTGCACGTATGGCGCAGGCCGCAGCACAGGGTGGCCCTAAACGTATGGCAGGCGGCGGCATTGTATCTTTTGCAGCAGGGGAAAAAGTTTCGTTAAGTGAGGATCAAAAAGCTATAGCGAAAGAATTATTCGGGGAGCGTTATGACCGTATAATGACACAGCTTTTGCAGATGCAGGCAGATAGTCCCGAAGCTAAAGCTATAACGGATCAACTTGGACCAAAAGTGCAATCTAGTCCCTTTGGGCGAGCCTTTAAAGATATGTTTACTCCAGACGCAGGAGATGCGGAACGCAGGCGTTTAGAAACTGAGGTTCAACAGAAGTATGGGTTACCCGCAGGTTTAGTTGGTGGGTTCCAACAACAGTCAGATGCAGCACGCCAGTATGCACAAGATGTTGCAACTACTTTTTCTATGGGGACATCTAGTCTATCTACTGACCAGTTACGAGCACTTGCCGAAGCGCCGTTTTCAGGTGATTTAACCGCAGAAGAAATAGCTGCGCTACCACCAATAGCCACCACTGAACAGCCAGAAACGGACCTAACGGAGCTACCGGATTCTACTTCCGAACAACAACCACCCACCACAGGTACTGTGACGTTTGAGCCTGTGGAGCAGGAAGACTTTTTTAAGGACGTACCTACATCGTACGACCCCGTAGCACCAGAAGCGGCAGATAAATCAGCGCTAAATACATCTATGTCTGTCATGTTAGACCAATCGGGAAAAACTCCTACTAGAGCGAGCGTGGACCCGCTACAAGCTGCACCATTGGAAGCGGTAGCTGCACCGTACACAGAATCAGAACAGAAATTAGCTAATGAGCTTTCAGAACGCTACGTTGCGGATTCAAACGAAAAACCTTTAGAAAGACTTGACGCGGCACGGGCCAGTTCTGATGAGTATTTTAACCGTTCAGGGGTACAGGCGTTATACGACCAACAAGAAAAAGAAGAACGCGCCCTACAAGCTGACACATTAAGCCCGTCAAAACTTAAACGTCTACGCAGGCTACGAGCGTTTGCTGGTGCGGGCCGCGGGGATGGCGGCATTACTAGCGCGTACTTAGACGAGATAGACAGACAGACAAAAGACCGTAGCGCAGGACTTACAACCTTACGGGGTATTCAAGACACAGGGGTAACCAGCGACTACAATATTGCCTCCCAAGGAGCAGCTTCAGGGGAAAACGCAGCACTGCGGGCCGAGAATAGACGCGCTGCAGGTGTGAGTGGGTTGCAGGGGATTCTAAACAGATCAGAAGAACGCGCACTGCAAGGGCAACAAGAAGAAAACGCCGTTCGCGCGCTTAACTTCCAAGCAGACAACGCCATTGAGGATGGTAACTTTAACGCCGCAAGAGAAGCGTACAACCGTCAAGGTAGCGCACTTCGTAAAGTTGTTCAGATGAACATAGATGATGTTAACAACCAAGTTAAAACAAACTTGTCTATTTCTGAAGACCAAAACTCAGCGATGCGCGATGCACTGGAAGCCAAGCTAGAAGTCGCAAAAGCAAAATCTAAAGCACGGTACGAGCAAAATATTGCGCTAATGAATAGCGAGCAGGAGCTGCAAAAAATACTGGACGCGCGCGTTGCAGCTGTTAACGCCAGCGTAGAAGAAATCTTGAAGTCTGACCCGACAGTTATGGCGCTACGAGCTAAACAAGCTGAGTTGGCAGGGTCAGAAAACGAAAATGAACTTAGAAAAATTAAGGAAGAATTAGAGAGGCTTAGACGTGCTACCATAGAAGTGCTTGCTAGCCGATACGATACTTTTGCTAATATGTACGCAGACACAGTTACTTTAGCCGAACGTATCATGCAGGTTAGGGCGGGGAATACTATGGTGTCTAGCACGCGTAGCGAATTAAACCCCAATGAGATTGTAGATCGTACTCGCCTTGACTATCAACCATCGGTTCCAAACCCATAATATAAGGTCATATAATGGCACTGTACCAATTAACTGACCGCAGAGGGAACAAAATAAAGGTAGAAGGCCCAGAAGGCGCTACCACAGAACAACTTGTGTCAATATACAATCGCACGATGGCAGAGCGCAGGCGCGAACCAGAACGCAGGTTCCGTGCAGGGTTGGAAGATTATTTTGGCACGCAAGAAAACATAGCGGAGCAGATAGCACGTAGCAGAAAACCTACGGTGAGCGACTATTTTGGTGAAGTTCCAAAAGGTCTTATTGGCGGCGCTGCGGGGTTAGTAGAACAGGGCGCGCTGGGCCTTGCGGCATTACTACCAGAAGATGCAGAAAATGTTGTCCGTGATGGGATAAAATCTGTGGGCGGCGCGGTGCAAGATTATGTAGCCCCAGACTTTAACTTAGAAGATAGCATCCCCCGCAAACTTAGCGAAGCAGGTGGTTCTTTCGCGGGTCTTGTTGGTACGTCTCTTATAAACCCTATAGCAGGGGGCACATTAGCGGTAGCCGCGGGGTCTGGAGAAGCTAGCGAACGTGCGCGAGCCGCAGGTGCTACACAGGAACAACGTAACCTAGCAGCGCTACAGGGTATACTTCCGGGCGCACTTGAGCTTATCCCTGTAGGACGTTTAGTCAAAGGAATTAAACAAGTATATAGGGGTCAAGCTAAACCTGTCGAACTTATAAAGAACCGTATTCAACGCGCGTCACGCGAAGGTGGTATAGAAGCCGCGCAAGAAGTTGCGTCTGGTATTGCCCAAAACATGATAGAGCAGGGATACAACCCCGAGCAAGGTACGTTTGAGGGTAGTGGAGAAGCCGCAGGATACGGCGGTGCCGTAGGGTTTTTAGCGCAAAGCCTGCTTGACCTTGCTACACCTAGAACCCGTGGCAGTGCGGCAGATGTAGAACCAGAAGAAACACTTGCTTTACCTGCACCGGACACAGGTATTGCGGGGCTTTTACCTGCACCACCAAAACAACTTGCCGACCAACGTAAATCTTTGGGTAATGCGCAAGCTCGCGCAGATGTAGGCAGAATAATTGATTCTACAGGGGATGTAACCCTTGGAGAGATGGAAGACATTGTAGCGCGAACAGGTATATCTCTGCCCGACCTTGAAACTGTTGTTTCTGACGAAATGCAGAAACGTGGCACTAAACTAGCGCAACGTGCGCAAGAAGAAATCGAAGATGAGCTTACTACCCCAGAAGTAGGACGCCCACCGTCCCGTATGGGTACCGCTGTAGCAGATGCGTTAGCAGGTAGAAGTGCAGTGCAAGAGGCAGCACGCAGACGTGAAGAACAAGCCGCATTAGAACGTGACGATGTAGCCGCGTACGAACAACCCGATCTGTTAGCCGCAGAGTTAGAGCAAGACCGTCAGCGCACACAACCCGCGGAAATAACACCTGAAATTATAACAGGGGAAGCGCCAATACAAGGACCACGAGAACGTGATCTTGTAGATATAATGGATGAAGAAACCGTACTAGCTAGAGAAATCGAAGCGGAAGAAACGGTAAAACGTCAGCAAGAGCAAACAAGGGCCGAGTCTACCGCGGAAACCGCGCAGGGTAAATTAGACGCAGATCGTGCAGCGCAAACCGAAGCTACGCGCACCAAGGTGTTGCAGGACACAGTGGCTAATGCAGGCGAAGTACGTAGACCAGAAGCGTTGCGTAGGTTGTACGAAACCGCGTTGACAGAAGCAGGAATTACAAACCCCAAAGCCACATCACAAGAAATGGAAAGCCTGCGCCGTGCGTCTAACGTAATACGGGCAAAAGACCCTGTAGCAGACGCCGCCGCCACGCAAGAGGGAATCAAAGACCCAGCACAAGTAGAATTGGAGGCTCTTGTAACTCCCAAAGAAAGGCGGCGAAATGTTAGACCAGTTGACCCAGAGACAGGTGGAGATGGCGTTTCGCCTGTTGGACAAGGCAGTGCAGTCGGAGCCGCCCCAACCGCTGCGAGTACCGCCAACATTACAGCACCTAACGACGGAGGAATGGGACGCCCTGTGTCTGGCGTTGGAGGAACTACTGCACCAGAAGGGTCGCAGTCAGATACACTAAATCTGGACGCAGCTATTTTAGAAGCTGTAGAAAACCCTGATCCTGTTACGCCCCCCGTACAGCAGCAAAAACGGCCCAAGGTAAAACCTAAGCCAAAACGTGTTACACAGAAAGCTAAACGTACGGATACCCCCGGTAGACGTAAAGTATTACCTACGTTTCCAGAAAAACAAACACTTACAAAAGTATCGAAAGACCTGAAGCGCAAGGGTCCAGCGGGTTCGTCTGTTCGTGGTACTCGTAAAGTCCAAGCCAAAGAAGACACTACACGCGCCGAGCTACGTAAACGGTGGGATGAAACTGCGCCAGCCGTGGTCAAACAAGACACCCAGACCACAGACACTTTGGTCAAAGGCGATGTGCTATCGAATAGTGACAGTAAGAAAATCCTAACCTTCTTGGAAGGCAAGGTTACTACCCGTGACAAGGTTGGGCTTGCTGCTAAACGCTACCTGTCTATGCACCCGAACCCAGAAGAAGGTTTGTTTGTAGCATTGTTCGATATGGTAAGCCGCACGCCTAAGTTTTCTGGGCGTGAAAAAGGCATGACCGATGCGCAAGCCGAGCTACGCAAAGGTACAAGTGACGTGCAGGGCGCACGCGCTGTATACTGGGCAATGAACAACCTAAGTCCACAAACACAGAAGTGGATGGACGAAACTAAAGCCGAGATACAAAAACAGCTAGACGCAGTGACAGGGTTAGACTACGCGGCGCGGACAGAATCACCTTTGACTATACGACAACGTATAGAAAACGCCGCCCGCGCCATTAAAGAACGCGAAGCGGTAACAGTAAAAACAGACGTGTCGCTACAAACAAACGTAGCGGTAGACGCTATGCCTGAAGGGAAGTACAAACCCCGAAAATACAAAGGCAAAACAAGCTACGAAGCCTTTTTGATGTCGCAATACACAGCCGAAGAGCGTAAGGCTATCGACAAGGATGACGACCTTTCCCTTAAAGCCTATGCAGACTACGAATATCTAGCAAAACTAGACTTTGCCCTAGAAAAAGACGCGGTGGTTGGACTAGATGTAACACCCCACCCCACAGTTATGCAGGCCATAAAACGTGGTGATCTTAAAGCCGCGCTTGCCGCACTAGCCAACACAAACGGTAACGCACAGGTGCGAGAGCTAGCCGCTAAGTTTGCCAATGTAGCAGGTGACACAAAACTTGTTACAGTGAAGAACCTGAAGGCCGAAGACGGACGCCCCACTGCAGGACTGTTTGATCCTAAGACTAACACAATCTCGCTAGACGCAGATACTGGTATCAACACGCACACGTTGATGCACGAAATGTCTCACGCAGGGATGTCGGCGGCGTTGGCTGACCCTAAGAATGGGTTTGGTATCCAGCTTAAAAAGCTGTTCAAAGACTTGGATGGTCTGCTAGGTACAGCTTACGGCTCAAAAGACCCTGATGAATTTTTATCTGAGGCGATGAGCAATCCAGAGTTCAGGTCAGAACTTGCGAGCATAAATCCAAAAGGCGAACCTGTTAGCGCACTGCAACGCTTCTTTAATATGGCTAACAACTTTTTGAGTAGGTTCGTGCCGTTTATTAAATCTCGTAACCTGACCGCCCTACAAGAGGTAGACAGTCTTGTAGACGCGTTGTTAGCTCCTGCACCCGTGTATCGTTACGCCAACCAGATGGCGATGATGACTACCGCCGATGGTGTTAGGAAGTTTACACGAGACGCAGTTGATGCAACGCAGAAGGCCGTAAACAAAGAAAGCCGCGAGCAGTTCAAGTTCAACGTGCGGGACTTCTTTACCCAAGGGTTCTCAAAGAAAACCAAAAACCTGCTACTTAAACTTACTGGCTCTCAAGGGTTAGGCGACATTGCGGAAGCAGTTGGCTTGGGCAGAATGGGCCACGATTTGGATGAGTTGATATCCAAACAACGAGGGGAAATCCAAACTGCCAATAAAATGATTGAAGATAAGATTGGCAAGATATTAGCTAAACTAAACAAGGGTACGGACGAGCAGGCGCAAAAACGCCGAGAAACCTTAGATCGTTTAATCTATGATAACGACTACGGTGCCACTATCTATCAGGTAGACCCTACAAAACCAAAGGGTACATACATTAACAAAGACGGTAGCCCTCGTATAGACAACGATGGCAATGATCTGTTGGAGGTATGGAACAAGCAACGTAAAGACTGGAAAGCATTAGGACCAGAGGGGCAAGCTGTATATAACGAGATGCGAGCAGTGTACAAAGATCAGTACGAAAAACTCAAAGCCGTTATCCTGAAACAGATTGACGAATTGGTGCAGAACCCTGACGATGCTAAAAAACTGAAGAAGGACATCTTTGCCAGATTGTTCGATGCTAGCACCCTAGATGTGTACTTCCCGCTTATGCGTGATGGTGATTACGTGCTACGTTATGAGGTCAAGAACCCTAAGTCGTCACGCGAAGCCACTGTGGTGCAGACATTTACTACAGACGCAGAACGTCAAGACGCTGCCAAGATGTTCCGAGCGAACAAAGACTATAAGAATGTAGAGATTGTTGACGAAGTGTCCGCGAGCACCTTCAGAGGTACAGGCGTAGACCCAAGTTTTGCATATGAAGCCTTGAGTATTTTGGACAAAAACAAAGTCCCACAAGACGTAAAAGATCAGGTAATCAAACTGTTTATAAACTCGCTACCTGAGACATCGTTTGCCAAGTCATTGCAGAAACGTAAAGGCACCCCGGGGTACATGCAGGATTCTGTGTATGCTCTTAAGACAAAGGGCTACAGTCTTGCTAGTCAAACAGTCAAACTAAAATACGGGGCACTTTTGCGCCAGTACGAAGCTGACCTTGATGCGTTTGAACAAGTTGCGCTACCGAAAGCAAAAAGTCGTGTAGGGAAGGGCACGGAACGGCTTACCGCTGCGTTTGGTGATGTAAAGGCAGAGTTAAAAGATCGTGCGCAGTTTGCGCGAAAGGGCGCGGACAACAAAAACATAGAAGCGGTAGCACGTAGGCTAAACCAGACAGCGTTCATATACACCATTGGCTTCAACGCATCGTCTGCTCTGGTCAACCTGTCGCAAATCCCGTTGTTCGTTGCGCCGTTTTTGGGCGGGAAACATGGGTACGTAAAAACGTACGCCGCTATTAAATCTGCTTACGGTAACACATTACTAGGTGGTAAACGTGGCGGCAAAACAAATTCAATACTAGATTTCTATGACATATCTGACAAAGGCACATTCACCCTGAAAAAAGGTTTAGAGTTACCTGAAGGGAAAGAAGCCGAACTACGCAACATGACCGCCTTGGTGCAAACTGCATCTCAACGGGGTTTGTTGGGCCAAGGGTTCTTAGCAGAAGCTATGGGGTTGAACGAGACTAGCCGCATCAAAAAGGGCGGTAAAATAGGCAACGCCTTAGATAATGCGTCCGTGCTATCCGCGTGGCTGTTTAACCATGCAGAACAACTTAACCGCCAAGTAACTTTAATGGCGTCATTTAACCTAGCGTTGGATAGTGTGACGGGTGGGAAGGCCAATAAAGCAAGCGAAGCACAAATAGAAGAAGCCGTGCGGCAAGCCATTTATGATACACAGCAAACAAACGGTGGCACGTTCTTGGAGACTGCCCCGAGTATTGCGCGGGAAGGTATCGGGCGCGTTGCGTTTATGTATAAAAACTACGGCCTGCAAATGTACTACACCATGTTTAAGACCGCAAAGATTGCATTGGACAGTGATAAAGGTAGATTGTTTGGCCCAGAAGGGTCACCCGAACGTAAGGCCGCGGTAAAACAACTTATCGGTATGCACGGATCGGCGTTGTTTTTTGCAGGGGTACAAGGACTACCATTGTACGGCGCAGTAAAACTTATGGTTAACCTGTTCTTATTGGATGAGGAAGAGGAAGATTTTGATACAATCGTGCGACAGTATATGGGTGAGGGTTGGTATAAAGGTGCGATAACCCAGTTCGCGGGGATCGACGTGGCAGGGCGTATGGCGCTTACTGGACTTCTGATCCAAGAGAACCGCTATAACAACAACCCATCCCTAGAAGAAACAATAGGGTTCTACGCAGGTGGACCCGCACTTAGCGTTGCTAATCGTCTGTATCGTGGGGGTTCCGATTTACTGGCAGGGGAAACACAGCGTGGCATGGAAAGCATATTACCTGCAGGGGTGACCAACGCATACAGAGCAGCGTTTGGTAGGTATGCACAACAAGGCGGCGCGTTCACTAGACGTAACGACCCTATCTACGATGATGTTACCAATGGCGAATTACTGATGTGGGGACTTGGGTTCCCTCCTACAGAATACACATTCCGTCAGGAACAAAACTCTATTACCAAACGTATAGACATCGCTGTAAACAAGAAACGATCCGCGCTAAACAAAAAATACTACGTTGCCTCGCGTATGGGAGATTACAGTGAGATGATGCAAGTCTATAAAGATATGCTTAAATTCAACAAGCGTCATCCAGAAGCTGCTATTACCCCAGATTCCATAAATCGTTCCATGAAGCGCCACGCAGAGACTACGGAAAACATGCACAATGGCGCGTCGTTTAGCACTACGTACGGTGCCGCAGTTCAAGACATACGGAACGCCTTCAAGCAATAAAAATCCCCCGCGCGAGGCGGGGGTAGTAGAGAGGAGAATGACAAGTATGTCGAGCTTGTCATGTATGATGTATCACACTGTCCTCCATATGCGAACCCCAAACATACCATTTTCAATTCGGACCCGCGTTTCTGCGCCCCACTTTTTGCGTTGCGCTATATCTTGTAGTTGTTTTTGCGCCTTAACAATGTTGACGCACGGGATGAAAACAGACGCTCCAACCACCATATCATCCCAATTAACAACTATTTTTACTTGGTCTGGCGACAGATCATCAGTCTTCAGTGGTTTCTGGTACACCGCTAAACCCCGTTAGTTTTACCGACAACGCCCATATAGCAGGTAAGTTAAAGTTCGTGCCCTTACTTAACCGCATCTTAATACGTTTAGCCCCCATCTCTTTTTGCATACCTTCCACGGTGCTTGTGTAGTCTATTTTCTGTTCTCCAAGCCACGTCTTAAATGTCTTTGGTACAATATAAAGCATGTTTGTATCTGTCTCGTATCGTGCGACAAACATACCTCGGGGGTTCTGCTCGGGTATGACCATGGGTGTAATACCTTCAGCGTTGGGCGCTTTCTCCGTGCTTTTAATTTTAAGTATGCTACCCCAGTGCTCGGTAGCAAATTCTGTGACTAATGTTTGTACCGACGCGGTGCTATCGTCTACGAACGCCTTGACCCTTATCAGTTGTCCTACCACCCACTTGAATAGCTTTTTCATGTCATAATCTACTATGCCTGCACGTTTAGCAGCTAACGCTCCCACCAGTATGGCCGAACACCCACCAGACCAAAAACGGTTTTTCTGATCCAACCCTGCGGCCTTGTCTAACTCAGCTTTAATTTTTTCATAGTCCGCGACTATGGCTGTTTTATTTTGGATAACATACCGCACAAAGTCTGGGCCATAATGACCGTAGTTGTTTTGTATGTCCTTGAACAACCCTGCGGATACAACAGGGTCTACTTTTACCATAGGTATTTCGTCCACCCGTAGCTCCAATAACCGCTGCATCTCCGCTTTAGTGTCGCCCTTCGCCATAGCCATCTGCGCGTACATACTAACATTACCTGACGATAACGCTATCAAATGCCACGGCCTACCCCTAACACGTTCGTAGTTGCCGCCACCTGCCATCCGGTTCTTCTGCGTACCTTCTGATAGTTGGTATGCGTAATCAGATGCTTGCTTGCCATGAATGTTTGTCATCTCATCTGTGTTTAAACCAAGGTTGTGCATGACCTCGGCAAAATTCATACGAGAGTTTGGGGTATCCCCTTTGGTGCCCGTAAGCCCACGCGGTTCGCCCCATATAGCGGTGCCCGTATACATAGCAGTTGTTTTACCACCACCCGTTTCACCGAACAGATGGATACCTAAACTGTACAAACCTGTTAGGGGCATGAGTATAGTGCCAAACCCTGCGCACACCGTGAACTGCTGCAACTCCATACCGTCTTGGTTGTAGAAGTCTAATATCTCTTTGTGTCGTTCTCTGGTGCCTTTAGGTTTGAACTTAACTATGTGCCCTGCGGTCTTACTAGATGGTGGATTGTACTCCGCGCCATGTGCGGTAATCAGTTGGTCACCTAACACAAATTCATCCATAACTTCGTCATCAACCCACCCAAATTGTTGGTGCGCCTCACTTGCTGTGGTGGTCTGCTGCAACTCTCGTATCCACGCCGCTGTGTATGCCATAAGTTTATCTACTTCCTTACCGTAAGTTACTATACCCTGCATGGACATGTGCTTACGAAACTCTTCTCTGGACGTAACCGCAGATAGCGGCACTACAAAGTCGCGCACCCCGTCTCTTGGCAAGTGTAGCGCAAAAGCTATAACTTCTCCAAGCTCCACATCATGCAGTCTGCGCGTAACGTAAAAGTCATGGTGGTATATACAAATTTCTTCGGGGTCACCGTTATCATTTTCCCCTCTCAGGTACACACCCCCATGCTGACCTCTAAAGTATGGACGTGGTAGCGCAGGTATAGCTACCTGTTTTTCGTCACCCCCAAACATATCTTCTGGTGCAGCCTCTTTAATTTCTTTTGTGAGTACCGCAGGTGTTGTTATCTTCCCCTTGTTAGGGCAACCTTCGCACCCTTCTGGGTTCAACCGCTCTATGGTGCTACAAAAATGCGGTCCCCCTGTGTCTTGCATTTTCTTCAGGGTGGCTTCCACGTTGTAGTCTGCATGACTAGCCGACATTATGTGCGCCGCTTCGTCCCCGTCCTCGCAGACGTTAGCTATAGACAACCCTGCGCGCCACAAGTCATGCGATATGCTGTCCTGATGCTTTATTATGTGCTTGATCTGGTTGCAGCCCGTACCGTTTTTTGTGCGTGTTATAAGCCGCTTAAAACTACCTTTATAGTTTTGGTACATGGCTTCTTTAAATGCGCTAACCGCAGATGTCTCGCGTTTCTGGGGTACTGGTATCGGGTCATCGCCAAGCAACACCGCAAACTGGTCAAAGTCCACGGTGGAAAAATCTTCTATACCATAAAAATCTACGGGTAGCGGTGTCTCGTATTTGTGGTTGTAGGTACTTGGCACACGTAAAACACTAGCAGCATCAGATGTACGTGATGGGTCTACAGGAAAACCTTGTTCTTCACATAACCTCTTTAGTCGTGTCGCTACAGGAAACCAATCTTCTCTACACACAGGCGCGGACAATATCCAATAAACATGTACGCCACGTCCTGAGTTCACGAGTGTAGGTGTAGGCAAGCTGTTATTTTCGCAGAAGGTGCGTAGTTCATCAATGGCGACTACCTGAGATGGAAATTCCTTATCGGGGCCGCAGTCTAAATCCAAGAAAAAAGACTTCATCCATTGCATATTTTTTGCGGTGCGCGAACTACTGTCAAAAAACGTACCCAAAGCAAAGAAAGCGTTCCACCCATTATCATTAAGGTTACGTGCTTCGTGCAGTAGGTCGTCTGTAGACAAGCAAAATGTTTGTTTAATCTGCTCGTTGGGTTTTACACCTTTGATGGCCCACACGCAATATTCGCCTTCGTGCGCTAGCACCAAGTCTAAAAAAGTTTTGGTTTTCATTGTATCCGCCCATACCGTAAGAGTAACTACGGCCACCGTAGCAGCCGTAGTGTTTTGAGTTATTATTCGTCGTCAAACAAACTGTTCACAACGCTACTCAAATTCTCTTCGGAAGGCTTTGCCGCAGGTTTCTTCGCAGCCTTTTTAATCGGTTCAACGTTATCGGCCTCTGCGAGTACGTTGTTAGACTGAGATTTAGTCTTGGTGAACGGGTTGGGGTCTTCCATTACAAACCCTCCGTCCACTTTCTTAAACGGATTTGCCTTCTCTCTTGGAACAAACTTTATAACCTGTACGGCGTTTATACGCAAGGACACACTTTGATTGCCACCAAAATCATACGGCACCATTTTAACCGCTATATTGACAGTGCTACCAGTGGTTAACTGAAAGTCTTCGGGTAGCGCGTTCCCTTGAGAATCATACTGCGCAGGGTTGTTAGTCACCTGCCCGTTGTATGAACCCTTCAAGACAGCCTTGTGCGTAAACGTACCATCGTCGTCTTTGACAAAAGGATTGTCTAACATCTCAGCCCACTTGGGTTCGCGGTTGGCTACGTAAACTTCAGCCATAGCAGTGAACAAAGCCTTGGCTGTTTTGTTATCCATACGGAACTGTATAGAAAATTCCGCGTTAGTGTCGCGTGGACCACATGGCATACTGCGATTGACTTTCTTGTCAAAAGCATAGGTCTGGTCCAAACGTGGCCACAGAGCCTCGACTTCTTCAATTATATAGTTTTCAGACACATCATTCTCCTTTTATTTATTGGTCTTCGTCGGGATTAAAATCAAACTCTAACTGTGCATCGTCTGTAGGTTGCGGTGTTTTAGTTAGAGCGTCAGTCACATTGGTTTTGTTAAACCTGTAAGTGTTACCTACCTTTATGTAAGTAGACTTGGGGATATGACCCTGCCGCACCCAAGCGCGGACAGTAGACACTGACACTGCGAAATGCTTTGCCAAGTCTTCTATTGGTACATATGGTTCTGCCATTATTTTTTCCTCACTGAAATGACGTACTCGGTGTCGATGTTCATACCCTTGGGCATTACATCAGGGTTCTCCTCTATAAATTGTTTTACGTTGGTCTGGTTCAACCGCCTGTCTAGAAACTCGGGCACATCATGTTCTTTAATAAAGTTGTACATCTGCTCCCAATCACTGGTCCAGTATTTGGTTTTAGTAGACCGAAAAAACAAACCTTCAGAGGTTCTAACGCTTTCGACATTGTGGCTATCACAGTAGTCTAGCAGCGCGTTCTTTAAGATTTCCTGTTGGCGTACCAACGCTCCATCTTCTTCTTTGTACCGTGCGGATAATTCTGCTCGTTTTGCCCTTAATTTTATGTAGGCTTTAGTCAGTTTATCCGCAGGTATATCGGACGTATCGTCCATTAGTCATTCTCCTACTGTAACGAGAATTACAATCTAGTAGCTTATAATGCCCTAGTCAAGCAATTCTTTGTATAAGTCGATCATTTTTGTGTGAACGTCTATTCTGTTATTTAATAATGAATAAATACGCTTTTCCACAGCAGAACCTTGTAGCTGAACAACAGTACATCGGTGTTTCTGCCCCGACCTATGCACCCTAGCGTTTGCCTGTGCATATGTTTCCAATGAAGATGTTGGCCCCCACCAGACTACAGTGTTAGCTGCTGTTAACGTAACACCGTGTGCCGCGGACTGCGGCTGGATGACAAGCACCTTTGGATTGTCTGTGTTTTGGAACCGTTTAAAGATGTCGGTGCGCCGTGCTACGGGAACATCCCCACGGATCACCTCGGTTGTAATACCATCGTCTCGTAGTTTATCTGTCAGTATATCAATGGTGTGTTTGAATGGCACGAACACAAGAACCTTTTGACTGCTCTCGTCGATAACTTCTTTCAACACTTTGTATCTGTGCTTGATGTCAAACTCTAGTGTGTCGCCTTCGTCGGTGTAGACTGCCCCTGCCGATATTTGCAGTAGTTTGTTCATAATTATCGCTGCGTTCACAGCGGTGACTTCATCGTCACCCACTGTCATAGTCATACGCTTACGCAACATCTCATAATATTTTTTCTGTTGCCGTGTTAGCTCCACATGTCGGTTGGTGTATGTCATCTCAGGTAGGTCAAGACATTCTTCCTTGGTAAACCGTATGGCAGGTTGCAGAATGTTAAACACTGTATCTGACGCATGGGGTTTTATTACCCACCTAAATTGTGACACCTTGCTCATAACCATATCACGGAACGAACCAAAGAACCGTGGTACAGCGTTGGGGTTTATCATTTTAGCAAGGCCGTACGCATCCAATGGAGATTGCGCCGCGGGTGTACCTGTCATCATCCAGAGCCAAGTATCTTCCCCGATTATGCGCCGTAGCACCTTCCATCGTTTTGATTGTGCGTTCTTGTAATGCGTAGCTTCATCTACAACAACCAAATCAAACCCACCGTTCAAGATGTCTTCCGCTACTATTTCCACACCGTCATAGTTTATTATGACAAACTCTGAACCTTGCTGGATGATCTCACGGCGTTTCTTTGACGCGCCATAAGCTATCGACACGCTGCGATGCGGCGCAAACGTAAACAAATCCTCACGCCACGCGCTATCCATAATTGACAAAGGGCATATAACTAACACTCGTTTAATCTTGCCTTGCTTCATCAGATAATCCGCGGCCCAGATAGCGGACGCTGTTTTACCTGTGCCTTGTTCGTTGAAACAAAAAGCCTTTGTGTTCATGGTTAGAAACGCGGCGGTCTTCTTTTGGTGGTCAAACGGCGTATGTTTGCCTGTCCATGTATACCTACCATTGATCGGAGAAGGGACGTTTATGTTTAACTTTCTCAGGCTGTGCGCTTCGTCTATCCCCCACTTCACTACGACTTCGTGATCCTCTATGGCACGACTTGCAGGGATTGTTTCAGTGACACGTTTAGGGTTGCGTAGCTTTAACAGCAACGCCTTGCCATCGACTATTTGCATTTGCTTCTCCTATTTAGGGAACTCCCTAAATCATTTTTTCTTTTTGTAGTTCCGTGCGCGGTTCTTGCTGCGGCTTTCAATTCTTACACCGTCTTTATTTGAACCGCCTTTCGACAAGGCTTTCTTGTGGCTGATATCTTTGCCTTCGCGTTTATCAGCTTTACCGTTCCTGTTAGCATCTTTACTGGTGCGATCCATCTTACGGCGGGCACGCTGACGTTCCATCCGCGCTTCAAACGGCTTACTACCGACAGGTTTGTTCTTCTGCTTGGGGCGATCTTTGGGGTTCTTGTATGGCATCAGTTGGCTCCGTTATGGACACATTCAATGATAGGGCAGTGGCGTCTGCATAACCCGTTAGGGCGAGCGTTCCACATATCTTCTTTTGCCGCGGTTTCCATCTGCCCATACTTGCCGAGCCATTTCTCCCACAGCTTAGATTTATCATACTCCATGTAAGTATCTTTTACCAAGTCATTACATACCACAAAAAGTAATGCGGCACGTACTTTCTTTATCTGCGGATACAACGCCATCAACGCTAGGGCCATCAACTCTAGCTGCCCTTTGTCTGCGTACTTGGAAGACTTGCCTGTTTTGTAATCCACAACAGTAGCTGTTTCGTCATCCAGTATTACTAGATCAGCAATACCGCGAAACCAAACATCATCCGCATAAAAATTACATGCGTCCAAGTTTGCTGTTAATCCTAATTTTATTTCACATAGTTTTTGCCCCTGCCTATCCTTTAAAGATGTTAAGGCTTGAGCTGCATAGCTGAACTTAGCGGGCACAGGTGTGTCTTTACCAATAAAATCCTCGGCCATTTTATGGAACTCGTTGCCATATATTATAGCTTCGGTTTTTACAAACGGCACCTCTTTCAAGATGTGTTTATGGTAATACTGTTTTGGACACTGCTCAAAGTCTTTGATCTTGCTAAACGACCACGGCCATACTTTTGTCACTCACACTCTCCATATGATTTGCCTGTGCCGCTTTCACATGTGATCGGTAATCCATCAGCCCAGTCGGGCGTCTGGCGCATACATTCTTCTATGTACGCTTGTGCTTCGTCTAATTCTTCGTCGGCTACACAGGCTACAATACTATCATGTACAGTTAGCACAACATTGTATCTCTTGGCAATAAGTAACATCTGATGCCCAATGATACAACGTGCAATGGCTTGGCATACATTCTCCACGACCTTACCACCGTATATACGCTTCGGTCCACGCCTAGTCTTGTAAGTGTATTCAAACCCACGTTCACCCTGTTCCGCGTCTAAGCCATGATAGAACATGGGTAGGCCCGAAGGTAACACAATGGCGCTATGCTTTGCGACTACATGTAGGACGCCTTCACGCCCAAACGGTAGATCATCCCCGCGTTGCATGTGCTTCACCATGTTGTTGGCATCGCGCCATAACTCACTAATCGCATCGTTAGCGTCACGGTATACTTGTATGATGCGCCGTGCTTCTTCCAAGTCTATATACACGCCCATACCTTGTAACTGTGCTTGGAACTTAACTGCCCCCATACCGTACCCTGCACCAAGGATAGTGGTTTTACCCACAAATCTTTGGTCTTTGCTTACCCCATCTACTGGCACGTTATATATGCTAGACGCCATGTACTTATATACGTCTTCACCCGCTGCGAACTGTGATACCAGATCATGCTGCCCTGCAAGCCACGCCAACACACGCGCTTCAATTTGGGAACTGTCACAATCAACAAGAGAATGTCCTGTTGGTGCGACTATGCTTCCCTTTAACTTCTTACCGTTTGGTCCACGGCTAGGTAGGTTCTGTAGGTTGATTTTATCATCTCCGCCCCAACGTCCAGTGTGCGCAGCATAATATCTTACAGGTACAGGCAGAAGTCCGCGTGCTGCTATGTCTATAAACCTCTGCGTACGCGTTTCTTCTAGCGTGGATTTACTGCCTAACCTTGCAGCCACCAGTGCTTGCACCCGATCATCTTCGTGGTCAGCCAGTGCTTTAAAGTCTTCGTCGTTCTTAGCGAACGCAAATGTTTCTTTGCCTGTCGTCAGACTTATCTTCATGGGCGGTTTAACCCCGAACCCTTTTAGTAACTCCGCGAACTTAGGGTTGGACATAAGGTCTTTTTTGTCTTCAACACCTGCATCAGATAGCAGTCTTTCTTTTCGCTGCTTAACATCCTGCAAGTGCGACTGTAGCAATCCGCTGTCCAACTCTAGTGTAGGCTCAGTAAACATCCGCAGGGTGGCGTCTATCAAACGTAGCTCCGGCTTAGGGAACCGTTTGAGCATCCTGTTAAAAAGTTTGTAGGTTAGTTCCACATCATTTATGCAGTAGTCTCCGTACTGCTCTAATTCTTCGGTGGCAAAATCTCCACGTTGCTTGCCGATTGCGCGTACGACCTCTGTGCCTTTAACGCCGAGATTGTACCTCTCAGATAACGCAGCGAGACTTGCGCGAGCTTCAGTCCCATGTAGGGCACGGGCAATACACAAAGTATCGGTATACATCCGAGGACGAATACCAAAACGCCAACTAAGAATGGCACCATCAAACATAGTGTTATGACAAAGTACCATAGCATCTTCCCAAGGGAACGATGTGAGGTATCGGTTAAGTTGTTCGTACGTACCACTGGCCCACTCCGTCTCCCCATTATTTACTTTAACAGCCACGCCGATCACCTCAAAACGAGGATCACGGACGTAGGCTTCTGTTGTTAACTTAGACAGAGAATAGTCCCTGTCGTAGTATGTTTCAAAATCTAACGTGATTAAGTCCATCACTTGCTCGCTATCTCGCCACCACATGCCATGTAACCACATGCGTCTACCCAGTTGTCTGGGTGTGTCGGGTTTGATTTGATACGCGCAGCTTTCAACAAATTCATCATCACAGCTACATCTGTGGCGTTTACTTCCACACCTAGATGCACGGACCAATACTTACCTATCGTGGTGAAATTATCTTCCATGTTACCATGGTCAGCCGCGCGGTCCTTGGTCACGTATTCTTTGGCGGTGTCTAGCACCTTCCCCCGCGTAACCCTACGCGCTTCTTTTTCAAAAACTTCTTTGGGCGTACCAATCTTCTTCATCAGATTGCTTACATAGCTTGGGGATGTTTTAGTCGCCATGGCAATTTCTCTGCCTGTAGCGTCAGGGTTTTTTATTTTATACTTCCAGACTTTTTCCGCTTTGTTTGGATTCTTCGCCATTGTTTTCTCCTCTTGGCAAGTCATATTTTCTTTTTATGTTAGACGCTGTTTTTGGGCTTATACCCATTATTTCCGCGATAGATTTCAACGTCATGCTACGTTTCAACATGCGGTCAACCATCTCAGCGTCTTTGGTCAACACCAACTTATTGGCTTCTTTCTTGGGTCTACCCCCCATCTGTCCGTTAAGTTTGTTGGTGCAGTTTTTGTGGGTGACGCGAGAAGCTAGCTGTGGATTATCCGCTCTGTCTTTTTTTACCTGCGCCTCCCACACTTCCCGATAAAGTTCTTCATATTTTATTCGTTCTTGCTCATTCATGTGTACGCCTCTTATTTAATAGTGCCCTGCAGCCCACACAAAAACAGGAGTCAAAAATATGGGCCGCAGGGTCTAACCGTACGCGGTTTCTTCGGTGCAATCACAACAACAGAAAGGATAATCATGGAGGTCGTTGCTTACACTGCTGCGGTTTTCGTGGGACAAATCAAAAAACCCACAACCCACTCACAGCTTGGGTTAGCCGTCTGGGACCATAGACCACGTACGTAAGTCCAGCGAGACTTCGTGTACGTTATCTTCATTGACAACCATGTCTAGTCCACCTGCGGCTCTTATTTCTTCTAGGTTCTTCTGCTGTAAGGGTGTAGGTTTGTTTTTACCTGCCTTACATTCGATCCCAAAAAATAATCCTTTATAACATCCTATGACATCAGGCACACCGCTACGCCCGTAGCCGCCTGTCACAGGGTAAAAATAATACGCGCCTAATTCTTTAAGCTGCGCCACTACCTTTCTTTTAACTTTTGCTTCGGGTGTCATTACCATTCTCCGATACCAGTACCCCCCTAGACGAGAGGCCGTAGCCCCTCGCCCATTTAGGGAGTTCCCTATTTATAGACCCAAAACAAGTATGGGCCAATCCGAGCGCCGACTTCATCCACATCGTTGGGCGGTGGTGGGATGTCTAGCATGGACAGCGTTGCTAAACGCTCCTGCATCCAAGTTGGTAGCTCGTCTACACAGTTATAATGGCCGTCTACTTCCTTGTCAACCTCTCCAATGCCAAAACTTGTGATCGTGACTTGTTTAGTATCAAAGGCTATGTTTACGCGATAAGTTATACCATCAGGTGGTGGTGTGTGGCGGTGATTATGTGCTACGCTCATCTAGTAACACCTTACACATAGAAGTAGAATGTGTTGGCATTGACCCTGTAGCCTATGCCTTCCACAAAGTGACCATCTTCACACATACTCATGGCAGCAGCCTTGTGCTGTATATCTTCTGATATTTCATCAGGTGAAAGCGTACGTGCCATCTCTGCTTGGTGGTGGTAACCAGTCACATCTGCGATACGCGCACATTGCACTACCTGCTTACCCCACTGCTCTCTTATATGCACAAAGTCCATGGGTACAGACCCATTCGTAAATCTATTGTATTCCTCTTGGCAAGAGAACATGGTACGTATGTCTGCGTCTAACCCCTTATCCACAAACGTATGCCCAGACTGCACCATGGCGCGTAACTCAGCCACCACCCTATCTCTGGCTTTTGCTTCGTCCCCATACCCGCGCGTGGTTATCCCTACTTTTGCCGTGGCGTTATCGTATTCGTCAGTTGCATCGCTCCTAACTCTTTTTACAGCACTAGACGCGTCATCTACTAACGCTGTCGCACACTCGCCTATAGTATAAGACATCAAGTTTCTCTTAGCATGTTTCACGGCGGTATCCATGTTGAGGGCCATGCGCATGTTGTGCTGATCCCCACTGCTACAATACTTATTGTTCTCAATACTACGTGCGCACACGATGAATTTATCTTCGCTCTTTACACTGGTCGCAAAGTCACCGTACCCGATATACCCCATAATCATAAGGTCACCTTCGCGGTACACATGCAGCGTTTTGTTGCAGCGTGGTATTACCTTAACCCGCATCGCTTTCTCCAACGCGCGCGCGAACTCGTACAGTTGCGGTTTCACATACTTATCTTGTTCGTGCGGTACGCCATCACGCATACGTGTATAATCAGCCGAATTTGTTTTGGCAGCGTCCACTGTTACATGTCTTATAGCCATTGTGTTACCCTTTCACTTTCTTATTGAACCCACAGGTTTTGTTGATCCTTGCATTGAATTGCGCTTTAACCGCTTTGATGTGTTCTTCGCTCGTCTCGAACATATGTTTTAGATGGTAGTCCGTACTACCCATTATTGAGTACATGAGATGTAATCGTAGGTCGTGGTCAGGATCACATATTATCTTACATACTATTTCTGAGTTGTCCGCGAACTTAGACAACGTATTCCATCCCCACCCATATTTGTTACCGCCAACGGCATCAGATACTTCGTCGCGTATCCGCTTTGCATATTCGTGATCCTTGTAAGGTAGCAACGGATACATAGTAAACGCCCATTCACGAAACTCTGCTATAGCGCCTTTCATCTTGACTTTGGCTTCTTTGTCTACGCGGACCTTGGGCGGAACCGGAAGGGGCTTACCACCATCCTCAAAAGACATCACACCGTTAGTGATACGAAACGTCAGTGCCACACCATCATCACGCGATGTTAAGTCTTTATTGTATTGAGTGCGGCGGTACGCGTTACCATGGTGGTCTAGCATGTTTTCTGGCAAGATACATTTAGCCACTGTATTACTCTTGGCAAGATAGTATTCGTGGCCCAGATGTTTTACAAAGTGTTTACCACTACGAATTACAAACTTTAGATCGTAGGGCAAGTGTCTGTCTAAGAAGCTATACCGACGATTGTGTGAACCTTGCCCACTGCCGTTGCGTATGGTTATCGTATCTGAACCGTCCTTATACCTACGCCACACGATTGGGGCCAGTTTTACTATTTCTGCTTCTGTAGGTTTTGCTTTAGTCGTAAACGAATAGTAGTGATACCCAAACACATCATCACCACCGCTATACCCACCGTCCATTAGCACGTAGCAGTTTTCGTTAATCTTCTTGATGCGTTCGTCTTTACGGTTACGATCACCGATAGGTCGTACGTTGTCATTCTTGTGTTTACCACGCAGCGGTTTAATCGCATCATAATGCGCCGCTACTTTATCGAATGTGTTTAGTATACGATTTTGCCAGTATAAGGCCATTGTATTTCTCCATTTGTTATGGGGTGACACCACGCCACCCCTTTCATTTAGGGAAGTCCCTAATACGTTTTACCCACGTACCACGCAGCGGCTACCAACACCGATACCAGTACCGCAGCAACAAGAACCTTTGGTACGCGAATAATATATACGTGCGCATCGGCGTCACGCTGCGCGGCTGTTGAGTTGCCTACAGCAACAGTTGGATTACCTACAGCAGTAGTTTGGTTACCTGTAGCTTTGACGGTCACACTTGCTTTCTTCTGTGTGACACGTTTTGGCTTGGGCTTTACGTCCACCCGGTCCGGGGAAGGTTCGTCAGCAGGCGCAAACGTAAGCCATTTGTTCTTACTTTTATTATCAAGATAGCCGTGCTTGGTAGGGCCAAACGCGTCAATCAACGCTTCACGATCTTTGCCAGTCAGAGTGTCGGGCACAAACCAACACTTACCATCCCAACGTGCGCCCATCGCCTTGGCGTGTTCCTTATTCTCAAATGGCGCATTGTACAGGTAGTGTTTTGGCTTGCCATTGGTTTTAACTTCTTCTTCGTCAGCTTCAGCAAACAGCGCGTCAATATCAAATGGCTCTGCGTCTGCTATCACAACAGCTTCTTTTGTACGTTTCACTTGTCCCCTTAACTTGTTTAGCTTTACCTCGACAGCTTTAGACGTGCGCCCAAGGCGCAGCCCAATATCCTCGCGTGGTACTCCTGCCGCTGAAAGGTCTAAAAGTATTTGCATCTCTTTAGCCGACCACGGCTTGTTGCTTCTAGTTTCCATTTGTCATCTCCTTTGGCCTTGCTTTTGGCCTTATCGTTTTGGACAGTATGTTTGTCCGTTCACATTGAGCCATGCTATCTTTATCGAAAGCATAGATCGGTTCGTAGTATGCAGGTAACGCATCACCACATGCTTGCGCACTGGGGAAGATGATACGTGATTGAAGGTATTCCCCTTGGACATGATAACTTAGTATCATTATCGTAAAGTATTCTATCACCAGTCAGGTTCTCCATTTTCGTCTAATGTTGGCATCTTAAAGGTGAAGTCACGCTCCACCTTCGGCTCTGGTTCTTCAGGTTCCAAGGGCACTACGCCTATGGCTTTTAGTGCTGCGTCTAAGAACTTAGGTAGAACATCAGACACAGGTTCACCCGTCGTCACGTTCTATCTCCCCTAGCCCATTGCAGTTGTCACACTCCGTTTGGTATTCTTCCAAGTATCCATACGGATTTGTGAACCCCATTGGTACAGCGCGTTCCATTGTTTGTTCCCCTGTACCTTTGCACTCAGGGCAAACAATGAACGGATTATCCACAAATAAGTTTTTCAATGTAGACGCCCCCTTTGTACACAACGCGCCAAGAATTTCTCCGCGTCCTTCGCCGCTTCAACGGCTTCGTTTTCTTCGTGCGCATCTGCAAATATGTCAGAGCCATGGTCTTGCATAAACGTGCCCAAGACATCCATCATGCACAGAAGCATAGATGCTTTGGTCTGCGTGTTTGCTTCTGTGAACCCATCCATAAACTCCACAGTGACAGATACTTCTTCACCGCCTTGGCTACGGGTTTTAATGTCCGCGTACAGTTCAATTATCTTTATCCTCTTGGCCATCACTTACCCTTTCGTTTCATTGCAGTCATAGCTCGCCTGTCGTTACGGTTAAGAGGTTTTGACATATCCATGTCAGCCAACCTACGTTTCTGGCGTAAAGAGTTCGGCTTCGGCTTCGGGCCTCGTCCCCTTTTGTTAAGGTTTGCCATTATAAATCCTCCGATTGTACATGCACCGTCACACCGTGATCGGGCTTGGCGTTCTTGTTATCCACGATCACCCACAGCACAGGATGATCCCACGTACCCCAACCACCGTAGAGATGGCCATCTGTAAACACGATAGAGGCTTGCGGCTTGATACCATGCTTACGCATATACTCAGGCACACAACGCACATCAGTACCGCCACCACCCACAGGGTTCGTCTTGGATGCCACGGTATCCAGTTCGTCGTTGGTATACTTCTCATACCCACAGACTTTCGTATCCCAATAGCTTACGTGCAATTCTTCGGGCTTGACCGCTTCACAGATACCAACCAACTCGCTAATCATTATCTGCTGTTCACGTTTACCGATAGAGCCAGACATATCGTTGTGTTCTGCAATGCACGTAACTTGTTCTGAGATACCGCTAGGCATGTAGATACCAGTTCCGATGTAACGCCTGTTAGGTTTCTTCCACGTTGAGTAGTCGCTACCTGCACAGGTTGTTTGCACAAACTCACGCAACACCTCGCGCCAATCCACCTTGGGCTTCAGCAATTCTTCCATGTCACGACTGCCACCGCTGCCCATCTTACCTGCAACCAGTGAGCCTTGACGTATAGCCTCGTCCACCTCGCGTTGTATCTCACGCTGCTCGTCGGCTGGCATGTCCTGCGCACTTTCCCAATCGTGATCGTCGAACCCTTCGGGATGTCCATCGTCAGTGCCGCCGCGATTTTCTTTTTCTTTGTAGATATCCCAGAAGATTTTAGCTGTACCCCACCCCTTGTACTTGGGATCATAGCACCCACCCTTGGGCATCGTGACCCAACCGTCTTGACCGTACTCGTCAATGATCTTGCCATTGATATCGTAGTCCATTGCGATGTTGGCAGTGCGCGGACATATCTCCCACAGATGCGCCCACGTTACCAAGTGACGATACATCTTGTGAAACACCTCATGTATCACGACGAACCGTAGCTCTGCATCGTTATGTGCAAACACGAACCATCTACCGTACCATTCGTCACGTCCGTTGGTACAGGCTGTTGGCACCGTGTCATCAATCGTACGTTCACCGATCATCAGCAACCCCGATATCTCATGGATGCGTGACATGATATCAATGACTGCTTTAGACAGCCGTTGTTCTTCCGTTAGTTGTTTACCTATTGCTAACATTGTCATTCTCCATTTCTTCGGCTTCCATTTCGTAGTCATCATCAAAACTAATGACAGCATCGCTTGGGTTCGCGTTAACCAGTAGGACATTACTCGCCTCGGCAAAGGCCATGTCCATATCCTCGGCTTCTACCTCGCAGGTAAAAGTGCATGTAATTTTATATTTCATCTGTCGTCTCCATTTAGGGAGTTCCCTAATTAAGTTTTATCCGCTGCGAACATGTAGTTGTTCTGCATTGCCCATGTGGTGAACTTCTTGTTCTTCATCACCATTGACTGCTTGCTGTACTTGGGCGCACGTACACCATTGGCGAACATACCCTGTGCCTCGGTGTCCAAACGTGGCATGTAGTCCATCCACGCGTTGAGCCAGTCACCTTCGATAGATGCAAGCGTACGATAGACAACCATACAGATAGCCGCAGCACTGTCAGGCACCTTGGCGTTCTTCGGATCGTCCTTGATAGATTGTAGACTTGGCAGTTGGTCAGCCAGTTTCACAAATGCCATCAAGTCCATAGCACCACGGTCACCGATAGTACCCATCAGTAGAGCCGTTAGTGTCTGGTCATCGAACGCATGACGTTGGTGTAATATGTCAGACGCAGCGTGTAACGAACGAGGAGATACAAACGCTTTACGCTGTTGCTTGGGGTGGAAGATGTACGGGTTCTCGTCAGGGTCTTTCACGTCCTCAAACGATGCCATGAGTTGCGGATTATCTTTGACCCAACCAAGCAAGCTGTGTTCGATACCGTTGTTGATACCCCATTCGATCCAGTTCATATGGTCAGTCTTACGTACCTGTACTACGGACACACGGTTACGTGCATGTGGTGGTAACATGTCACCCACACCCTCAGACCCTTTGTTGGTCGTCGCGTACACAATACTGTCAGGATGCAGCTTGATGCTACCCACCGTACGTTCTTGCATGACGCGTAGCAGTGCGTTCTTAACAGCAGGGTTGGCCTTGCCTAGCTCGTCAATCATAAGGATGATCGGCTTACCCAGATGTGCGCCCAATTCTTCGTTAGGCACAAAGGTCACATAGCCTTGCTCGTTCATCACCGCCATGTTGGGCAGGTTCAAGTCACCGATGTCTTTGGTAGTGCAGTCAAAGTAGCAGGGTGTGTGGTTGGGCAGGTCACCTGCTAGTGTGTGTAGGGTTGATGATTTGCCGTTACCCATATCACCTTCTAGTAAGATGGTACGTAGCTTACCCACTGCTTTGACCGCGGCGACACACTGATCTAGGTCGAGGGCGTACATTTGTTGTGCGTTATTCATTTGTCATTCTCCAGTTTGTTTAGGGACTTCCCTAAATGGTTAAGTTAAATCCAGTTTAGTGATACGGATACCATCCATACCAGAACCACCGCGACGATCACCGCCGCAATAGTCCAGTCTTGCCAATCACCCCAGTCCATTACATGTCCAGACTTGGTAGGGCAGCGATAGCTGCGGTGATTTTTGTGCGTGTCTCTTCACGCAGTGTCGGGCTGTTCTTGATCTGATCTAGGTTCAAGCTACGATCACCCGACACATGAAACGCTTGTTCAAGCTGTCGCTTCATGGCTTCCATCTGGCTATCACCTGTCACGTTACACGTACCCAACATCTCGGTCAGCTCGATAGCGCGGTCAAACACCGTGTCAAACAAACGATTGCCCTTGCCTTCCTCGTTCACGTCGAGTTGTCGCGCAAGCGTGGTCAGATTGTCATGCAGCTTTTGCCATATGTCATTCATAGCGGTCTTGATGGCTTGCGTGTAGTGTGTTTCATATTGGGTTTGCAGTGTGACCATAGCCTCGTTGCCGATGTCAATACGAAAGTCACCGCTATCAGGCAGAGGCACGTATGATACACGGAACCCGAACTTGTCACGCAGACTGTCGCGCGTTGGATACTCGTCACGGTGAAACATAGCACCCAGTTTGGCTTGCGCGTCCATGATCTTCCACTCGTACACGGTCAGGAACTCGTCCACCAACCGCTCGAACTCATACTGTAGGTCGGTCATAACTTCGTGATACTTGAAATACTGCATGGTGGTCAGCAGTCGGGAGCCGTTGTCTGACCATGGCATAGTCATACCATAGTGTAGGTTACGTGTGTTAGCCGCGAACTTCTGCACTGCCCGCAGCTCGTCGCAGTCACCTAGTAAGTTCTTAGTCACATTGGCCACGCCCTTGTCCGCGGCGTTCATGTTGGTGACATCATCCGATGCCTTGCGGTCTTTCTTACGCGCAGTCCATACGGACGCGTTGAAGTCCACGATCATTGCCGCTGAACTGATTGACGGTGCGGTGGCCGTTGGGGCTTGTAATAATTGGTTCATTGTCTTTCTCCAGTTTGTTTAGGGAGTTCCCTAAATGGTTACGTATTCTGACAGATGCTTTTTGTAGTGTACTTCAAACTCACGATCCCGAATGTTGAAGCAGCAGACGTGTACGATTGGTTTGCTTAAAAGCGCAGAACCCACTTCCAACACCTCCACATCATCATCTTCTGATCCTGCTGTCGCGTGGTCAAGCGCAGCTTGGAGCGTGTCGAACGCGCCCTTGCAGTCGCCCATACCGCCGCACGGATAAAACTCTGTAGAGGCGAATAAGATAAATTGTTTATCCATTTACTTTCTCCTCAACGTGTCTTTTGATTTAGATGCAGCAAGTCGTCCTTGCGTGTTACAAGCGTGTAGCCTTGCTTGGGCAGCGGCACTGTGCACCAACTGGCACGTTGCTCTGCGGCTACCAAGTCACCGCAATTTAGGCATACGTTGTATCCAAGCGCGCGGCGCTTGAGCGGGAATAGTTCCCCACATGATTGACATTCTGCTGACATGTTTTGTCCTCCGATGTATTTAGGGAGTTCCCTAAATGGTTAGTGTGATACGCGAGACACACGGGTGCCTCGGTAGCTAACTGCGCGCTAACTACTCTGTAGTTATATCACAAGTAGCGAGAAATGTCAATAGGTATCAAAAACTATCGTGTGGGGGGTATTTGTATCATGTGACATCATGTGACGTTGTGGGTAGCTGTAAGTCACTGATGTTAAACGAATGTTCCGATGTTCCAATGTTCCGTAAGGGATATGTCTAGATTTATGAAGTGGTTTTTACGCCCACGACCCCTTCTTACCCCTCCCAATAAAATCTATATATATACTCTTCTAAAAACGGAACAACGGAACATTTGTTTAATTTCAAGGACTTAACTGCCATATGCTACGGAACATGGACGGAACATACGGAACATTCGTTTGTTTTCAATGACTTAGCATTTGCGTGACACGAGGCGCTGATGGGATACTGGTATCAGATCATTTAGGGAACTCCCTAAACGTGGGGGGCTATGCGCTAACCCCAACGTCACATAACATTCTATGGCGATGCGTGGCGCTACTGGGATACTGGTATCAATCTGTGGTGACGCGTAACGCTACTGGGATACTGGTATCAATGGGCATAAAAAAATGGGGAAACCTTTCGGCTTCCCCTGAGATGTTACAAGAAGTAGTCTTCTATGTCGTCGTCTTCATAGCCTGCCCACTCTGCCATGAGGCGGACATCGCGGTTATGTTTTGCCTTGTCGACTATTTTGCCGACAATGCCGCCAATTGGTTGCCATGGGTCTGGCGCGGTTTCGAGGTTGGCAAACACGTTGTTTGTCCGCGCCTCATCTAGTGCACGATCAATTGTTTCTTGATCGTATGTATATGCTCGAGTTCTAGTCATTGTATATCCTTTCTATGGTTTAGGGATTTCCCTAAATGAAATAGGGCAGACCGAAGCCTGCCCATATTGTATTAGCGTTTGATTTTGAGTGTCTCGAAGACTTGCAAGACTGCTTTGCGCGTTGGGACATAATCACCCTTCAGCTCGGTCTCATTCTTTTCAACCCAATTCTTAAGGTTGTTTATGAGCTGGTCGCGCATCTGGATCGGCGTTTTAGGATCGGTCTTTTTGATCTCAGCTTTGCCGTTGGTGACTTGCGTGATCTTGTTTAACTTGCCGTTAGTCTCGGCAAATAGCTTTGGTGCTTGGCGGCGCATCAAAGCGTTTTTAAGATCGGTTATAGTAGAACCAATGTCGGTGCTTTCGTGGGCACGTTTCTTGGCTTTTAGGATTTTGCCAAACAGTTCTTTTAGTTCCTCATAACCTTCTTTAGTCGCGGTTGACTTGCCGCTTTCAAGGTTATTCTTGGTAGGCGAAACCGCATCCGTCCAACGCATGTGCTTTGACACGCTGTCAACGTGGGCTTCAAATTTGGCCTCACCATTTAGCTTGGCATACCATGCGTCTTTGATTGCGGCCAGAGCGATCACGTTGTTAAGTACATTAGACATTTTATATCCTTTCAAGATATACGGCGCAGAACCCAGTGTTCCGCTGTCCCGATAAAACATTTATGCCATGGTGTAACGTGTTACACAATAGATAGAACCGCACCGGATGGCACTGGATGTTATCAGATGTCATTTAGGGACTTCCCTAAATAGGTTATGGCGCAGCACCACCCCCCTACCACCCCCCGCGCTGTTCTATGGGACTCCACATACACATATACATACTATTACAGACGAATTTGTGGCACATTTTTGAAAACCCCCCACCTCTTTTTCCAAAACCCTTGTCAAAAAATTTTTTGTAACCTATTATTACGTTATCGGTTAACAACCTGCGACGTATTATGACACTGAATGTCACCCCAGAGCTAGGGATACCCCTAGAAGATGAGGTAAACCAAATACCTCTACCGGAGCGTGCAGCCGCACTGGACAAAACCGTTGACGAATTAGAAAAGTACGGCGCTGACCTTGAACCTACAGAGGTAGACAAGGAAGTTGCGGCCACTTTAGCCACCGCATATGCCCAAGACCCTGATAAAACGTCTAAAAAAGTTACCCACAAGCGTGCCGCGGTGCTAACACCTGCATCTGTGCGCCTGACACAGGGTATTATAGAAGAATTTAACCATTCTGTAGTAGAATCATCAAAGCAATTACGTAATCTGGTGACTAACAAACTGGTCATCGAGTCCGAAAACCCCGATCCAAGGGTACGTATGCGTGCATTGGAGCTTCTAGGTAAGATATCCGACGTAGGGTTGTTCACTGAGAAGTCTGAAGTGACGATCACACACCAAACAACCGACGACATTAAAGAAAAACTACGTGGTAAACTTGCAAAACTCGTAAATCCACCGCCAGAAATAGAAGACGCTACTGTTATTGAAGCGCAAATGCTTGATACCGACGAAGAATTTGGGTTCGACGACGATGACTGAAGCGTTAGACTTCGACGAGGCCGATATTGAGGCTATGTTGGCTAATTTAGACGCATTTAGTCCAGAAGAAGTAGCAGAAATTGACCGTATGGTGGATGAATTGCACAATCGTGCGGTAAATTCATCTGCGTATGACGACCTAATAGAGTTTTGTAAGCTGATGATGCCTGATTTTATTGTGGGCAAACACCACCGTATATTGGCTAACATGTTAATGGGTATTGAACGCGGGGAGAAAGACCGTGTTTGCGTAAATATACCCCCTAGACACGGTAAATCTCAGCTTGTTTCTATCTTCTATCCAGCGTGGTTTTTAGGTAGAAATCCGGGCAAAAAGGTTATGATGGTGTCCCATACCACGGACTTAGCGGTGGATTTCGGGCGTAAAGTGCGTAACTTGATCGCTACAGATCAATACCGTTCTATATTCCCTACAGTCCAACTGGCACAGGATAGTAAGTCAGCAGGACGTTGGAACACAAATGTAGGGGGCGAGTATTATGCGTGCGGTATTGGGTCTGCTCTTGCTGGTCGGGGCGCTGACCTCCTGCTCGTTGACGATCCCCATTCTGAACAAGACGTCATCAACGGGAACTTCGACGTGTTTGAAAAAGCCTACGAATGGTTCACGTTCGGTGCCCGTACTCGTCTTATGCCGGGAGGTCGGGTAGCGATTATTCAAACGCGTTGGCACATGGATGATCTTACAGGGCGTGTTGTACGGGATATGACCCAGAACGAACGTTCTGACCAGTATGAGGTTGTAGAATTTCCTGCAATATTGGAGGTTATGAACAAGAAAACAAAGAAAGAGGTACAGAAACCGCTGTGGCCTGAGTTCTTTGACCTTAACGCGTTACTGCGTACCAAAGCGTCTATGCCTACGTTCCAATGGAACGCCCAGTATCAGCAACAACCCACCGCGGAAGAAGCCGCCATCGTCAAGCGAGAATGGTGGCAGGAATGGACTTCCGAGCGGCCTCCTACCTGTGAATATGTTATCATGTCGTTGGATGCCGCAGCCGAGAAACATAACCGCGCAGACTATACAGCGCTTACTACATGGGGTGTTTTCTTGAACGAAGATACCTCTGCGTACAATATTATATTGTTAAATAGCATAAAACAGCGTATGGAGTTTCCAGAGCTTAAGCAGCTTGCCATGGACGAATACATGGACTGGGAACCGGATTCGTTCATAGTGGAGAAGAAAAGTTCTGGGGTGGCCCTGTATCAAGAGATGCGGCGTATGGGGTTGCCTATATCAGAGTACACCCCACACAGGGGATCAGGGGACAAGACAGCACGTCTTAACTCTGTAGCGGACATAATTGCATCCGAGCTTGTGTGGGTGCCGCAGACACGATGGGCAGAAGAAGTTGTCGAAGAGATTGCAGGATTCCCGTTTATGAGTAATGATGACCTTGTAGATTCGACAGTAATGGCCTTAATGCGTTTCAGGCAAGGTGGGTTTATAAGACTGCCCACCGACGAACCAGAAGAGCAACGGTACTGGAAGCGGCGTAGTGGCGGATATTATTAAGAGGTAAGTTATGGCTATCGAAAAAGGATTATATTCTGCCCCGCTTGGGTTGGACGACAGTATCTCCGACATGGAAGAAATGGAAGTGCCCGATCTGGAGATTGAAATTGTAGACCCAGAGGCTGTAACCCTATCCGATGGGGGTATGGAGATAACCTTAATTCCCGGCACCGAAGCAGATTTTACCGAATTTGGTATGAATTTGGCAGAAGTGTTGGACGAAAGCCACCTTAACGAGCTGTCAGACGAGCTTATGGGCCAAGTGCAATCAGATACGGACAGCCGCAAAGACTGGGCGGACACGTTTGTTAAAGGTCTGGACGTACTGGGGTTTAAATATGAAGAACGTACTGACCCTTGGGAAGGAGCTTGTGGCGTTTATTCTACGGTACTTGCTGAAGCGGCTATTAGATTCCAAGCCGAAACTATGTCTGAGACTTTTCCCGCCGCGGGGCCAGTAAAGACTAAAATTCTTGGCGAAGAGACTAAAGACAAAGAAGAAGCCGCCGCACGGGTCAAAGCGGATATGAACTACGAGCTTACCGAGCGTATGGTGGAGTATAGGCCCGAGCACGAACGTATGCTGTATAGCCTTGGGTTAGCGGGTTCGGCGTTTAAGAAGGTGTATTTTGACCCTAATCTGGGCAGACAAGCCGCTATTTATATATCTGCAGAAGACGTGATTGTACCCTACGGGGCGTCTAACATAGAGTCCGCGGAGCGTGTTACGCACATTATGCGTAAAACAAAGAATGATCTGAAGAAACTACAGGCCGCTGGGTTCTACCGTGATGTGGAGCTAGGTGACCCTGAAGCGTTCCATACTGACATAGAAGAGAAAAAGGCTGAAGAAGGCGGGTATTCGTTAAGCAACGATGACCGCTATGCTGTGTATGAAATCCATGCTGACCTTCTTATTGAAGGTGTCGATGACGACGATGATATTGCTCGACCATACGTTGTCACTATTGAGCGTGGAAGCGGCGAAGTGCTGGCGATCCGTAGAAACTACGAGGAGGGAGACCCATTAACCCTCAAACGTCAGCACTTCGTCCACTACGTATATGTACCGGGATTCGGGTTCTATGGACTCGGCCTCATACATATTATCGGTGGTTACGCTAAAGCAGGGACTTCCTTGATACGTCAGCTTGTTGACGCTGGTACGCTCTCCAACCTCCCGGGAGGGTTAAAGTCCCGTGGACTACGTATCAAGGGAGACGATACACCGATTGAACCGGGTGAGTTTAAGGACGTAGACGTACCGTCTGGCAGCATCCGTGACAATATTATGCCGTTACCATACAAAGAGCCTAGCCAGACTCTTCTCGCCCTGTTGAACCAGATTACGACTGAAGGTCGCAGATTGGGCGCGATTAGCGATATGGATATCTCAGATATGTCCGCTAACGCTCCAGTAGGTACTACACTGGCACTACTAGAACGTACGTTGAAGCCTATGGCCGCAGTACAGGCGCGTGTACACTACGCTATGAAGCAGGAATTTAAGCTGCTGAAGGCTATTATGGCGGAATATGCGCCCGCAGAGTACGCGTACGAGCCGCTGAGAGGCGAAGTGACCGCCAAGCAGGCTGACTACACTATGGTTGATGTGATCCCTGTAAGCGATCCTAACAACTCTACGATGGCACAACGCGTAGTACAGTACCAAACTGTACTGCAAATGTCCGAAAAAGCCCCACAGATATACGACCTGCCGCAACTACACAGGCAGATGATAGAAGTATTGGGGGTTAAAAACGCGGATAAACTGGTCCCTACAAAAGACGATGCGAAGCCTACAGACCCAATAAGCGAGAATATGGACGCGTTGATCGGCAAACCGATGAAAGCGTTTATCTACCAAGATCACGAAGCCCATATTGCGACTCACGTATCGTTCATGCAAGACCCTATGATGGCCCAGATGATCGGGCAGAACCCACAGGCAAAGCAGATTATGGCGTCTCTGCAGGCGCATATTGCCGAACACCTTGGTTTCTCTTACCGCAAGAAGATCGAAGAGAAGCTAGGCGCGCCGCTACCTGCACCGAACGAAGAACTACCAGAAGATATGGAAGTACAACTGTCCCGTCTGGTCGCAGACGCAGGCAAGCAGCTTACACAAGCAAACCAACAACAGGCAGCGCAGCAGAAAGCGCAGCAACAACAGCAAGACCCAATCATCCAAATGAAGCAGGCAGAACTGCAGATCAAACAGGCAGAGCAGCAGCGTAAAGCCGCGAACGACCAAGCGGATGCCCAGATCAAGCAAGCAGAAGTACAGCTTAAACAACAAAAAATGATGATTGATGCGAAGATTGCGTCTGAACAGATCAATGTAGATAAGGCCGAGTTGGCTATAGACGCGAAACGGCAAGGCGTAAAAGATGCCACAGCTAAACGTGTAGAAGACAACAAGATCGACTTGGAGCTGGCCAAATTAGTCCAGACGGCTAAAAATGTACAACCTAAAAAGGAGAGTTAACGCCTCATGGCTAAAACCGTCTTTGACGTGCTGAAAGATAGAATCAACGACGATATATCGTCTGCACAGAGTTTCCTAGCTGCGGGTTCGCCCAAAGAATACGCAAGTTACAGGGAAGTTGTTGGCTTAATTCGGGGTCTCGAAGCCAGCAAATCGTATGTAGAAGACCTCTCGCGTAATTATATGGAAGACGATAATGACTGAAGCAGCAGTTAAGATCAGCGAAGCTGAATTTGAACTACAATTACCAAAACCTGTGGGATATCGTGTGTTAATCGCGCTACCCCAGCCAGAAGAAACTATTGCGGGTACGTCTATTATTAAGACAGATACCGCAAAAACGCAGGATCATATTATGTCTATCATTGGGTTAGTGGTAGATATAGGCGATCAAGCGTATAATGACGAGGAACGTTTTCCTACGGGACCGTGGTGTCAGGTAGGAGATTACGTCATGTTTCGCATGAACTCGGGTACGCGCTTCACTATTGAAGGCGTTGAATATCGGCTTATGAACGACGATTCTATTGAAGCCGTTGTAGCTGATCCATCAGGCATACAAAGGGCGTAATCATGGCTTTTCAAAAAGTAGAATTTGAGTTTCCAGATGAAACTGATGAAGCGATTGCCATCGAAGATACTGGAGCTGTTGAAATTGATGTTACAGGTAAAAAAACTGCTGAAGACTTTGCGGATGAATCCAGACCTGAAGCTGAAGCTGAAAGTGAAGTGGATACTACAGACAACGACGTGGAAGTTGAAGTGGTTGACGATACGCCGAAAGCTGACAGGAACCGCAAGGCTTCGGAACCTCCAACAGATGTTACCGACGAAGAATTGGAAGACTATTCGGACAAAGTTCGCAAGCGCATCCAGCACTTCAGCAAAGGTTACCACGACGAACGCAGGGCAAAAGAAGAAGCCTTACGTCAAAGCCAAGAGCTGGAGCGCGTCACTAAGCAGCTTATGGACGAGAACCAGAAGTTAAAGGGCAGTGTCTCTAAGAATCAAGCGGCTTTACTTGAGCAAGCCAAAAAGAACGCCGCGATTGAAGCAGAAACCGCAAAAACAGCCTATAAAGCAGCGTATGAGTCCGGGGACTCAGATGCGGTGCTCGCAGCGCAAGAAAGTTTAACATCTGCTAAGTTAAAGGCTGATAGGCTAGCAAACTTTAAATTACCTGCTTTACAGGATACCAAAACTCCTGTACAACCAGAACCAGAACCCGCTCCGGCAGTACAAGTCGATGAACGGGCCGCAAACTGGCAGCAAGCCAATTCGTGGTTCGGCAACGACGATGAAATGACAAGTTTAGCGCTGGGGCTGCATAATAAACTTGTCAAACAGGGCGTAAGCCCGCAAAGTGATGAATACTACGAGACTATAGATTCTCGTATGCGTCAGGTCTTCCCAGATAACTTTGAGGGGACCGAACCACAGCGAAAGAAGACTTCAGTGGTCGCCCCCGCTACGCGGAGCACTGCACCTAAAAAGGTGAAACTGTCCAAAACTCAAGTTCAAATCGCTAAACGGTTGGGGTTAACGCCGCAACAATACGCCAAACAGGTTGCAATAGATATGAGGAAACAAGATGGCTGAAAACCGTATAGACCGTGAATTAAAGACACGAGAACGTACCGTTCGTAAAAAGGCTTGGACGCGCCCAGAGGTGTTACCATCTCCAAATCCCCAGCCGGGTTACGAATTTCATTGGGTCCGCGTGAGCACGCAAGGACAAGTGGACGCCACTAACGTTTCTTCAAAACTTCGTGAAGGTTGGGAGCCTGTAAAGGCAACAGACCATCCAGAGATTACCATGGTTGCGATTGAACAAGATCGTTTCAAAGACAACGTGGTTATTGGTGGATTGATGTTGTGTAAGGCTCCAGTAGAGTTGGTAGAGGAACGGAATGAATACTATTCAGGCCAAGCCAAAGCCCAAATGAACTCTGTAGACAACAACCTTATGAGAGAAAGTGACCCGCGTATGCCTATCTTCAATGATAGAAAAACGAATGTCACTTTTGGTAAAGGAACTTAATCTTAGGAGCTTAATATGGCTTATCCTACCGTGGACGCCCCCTATGGGCTGAAACCGATCAATTTGATCGGGGGTCAGGTTTTTGCTGGGGCAACTCGACAAATCCCTGTCGCTTCAGGTTATAACACAAATATCCTTAACGGAGACCTTGTGAAACTTGTAGCTTCTGGCACACTTGAAAAAGATGCTGGAACCACAACTGCTACACCCGTGGGTGTATTTCTTGGCTGTCGTTATACAGACCCTAACTTGGGTTATGAATTGTATAGCCAGCATTATCCTGCAAACACTGTAGCAAGTGACATCGTTGCTTATGTAGCAGACGATCCTGACCAGCTTTATAAAGTTGCCGTTGTGTCTGGCACAACTGTAATTGCTGGTGTAGGTCGCACTGCTGTAGGTAACAACGTCTCACTTGTTCAAAACGCAGGTTCCACCGCAACTGGGAACTCGAAGGTCGCTGTACTTTCGACTTCAGCAGCCACTACGAACACTTTGCCAATTCGCGTCATTGACGTGGTGGCCGAGACAGCAACCGCTGCAGACACATATGTCGAGCTGGTTGTTAAGTTCAACTTTGGTATGCACCAGTATCAACGCGCACTTGGCGTATAAGGAGATTAACTAATGGCTATTTCACGCGCCCAGCTACTTAAAGAGCTGCTCCCCGGCCTAAACGCCTTGTTTGGTCTGGAATACGCAAAGTACGGTGAAGAACACGCTGAAATCTACGAAACCGAATCATCAGATCGGTCTTTTGAAGAAGAAACCAAATTATCCGGTTTTTCAGCGGCACCTGTCAAAGACGAAGGTTCTGCCATTGAGTATGACAATGCTCAAGAAGCATGGACCGCACGCTACACACACGAAACAGTGGCAATGGGTTTCTCAATCACTGAGGAAGCTATTGAAGATAACTTGTATGACTCATTGTCAGCACGTTATACTAAAGCACTTGCTCGTGCGATGGCGTACACCAAACAAGTTAAAGCTGCGGCCATCCTAAACGGTGGTTTTGCAGGTGCAACTTATGGTGACGGACAGACGTTGTTCTCCACTGCGCATCCGCTTATCTCTGGCGGCACAAACTCAAACCGTCCTACTGTTGCAGCGGACCTTAACGAAACTTCTTTGGAAGCGGCTGTTATTGGTATCGCGGCATGGACAGACGAACGTAGTTTGTTGATTGCAGCGCAACCACGTAAATTGATTATCCCACCTGCCCTGCAATTTGTTGCTACGCGCTTGTTGGATACCGATGGACGTGTTGGCACTGCAGATAATGATATTAACGCATTGCGTAACAACGGGTCTATCCCAGAAGGTTATGCAGTCAATCATTATCTAACTGACAGCAACGCTTGGTTCTTGACCACAGACATTCCAAACGGTCTGAAACACTTTACACGTAGCCCAATGTCTACTTCTATGGATGCAGACTTTGATACGGGTAACAGTCGTTATAAAGCCCGTGAGCGTTATTCGTTTGGTGTATCCGATCCCTTGGGTATTTACGGTTCCCCCGGAGCCTAAAACATTCCAAACAAATAAAATTAGGGGCAGCTTCGGTTGCCCCTTTCTTTTTGGTTCTTTCTGTGTATAATATGTTTATCCCTGACAGCTACGTGGTGTAGCTGACCAACCCAGACAGGAGATCGACATGGGTACAACTACTTTTTCCGGTCCTATTCGGGCAGGCAACATCCGTAACACTAATGGCACTACCGTAGGCTCTGATGTAGCCAATGTAGGATATGTTGTTATGGCTCAAGCGCACACAGCAGACCTATCAGGCGGCGCACTTACAGCTTCTCTTACAGACATTGTTATTCCAGCTAACTCCAAAATCGTAAACATTGTGGTCGATATGGAGACAGCAGCTAATGCAACTTCAAATATTAGCGTTGGACAACAAGGTGGGAACAACAATACGTTCATCAACGCGCTTGCTTCGGGTACAACCGCGGGGCTAAAAACTATCACGACCCAAGGTGGTGGTACATTGGCGTGGAAAAACACAGGCACATCCGACCTTCGTTTGACTGTTACCACAAGCGCAGCAACTAACGCAGGTTCCGCCGTAATCACTGTAATGTATTGCCAAGCGTTTAATACAGCAGTCCAACCGTAAAGAGGTGCTACTATGGCTGCTAATTTAGTACGCGCATTTAATGTTGCACAAGGTGACGCCGCTGCACTTGTTGGACCTAGCCGTTCTCGTATTTTAGGGGTGTTGGTTAATGCCGCTGCCGCTTGTGCGTTTACACTACGTGACGGTAGCGCCACTGGTACTATTCTTCTGGACCTTACGTTGCCTGTAGGGTGGAATGATGTGTACATCCCCGCAGACGGTATTTTGGCCGAGAACGGTTGCTATGTAGCCGCGCTTACAGGTTCAAACAACAAGATAACTATTCTGTTGGAGTAGGCTATGCGGGCATATTACAAAAAAGGTGGGGGCGTAAAATCTCCCGCTTGGACCCGCAAAGAAGGCAAAAGTGAATCTGGTGGCCTAAACGCTAAGGGAGTTGCTAGTTATCGTAAAGCAAACCCCGGCAGTAAGTTAAAAACTGCGGTTACTACTAAGCCTAGCAAACTTAAAAAAGGGTCTAAAGCTGCCAATCGGCGGAAGTCTTTCTGCGCACGCATGAAGGGCATGAAGAAGCGCAACACAAGCTCAAAGACGGCTAACGACCCTAACAGCCGTATCAACAAGAGCTTACGAAAGTGGAACTGTTAACAATGGATAGGACTAATATGGAAAGTTCATTACGCCCAAAGGCTCGCCCTAAGTCTATGACTAAGAAAAAGAAAAAATTAGCGCCGTCTATGAGCCTTCGCCCTAAAAAACGCCCTGAAGGAATGACTATGCCAACAATGGAAGAAGGCGCAGCTATTGAACGTGGCAACCGCGCGGCACAGCGTGAAGCGTACGATCAGCGCACGTTAGCGGGAGGCATGGCGCATGGCGGCAAAGTCAAAAAGATGATGGGTGGAGGCAAGATTCGCGGTTACGGCATGGCTCGTGGCGGTAAAGTTTGTAAGATGCGTTAATGCGTAGGTACTACAAATCCGGTGGTTGTGGCGGTTCTTCTCGTAGCAAAGGTTACAAGAAGGGCGGCTCTGTTAAGGATGCGTGTTACCGCAAAGTAAAGGCAAGCTATAAGGTGTTCCCGAGCGCGTATGCAAGTGGGGCCATTGCAAAATGTAGAAAGAAAAAGGCGGGCAAGTAATGGCTGTTCGCAAGACCGCAAAAGGCGCAGCACTAAAACGCTGGTTCAAGGAGGACTGGAAGGATGTTAAGACGGGTAAGCCATGCGGTCGTAAAAAAGGTGAAAGCCGTGGTACGCCGTATTGTAGACCATCTAAACGAATTTCTAGCAAAACTCCAAAAACTAGCGGGGAAATGACGAAAACAGAAAAAAGCAAACGTATAGCGCAGAAAAAACGTTTGGGGCAACCCGCAGGTAAACCTAAACGCGTAGCACCGTTAAAAAGGCGTAAGAAATGACGACATCAGGCACCACAGCGTTTAACATGGACTTCACCGAGATAGCGGAAGAAGCATGGGAACGTGCGGGCCGTGAGTTACGTTCTGGATACGACCTACGCACCGCTAGACGTTCTATGAACCTAATGACTATAGAATGGCAGAATCGTGGCATTAATATGTGGACCATAGATTCTGGCACTGTAAACCTAGTGCAGGGCACTTCACGATACCAGTTGCCAGCAGACACTATAGATTTGCTTGAACATCAAATACGTACTAACAGTGGTAACGCGGCAACACAATCTGACCTTACCATAAGCAGAATTAGTGTAAGTACGTACGCATCTATACCTAACAAGTTAACACAAGGGCGTCCCATACAAATGTACGTAGAGCGCCTTAGAGCGGAACCGCATGTAAACGTGTGGCCTGTACCAGATAACAACAACTATATTCTCTATTATTGGCGTATGCGTCGTATACAGGACGCGGGCGCGGGCGTAGAAACCGCGGATATGAACTTTAGGTTCTTGCCGTGTTTAGTAGCGGGCCTCGCATACCACATTGCTATGAAGGTTCCTGACTTAGCGGAACGCGTTCCCATGCTAAAAGCTGCTTACGAAGAACAGTTTGAGCTAGCTGCAGGGGAAGACAGAGAAAAAACGCCTGCACGGTTTGTTCCTAGAATAGGGAGAGCTGTGTAATGACCGAACGGTTTGCTTCTTCTAAAAATGCTTTGGGCCTGTGCGATGTGTGTGGGTTCCAGTACAAGCTAAAAGAGTTGCAACCTTTGTTTGTTAAGGGGCGCAACACGCACCTGCACGCGTGTGAAGAATGTTGGAGTCCCGACCACCCGCAACTAAAACTAGGGGAATTTCCAGTAAATGACCCGCAGGCTATACGAAACCCACGCCCAGATCAAAGTTTAGGGGCATCTGGACCGTACAGCAGTCGTGGGGTGCAGTGGGGGTGGAATCCTGTAGGGGGTGGCTTTGATCCGTTTAGTCTTGTACCAAACACGTTAGTTGGTACTGGATTTGTGGGCACAGTTACTGTAACAACAACATAGGAGGTGTATAATGCCTAAAGTTGGAAACAAAATGTTTGGCTACGATGCCGCGGGAAAGAAAGCCGCCGCTAAAGAAGCAAAGAAATCTGGTCAGCCTATGACTAGTGCGTACAAAAAAGGTGGGCAGATTAAAGTTCGCGGTACGGGCGCGGCTACAAAAGGGCTGTATGCCCGTGGCCCAATGGGGTAAAATATGAACTATACCGAGCTGAAAACTAATATAGAAGACATCTGCGAAAGTTCTTTTACAGATGCCCAGCTCGCTATGTTTACAGAGCAGGCCGAACAGAAAATATATAACACCGTACAAATACCTGCTTTACGCAGGAATGTTACGGGGGCTGTAACGGTTAATAACAAGTATCTAACCATGCCTACTGATTTTTTGTACACGTACTCCCTTGCGTTAGTGGATGCTGATGGGGGCTATAATTACCTTATAAACAAAGACGTAAACTTTATTAGGGAAGCATATCCTACTCCTACGTCTGTGGGGTTTCCTAAACACTACGCATACTTTGATGATAGTTCGTTTATTCTAGGTCCAACACCTAGTGGAAACTACACCGCGGAACTTCATTATGGATATTACCCGCCTTCTATAGTTACTGCGGGTACTACATGGTTGGGTGAAGAGTTTGATTCTGCGTTGATGAACGGCGCGTTGATTGAGGCTATCCGGTTCTTAAAAGGTGAACCAGATGTCGTTCAGAATTATGAAAAAATGTACTTACAGTCTGTGACCCTGTTAAAAGGGCTTGGAGATGGTAAACTACGTGAAGACGCCTATCGCTCGGGACAGTTCCGAGTGCCAGTAAGCTAAAGGAGATTAGATATGGCTATAACACAGGCGATGTGTACCAGTTTCAAGCAAGCCCTGCTTGATGGTGAAATGGACTTCAGCGGCAATACAGCGCAAACATTTAAAATCGCGTTGTATACTTCATCCGCTTCTTTGGCTGCGGCTACTACTGCGTATACCACTTCTAATGAGGTGTCAGGTACGGGGTATAGCGCAGGTGGGAACACGTTGACTATATCGACGAACCCAACAAATGGTGGATCAGGAACTACCGTGTTTTTGAGCTTCGGCACAAGCACATGGTCTTCATCTACAATAACCGCTCGCGGTGCGTTGATTTACAAATCAGGTGGTGGGAACCCATCTGTAGCGGTGCTTGATTTTGGCGCGGACAAATCTTCTTCTAATGGAGATTTTCAAATCCAATTTCCAACAGCAAACGCTACAAGTGCTATTATTCGTATCGCGTAAAACATAGGGATGATTGTTTATGCCTGTTTTAAAAAATAGAGCCTATGTCGTAACGACCACTACCGGGGCAGGCACGATAACTCTGGGTAACCCCGTTGCAGGCTATCAAAGTTTTACCGATGCGGGCTTAACCACAGGCGCGATAACGCGGTATACAATACAAGACGGCGCGAACTGGGAAATTGGGCTTGGGACTTATACCACCTCGGGCACTACATTAACTCGCACTCCTAGCGAAAGCTCAAGTGGCGGCTCCGCAATTAATCTAAGTGGGAACGCGGAAGTCTTTATCGCGGCAACCGCGGAAGACGTAAGCCCCTTATACGACGCAAATTTTGTTACGCAAACTACTTCAAGTTTTAATGGTCCGAGTGCCACGGGCACAGATGCGATAGCCATTGGCCTTGATGCACTAGCTTCGGGCACACGTTCTGTTGGTATCGGTGCGTTGGCGACGGGAATCAATGTGGGGGCGATAGCTTCGGGTAACGGGGCTGTAGCACTTGGTGGCTCTAATGCGTCGGGGCTAGAAGCGTTTAGTGCGAACAACTCACGCAACGATGCGACGTTTGGATCGACAGGGGCTAACTCCGTTACTCTTGGGTATCAATCTAGAGCACAAGCCACATACTCTATTGCGATTGGATACGCCGCTATTGCGGGGGGACAATACGGAATAGCGTTAGGGTTTAGCCGCGCCAATGGGGAACAATCTTTTTCTATAGGTCAAAACGCTTCGACGGCTTCTGGCGCAAACACTATTGTTATTGGTAAAGCGATTAGTTCCAGCGTAGACAATCAAATAGCTATTGGTGGCACTGGGAATACAATCAAGCTGTTCAATGCTTACACCCTACCAACGTCGGACGGGGCGGCAGGGACTGCGCTTGTCACAGATGGCTCGGGCGCTTTGTCTTTTGCTTCTGCTGGCGGTGCTTTTGACTATACTCGTGCTACCAAAACTGCCAACTACACAGTTGTAGCAGGAGATTTAGGTAAGATAATTGATGTTACCTCTAACTCTGTTACCATTTCACTTACGGCGGCTGCTACACTAGGTGACGGCTTCTATGTATACATTAGAAACAGTTCTAGCACAGCTACAGATGTTGTAACTATTGACGGCAACGGAAGTGAAACTATTGATGGTTCACCATTAATATACTTACGCCGATTTGAAGGCATACACTTAGTTTGTGACGGTTCTGGTTTCTTTAGTTTAAGAAGTAGGGTTGATGGGTTACAGACAAACTTTGCCCAACAATCACATCAATTGGATCAGCCAACAGCTAGTGGCAATAATTCTTTAGCTTTAGGTTTTCAGACCGATGCAACGAACCAAGCCGCCATTTCTGTGGGTTATCAGACTGCTGCTACTGGCAGTAGTAGCATGGCGTTTGGAAACTATTCAACTGCTAGTGGTCAAAACGCTTTAACTGTTGGTATGGGCGCACTTGCCAGTGATACAAACTCTGTTGCAATAGGTTCAGGCTCTGGTGCTGAAGGGCCACGATCTCAGGCCGCTGGTGCAGTAGCAATTGGTAGGTATTCAAAAGTTGTTGGTACTGATGGTATTGCAGGGCCATATTCATATATTAGCGGAAACTATGGTTCAGTAGCATTTGGTGTTATCAACACTGGTACGAGCTATGGCTCTCAAGGAAACTATAGTGTTTCAATCGGGCAACTTGCAAAAGCCACAGCAGCAAACAGCATTGCTATTGGTGACACTGCAACAAGCACTGTAGCAAACCTAATTGCACTTGGAGGCACAACAGACACCGTAAAGATCAGCGGTGCCTACACTCTACCTACCTCAGATGGTTCGGCAGGAACTGCGCTTGTTACAAATGGTTCTGGCGCACTTTCATTCTCTTCAGTGGGTGCTGATCTTTACGCTGTTAATCCAGTAAGTGCCACTGATCCTGTAGTAAATGGTAACAACAGTATTGCTATAGGTAGTGCCGCAGTAGCAGGGTCAGCTACTGGGAATAATGATAAAATTGCGATTGGTACTGGCGCAACTGCTGGAAACAATCAAAGGGTTCTTGCGCTAGGTTATTATGCCGCCGCAGGAGCGTCGGGTCAGTCGGCAACAGCCGTTGGCTCTCTGGCTGTAGCTTCAGGCCCACATTCAACGGCAATAGGTTCTGGCACAGATGCTACTGCTACCTCTGCAACAGCGTTAGGTTACAATGCGCAAGCGGTTGGTTCAAGCGAAGCTATAGCTATAGGTAACTCTCGTGCTGGTGGTATAGGTACTTTTGCTGCACAAATTGGAACAAACAGTAGTTCTTATGGTGCAATAGGTAACTCAGGCACAGCTATTGGTGGCCTTACAAAAACTACAGGTCTAGACTTTGTGTTTGGCAGAAGCAGCATTGCTTCAGGTGGGTCTGGCTCTTTGAGTTTAGGCATGGACAACACTAGTTCTGGCGCAGGTTCTGTTACACTAGGCAAAAATAACACTGCTAGTCACACTGATGCAGTCGTAATTGGTCAGGGTGCATCTTCAGCAGCAGCAGATCAAATTACACTAGGCCACACAGACCAGACTGTTAGAATATCTAGTGCTTACACCCTACCTACCTCTGACGGTTCATCAGGAACTGCGCTTGTTACAAATGGTTCTGGCGCACTTTCATTCGCCACAGTTGGCGCTGCGCTTTATGCTGCTAATGAAAGTTCACCCTCCGCACAACCTTCTGCAAGTGGTGCAAATGCCGTTGCAATTGGTGAAGCACCAACCGCAAGTGGTACGGATAGTTTTGCGGTACAGGGTGGTACGGCATCAGGTAACGGCGCATTGGCAATCGGCAGAAATGTTGGCGGCGGCAATGTCAGCCTATCTAGGGCAAATTCTACAATTGCTATCATGGGTAGCACAACCACTAACAATCATTACTCAACTGCCATTGGCTTGAACAGTAGCGCGCACCTAGCAACAGTTGGTGGCTCTAATATGGGCGCAATGGCTTTTGGTGGCTCTTATGCTTCTGGCACTAACAGCTTCGCAGCCGCCATCGCTACCAACAGTTCATCCTACGGTGCAACTGGTACTAGCAGTATTGCGATGGGCTATCAGTCAAAATCTACGGGTAATTATGCTGTAGCTATTGGTTCTGCTCAAGCTACTGGTAGTGACTATGGTGTTTCTATTGGTTATAACGCAAGATCGGCTAGTCACTCTACTGTTGCAATAGGTAGAGAAGCAGGTCTGGGTGGATCAGGATCAAGTTCAGTATCTATAGGCCATGAAGTAAGCAGTTCAGGGTCCGAGAGTTTAGCAATTGGTAGAAATGTTGTAGCAAATGCTAGCAGAAGTGTTGCGATTGGTGCTTACGCAAGAGTAGGCGGTATAATTGGTAAATACGCTTTTGCTAATGATTATATAAATAGTAGTGGTGATGCACAACAAGGTAAATATGTTTTACACGTATCAACCACAAATACAACAGCCATAGCTCTTACATCCACAGGAACTTCTGCATCAGGAACTAATCAATTAAACTTACAAAACAACTCTGCTTATTCATTCCACGGCACAATCGTAGCCCGTCAAAAAGCCTCTGAAGGCACAGCATGCGCAGCTTTTAAGGTTGAAGGTTTAATTCGCAGAGAAGGTTCGGCTGGGACAACAGTCTTAGTAAACTCAGCAACCACTGTTCTAGATAACACACCCAACTGGGGCATGGCACTAAGTGCTGACACAACCAATGGATGCCTAAAAATTCAAGTGACGGGGGCATCATCGACCAACATCAGGTGGGTGGCTACGATCCACACATCTGAAATAACTTACGCCTAGAAGGAGATACCACATGGCTATTCAACATAATATCGCAGAAGGTGCAAGCCAGTACGGCATTGCATTTAACAACGCATACTACCGCATCGTGACAGCGGCTGTCAGCCGTCAACGTGGAACTGATCCTAAGTTCTCCGTAATGATTGACTTGTCAGCTTATGCAACAAGCTCACCTAACGATGACACTCGTGAAGTAGACTTTAAACGCTACAGCGCAAACCTCACAGATGTAGAAGCAAAATCAGGTTCTACTTTTCTTGATAAGTGTTATGCTTGGGTCATGGACCAAGATGATATGGACGGCTCTACCGCTGTATAACTAAAAGGACGCACCCCAATGGCTATTACGATTAATCATCAGACGAACGATTTGTCCGCTACAAGTGGGTCTATAACCATTGATGGTGCATCGGCGGGGGGTGCTTCTAGTAACACAGGTACGGGTAACTTTATCGGTGGTACTGGTGCTGGCGCTGCACTTGGAAGCAACAACACAAAAAACACGCTACTAGGTCAGCAAGCGGGTAATGACTTAGCCTCGTATGGTAGTGATAATGTTGCTGTTGGGTACGATGCTCTCAGTAGTTCAACTGCCGGGTCACAGAGTGTAGCGGTAGGTGCTAACGCATTTAAAAACACTACGGGGTCTTTTAATACAGCAGTAGGTTACGCCGCAGGGCAAAACATCACAACCGCACAGGCCAGCACTGCTGTAGGTCATGGCGCTATGCAAAATGTTACTACAGGTAGCAACAACACAGGTATAGGTCAATATGCGCTACGAAACCTAACTACAGGAACATATAATATTGCTGTAGGTGTTTTAGTTGGTTCTGGTAATAATATAACAGGGCAACACAATACTCTCATGGGGTATCAGGCAGGACATGTAATATCTTCAGGTTCTCACAATATAGCTATTGGGAATCGTTCTCTGTTCGATAATACAACGGCAGGGTATAATATTGGTATTGGTTACTACTCTTTAACAGAGGTTAGTACAGGCGAAAACAATCTTGGTATTGGTCGTACCGCAGGTCAGGGTATTACTACAGGTGAGCGCAACGTAGCTATTGGTTATCATGCTATGGGTATCGGACCTACAACTGGAGATGATAACTACGCAATTGGTTATGATGCTTTAGAAGATTTAACGTCAGGAACCGACAACGTAGCTATTGCTAGAAATGCTGCTACAAATGTTACCACGGGCAATTACAACATTGCTATTGGTCGTGATGCTGGCGCAAGTATTACGACAGGTATTAATAATGTTGCAATAGGTAGACTGGCACTAGAAGACGTGACTACAGCCCAGAATAATATTGCTGTTGGCGAAGAGGCTGGAAAGAATATAACTACGGCAGCACACAACGTTTACCTTGGTTTTGGTGCTGGTGAAAATACTGTAACTGGTGCTCGTCATATTGGTATTGGGCAACAGGCAGGTAAAGGTGGTACTGGTGGTTCTACAAGTACTGACACTATAGCAATAGGGTTACAAGCTCTTTATAGCTTAACTTCGGGTGGTAACAATATAGGCATTGGTGCACAGGCTGGTTATGGAATAAGCTCTGGTACTGACAATACAGCCCTTGGTAATTTTGCTCTTCAAAACACCACCACCGCAGCAAGCAACGTAGCAATCGGTCATGAAGCACTAAATGACAACACTACAGGTACTTTTAATGCTGCTGTTGGTAGAGAGGCACTATCGAAAATTACTACTGCCTCACAAAGTACGGGTCTTGGAGTTTACGCAGGTCGATATGCTAGTAATTCTGCAAATACTTTTGTAGGTTATAGTGCAGGTGAAGGCGTAAGTGGTTCATCAAATGGAAGTAATAATACTGCTATAGGCGAAAAGTCTATGGAAGCATTTACTACTGGAACCAGTAACACTGCAATTGGATATAGAACATTAAAGGCTATTACTACAGGTTCCTACAACGTAGCGATTGGCTATAACGCACTAGACGCTCGGACTACAGGTAGCTCTGCGGTTGCTGTTGGTCGTGAGGCTGGAGGAGCTTACACAGGTACAAATCAGTTTGTAGCTATTGGTAATTATGCTTTTCCCGGCACTGGCGGCATGGTTGAATCAGTAGGTGTTGGGGCGTCTGTTGGTTTCTCAATGACATCAGGCCAGTGGAATGTTTTTGTTGGTCACAATGCAGGAACCTCAAGAGTAAGTGGCAGTAACAACGTATTTATGGGTTATCTTTCTGGTAGCGGCTCTAGTGCTTCGGGTGGAAATAATACAGGTGTTGGTCACAGGGCATTAACTACGGCGACAACTGGCGCAAACAACACTGCTTTAGGGTTTCAGGCTTCTTACTACCTCACTACAGGTGCTAATAACTTAGCTGTTGGAAATCTTAGTGGGTTCAGTACCACTACGGGCGCTGAAAATACTTTTGTTGGAGGGTATTCGGGTAGGTATAATACCACCGCAGGTTACAACACTGCTCTGGGCTTTCAAGCACTACAAGGTGTATCAGGTAACAGCACAGGCTCTAATAACACCGCCGTTGGTGGGGCAGCATTAGAAAATTACACCACGGGTTCTTACAACACCGCAGTAGGAAGAGCCGCAGGGGATGCTATTACCACAGGCTCCTACAACACTATTATTGGCTACAATGCAGCAGCTTCTTCCGCAACAGTGGACAACGAAATTACTATCGGTAGCTCCGCCGCCATTTGGTTACGCTTTCCCGGGATACAGGCATCGGCAAGCAATGGTCAGGTACTAACGTACAACTCAAGTACAGATACTTGTAGCTTTCAGGGGGTTTCTGGGACTTTTTCGGTCTTTGCATCAAGTACTGCAGGGGGTTTTCAAGTTGGCTCTGGCGGCAGTGAAGGGACAATGATAGGTAATCGTGCTGGATATGCAACTACTACAGCCGCTGCCAATACATTTCTTGGTTACCAGACTGGCTATGAAGTTACTACACAGGGTTATAATACCGCTGTTGGACATTCGGCGTTTCGTTACCATCAGGGAAACAGTTGTGTTGCTGTAGGTACAGGCGCATTACGTGGGTCTACTACACCCGCTAACAACACTGGTTTTTCCAATACCGCTGTTGGTTCTTCTGCGGGTTATAGAATGACAAGCGGCTACTACAACACTCTTATAGGTCGTGACGCAGGGCTAGACCTAACCACAGGGCTGAGAAACGTTGGTGTAGGGTATCTTGCGGCGGGAAATGTTACCACAGGGTCAGGTAATACTTGTTTAGGAACCATTGCGGGAATGAACATAACAACAGCTTCTGATAACATATGTATTGGTTTCGAAGCAGGGGAAGAAATTACGACAGGAGCGGGTAACGTTGTAATAGGTAAGACAGCGGCTTCTTCATCAGGAAACAGTCTTACCACTGGAAGTAATAATATTATTATCGGGCGCGATGCTTTACAAAGTACATCTAATATTGACAACCAAATTACACTTGGTAACTCAAGTATTTCCTCTTTGCGTTGCCAAGTCCAAACAATCAGTTCACTATCAGATGCTCGTGACAAAACAGACATTACACCTCTGCAAGCTGGGCTTGATTTTGTTGAGCGCCTTGATCCGGTATCGTTTACTTGGAACATGCGTGATGGTGGTAAGGTAGGCATAGAAGAAACTGGATTTATTGCGCAAGATTTGCAACAAGTACAGCAAGACACAGGTGTAGAAATTCCGGGTCTAGTCAGCGATGACAACCCAGAACGACTGGAGGCTGCTTATGGTAAGTTGGTTCCAGTGTTAGTGCAGGCGATTAAAGATTTGTCGGCTAAAGTAAACGAGCTTGAAGCTCAAATAAACTCATAAGGACGAACATGACTGAGAAAAAAACAAACGTCATTACCGTCAACGAAAAAGAATATGACGTTGATGCGATGACCGATAAACAAAGAACGCTGTTGAACCACGTTAGTGATTTGGAGCGTAAGATTGGTAGTACACAGTTTAATCTGGATCAACTTATAATTGGTCGTGAAGCATTTGCGGAACGTTTAGTAGATGCACTAGAAAACCCTGAAGTCGAAGAGGAGGCAGCGTAATGTCTGATACACCTACCGAAGCCGAAATTGCACAGCACTATAGCGCGTGTATGGACAGCGTAAACTTAATCAATGCAGTTATTGCTGCGCCTGATGATTACACTAATGACCCTACCGTGCTTCAACGTAACGTAGATCATGTAGAAGCGATGGTTAGTTATGAGCATTGGGGCAGTGAAGACATGGCTCCGCTCAACGCCGCTGTTACAGCGGGTAAAGCTGCTATTGCAGGGTAAGTAAATGCTTGGATTCTCCCCCCTTACAGGCGCACCACTAGCGTCTACATTTGAGCAGAACATTGCTCGGGTGTCGGGGGTAGAAGCCGCGGCCTTACTAAATTCTGTCACTGTACGCGGTACAGCTTTAATAGAACCATCGGGCATTAGCGCCGCAGGTGCCATAGGTTCTGTAAGTGTCATAGGCACAGCCAACGTATCGTTAACGGGTGTCGCTGCTACTACCGGAATAGGCAACGTAACTATATCTGCAGATACAACTGTCTCAGTTGTTGGTATATCCGTAACTACCGGACTTGGCACTGTAACTATTAAAGGCGCTGCGACTATAATTCCTACGGGACTAGAGCTTGCCAGTGCTATAGGAAATGTAACCGTAAGTGGCGCGAGTAACACTACTGTTAGCGGGGTGCAAGGCACAGGAGCTATCGGTGACGCAGAGGTTGCTACCAACGTAGTTTTGCAGGTAGTTGGGAACCGTGCTACACTTACACTTGGCGATATAGACGTAGCTATCAACATGCGCGTGCAGGTAACAAGCGTGACCGCTACCGCAGAACTAGGTAGACTGCTCGTATGGCAAGATATAGATGATTCACAGACACCCAACTGGGTAGACGTGTACGACAAACAGTGAGGCTAGTATGACAACTTATACACCATTATTAAAATTAGCTCTCCCTGTGCAGGGCGCTTTAGACGGTACATGGGGCGATACGGTTAACAACAACATAACCTCTATGGTAGACGAAGCAGTTGCGGGCCGTGCGGTTATAAACTCTTGGACAGCTAACGCGCACGCATTAACAAGTGCTAACGGCACAACCGCAGAATCTCGTGCAGCCATACTGGAGCTTACAGATACAAACAGTCAACTTTCTGGCAACGCTACAGTAACGTGCCCGGCGTTGTCAAAATTGTATGTGGTAAGAAATACTGTAGGGAATAGTAGGTCCGTTACGGTTAAAACAGCCGCAGGTACTGGTATCGTTGTACCTAACGGGGCAACTACTATTTTGTTTTGTGATGGCACAAATGTGGTGTCGGCGTTAACAAACAGTAGCACCCTTGCGATAAATGGTAACTCTTTATCTTTGGCGGGTAGTTTAACAACTGCAGGGGCGTATGCGCTTACTCTTACAACCACAGGGGCTTCAAATGTAACTTTGCCCACCACGGGTACTATAAGCACTCTGGCGGGCGCTGAAACGTTGACTAACAAAACGCTTACAACTCCCACAATAAACGGTGGAGCTATAACAGGTATTACTGATTTAGCAGTGGTAGATGGAGGTACAGGTGCTTCCAGTGCTAGCGCAGCGCGAAATAATCTCGGCGCTCTTGGGGCACTTGTAGACGATACGTCTCCACAATTAGGTGGTGATTTAGATGTTAATAGCAATAATATAACGTTCGGTGCGTCTAACATCGCCCAGTTTGGTTCTGGTAACGAGCTGCAGCTATATCAAGACGGGCAAGCGTATATTAAGAACGCTACATCTAACCTTAATATTCAATCGGATGCCATTAATCTGCAGTCTATTACGGGTGCGGAAAACATGGTCACAGGCGCAGTAAACGGTGCAGTGACTTTGTTTCACAACAACGTTTCAAAATTAGCCACGTCTGCAACGGGGGTCACTGTGTCTGGGGACATTGCGGTGACAGGCACAGTAGATGGACGTGACATACAGGTTAATTTACCCGCAACGCTAGGAACCGCGGGGCAGAACCTTACCGTGAACGCCGCGGGTAACGCCGCAGAATGGGCGGATGCTAGTATAGCAGGGCGCTACATACTAACTGCTACTACGTCTAACGCTACACAAACTATCGCCACAACAGACGGCGGTGCGGGGTCTACAAGCAACCAAATATTTCTAGCTGTTAGCTCCGCAATCACTTTTACAGGTACAGCAATCGTTCGACAACAGAGTAGTCAAGGCTCATCGGTATCTGCGTGGGATATTAAAGGTGTTGCACGTAGGGGGACTTCTGGAAACGCAGTTATTGTGGATAGCGACATAACAGCAAGGACTAACGGTGACGGGTATGGTATTGCTATATCAGCCTCGACTTCTGACGCAGGCGCACTTGAGGTAGCTGTAACTGGAGCATCGGCTAACCTTAAATGGGTCGTAGATATCCAAACAACTGATGTGGTGTATTCGTAATGGGGATGGACGTACTTTGGAGCGCGGCATTAACTGCGGTGATCGCCTTCATTTTATGGTGGATAAAGGCGCAACATGACGAATTAAAACGCGTTCAAATACTGCTTAATCGTACGAGAGAGGAACTAGCCAAGGAATACTCGACGAAAGTCGAGAGTAACACGTCCATCGACCGAGTTATTGCTAGGTTGGATGCTCTCGACGCTAAAATGGACCGAATGTTAGAGCGGTAAGTAACGGATGCGTGGTTATGATAGAAGTATTAGCGTTAGCAGGTGCGGTCACTAAAATTGCTGGAGGTATAACTAGCGCTGTGCAAGCGGGTAGAGATGTTAACTCTTTGATGCCGCATTTTGGAAAGCTAGCTAAGTTAGAAGCAGACATTAATCTAGCAGAACAAGGAAAACACAAAGGTCCGTTAGGTCGTCTAACATCTTCAGAGGAAGAAGGGTTTGCCATAGCGCAAGCGAAGATGGCACACAAACAAGCTATGGATCAGCTCCGCAGCGCGTGCATGTTGTACGGACCCCCCGGAATGTGGGACTTGGTGGTACGCGAGCAAGCCGCGGCACGAACCAGACAAAAAGAAGCGTTAGAAGCGGCGGCGGCGGCACGGGATAGGCTTTTCTGGGGAATATCCCTTGTGCTGGGATTAGTTGTTTTTGTTGGTGGAATCGTACTTATGGTGTATACTGCAGATAAATTAGCAAACGGGTAGACTATGGAAAAAATACTTGCTTGGAAAATTATGCCGCGTCTGATGATGCTGGTTATGACAATAATGTACATTCGTGTTTTGGAGTGGGGGATGAATCTCGACGACTTGTCAACGCAGCAAAGTGCAATGATATCAATATGTTCTGGGGCGCTTACGGGCGCGTTTGCCGTATGGTTGGGGTCTGAGAAATGAGTATTTTTACCGCTGCACTAGGGCCAATAGCCGACCTTGCGGGAAGTTGGCTGCAAGGTAAAGCAGACAAAAACGCTGCGGAAGCACGACTTAAACTTACTGAGGCCGAGGCGAAAGCAAAAATATTATTGTCAAAGGAAACAAGCGTTGCCGATTGGGAACGCATTATGGCGGAAGGCGCAAAATCAAGTTGGAAGGACGAATGGTTTGTGATTATTTTGTCTATCCCATTGATTTTATGTTGGATTCCGGGCGCTGAAGGTTGGGTTGATCGTGGCTTTGAACAGCTTAACAAAGCGCCGGATTGGTACTTTTATAGCCTTGGAATTGCGATTTCAGCCAGTTTTGGTGTGCGTGGGGCACAGGCATTTTTTAAAAGGAAGTAACATGAGCTTTAAACTAAGTCAGCGCAGTTTGGACCGTATCGAAGGTATAGACGACGAATTGTATACCCTTGTGCGTGCGGCTATACACAACACCCCGTATGATTTTGGTATTCCGCATCTAGGTGGTCTTAGAACCATAGAAGAGCAACGCACCTTGGTAGATTCAGGCGCATCAAAAACTATGAAAAGCAAACATTTAGAAGGCAACGCGTTTGATTTTATGGTTTTTCTAGGGCCACGCGTGTGCTGGGAGTTAAAATTTTATGACGATGTTGCTGACGCTATTGTAAAAACCGCCAAAGAGATGGGCATCAAACAGTTAAAGTGGGGCGGTGCTTGGCATATAGACAATATACTAGAGTGGGACGGCACAATGTTAGACGCTTACAACGCTTATGTAGACCTTCGGCGTAGTCAAGGACGTACACCTTTTGTAGACATGCCACATTTTCAGAAAGGGTAATTATGCGCGTTGAGAATAAAGCTAAAACACTAGAAAACGGTGCAGTAGACCCTGCACATGTAATACACCAAGTGTGCGCTGCATGTGGGTATGACCTAGATGAAGCAGAGTTGGCCGCAGATACTTGCGCTGATTGTGGGGCGACACTAAACTTAAAACAACATATAGCTATAAGCGTTACTACGTTTCCCCCCGTGCTCGCTGAAACATCATAGGTGCAATATGCCGTTCCAAAAACTTATTTTTAAAGCGGGTATTAACGACGAACGTACAAGCTATTCTTCGGAAAATGGTTGGTACGAGGGCGATAAAGTTCGTTTTCGTCAAGGGTTTCCTGAAAAAATAGGTGGCTGGAACAGGATATCTACGTCTACGTTTCAAGGCGTATGTCGTTCCTTGATGAACTGGGTTACCTTATCAGGGTTTAACCTTGTGGGTGTTGGCACCAACTTAAAGTTTTACTTGGAACAGGGTGGCGCGTATAACGACATAACCCCTATTCGCGCTACTACGACTAACGCAGCGACTTTTGCAGCTAGTAATGGGAGTGCTGTTGTAACTGTAACTGATGCTAGTCACGGTGCGTCTATTAATGACTTTGTTACTTTTAGCGATGCAGCGTCTTTAGGCGGCAACATCACCGCGGCGGTCTTAAACGTAGAACATCAGATAACAGCGGTCACTAGCGCCAATGCGTACACTATAACAGTGTCAGCCACAGCAAATTCATCTGATACGGGTAACGGAGGTTCTGCTACTGATGCAGCATACCAGATAACCACAGGGCAGTCGTCGGTTGTGCCGCTTACAGGTTGGGGCGCAGGTACGTGGGGCGGCGGTACTTGGGGTAATGGTCTGGCTTCTAACGAGGCTATTCGGCTTTGGAGTCAAGCCAACTTTGGGGAAGACTTGTTGTTCGCTGTGCGCGGCGGTTCCATATACTACTGGGACGCCACAAATGGTGTGTCAAATCGCGGGGTGCTTTTGTCTAGTCTTGGGGGCGCGTCTAACGTACCAACAATACAAAACTTACTACTGGTATCTGATATTAATAGGTTTGTGTTCTGTTTTGGGTGCAACAGCCTTGGTAGCGCTACGCAAGACCCTATGCTTGTACGTTGGTCAGATCAAGAAAGCGCGGTTAATTGGACCCCCGCTAGTACAAATCAAGCAGGTGGGCTTAACTTGTCTCGTGGTACAGAGATTGTAGCCGCCAAACAAGCCCGTCAAGAGGTTCTAGTTTGGTCTGACTCCGCGTTGTATTCCATGCAGTATGTAGGAGCACCCGCGGTCTGGGGCGCGCAACTTGTAGGAGACAACATATCTATTGCTTCTCAAAACAGTGTGGCTTTCGCTAATGGCGTTGCGTACTGGATGGGTAAAGATAAGTTCTACAAGTATGATGGGCGCACACAGCCGCTACGCTGCGACATAAAAAGACATATATTTAACGACCTTAACACTTTGCAGTATGACCAGTTTTTTGCAGGGACTAACGAAGCGTTCCATGAAATATGGTGGTTCTATTGTTCTACAGGGCAGACAGAAATTGATCGTTATGCCATATACAATTACTTAGAGGATACTTGGTACTATGGTTCTTTAGGGCGCACTGCGTGGCTAGATTCAGGACTTAGAAATTTTCCACTTGCAGCTACGTATTCTAACAATTTAGTTAACCATGAAGATGGTATAGACGACAACGAGACAGGCGCAAACGCGGCGATATCTGCAAACATATCGTCTTCTCAATTTGATTTAGGGGACGGCAGTAGGTTTTCTTTAATAAGTCGTGTGCTCCCTGACATGACATTTGAAGGGTCTACAACGGGCGCACCCGCGGCCACGCTTACACTGCAACCTATGGCAAACTCAGGATCAGGATTTAACAGTCCATTATCTGAAAGCGGCAACAGTGCAGGAACAATAACTCGTACGGCTACCGCACCTATAGAACAATACACAGATGAGTTATACATGCGCGTGCGTGGACGACAGATGGTAATAAAAATAGAATCTACGGGGCAAGGAGTTATGTGGCAACTTGGAACACCTCGTCTAGATACTAGGCCAGATGGACGGCGTTAATGGCTAACGAAATTGACCAAGTTGACCCACCTGCGTTACCCCTAGCACCGGACACGTACAACAGACCGTTTACCGACCAACAAAGTAACGTTCTGCGCTTGTTTTTTCGACGGCTTACAAATGTGGTTACTACGCTAACCGCAACAGATGTAGGTGGTAAATTTCTGTACACCCCGTGCGCATCATTCTACAGTACGCAAGATCAAACGGCTGGGGCTATTAACACAGGGTACGCGGTTACCTTTAATAACACTGCGTACAACAGCGCCGTTACGCTATCTAACAATAGTCGGATAAATGTACAAAACGCAGGTGTATACAAGTTTGATGTTACACTGCAGTTAGAACACAACAACTCAAGCGAAACACCTGTAACTGTTTGGGAACAAAAGAACGGTAGCGCTGTAGCATATTCTGGGCATATGTTTGACGTAAAAGGTAACGACGATTACGTTATACACTGGGGTTTTACTACTGCGTTAGCTGCAAACGACTACGTAGAAGTCTATTGGGCAACAGGAGACACCCAGTTAAATTTGCACACAGAAGCAGCCACCTCTCCACATCCCGGCATCCCGTCTGCGTCTATAGACATATCCTTTGTAAGCAATGTATAATAACCGCACCCTTAACAGCGAGGTGCGAAGATGGACTTTATTGAATTATTTGATGCGTGCGTGCGTGACCACAAACCACGATTAGACAAGTATACTAAACCTACATCCTTAGATGTTACCCTAGCGGAAGAAGATATTGGGCTAGACAGTTTAGATGTAACACTTACATTTGTCTTGTTGTTTGAAATATACGGAATACCAGAAACAGAAGACTTTAGTGTGCCTACGGAGTCCTTACGCCATGTGCGAGATTACATGTGGGAAAACAAAAGCCGTGATTTTGATACAATAGAAGCAGCCATGGAGGTTGTGACGTGATATATTTGACTAAAATATACAGTAATTATGCCGAAACTCCTACACTGGTTGACGATGTGCCGTATCCACAACACGCGTATATAATCCCTGAAACCTTTAAACGGGCTAAATCTGGGTTAAAATATCCCCCACATACGCTGTTAGATACGGTGATTACCGACGAAGCTATACAATACGTGTTAGACAACCCTGTAGCGGGCAAAACAGGGTTTATTTTTGCTGCGGGCAATCAAGGATGGATGGGCAACAACGGGCGTTATGACAAAGACGACACTACGGAACTTCACTACAAAGTAAAATTACCTTTTATTGTGCTAACAAACATATACGCAGGTCGTGTGGCTAGCATGTTTCATGTACACGATCACGTATCTACGGACGCCAGCGCGTGCGCGTCCAGCTTAAAGGTAATGATGGACGTACAAAACCTTATGAACAATTTTGGGTTTGATCGCGTTATTGTGCTTAGTGGCGAAGATGCAGTCAACAACCTAACCTTAGAGTTTTTTGGTGAAGCAGGTGCGAGCCTACAGTACAAAGATGAAGACCGTGTAAAACCGTCTGCGTTCGACACAGTTAACCAAGGGTTTTTTCTGGGGCAAGGCGCAACGCTATGTATATTTGAAAAAGAACACGCGGTAGGACATGAACCGAAAGGCGCGTTTTTAGGTGCGTATACGTCCGCGGAAGATAACACAAACCCTCTTGGACAACGATCTGACGGTGAAGGTTATTCTAAAGCTATAGAAGGCGCGCTACATATTTCTTGTACGCCTTCGTCTCTTGTACAAGTTGTTAAGACCCACGGAACAGGTACAGAAGTTAACAACAAAGCAGAAAAAGCGGCGCTACAACGTAGTTTGGGGGAATTTGTTGCTACATCGTACAAACCACGCATAGGACATACTATGGGCGCTAGCGGGTTATTAGAGACAGGGTTGTTGCTAAATGACCTTAAGTGCGGTATAGTACCAAAAATCCTCAATAGGACCGAAGACGATGATGTGTTCTTATCCTATGATGCGCCAGCCCCTAAAGGGCCATTTCTTAGTCTAGCCGCTGGCATGGGTAACATCTATTCAGCCGCAATTTTTTCTACGGAGGTGTAGGGTGGCGACTGTAATTGATAGCAAAACTACGCAGCTTGAGCCTGCGCAAGTCGTCATGGAATTTTCAGGTAGCTATAACACCACTAATCTTCCTCCCGCCGCGTTCGGGGCAGCGTTAATTAAAGAGTTTTCCATGCCCAATACAGATATAGTGCAATATGGAAATACAGTGTTTATAGGGCATCGTGGTACAGGAAAAAACAAACACCAAATGTGGGGTCGTGGTTTAACAGTAGATACGGCGCAAAACTTCATTGTTGCAGGGTTAAAATACTTTACACATTTGCAGGATTTGGGTGTAACGCATTACAGAACGCAATACGACGGTAACATTTATGACAGCGCTTTTCGTGCGTGGAAACGATACGCGGACAGGGCGGACACTAAAGTAGCGGCAGGGCGAACTGCTTCAGGGAAGACTCAAGGGTTTGTTATGCTAGGCAAAATACCCTTAACAGAGGTGGTATAGTATGTCTTTTGTTGTAGAAGCCGTTGAAGACGTAGTTGACACCGCGGTAGACTTTGTTGAAGACGTTACAGGTAATATTGCTGATACTGTTGAAAGCGTTGTTGAATGGGCTATGGATGACGTTATTCAGCCTGTGGTTGACGGTGTAGAAGACGTTGTAGAGTATGCGCTGGATAATCCCATTGAGGCGATTGCCACTGTTACCGCTGCAGTTCTGACTGCAGGTCAAAGTATTACAGTAATGCAAGGCGCGTTAATAACAGGGGCTGGTGCAGGGACACAAGCGTTAGCTGATGGAGAAAGTTTAGAGGACGCGGTAAAAGCCGCGGTTATCAGCGGTGCAGGTACTTATGTAGGTGGGACAGTCGGTAACTATGTAGGCCCATCCATAGAGGCAGGGACCGCAGCGGTATTTGCTAACCCTAAGTTAGCTTCTACAGTAGCTACTGCGTTAACCGCAGGGACAGAAGGTGCCGCAAGGACGTACGTAGCAACAGGTGACCTAGAGCAGGCGGGCAACGCGTTTTTAACTGCCGCTGCAGTATCTGGCACGCAGGCGGGGGTGGACGCTGCCACAAATAAAATTATGGGCAACGTTGGGTACGAGCTAAACGAACTAGGCAACGTTGAGCTAGACGGGGTATCTGCAGGCATTAAAAACGCGGTCAGTGCGGGGATATCTGCAGAATTGCTAGGGCAAGACGTGTCTAGCGCCATGTTATACGCAGGCGCAGGAGACATACTTTCTGATATTGGTAGTTCTGAGTTCCTAGAAAAATATGTAACTGATACCGCGTTTGTTCAAAGTATTGTGGACAAATATACCCCTGTAGTTGAGTACATGCAGGAGTTTGTAGACAGCGTTGAAGCATCCGCAAAAGAAAATTTAACTGATGCGCAAATAAAAGTTATAACCGATGCTACTGTTGCAGCGTTCGATGTAGCTAAACAGGGTAACCCTGAACTAGCAGGAGAAACATTTTTTGGTAAAGATGGTTTAGGTAAGTCCGCGTATGATACGATGTACGATTTTATTACTGACCCAATTAACTCTGCGTTAGACGATTTTACTGGTAATACCGCTACTACAATTGAAAAAGCTACAGCAATAAATGAGGCTGTAGAAGAACAAAAAAATGTAGTAGCTGCACATAATGCGCGTGTCGCTGAGTACAATCAGCTATGGGGTGACTATAATACGTCACTAGACATACGAAACCAAAAATTAGCGGATTATGAAGCTAACCCTACTCAAGCTACTGTAGACGCGCTCAATATCGCAACACAGAATTTAAACGCCCAAGCTGCCCGAGTAGACGCAGAAGCGCCCGCGTTAAAAAATCAAATCGACGCTAATCGAGCAGAGGGCGGAGCTATTGCTGCTGCTAACGCTGCGGTTGACGCCGCCAACAAAGATTATCAAGACACATACCAATACATTTTAAGTGATTTTGAAGACTTAGACGCCGCGCTAGTCCCCATGAAACAGGAGGCAATTAAACTAGCCGCAACATCTTTAATACCTGATCTAGCAGTAGATGAGTATGGAAATTTTTACGGTTTATCTCCTGATGAGGTGTATGAAAACGCACTGCAAAACTTCACCAATAGACCCACTACAGAAAGCTCTATTCGTAGCGCGTTAGACACAGCGAGATTTTCCGCGGTAACCAAGGCTCTCGCAGATCAAGGCATAGATATTTACAGTCTAAGTAAAGATCAGATTGGCACATTGCTGAACTACGCAAACAACGAACTGCAAACATTTGCGGATATTATACCGCAGCCGGGAGATGCTCCTATAGCAGGGACGCAGGAGTTTTCTAACAACCTGTTTAACTTGCTGCGAAATGATACTTCAGATGCAACTCCTGAATTTAAAGCCTTTATAGAAGCGTCTGGTTTTGACATTGGTGATGATGATTACCAACCTTTTTTAAACGGCGAGTACATACAAACTACTGACGGTAGTGTCATAGCCACGGAGGGGATGAGCGAAGCAAACTTACTTTACGCGCTAGAAAATAATAACATATCGGTAGATGAACTTGAATACGCAGGTCCAGCCGCGCAAGACAAATTTGCAGAGTTATTATCATCAGGTATGAGCTACAGTGGTGATATCCCGGGAATAGGTGCGGCGTTGCTTCAAAATGCAGAAGCACAGACTGACGGTTTTGCGTCTGCGCAGGATAACAGAATACCTTTTGACGATGGGGTTACCGCAGAAGATTTGCTTTCGGGTGAGGCAGTAATCACCAATAAAAACGGCCAACCTACATGGACTTTAGTTGACACTGTTGTGGCCGATGGTGATGGCGTTGTCACAGTTGCAAATAATGACGGTACGGTAGACCTTCTAACTGGCACTTTAGACGCAATAGCTATAATGGAAGACAGCGCTACATTAGCCTCGTTAGTAGAAAACAGAAACCCAAAGTCATTGTTGTCGGCAGAGTATCTTGAAGGTCTTTACGGCACTACCGTAGGGTCTGAAATTAAAACAAGTTTACTACCCCCACCGAACGGTGCAGCGTGGCTGCAGACTGTGTTAGACCTTACAGCAGAGCAAGGTACGCAACTGGATGAGCAAGTTGGTAGTCCTTTCCACAAAGCCTTTAGTCGTTTGTATGAAGTGTACAAAAAAGAAACGCCTGAAGACCAACAGAAAGCATTTACGAACGCCGCAAGCGTAGTGACGGGGGCTAGTGGAGAATTACTAACCGCAGCGGCGTTTCTAGGTGGATTGGCCTTAGATGTAGATGTAGCGGATAACGTGGTGCTATCAGTCGCAAAAGACATGGTTAAAATCAGCGGAGATTTACGGACCGATGAGTGGAAAGCGGGCGCGGCTAATATGCAAGCGCGGTCACAAAACTACGATGTAGAATGGCGAGCTAACAACCCCGGCAAAGAACCTACCCTAGCAGACAAAGGTTATTTAAAAGCACAGGCAATATGGGGGAACCTTACTGAGCACCCCGTGCAGTTTCTTGCTGAAAATGTGGGCAGTGAAATACTTCAAGAAGTCCCAATATTTTTGGCATCAGGTGGTACAGCTAACGTAGCCAAAAAAATATTAATGGAAAGCGGAGAAGCCTATGCTAAACGAATAGCTACGCGTGCCGCGGTAGGAACCGCGCTAGTTCTTGACGCAGGAGAAGCCTTTGGAGGCACCGCGGCTGGATCGTTTGATGAAACTTTTGCTACCGCTATGGCCGCGGTAAACGATGATGGGTCACAACGGTTTACAGAACAAGAAGCTATTGATCTAGCCATGGAAACGGCCAAAAATGCGGGTATGATTGCGACCATTACTACGTTAGCTACCGCAGGAATCGGAGGGCAAGCGCTAGCAAAAAATATTCTCGGGGACAATGCTAGCGAATTTGCAGGTGAATCTTTAGACATATTGGTTAAACGTGTTACTGACGGCACAAAAGTTACAATAAAAGAAGGTAGCACTGAGTTTGTAGAAGAAGCGCTACCGCAACTATACACCGCAACCATAAACTCACAAATTGACCCTGAATACGATGTGGCGGGGTCTGTTTGGGAAACTGGATTTATGGGTGTTGCTTCGGGTACGGGCGTTGCGGCGACGTTGTATTCTGGTAATGCTGTAGCGGACACGCTATTGCGAACAAATCCTAATGTTCGAGACGCGGTAAAAAATGCCGCAACGCCAGAAATGGCTTCTCAAGTGCTAACTGATTTGGGTGTTACAGACACCACAGTTTTGAACAACGTGTTAAACTCTACATATGACACGTTATATGTAAGCACTAAAGAAGCAGAGAAAATATTTGCTGACCAAAACCCAGACTACCAACCAACTCAAGCAGAGATAGAGTCGTTTGTATCCAAGAGCGCGGAGTCTGATGTAGCAGCGGCGGTTGCAGCGTACATAGACCCAAAGTTTCTAGACGCAGACGAAATACGTGCCGCGGCTGCTGATGCGGGGTTAACCCTTACAGACGAACAGGTTGCCAATTCCGTAGGGAAAGTCGATGACGAAACTTCCAGCCTTGCGTCATTAATAGATACTTTGCGTACCGCCCCCGCAACACAAGGGGACATAGTTGACGCAATAAGCAATTTAGATTTAAATGCTGCGTCTACTGAAGCAGTTAAAGAAATTGTAGATAGCGCCATAGCGAGTATACCCGCAGGTGTGAGTACAGAAGATGTTAGCAACGCTATAACCAATGCTATATCCGAATTACCTGCGGGTGTAAGCACAGACGATGTTAGCGATGCTATAAACACAGCGCTAGGTTCACCTGCAACAGAAGACGAACCTGCTACAGGTATATACAAGGTAATAGACGACTTACCTGAAGGCTTAACCACAGAAGATGTTAATACTGCAATATCTGACGCGTTAGAAGATATGAACAACTTGTCTACAACAGACGTAGATAAAATTGTAAGTGATGCACTGGGTTCACCTGCAACAGTAGATGAAGACGGTAATCCTGTCGAAGCTACAGGTGTATACAAGGTAATAGACGACTTACCTGAAGGCTTAACCACAGAAGATGTTAGCGAGGCTATAACCACTGCGATAGCAGATATACCTGAAGGGTTAAGCACAGACGATGTTAGCGATGCTATAAACACAGCGCTAGGTTCACCTGCAACAGAAGACGAACCTGCTACAGGTATATACAAGGTAATAGACGACTTACCTGAAGGCTTAACCACAGAAGATGT